>Ga0209375_1002034_pt1 | contig 14912 bp, 11 predicted proteins | sample GraSoiAngelo_131_FD_185888 | JGI IMG/M metagenome (GOLD analysis project Ga0209375, IMG submission 185888) | Grasslands soil microbial communities from the Angelo Coastal Reserve, California, USA - 14_0929_02_30cm (SPAdes) (version 2) | ecosystem: Environmental > Terrestrial > Soil > Grasslands ... | reverse complement strand
CGTGCCGCGCTCGGTGTCCTGGCCCGTGAGCCGAATCGGTGTCCCTTCCACGAGCAGCGACGCGAACGCGAGCGACTCCGCGTGCGCCCACTCGATCCCGTCTTTTGACGTCAGTGCGTCGCGCCGCCGCTCGAGCTGCTTTTGCAGCTTCGGATGCATGGTGAAGCCAGTGGGCACCGCCAGCAGCTCGGCATTCAGCTTTTTCAGCACATCCGCAGCCACCGCGGTGCGGGGCTCCGGCGCGCTCTTGGGGGTGATGCGTTGGGTGTCTTCCGCGCGCTGCGTCGCACCCGACTTCACCGCCTGCTGCACGGCGGCGAGCTGCTGATACGCCGCCTCCGCATCGGCCTCAGCCTGCTCGGCCGTTACGAGGCCCTCCCGCGCCAGCTGTTCGGCGTATTTCTGCCGGACGGATGGCGTCTGCTTGATGCGCTCGTACATCACGGGCTGTGTGTACGCCGGCTCGTCCGCCTCATTGTGTCCGTAGCGCCGGTACCCCACGAGATCGATGACGACATCGGCGTGGAATTTCTCGCGATACATCATCGCGAGCCGGACGGCCGCGAGGCACGCTTCCGGATCGTCCGCATTCACGTGAATGATGGGTGCGTCGAAGCCTTTCGCGAGATCGCTGGAATAGTCGGTCGATCGCGCCTCGCTCGGCTCCGTTGTGAAGCCGATCTGGTTGTTGAGAATCAGATGGATCGTGCCGCCGGTCGTATAGCCACGGAGCCGCGCGAGGTTGAACGTCTCGGCCACGACGCCCTGGCCGGCGAACGCCGCATCGCCGTGCAGCAGCACAGGCAACGCGACGATGGGGTCGTGGCGCGCGTCCGGAGTGTCGCGATCGGTTTGATTAGCGCGCGCGCGTCCCTCGACGACGGGGTTCACCGATTCGAGGTGGCTCGGATTGGGCGACAGCGTTATGGCGACGTCCTTGCCGTCCGCGGTTCGGTATACGCCCTCGGCGCCGTGATGGTATTTCACGTCGCCAGTGCCGGCGTTCCAGCCCTCGGACTCCGCGGTTTCCTCGCGATGCCCGCCCTCGAACTCCTCCAGGATGGTTTCGTACGGTACGTTGACCACATGAGCCAACACGTTGAGGCGGCCACGGTGCGCCATCCCGATGACTGCCTTGCGCGTGCCGTGTGCCGCGGCGAGCTCGACCGTGAAATCGAGCATCGGCACCGTCATGTCGAGACCTTCGATCGAGAACCGCTTCTGGCCGAGGTACGCCTTGTGCAAGAAGCGCTCGAGCGTATCGACGACGGTGAGTCGCGCCAGCAGCTGCTTCTTTCCCTCAGCCGAGAGTGGGCGGCGGTGCTGACCAGACTCGATCACCTGTCGCAGCCACACCCGCTCCTCGTGACTGCCGATGTGCTCGACTTCGTACGCGATCGTGCCGCAGTAGGTCGCGCGGAGCTGCGGCAACGCCTCGGCGAGCGTGCTGCCCCGGACGTAGATGCGCAGCACGTCGGACGGAATCCGGGCCATGATCTCGGGCGTGAGTGCCAGCCGCCCCGGATCGAGTGAGGGATCGCCCGGAGGCTCGCTGCCGAGGGGGTCGAGCCTTGCCGCCAAATGTCCGAAGTTGCGGTGGGCGCGGACCAGCGCGTAGGCGGCCGCGACGTACTTGAAATCATCGGGAGACGGGACACGAGAAACGGGAAAGGTGTCTTCAGCGGTTGGCGCCGCTTGATGAGCCGGCAGAGCTGCGGTTTGAACGTTTCCCGTTTCCCGTTTCTCGTTTCCCGCTTTGTTCAAGCTCTCGGTCACCAGGTCGTAAAACCGCTCCTCTCCCTGCAAGAGCGAGTCGAGAGTGCGTAGAAACATCCCCGACTCCGCTCCCTGGATGATCCGATGATCGTACGTGCTCGTGATGGTGATGATCTTCGAGCCGGCGATATCGCGGATCGTGCCGGTCGCGATGATCGAGCCCTGGCCTTTCATCAGGCGAGGGACCGAGGCGATGGTGCCAAGGGTCCCCGGGTTGGTGAGTTGGATCGTGCCGCCGGTGAAGTCATCGGGCAGCAGGCGGTTGGTGCGCGCCTTTTCGACCAGCGCCTCGTAGGCCGCGTGGAAGGCGGCGAAATCCATCGCCTCGGCGTGCTTGATCACAGGCACGACGAGGGCCCGGCTGCCGTCCTTCTTTTCCACGTCGACGGCGAGGCCCAGGCCGATCGCGCCCGGGTCAACGCGGTGCGGCTTGCCATCGACTTCCTGGAAGGTGTGCGTCATCACCGGGAAGCGCTTGGCGGCCTGCACAATGCCGTAACCGATCAGGTGCGTGAACGAGATCTTCTTCCCGCTTGCGGCGAGCTGCGCATTGAGGGCCTTCCGTCGGGCGTCGAGCGTGGTAGCCGAGATGTCACGGAACGAGGTCGCGGTCGGGACGGTGAGGGACTCGGTCATGTTCGCCACCAGGCGAGCCGCTGGCCCGGTTAGTGGCGTCGCGCCTGGTGGAGTTGAAGGAGCCGGGAGTTTGGATCCGGGAGCCTGGGCTGGCGGGGCAGGTGTCGCAGGCTGCGCGAGTGCCGGCGCAGTCCTGACTCCAGGCTCCTGGCTCCCGGCTCCTCGTATGATCGGGAACTCCGTCAGCTTCCCGTCGTCGAACAGCTCCCGCCACTCCTGCCCGACGGAGGAGGGGTCGCGCACGTAGTCCTCGTACATCGCCTGTACGAAGGCGGCGTCGTAGGTACCGAACACGAATTCGCTCACGGGCTGGAATCTACAAGGTATCTTATGTGACAGAATGGCATTGCTCTCCCTCACGCTACTCCTGCTCCAAACCCAAGCCCCACCTACCTCGCTTCGAGCGCAGATCGAGGCTCGGATCGCGCAGACCTCGGCGCGTGCGGTCGGCGTGTATTACCGCGACCTGACGACCGGCGACTCCCTAACCGTCGGCTCGGACGTGCGGTTCCACGCCGCGAGCACGATGAAGATTCCGGTCATGATTCAGCTGTTCCGGGACCGGGATGCCGGACTGCTCTCGCTCGACGATTCGATCACCGTCACGAACACCTTTCACTCGATCGTCGATAGCTCGCCCTACCAGCTCGACGTCAGTGACGATTCCGATTCGTCGCTGTACAAGCGCGCCGGAGGGGGCCAGCGCGCGTCCATCCGCGAGCTCATCGAGCTGATGGAAACGGTGTCGAGCAATCTCGCGACCAACCTCCTGATCGCTAAGGTAGACGCCAAGCGCGCCAACGCCACGGCGCATGCACTCGGCGCGGATTCGATTCTGGTGTTACGCGGGGTTGAAGACGGCAAGGCATACCGCGCGGGGCTCAACAACACGACGACGGCACGCGACCTCGGCATCCTGCTCGCCGCTATCGCGAACGAAACCGCGGCGTCGGCAAGGTCGTGCCGAGACATGTTGGCGATTCTCGGACGGCAACACTTCAACGAAGGCATACCGGCGGGACTGCCCGCAGGGACACGCATCTACCACAAAACCGGCTGGATCGGTCAGGTCGTCTACCACGACGCCGCTTTCGTGGAGCCGCCCCCGCCAAGTGGCGGGCGCGGCTATGTCCTGGTCGTGCTGACAGGCGGGATTCAGAAGGATGACGATGCCCACGCACTGGCGCGCGACGTATCGAAGCTCGTGTTCGAGGCTCGGAGGAAACGATGAAACTGATCACCACTATTGTGCGGCCCGAGCGCCTGCCCGAAGTCAAGGCGGCGCTGTTTCGTGCCGGTATCACCGGCATCACGCTGAGCCGCGTCAGCGGGCACGGCGGCGAGCACGAGATCGTCAGCCAGTACCGGGGGACTACGCTCGTAATGGAGTTTCATGAGAAGGTGAAGATTGAGATGGTCTGCTCGGAGCCCTTCGTACAGCCCTGCATCGACGCGATTCTGTCGTCCGCCCGCACGGGAGAAGTTGGCGACGGCAAGATCTTCGTGCAGCCGATCGAGCGAGTGATCCGCATCCGCACCGGCGAACAGAACAACGAGGCGCTCACCGCGGTGAACGCCAACGAGGTGCAACAGGCGGCGTTACGCGCCGCCGACGAAGCATGACCCAGGCGCCGGCCATCAGCGCCGGCGATACCGCCTGGGTGCTCGCCGCGAGCGCCCTGGTGCTCCTCATGACCGTCGGGCTCGCGTGCTTCTACAGCGGGCTCGTTCGCTCCAAGAACTCGCTCAACACGATGATGATGAGCATCGTGGCCATGGGCGCGATCGGCGTGCTGTGGGTGGTGATCGGCTACTCGATCGCGTTCGCTCCCGGATCGCCGTGGCTCGGCGGTCTGTCGTGGGTGATGTTCAAAGGTGTGGGGCTCGATCCGAACCCCTATGCGCCGACGATCCCGCACCAGGCGCACGCGGTCTATCAAGCGATGTTCGCCGTCATCACACCGGCACTCATTTCGGGTGCGATCGTCGAGCGGATGCGGTTCCGGGCCTATCTCGGCTTCCTCGTCCTGTGGTCCGCGCTGGTGTATGCGCCGCTGGCGCATTGGGTGTGGGGGGCGGGTGGCTGGCTCCAGAAGATGGGCGCGCTCGACTTCGCGGGCGGCACCGTGGTGCACGTCAGCGCGGGCGTCTCCGCGCTCGTGGCCGCCTGGTTCCTCGGGCCGCGGCGTGACTTCCGCCGCGTCCCGATCTCACCGCACAACGTGCCGCTGGTCTTGATCGGCGCGGGCCTGCTGTGGTTCGGCTGGTTCGGGTTCAACGCGGGGTCGGCGCTCGCGGCGAACGGGATCGCCGCGCTCGCATTCGTCAACACGAACGCTGCGGCGGCCGCCGCGGTGCTCACGTGGGCCGTGCTGGATTCGACACGCACGGGAAAGATCACGGCCGTCGGCGCGGCCACCGGCGCCGTGGTCGGTCTCGTCGGAATCACCCCGGCGGCCGGATACGTCACCGCACCGGCCGCGCTCGCGATCGGCGTGCTGAGCGTGTTCATCAGCTATTTCGCGATTCAGCTGCGGTCCCGGAGCCGGCTCGACGATTCGCTCGACGTCTTCTCCTGCCACGGCCTGGCGGGAATCGGCGGCGCGTTACTCACGGGCGTGTTCGCCACGAAGCTTGCGAATCCCGGGGGCAATAACGGCCTATTCGCCGGGAATGCGGGTCAGCTGCTCGTGCAACTCTACGCGGTGCTTGCCGCTGTGCTCATCGCGGCGGTCGGCACGATCGTCATTCTCGCGATCGTCCGCGCGACATTCGGCACGCGGGCGCGCATCGCCGACGAGATGATCGGTCTCGATCTAAGCGAGCACGGGGAAGAGGCGTACTTCGGTGGCGAAGCGGCCGTCGGCGGGAGCGCACTGGCACAGAGTGTGATCGTCGTGGAAGACCCGGCGCCCGCTGAGCTCGAACGGCGGGGGAAACAGAAGCGCTAGCTAGGTCGTCTTCCGCTCGAGTCCTTCCGCTAGCGCGTTGAAATGTTCCAGCGCCGCCCGCAGGTCCTCGGCGATTTCCTCCGCCAGCACGTCGGGCTCGGGAAGTGAATCAAGGTCCTCGAGATCCTGGTCCTTGAGCCAGAAGATGTCCAAGCTGGCTTTGTCGCGGGCGACGATCTCGTCATAACTGTAAGGACGCCACCGCTCGGTCGCGACCCGCTCGGCACGGTTCTGCGGCTTGAAACACGCCACGAAATCATCGAGATCTGGGCGGCCGAGTGGGTTCGTCTTCAGCGTGAAGTGCTTGTTGGTGCGGAGGTCGTAGATCCAGACCTGTTTCGTCCATGGCGTTTCCGCGCCCGGCTTCTTGTCGAAGAACAACACGTTCGCCTTGACGCCTTGCGCGTAGAACACACCGGTCGGCAGCCGCAGCAGCGTATGGACGTCGCATTCGGCGAGCAGCTTGCGGCGCACCGTTTCTCCGCGCCGCCTTCGAACAAGACATTATCGGGGACGACGACGGCGGCGCGGCCGCTGATCTTGAGCAGCGTGCGCACGTGCTGCACGAAGTTGAGTTGCTTGTTCGAGGTCGAGGCCCAGAAGTCATCCCGCATGACTGTCAGCGCCTCGCGCTCCTCATCGCCCTGTTCATTGATCACGCGAATGCTCGACTTCTTGCCGAACGGCGGATTCGTGAGTACGAGATCGAAGCGAGTCCCGGGATCGGCGCGAAGACTGTCGTCGATTTTCACCGGCGGTTCGACCTCGCCATCGGTCGGTCCGATGCCGTGTAACATGAGGTTCATGGCGCAAAGCCGTGCGACGCTTTCGGTGATCTCGACCCCGCGGAGTGCTTCGAGCTTCAGGTGACGCAGCTCGTCCCGCGATTTGTTCGGGGAATTTCGGGCGATGTAATCGTGCGCGATGAGTAGGAACCCACCCGTGCCGCAGGCCGGGTCGCCGATGCTTTGCCCTGGCGCGGGGCGCATGACGTCCACGATCGCGCGGATGAGCGGTCGAGGGGTGAAGTACTGGCCTGCCCCGCGGGCGCCTTCTTGTCCTGTACGCTCGAGCAGGCCTTCGTAGGCGTCGCCCTTGACGTCGGCATCGAGTGAGATCCACGTCTCTTTGCCGATCAGGTCGACGACGAGGCGCCGCAGAATGGCGGGGTCTTGGATCTTGTTTTGCGCCTTTCGGAAGATGACGCCGAGCATGCCGGGAAGTTTTCCCGACGCCTCGAGGGTGTGGCGGTAGTGCGCCTCAAGTGCATCGCCGTCTTTGCTCGCGAGCGCGGGCCATGAGAACTCTGGTGGAACGGCTGATGGCTGATTCCACGGCTCTTGCGTCCGCTCGTCCGCCATTTTGAGGAAGAGCAGGTACGTGAGCTGCTCGGTGTAGTCGAGGTACGTCAGCCCGCCGTCGAGCAGGATGTGGCTGCAGTGATAACAGCTCTGTATGCCAGCTCATATCTCGTATCGGGGATACTTGAGGGGGCCCTTCGCTTCCTCAAGCGCACGGTCCAGTACGCCTAGCAACGATTTAGTCTCGTCCGGTATGGGGGGAAGATCGTCCAGCCAACGGGCGTCAAGCAGCGGCTTCAGCGCGTTGTTCATCGCCGATCAGTTCAATCTTTGGGCTGGCTAGGACTCGTCGTACAAACCCGCCTTGCTGGGCGCGCTTGGTGCGAAACTCCTGCGGGGTCAGCACGAAGGTGCTAATCTCACGCCCTAATCGTTCTTGCGTAGGTAGCAGAGCGTCGTGGAGTGTTATGGAGTTGACGTCCCCAACAACAAATACATCGACATCGCTCGTGACCTTCGCGGTTCCATCGGCCATCGAGCCATGAATGAAAGCCCAGTAGACGCTCTCACGGTGTTCTCGAAGCACCATGCGAAGCGCCTCGGCGATGCCGCCGAGCTTGAAAACCAAGCCGCGGAGTTCATTGAGCACCGGTGTTGCGGGATTGACCTCGTAATAGATCCGCCGACCATCGCCGGAACGAAGAGCGAGTCCGAGCCTGGCAAGGTGCTCGAGCTCACGACTAGCGGCTGTCGGCGGAAGGCCCACCCGCCTAGCGAGGTCACGCACGTAGTAACGACCAGGACTGCCAGCGAGGAGTGCACTCAGGACGCGGGCGCGAGCCTCGGACCCAAGGAGGCGCCCAAGCACGGACCGTTGTGCTCGCACGGGAGTCCGTCCTCGACGTACACTCATTGTGTACTATAGTACACTCTTTGTGTACAACTGCAAGCCATTGGATTAACTGACCCGGCGAGTCTTCCGTCTCATGAAGTCCATCAGAAATGAACTGCCCCAGCGTCATCGTGTTCGTGAAGTAGGCTTTGCCACGGCAGATCGCGGAGACCTTCTTCACGAACTCGACCAGGCTGCGGTCGCGCGCCAGCATGAGGCAAAGCCAGACCTGCAATGGAATGCTAAACGGCCTTGCGGGCGTTCGTCGGGGGTGCATGTTGCAACGCACTCAGAGGCTATGAACCCCGAGGCGAGAAGTCGTGGATCGCCCATGCCTCGAGGGGAGCAAATCGCGAAACCGGCTGAGTGGGAAACCCACGTGGCCGATTTTGTTTTTTTGGTCCCCTCGCGGAAAGGCAGCGACCATGCGACGCGCGTCCCTCCTCGTGGCGGCTTTGACCGCCGTCCTCTCCATTGGGTGTCGCGACGAGCAGATCCTGAAACCCACGGCAGCGGGGGGCCCGTCGGCGCTCATCATGGACGGTGCCACCAACGGCAACGCGGACTTCTTTTTCTTACCGCCGCTGGTGCCCGACCCGAGCGGGGGCGCGAATTTTGACGCCGGCAAGTTCAACGGCAACCTGGCGCCTGTCGTCGAGGTGTGCGAGCTGACCGGCGATCCGCGGCAAGGCGCGGCGGACTGTGCAGGTAGCACACCGGTCTTTGGACCGGCCAACATGAGACTGGATCTGGCGAAGCAGAGATACCAGGTCAATTGGGACACGAAGGCGTCAGCCCTGGTCTCGACGAAGTTCTACCGCATCCGCGCGCGCGGGTCGCCACGTGGCAGCATCCTGGGTTTCCTCGACGTTGATCCGGTCGACCAAGGACTGAAGAACGTGAAGACCGGTGACGTGGTGCAATTCCAGGACGGTCGCACGCTGCCGATTAACGTGCGGATTGAAGAGGGTGCCTTCGGAGCCCGGAATCCCGATCATGTCGAGCGGGTCGTCCCCAGCAGCATCGCGACGGGCTCGGTGGACGTCACAACGAATACGGGGTTCGCCGGGGCGCGGTTCTTCGATGGTTGGCTCCCGGAGGGGATCTCTCAGGTCACGGTGATCATTGAACGAGTGCCCGTGACTAATGCGACGACGCCAACGAGCTGCCTCGAGAGCGGGTTGCTGGAGATCGAGGGCTGTTATCGTTTCCGGACGGATCCCGATCTGCACGGTCTGGGCCCGAATGGCACGGACCTGACCTTCCGGGTTCCCGTGATCGCGGGGGTGTGTGTCGAGATCCCCGAGCTCTTGCATACGGGCGCTCCGTTCCAGCTGCACCGCCGGCAGGAGCAGGACGTCGAGGGAAAGTTGTCACCGACAGGACCGACGGTGGCACTTCCAAGTGTCGAGGCGCCGTTCCTGACCTGTGGGGAGTTTCGGCCAACGCACTCGCTCCTAGGCGCTATCAGGTCGGGGCGCCTTTCGGATCTCGCAAACGCGGCGTGGCAAGCGATAGCGCGGGGCGTCGGGCGTCTCGTCACGCCGAGCCCGCTGCACGCGTTCGATCTGGGAGCCGGCGGGAGTACCGATGGGTTCAGCCGGTTCGGGTGGGCGCGGGCGGCGACGATGGTGAAGGCTGCACCGACCGACAATCAGGTTGGTCTCATGGGCGGCAAGCTGCTGGTTGATCCAAGCGTGTGTCTCGTCACGATGCATCCGCCGCGTGGCCTCGGGCAGCCTCCTCGGCCGCTCGTGGGTGAGCAGGTCACGTTCACCGTCACTGCAGGTGGAGGGACGATCGGTGGAGGTGGGAGCATGGTGGTGAATACGGGTGAGGATGGGTGTGCCTCCGCGTCGTGGGTGCTGGGATCGGCCACGGGCCTCCGCGGCAACACGCTCACCGCTGCGGCGAGGGCGACGCCGAATTCCGTGGAGTTCTCGGCTGCAGGACTTGGGCTGGTTGTGGACGCTGGCGCGAGGCATTCGTGTGCCCTCAACGTTGCGGGCGCGGCGTTCTGCTGGGGCTTCAACGACAGCGGCCGAGTGGGTGACGGCACGAGGACCGATCGGCTCGTCCCGACGCCAGTCGCTGCGGGCCTCAGGTTCGCGACGGTGAGCGCGGGTTTCTATCACACCTGCGGGGTGACGACGAGTGGCGCGGCCTATTGCTGGGGCGGGAACATCGGCGGCGCGCTGGGCGACGGCACACCCACAACGCGGCTCGTTCCTACGCCGGTCGCCGGGGGCCTTACGTTCGCCGCGTTGAGCGCGGGTTCCTATCACACTTGCGGCTTGACGACGAGTGGCGCGGCGTACTGCTGGGGCGGAAATATTGGCGGGGCATTGGGCGACGGCACCACCAGCGATCGCCTCGTCCCCACCGCCGTTGTAGGGGGCCTGACGTTCGCCAAGCTGAGCGCGGGCTACTTTCAGACCTGCGGCGTGACCACGAGCGGCGCGGCGTACTGCTGGGGAATAAACCCAGTCGGCCAGTTGGGCGACGGCACGCAGACTAATCGGCTCGTCCCCACGCCCGTTGCTGGAGGCCTAACATTCGCCGACGTAAGCGGGCAGGTCTATCACACTTGCGGCGTAACCACGAGCGGTGCGGCGTACTGCTGGGGCTCGAACAGCAACGGCCAACTGGGTGACAACACGACCACCCAGCGGCTCGTCCCCACGGCGGTCGCGGGAGGCCTAACGTTCACCTCCATCAGTGCGGGCGACGTTCATAACTGCGGTGTCGTGACCAACGGGGCGGCGTACTGCTGGGGCTTGAACGGTAGCGGCCAGATCGGGGACGGCACGAGAACCGATCGGCTCGTACCCACGCGGGTCGCCGGGGGGCTGACATTCGCTGCGCTCACCGGGGGTGACTTTCATAGCTGCGGGGTGACCACGAGTGGCGCGGCGTACTGCTGGGGCCTCAACGAAGTGGGCCAAGTTGGCGACGGCACTACCATCAACCGGCTCGTTCCCACGGCGGTTGTGTTCCAGAGCACATTGCCGACGACGGTCCCGATAGCCGTCAACAACTTCGAAATCGACCTGCGTTCCGGGCGGGTCGAGAACCCCTCGGGTGTAACCGGTGGCGGATTCTACAAGGGCACGCAAGTCGTTTTCGGCGCTGGTTTCGCGTACGACAGCGTCGACTACAACACGCTCGTGGGGTACAACCCGCGCGGGACCGAGTCGGATTTCGTCGCCTCCCCCGTTACTGTGTTGAGCGGAGCTCCGGAGCACCACACTACGACCCAGCTCCAGCCTCGGGCCGGCTTGATTGCGCTGCGTGACGTCACAGTAACGCAGGAATCGTTCGCGTTCACGAGCGCAGGCGACCAAGACTACGTGCTGCTCAAGTACACGTTCACGAACAGTGGTCAATTTGCGAGCATCGTACATGCCGGCTTTGTGGTGGACGTCGAGCTGCTCTACTCGGAGTCCCCTGTTGACGACATCGCGACGTTCAACCCGACGCTGGGGATCGCCGAGGCGACCGAGGAGGATACCGAATCCTTCCCTCAGGTCTTCGGCATCGTGCCGATCGCCACGTTTGAGACGCAGCGCAACTACGCCGCCTGGACCAATGGTGGGAACCCTGGCGATCCGGCCACTAGCGCGGGGTACTTCCCGTTGTTGAGCGGGGGGCTACAGGGGCCCAACTCAGTCGGTCCCGCCGACGTGCGCCAGCTCATCGGCTTCGGTCCGTTCTCGATTCCTGCCGGCGGCTCGCGGGTCGTCTGGTTCGCCCTTGTCGGGGGTGACAACCGCACAGCTTTCAACGACCACGTCGCGGCGGGCACGGCGAAGGTCAAGGAACTCGAAGGTCGGTAGCAAAGGCGGTGCGTGATACTGGACGACGAAAGCCGAGATGCCCACACCGCGCGTTGAATTTTGCGTTGGGACCCTCGGAGGATTGCGCTCTGCCGTCGGCACGACCTACGGCACGGTCGAGATGGTGCAGTTCGGCGTCGCCGCGGTTGCTGGAAGGCTCTATGCCGTCGGCGGCAACGACTTCCAGGGCTATCTCAAGGAGTATCAACCGTAGTGGGTGAAGACTACGACACGCGCCGGGTCTTTCTCCGCATGAAGTCCATCAGAATGAACTGGCCGAGGGTCATCGTGTTCGTGAAGTAGGCTTTGCCACGGCAGATCGCGGAGACCTTCTTCACGAACTCCACCAGGCTGCGGTCGCGCGCCAGCATGAAGGTGTTGATCAGGATGCCGCTCCGGCGACAGAGCGCGACTTCCCGATACGTCGCCTGCAGGATGTGCGGGTCGAGGCCCATCGAGTTGACGTAGATCCGTCCATCGGGCTGCGTCAGCGCCGACGGCTTGCCATCCGTGATCATGATGATCTGCCGCATGTCCTTGCGCTGTCCCATCAGGATCCGCCGCGCGAGCTTCAAGCCTTCCGTCGTATTCGTGTGATACGGTCCCACCTGCGCGTGCGCCAGCTGGCCGATGGGGATCTCCTCGGCCGTGTCGTGAAACAGCACCACGCGCAGCGTGTCGCCCGGGAACTGGGTGCGAATGAGATGGGTCAGCGCCAGCGCGACTTTCTTCGCCGGTGTAAACCGATCTTCCCCGTACAGAATCATCGAGTGCGAGCAGTCCAGCATCAGCACCGTCGCCGACGACGAGCGGTACTCGGCCTGGTGCACCATCAGGTCGTCGTATTCGAGGTTGATCGGAACGCCCAGGCCTTCGCGCTTCAGCGCGTGCGAGAGCGTCGCGTTGACATCGAGATTCAGCGTGTCGCCGTATTCGTAGCGCTTGCTCGCCGCTTCGGCTTCCACGCCGGTCGCTAGGTGTTCGGTCTCGTGTGCCCCGAAGCTCGACTTCCCGATGCTGCTGAGCAGATGCTTCAGCGTGCGATAGCCGAGGAAGTCGATCCCCTTGTCGGTGAGATTGAACTGCACCTGCTGGGCTGCTTCTTTCGCCATGCCGCCCGGGCCCAGGACCGGCTGCTGCGCGCCAGGCATCTTCGGCGCCTGTTGCAGGTTCAAGTACCCCTCTTCGATCAACTTCTGCACGATCTGATCGAGCAGATCGGCCAGCTGTTTCTGCAGCTCGGCGTCTTTCTGTGCGTCGCCGGTCGAATCGCCGCGCAGCACGTTGAGCATCTCGGGTGTGAGCTGACCCGAGTCCATCAACGCCTGGAGGATCGCCTGGCGCAGCGCGTCGAGTGAGCGGTCGGGATCTTCCTCGCCGAACTCACCCCAGAACGGATGCGAGTACGGACCGCCCGCGAACCCAGATTGCAACAGGAAGTCGGCCAGCTGGTCGAGCAACGCCTGGAGGTTGAGCGTCTCGAGCAGACCGGCGACGTAGCGGCTGTAGGTCGTGTAGCGCATCGATCTCTAATCTAGCACTGACAGGACGTAGCCCGAGTGGTCACGGAGCACGCGAACGCCGGTGAAGTCGCGGATTATGGCTTCGGCACCGGTGAAATCCGCATCGGGATGCGTGGTGCGCAGTGCAATGACGCGGGCGCCCGCTGCGCGGCCCGCCGCGATACCGGGCGGCGCGTCCTCAAAGACCACACACGTCGCGGCGTCGTGGCCGAGGCGCTTGGCGCCGAGCTGGTATCCGTCAGGCGCCGGTTTTCCGTGTGACACGTCGTCGCTGGTCACGACGACCGGCGGTATCGGCAGGCCCACCGAGCTCAACCGCAGCCGTGCCAAATCGCGACCACACGACGTCACGACGGCCCAGGTTCCCGCGTCCAGGCTCGCCAGAAACCGCCGGACGCCGGCCACCTCATCCAGCCCTTCCACATCCGCCAGCTCGGCGCCATCGAGCCACGCGACCTCGCGCATGACGTCGAGGTGGGGAGCCACGGTTTGGACCGTGTCGCGCGAGCGCCGCCCATGGGCGATCCGCAACACCTTCTCGGGATCGAGACCATGGCGCTGGGCCCACTGGCGACACACCCGCTCCACGACGGCACGAGAATCGACGAGCACGCCGTCGAGATCAAAGAGGAACGCTGCCGCGTGGAGTTCCATACTCCTTAATTTGGTGACCATGACCGAAGCTGGGGGGGCGCGGCGCTACGGATTGGGGGCACTCGCCCACCGCAACTTCCGTCTCTTCTTCATCGGCCAGGGTATCTCGCTCGTTGGGACATGGATGCAGAACGTCGGCGAGGGGTGGCTGATCCTCACGCTGACCAACTCACCGTTCTACGTCGGTCTGACCGCCGCCCTCAGCTCGCTGGGGGTGCTCCTGTTCAGCCTGTACGCCGGCGTGATTGCCGACCGCGCCGACAAGCGCCGGTTCATCATCTTCATGCAGCTGGCGTTCATGCTCGAGGCCCTGACCGTTGCGATCCTCGTCTGGACGCACGTCGTCGCCGTCTGGCAGGTGTTGCTTCTCGCGACGATTCTGGGCATCGCGAGCGGGTTCGACATCCCGATGCGCCAGTCGTTCATCGTGGAGATGGTGGGCAAGGACGATCTGATGAACGCGATCGCGCTCAACTCCTCGCTGTTCAACGGTGCGCGTGTCATCGGCCCGGCGATCGCGGGGTTCCTGATCGGCGCAGTCGGGATAGCCTGGTGCTACTTCCTCAACAGCGTGAGTTATATCGCGGTGATCGCCGGATTGCTGATGATGCGGCTGCCGCCGCGGCCCCCGCGTCCCCAGACCGCTTCCGCATGGACGGGGTTCCGCGAGGTGTTGAGCTACCTGCGAGGCGATCGCCGGCTCCGCGTCCTCATGATGCTGACGGCCATTCTGAGCGTCTTCGGATTCCCGTACATCTCGATGATGCCGGTGTTTGCGCGCGACGTGCTACATCGGGGCGCCACGGGCTACGGCGCACTGACGTCGTCCATCGGCGTCGGCGCGGTGATTGGCGCGCTGGGTGTCGCGCTGACATCCGGGCGGATCAGACGGCGCGGGAGGCTCATGCTGATCGGAGGGACGGCGTTCGGCGTGTTGTTGATTCTGTTCGCGGCGTCGCGCGCGTTGGCGCTCGCCATGGCCCTGCTCGCGCTCGCGGGATGTGCGATGATCGTGAACAACTCGATCACGAACACAATGCTCCAGACGACCGCCCCCGATCACCTGCGGGGCCGCATCATGGGGTTCTACTCGTTCGTGTTCGTGGGCATGGCGCCGTTCGGGGCTTTTCTCTTCGGCGTGGTGGCGGAGCACGTGGGGGTTCCGGTCACGCTGGCGTCGGGAGGCGCGATCGTCGCGGTGTCGGTGGCGCTAGCCGGGTGGATGGTACCCGAGTTACGTACGAATTAGACCCAACCGCGCCGCTTGACCTCTGCCACGATCACATTCGCAGCCCCGTCGAATCCCAACCGCTCGGCATTGAGCACGAGATCGTACTGCGTCA
>Ga0209375_1002030_pt1 | contig 14915 bp, 16 predicted proteins | sample GraSoiAngelo_131_FD_185888 | JGI IMG/M metagenome (GOLD analysis project Ga0209375, IMG submission 185888) | Grasslands soil microbial communities from the Angelo Coastal Reserve, California, USA - 14_0929_02_30cm (SPAdes) (version 2) | ecosystem: Environmental > Terrestrial > Soil > Grasslands ... | reverse complement strand
AATTGCGACCTGGAACCCACACAGCCACCGCTCATGCCGAACTTTTGCACATTTTAGTGCGCGATTCCTCGGCTTCGTCGGAACTTGTAGGCACAGCCGATTCGGAAGCTGTTACAACGACACTCGCAACTGCCAACCCCAAATGACCCATAGGTAAACGCGGTAACCGCCGAAGTAGATTTGAGCGAAGGGAACTTTACCGGTTTCGCGACTAACCAGACCTGGCTCACATCGTCCGTTGCCGACGCAAAGCGCGAAGGCTATGCTTGAGTTCATGCTCAGTTTCCACAACCGCCGAAGGGCATCACTTTTGCCGAAATATTTGATGATTGTCATTGTCCCGCTCTTTGCTTGGGCGCAGGACAGTCTATCCCGCGAGCAAGCTATTAGGCCCATGCAGGTCCAGAAGAAGACGGAACGGTTCTCTAATGGCCGGCCCAAGACGGAGTATCGCTCTTATCGCGGAAAGGACGGTCAAGAGGTTTTGCACGGCAAATACCTCACCTGGTATGAAAATGGGAAAAAGGAATTGTCGTGCAACTACGTGAACGGCGAGAAGGAAGGCGTTTGCCTCTGGTGGGATGATCGAGGGAGGAAGGCGGACTCGGTAGAATATATTCACGGAAAACCTCGTGCGATCGCCGAATGGGAAGCGCGAGATCAGCGAGCGGTCAAAACTCCAATTTACCTTTACCCCTACATTTTGGTTCGTCCTAACGGTAGTTTGACGTTTACGTCCGAGTACGCGGGAATCACCAAAGAATTTTTCTTATCCCAGGTCGAGGAAATATTTGCTTCACTTCCCGCATCGGTATGGGTCGAGGGGAAATCCATCGGCGTGCAACAAATTAACCTCGCGAGCGAGGCAGACCATCAAACGATGGACCATGTCACGGAAAAACTGACAGCTTTCTTTTCCGGCAAGGGTTACAGGGTTCGCCGTCTGCCGCAATAAATATCCAGCTTCGGAAATCCAGTCTAACGCCTGAGCGTAAGTCCTGGTATACAGCGACTGCGGACAAGTGGAATCCGTCGCGGAATCGGGCCGGCCACTTCTACGAGTACGCGACAAATCGGGAGTTAGCGAAGTCGCAGCAGCAGTTAGCCCGTGACACCAGGATTTATCGACGGTCATCCACGGCCTCAGCTACTAGAGTCCTTTCTTGCGCAACGGTAGGTTGTCTTACGTTTAATTTGAGTCGGTTCTTCACTCCCCGGTACACTTGTGGTGACATTCTACTGTTCAGCGAATGGCAGAACTGGGGAGTTTCTTCCTTCGAATCGATAGAGCAGTAGCTACACGAACCGTGGACCGACCGCCAAACAAAACGCCGCCTCCGAGCAAGGAACCCGTCAGTAAAGCGAGGATTCACTGGAGCCTATTACCCATTCTAACGGTTGCAGGCTTGTTTTCGGGCATGTACTCAGAGTGGTTTCTGTGGTGGCGCAGCTTCGACGTTTGGCCCTTTAACACCTATAAGCTTCCATTCTTGGCAAGCGTTTCGTTTGGCTTATCTCTTGCAGCGGTTCTCTGGTTTTACGGGCTGATACGGTCTTGGAAAACCGTGATGACGCTCTTGGCGTTAGCGATCGCAGTTCCTTTCCTCGCCGTGTTCCTGGGCAAGTATTTCATTGTCCTTCCCATTCCTGAGATTTTCATAATTCTCGTCGGAAGTTTTGTGACGGTCTTGCTTCAGCTCGCGGGCTTCCTGTATCTGCTTGTTCCAGAACGCGGCGGACGGTGGGTTTGGTGGATGGCCCTCAGATCTGCTCTAGCAGGATTCCTGTTTGCTTGCGTCGTCGGACTGTTGGGTGGTGGCCGTGCGGGATTCTCAGCTGGCAACTTGCTGCTTGTCGAGTTCGGTGAGGCTGCATGGCAAACAGGTCTGGCGCTACTGCTAGGGATCGCGCTCTGCGCCAAACAGGATAGCCCTCACGCTCCGACGGTAAAGGCCCCCGAAACCAGTGCCTGGCCCAAGAGCCGTTTCGCTGTGTTTCCCATTCTGGTGGGATATTTCGCCGTCGTTAGTGTTTGGAGCAACCTCGCTAGAGAACGTGCGCACGAGGAGAAACGGGAACTGCGAACGCGCATAGCTGCGGAAATCACACAATCCCTCGCGGAAGCACCGTCTTTGGAAAACCTGCCTCAATTGAAACCACAGCCCATGGATCAAGTCCTCGTGATGCATCAGGTTGCCAGCTGGACGCCTTATTATTCCGGCTCGTATGATCGGCCAGCCGAACCGGCCGGGATAAGCGGATATCATCCCTATGCACCGTACCCTCACCGACTCATCTACTATGTTTATTACGCTGAGCCGGAAAATAACTACGCTGTCGGAGTGGACGTTACACAGTATCCAAACCCGAATTGGGCCAAGTACGAGGTGAGAAATACTCCAGGGCCAAATGCACTCATAGAGGATCGGGAGGGTATCAAGCGCCTAAGCAGGTTTGGCAATAACCTGTATTCGGCTGGTCCTGATTTTTATTGGTCGAGCGGCGACAAATTGATAGTTCTTAATTGCTCAGGAATTCTCCCCACCGTGATAGACGAATTTTTGAAAGCCTACCTTGAGAAGTATCCGAGTTCAATCTGACGAGCGTTTCTTGTCTGGACTGCGCACGGTCTAGACTGTTGACCCAACTGTTGGGATCAGCACTTTTGCCTTGTGCCTGGTAACGCGGAAACCGGACAAGTGTCAACCAGGAATGAGCTAACCCTTCCGTTCCGGTGTCTAATTCCTTTAGGAAGATACGGGATGCATGGGGGGATATTGGGCCGCTTGACTCGCCATAGGGTGTGGACAGGACTCGCGGTGCTGGTTGCGGGGGGCGCTCTATTCGGACTGGGAATTGCGGCTTACCTTAGTCATGTCCAGGCGTCAGCCACAGCACTAGTCAAGTCAGCCCGGGTGATACGTACAACGGCGGACGCCGAGCGTGAAATCGCTGCGTGGAGAAGGCGTTCAGGCAACCAGTTTTGGGTGGAGAGCGGCGAAGGATCGGAGAAAACCTACAAAGCACAAATTGTGAATGGAATTGCCCGTCTCGGGTTTGTCGAGCTTACGGAAGTCACTGTGGATGTAACGATGCACGACGGAGACTTGCGACGCATTACCGTTACTGAGTGGACTGCGTGTTACCCCCTGGTGTCAGTGTGGATTCAAGAATGGTTTGACGCTGGTTTGGGTGGTGTGTCGAATCGTCTCCTCGTAAGTCGAACAGGCCAGCCGTCAGGGGCTGCGGTGATATTTCCTTCGTCCTTACGTGATGACCGAAGAACAAAAGCATTCGCATTCAATACGAAGTGTTTGGTGCAGCCCAGTCTGTGCAAGACTGCCACGGACATCCTCCCTGGCGTGTGGCAGTTGGATTCGGACATAGGTCCTGATTCAAACAGAGAAACCGTCCATCTGAATTGACTTCTCCGGTTATGTCAGCGAACCGGACATAATCCAGTTCAACCGACGGCGCAGGTGGTGACTGCATCTGTCACGAAAATGTCACGCAAATCGCGGAAAACAACGGCAATTCCGCGGTAGATGACAACAAAAGAAGGAGAAAGCAGGTTGCGGGAATTTGCACCAACTTGCTGATTCCGTTCGATTAGCCACTCCTCTGGCAAGATTTGGCAAAGTAGATCGAACGGCTTCTAAGCAGAGGGTCGGGAGTTCGAGTCTCCCCGGGCGCGCCACTTAATCTTGAAATATCAAGTAGTTGGCGAAGCGCCCTCTGCCGTACTTCTGTTTCCGGCTGCGTTTTTGGGAACATTTGGGAACACTTGTTCGTCGAGTAAGTTCACGGCTTCTCTCTGAGCAATCACACTGGCGTGGGTGTAGACTTCGAGAGTTGTCGCCATGTGAGAGTGCCCGAGCTGTGCCTGAGCAACTTTCAGAGGTGTTCCCTGTACGTGCAAAAGTGTGCCGTGTGTATGGCGAAGGGCGTGCCAATTGATTTTTGGTAGCCCAGCGCGTTTACACGCGGATTGCAATCCCCTCTTACGCAGATTATTCGACACCAAAGGTCCGCCGTTCCGGGTCGCGAAAACTAGCCCTTCGGGCGAACGATTGGCCGAGCGGGAGTAATGAGCCTTCAAAGCCTCTACGACTGCCCGCGAGAGAGGAACTTCCCGCCTGCTGGCACGGGTTTTCGGCGTGCCGAATCGGCCCATGAAACAGGTCTCCGCGACCACCAATGTCTCTCCAATGAAATTTACGCGCTTCCATCGCAGTGCGAGAATCTCCCCAATCCTTAGTCCAGTCATAGTGGCAAGTAAAACTATGGTCCGGATCGGCTCCTTGCAGGCAATGATAAGGCGCTTCACTTCATCTATGTTTAGAAACTGATGAGGGCGTTTCAATGAACGCTCGGGCATTTTCACACCGCGAACCACATTGTCCGCCAGGTAGTTCCAAGTGACTGCGGTTCCTAGAACTTTGCTCATCAGATTTCGTAGATGATTGGTAGTCTCCCACGCAAACCCTTGCTTGAGTTTCTCCAGAAGGTACTGCTGTATCTCAACTCTGGAAATATCGCAAAGGCGTTGATCACCAAACTGTGGAGTCAAGTGCTTCCTTAGGAGGAAAGAATAGATCTCCTGGGTCGCAAACTTGAGCGTCGGCAGTACTCCCGGCTCAAAGCATTCTGCAACGAACTTTGAGAACAGCATAGTTGCTTCGGGGTGATACTGCCCTTGGTTAATTGGGCTGAGGTGGGCGGCTAAGAGTCTGCGTGCCTCGCGGCGGCCAGCGATCTCGCTTACAGGCCCGAGCACGACTGAACGCATCACTCGGCTGGCTGACCCATCAGCAAGTATCACGTATTCCCTCCACCGCGCGACCCATACTTTTCGACGCTTACCGCGAACAAATAAGCAACCATTCTGATATTGGCTACGAGCCATTTTTCTTCTCTCCAATCTGGAGTTGGCTCGTCCGCCTTTTCCTATGTCGCTTACGAGTGTAACTCGCGAGTCAAGCATGGTGGCCCTCGCGCTGATGCTTGACCCAGGCATGGATTTCGTCCTCGCGGAAGCGCCAGTATTTGCCGAGACGGTAAGCCGGCAAACGATTCAGACAGCGTCTCCGAGTGCGTCCGTATACCCAGGACGCCGGGACCTGTAACAGCTTCGCGACTTCGTGCACAGTGAGAAGATGGCTGCTGCCGGTTCCGATCTCTTCCACTGTGGCAGCCTGATGTGCGGCGGCATTTTGCCAACTGTCGGTTCTCGTGCGCGAACCAACGGCTGCTCCGCTAATGGTGAGTGGGTGCGAACTCTCCTCTTCAGTGCAATTCAAATCAAAAGGATTGCGTTGAGCGAGACGTGAGCCATGTCGTCGGTCGGACGCTGGGTTCTCACGCATGCCGAATTGGAGGTGACGATGCATGGGTCTCTATTTCAGTTCCAGTTGGAAGGACTCTCCTTTCGTGCTTGGCTCGGAACTCTTCGTGTGTTGGGCTGAGAGCCAGGATTGAAACTCTTTATCCTTGCGGTAGACGAGTTTCAGCGCCTCCGTCACGACGTGCGACGGAGAGCAGTCAAGGTACTCAGCGTATTTTGTCAGCGTTGAGCGTGCTTCCTCGTCGAGGCGAAGTTGCACGACTGTGGTTTTGGGCTGTTTGGGTGGTGCTTTCAAGACGGGCATTCCAATTTTCTCCTTTCTGTATTCCGAATTGCTTCATGCCTGCATGCAGGATTAATTTCTTCTGTGTATGCACGCGGCCAAAACACCCTCCCGCCCATCCTAGTGTTTTGGCCGCGTCCCCATTCTTGCCTTGGCCTCACGCATCTGGTCATTTCTCCATAGGTTTATCCACTCCTGCGGCGAAAGCTGACCCGAACGATCCCCCGAACGTTCCCTCCTGGCTGTTCTTCACTTCGCCCGCTGTGCTTGGAGTTGGTTTCCGCTTTGGGGTCGCTTCAAATAGGCCAATCTGTCCGTCCACCAGCTCGCTTTCGAAGATCACTTTGCGTGGTGGTGCCAGATCTTGAATCTCCGAGCGGACGTAGTCGTCCGATACGATGCCGTCTCGCCAACTTGGATAGAGTCTCTGGCACCGATGACGTGCGTAGCGCTTGTCCGAGAGATGGAGGAACTCCATGTCGTCGGTTGTGAGCTTTCCGTATTTCCGCTCGTCCCACAGCTTCTGGAGCCAGAAGTAGCGGAGGATTTCTTTGCCCGGATCTTTCTTGGGAGGGCGTCCGTCGGTGGCCAGAAAGATTTTCCGCGCAGTCTCGAACTGCGTTGGACGAAGCGAAACATAGACGAGCCGCACCTCGGGAAGCGCCTCGAAAAGACTTCCATAAGCCAGCAGATGGGTCTTGAAACTGTCCAGGGTGCCAAGTCCGGGATCGACGAACGTGAAGGTAACCACAGGGGGAGAGAAGGTGCCTGGAGAGAGGAACATGGGGAACTTGTCCACGAAATAGCGCTCGGTCGTTCTGTTGTGAACGGCTCCGGAGTACCGCCTCCTGGGCAAGAGTTCTTTCGGGATGTCCAGTCGTTGGCAGAAGCAGTTCAGTTTGTCGTCCTCGGTTTCAAGATATTCGTACTGCAAATGCGCCAGGACGAAGTCCAGAGCAACGAGCCGTGTGCGAATGTGTTCGAGCGAATGGGCACGGCGGTTGCGAAGGTTTTCCCGGCCGATGGCCCGATACACGATGCGGGAGAATAGGTGGTACACGAGACCATTGCGGAGAAAGGAGCGGGCTGTGGCATGGCCCTTGGCAAAAAGTTTTTGGGAGAAGGTCATGCTCTTGTCCCCGCTTTTGGTTCCCGTGAATTGCAGAAACTGGCGCATGGAGAAGTACCCGGAATGTGTGGCCCCGAGGTAGAGAAAGCGAGCCTCGTCTTCGGTGTAGCCGAGGCTGCTAAGGTTGGCGAGACTGGATTCAGGAAAGTTCATAGGCTAAAGATGACGGTGTTCAATTCGCGTTCATCGCGAATGCGCCGCAAGTGGTCGGCCTCGCCACGCCGGGCGTAGATCTGGAAGCCAGCGCTAGCTTTGGCCGCCAGTCCACGGGGACGGTAATGCTCGGTCGCTAGTTCCACGTCCCTCGTGTGAATCTCCATGTCGGGGTCGTTCGCGTATTCGAGACGCATGTCGGGGATCTGGATTTCCTTGTTGACCACTTTGAGTCCATGGCGCCGGGCGATTGTCTCTTTCACCGTTTCCGGGCACTTGCTCTTGTCTTGCCAGGTGCGGGCCAGATCGGCGTAGAGATCGCGTTTGATCTCGTAGTCCAGCTCGACGCGGACGACTTTGCCGCCACGGCCCTCGATTTCATCGCTGACCTTGTGATAAAGGCGGTAGAGTTCGGCGTCGTGGAAGGCTTCTTTGGGCTTCTTGAGACCGTGGTAGCTAGCCTGGTCAGGACGAAGGAATCTGCTGTAGGAGAGAGCCCGATGGCCTTCCTTGGTGAGCGTCACAGCGCGAACCGGGGAAAGGTCGGAATCCATGATGGAAGTCTGTTTCACAAGCCCCTGGCGGCTCAGGTTCGCGAGATCACCTTGCATGCGAGAGGAGTCGCCGTTGTAGGCGAATTGGGCGAGATCATGGACGGCCACGACGCGAAACTTGCCGACCTCGGTCAAGGCGTGCAGCTCGGAATCGCGCAGTTGGTAGGGCCGGTTGTGGTCCACATAGTTCGTGCGGCTGGTTCGAGCGAGGACCAGCCGGACCCGCTCCTCGCGAGGTAGAGGCGAGCGGTTGCTGCCAGAGGTTCCGCGGGCTTCCTGGTCACGCTGATCGGCCCGTTCCTCCTCCCCGCGAATTCTCTCCAGCCTCCTGACGGTGTCCCAGCCGGCGCGACTGTTTGATTCGGGACTTCGGTTCACGTCGCGCTCGGGGTTCTGGAAGTCGTCGATTTCAGGTCCGTCAAAACCTCTAGACATGGCATGGCTCCTTGGACTGCAACCATAAGAGAGAAAAGGAAGGGCAAACCGGCTCGCCAGACTGAGGGGCAGTTTCCCCTCCGTCTAAGGAAAGCAACTTATGAGCCCCCTAATATCTAAGAGGCCCTGTTTTGGGAGAAACCTCAACCGGCTTTTTTCTGAAGCCTTCGACTCCCTATACTTCAGAGGCCTTCAAAAAGGAAAATGTAAGAAAATATTTGGAAGGCGCGGCCGGTGACAAGGCAGTTTCTGTCGTTCAATTGTCTATTCTCAATAGAATGAAGCTTATTAGCAGGATTTGTTGAACTTGGGGAGGCTGGCCACGTTTACCAGGCGCAAGGGCACATGAAACGCGGAGACCGCACACCGGACTGTCCTATACTTTCCCGAAGTGGCGTGTAATATGCGGCTTCCACGACATTCTCCCCAGGGCTTGGTAACCCGGGAAAAAGCTGCGGAATATTCATTCGGGCGTGAACTTTTTCTCGCGATTTCCCGACGTTCTAGATGAAGGAAAGCTAGATGGCTGATGATCGCGAGCTTTGGGAGCGAATCTGTCGGGGAGACATTAGTGCGTTTGAAGGCTTCTACCGGGAAAATGCACCGCGTCTCCAGGCGTTTCTAGGGCAGCTCCTCTCAACTCCGCAAGCTGCGGAGGATGTGGCGCAAGAAACATTCCTGCAGCTCTTGAAGCGTCCGAACGGATTTCGCCCTGATACGTCGTTGCGAGCGTACTTGTTTGGAATCGCGAAGAGGCGAGCGGCGGAGTGGTGGCGGCAGCAGGACCCGACCGGGGAGGCCAACGGTGAGGGAACTGATCGACCCAAAGCGGAGACCTGCTCGCTGGTAGGGGATGCGTTTGCAAAACTCGATGCGGACCAGCGGTCGCTGCTGTGGTTGCGCGAGGTGGAAGGTCAATCCTATGCGGACCTGGCAGGAATCCTGGGAATTCCAGTGGGAACGGTACGGTCGCGGTTAGCTGCGGCTCGCCGGGAGTTGCGACAGATTTGGCACGGCGGCCAGGTTATCAAGAAGGAGAGCAGATGAGATGTGAGGATGCAGAGGAGTTTGTATCAGCGTTGTGCGACGGCGAACGCATTCCCAGAGAAGCGGCCGAACACATCGGAGAGTGCGAGAAGTGTCGCACGTGGCTGCAGGACTACGCGATGCTCGGAGCGGAGATACGGCGCACTGCGAGCCTGAATTCCCCCAAGAATGTTTCGGCAATTCAACATCTACTGACCTCAACAAAACGGGCCAAAGAAAAAAGAAGCTTCGAGGTTTGGTGGAAGAAAGGGGCAGAGGCGATGAGAATTCCTCGGTTTGCATTCGTCCTGATGCTTTTACTCATTGTCGGGCTCAGTTCTGGTTTAGTGGTCGTCAGAGCGCGTTCAAACGCACAAGGGCCGGTCTTGCTGGTCACTTTGAAGTTACCGAACTCCGATTTGTCATGGCAATGTGCCTTGTCCATGAATGGGCACCAGAACGGAGCTTGCTCGGGGGGGATGGACGTGAAAAAGCGCGGATTTCTGGAATTTGGCATCCAGTTTCTTGCGAGGCAGGGAGACAAAATCGCGCTGGGAATACGCCGTCAATTCTTGCCTCTCTCCCCGAATGGAGACAGCTTCACCTTCTCCACAGCTGATTTGGAAAACTTGCCGATTGAACAGTACGAGCTGGAGCCGGGACAAAAACTCCAGATCGACATTGAAGGGCTGGGAAAGGCCGAACTAACCGGCGAACTGCTTGACCACATGCCAGTCTTACCCCTCGCGCCCCATGGGACTCTTGATCCAGCTCAGGACGAGCTGCGAATGATATCGCCGCTCCTCTTGCGAGGTCGGGAAGCCATCATTGACTTGGACCACGGCAGCGCGACAGGCACAGGCAAAGATGTGGCGGTTTGGATCTACGCGCCTGGTGTTGGACGCTTGATTCTATCGGCGGAGAACTTTCAAGGTGCAGTAAAAGGTCAGGTGAGTCAGAGCCGAATCGATTTTGAGATTGGCGGGAGGCAATATCAGTTGTTAGCGGGTGCGCCGATTACTAGAGCGCAAGACGTTTGGGTTCAGTTCGACCCTAATTTCCAATCTTCTGAAAGCCCGGGAGGCGCGATTGGGTGGGCAAAGCTAGACTACCTGCTTGGCAAACAGGCGACTCCCGATTAGTCTTTCCGGACATCTCACGTACTGGCGTACTGGCACTTCAACTGGCACTTCAAGCCTAGCTCGCTTGGCCACCATCGGGTAGAATCGCCGGTTAGAAAAACGTACGCAGGTCTGGATTCGGGGTGTTCATGGGGAAGTCACAACGGGTAGGACTCGTCGGCAGGATCGTGGCAAGCGCCCTCTATCTCTTAGGTGTGCCCGGGCTGGTGTGCCGAGCGCAAGCGGGCGGCGTTCAGGCAGAGGGGCCTAAGTTCCGGCTAGTTCGGTCTGTCTCAGGCAGTAAGGGGACCCCGCAGGGAGGCCGATTCTCGATGGAAGACCCACGCAGCGTGTTTTATATCCCGTCCGACCGCCAGGTGATTGTGTATATGGAATGGGACGGGCCCATCGGGAAGCACCACCTGGAGGGATTCTGGAGAAACCCGCCGGGAAAAGTGACGGTAATGAATGACTTTGATTACGAAGCGAAGACAACGCGATTCGGGGCGTACTGGATCCTGGCGTTGACGGAAGGAGCGGATAACGGAAACTGGACGCTGGAGGCACATATCGATGGGGAACTTGCAGGAACGCACGCGTTTCAGGTTCTAAACGCGGCGAAACCTGTGGGCACGGAATCAAGCCGAAGGACGTTGACGCCGGCGCAGTTGTATGAACTCGCATTGCAAGCAAACGTGGTGATCGAGAAGTTCGATCGCGGCGGGGGAAAGTTTGGAGAAGGGTCAGGGTTCTTGACGGAACAGGGGTGGGTAGCCACGGCGTTTGACTGCGTCGACGGTGCGTCGAAATTGCGCGTGACGTTAAGCGATGGGACAAAATTTGAAACGGATCAACTCGCGGCATGGAATCGAAGACAGGATTGGGCGGTGTTCAAGGCAACGCCAAACAAGATGCCGCAGTTGCGAAAAGCGGAAACAAATTCCTGGAGCGTGGGGGATATAGCGAGCTATCTGGATGTTGCGGCGGAGGGGAACCGAGTCATCGCGAACATTTCGATCGACGGCAAGAATTCTTTTCCCTCAGCCGGGATGCGAGTGAACATTTCCGCAGGACCGACAGAGCGGGCAGTCGGCTCGGCCTTGCTAAATGAGTGGGGCGAAGTCATAGGTATCGTCACGCGAGGGTTGATTCCCGGTGCGAGGGAAGTCAATCTGGCAGACCTCCGGATGTTGCCGCGGGGCGGACTGGCGGTGCCAGTCAGCCTGCTTGAAGGTCTAAAAGGGGCAGGCGCAGAAACCCCCCTGAACGTGCTTGACTCCAAGGGCGAGTTTCTGGCGCCGGTTACCGTTGGGCGGGACATTGTATCCGCACAGTTTGCGCGGACCTTGGATAAAAAAGGGGGAATAGCCTTTCCGTCGGAGGGCGGGAATGTGTTCTCCAAGAAAGATTCGGCTGTTTATGTGTGTGTGTTCTGGGAGGGCAAGGAGAAGATCAAAGGGCTGCTAACGATGCGCCTATTCGATCTTGACAACCACTTGTTGAATAAGGCCATGCTGGAGAAGCCGCTCAGATTCAGCCTCAACAAAGGCGAGCAGAAAACGTCAACCTGGGAGTTCGGCATTTCGCCGTTGCCCCCAGGGATCTATCGAGTGGATGTGTGGCTGGACGATGCGCCAGCCTGGCGGTCGTTTTTTCGCGTGATGGAATGATTAAATGGTTCGAATACCTGCCTCGGTCATTGGCTCTCCTGGTAAGTCGCCTTACCGGACAAGTCCCCAGCTCGCTTTCCTCTGGATTCCACTTCGACGATACCGCGTTTACCAGGATTTAGCGTTTGGGGGCGGGCTAAAACTTCAACGGCAGTGTCATAATTCGACGTGCGCTGGCCGAGCAACGCCATATCAAGCAAGGGGATAAACCGGTGAAGCGACCTCATTCCGCGTGCCGACCAATTACTGTGTCACCAGCACGGTGTAGCTCAGCTCCTGACCCTGGTACGTACCCGTAATCCGCCAACACCCCAGCGTCGGAACATTGATACCGACATCCATGAACGGTTGATCCGGTTGCACCCAGCCATTGCTAGCCGGGCCGGAAAGCAGAGGTGTTGCGGAAAGATCGAGTCGTGTCCCTGTAACAGTCAGGTTCGGCTGCGGCTCGGCATGGGCGTCGTAACCTTGTCGCCACCAAAAGGTCACTTGCCGGAATGTCGGATCATTGGGTGTGTAATGAGGCAGACCCTTCCCGCATTCGCCTCGGAACCATCGAGCAACACCCAACTAAGCAGGGTGGCTGACCGAAGTGCGACGGCTGCAGCGAACCTAAGGAAGAACCAGCGCGAGCCCCTCAATATAGTAAGAGGCCCAAAAAACGGAAAAACTCAATAAGAAGAAGAGGAAAGAGGGCTTCGAAGACCTCTTGGTACCAGCGGGAGGATTTGGAAAAGAATGAAGGGCTGGCGTCCCCGATGCCAGATGTGCGGCCGTTATTACGACGACCTTGCCAGTCATGAGGTCTGACTCTCCATTTGGACTCCTACGCGGAATCGCAATATCCATCCGGCTGCTTCTCTTTCTGGCGCCAAAGGGTCCCTCGACAACCTCGGCTCGCCCGCTTGGGGAAACCACCACGGCCGAACGGTACGCGTGAGACAACCGTTGGCCGCGGCGTGCAGCTGAAAGGGGGCGTCACGCTGTCGGACATCCGGAATTGTTGATCGACACATGATGTCCGATTTGGCGACAAATGAGGACCTGGGGAAGATAAAATTCGGTGCGGTGTTTATGGCTGTATGCAGGGCCGGAGGGCGGTAGAATCCGGCTTGGGCAGGATGAATCATCATTCAGCTTGAGAGTGGAGGACTTTCTCTTGAGGCGTCTTTGCTGTGTGTGCTTGCTGCTTGCTAACACATGTCTGTCTCTATTTGGTCTGACACTCCATGCTCAGACCAACAGCCATTCCACACAGGTTCTCACACTTGCGGTACGGGATCGACGAGGCCAGTTTGTTACGGACATTCAAGCGAATCAAATCGTGATCAAGGGACAAGCTGCAAGCGTCCAGCGCCTTGAACTCGACAACGCACCGCGGCAAATCCTGCTGCTTCTTGATAGTAGCGGGAGCATGGGAAACTATAAATCTCTCTCCTGGTCAAACGTCACCCAGTTCGCAATCCAGTTCACTCTCCAGCGCAAAGGAGACGATTTAATCGGGCTGGATACCTTTGCTGAGAAGGACCAGATGTTGGTTCCCTTTACCATGGATTCCCAATTGGTGGTCAGGAACATCGAAAAGCTCACGAGTTCAGGTATTGGCAGAACAATGCTGGGACTAGCACTAAGTGAGATTTTGGCCCGCAGAGAAGATGGACTCAGATTCGGCGACGCGATTATTCTTGTTTCCGACGGAGAACGCAGTGACGCTGACAAAACGAGTTTTGCCCAACTCCGTGATGATTTTACCCGTGCTGGAATACGCATTTGCTTGGTACGAGTTCCGCCAATCATGGGTCCTGGCGCGACCACCGACGTAAGCAACGCTTCAAGATTTGTAAGAGAGATCGGCGGCATAGAATTCAACGTTATAAACGCACTGAACGAGGTTCAACCCATGAGTGGCGCACGTGTGGACCCGGAGACACTAGCGTCTACGGCCCAAGCTGCCTATGCCTTTGCTCGAACTTATTATCGGGTGGCTCTGGAGGTATCGGAGTCCATTCAGAATCCACGCCAATTGACTTTAGAAGTGTTGGATGAGCAAAGAAAAAGCATGAAGCACATCCAATTGAATTATCCTCGCTATCTCCTGCCGCCAAGAAAGTAGTAGGCGGAGTCCAGTTGTGTTTCGCCTGGTTCAAACGCGCAAACCGGAAAATTGCGTGCCAAGCACGGAGATGAACACCAAGTGACGTGCTATCGTAGGCGGTTGGACGATCCTGATGGCTTGGAAACAAGGTCGAGTGGTGCTGCTTCTAGTCAGCGCGTCTGTCGCGATCTGTTTCGCGGTGTTTTGGATAGAGCCTCTGGCTGCTCTCAACGTGATCGAGCGGCTCACTCCGAACGTGACGTATCGAGTGCGAACGAATCTTCCGCTGGTGGCACTGTCGTTCGACGATGGACCGAACCCGGCCTTCACTCCCCAGGTTCTCGATATTCTCCGGCGCCACGAGGCCAAAGCCACCTTCTTCCTCATCGGCGAACGCGCTTTGCAGCACGCCGACTTGGTGGCGCGGATCAAGGCCGACGGGCATGAGGTTGGGAACCATTATTACAAGAATGGTTCGACCCTGCTTCACGGTGATGCCCGGTTCGTTTGTTATCTAGAACAAACAGAGAAAGCAGTAGGTCCGATGCAGGAACCGAACTTGTTCCGTGCGCCCGGTGGCATAGCATGGCCCCGACAGCTTAGGTTGGCTCAAGCACGGGGCTATACGTGCGTCTTGGGTTCCGCGTACCCACATGACCCCATGCATCCGCCGGTCTGGTACATCACGTGGTTGGTTGAAAAAAATCTTGTACCCGGGGCAATCGTGATCTTGCACGACGGTATCTCGGACCCAAGGCGTAGCATTCAGGCTCTGCCACAAATCCTCGACGCGGGGCGCCGGAAAGGATTTTCTTTCGTGTCTATAGGAGAACTGATGAGAGCGAGCCGTAAGACAACGGAACAGCCAAACTTGCCTCACATCACCAAGCCACCAAGGCGCACTAAGCCAGCGTCTGATAAACGCCCGACTCTCCAGCAACTTCTTACTTGCTGAGGCAGATCAGGAGTAGCCAGCACGGGAACGCCGCTCATGGGCGACCGCCTCAAGGAGTTTTTCTGCGTAGAGCAATTCACCGGGCGGGAGGGAAAGGTTCGGCCGAATCTGCGTAGCGATCTGATCTGCCATGTTATAGCGCACGTCGGC
>Ga0209375_1002026_pt1 | contig 14944 bp, 13 predicted proteins | sample GraSoiAngelo_131_FD_185888 | JGI IMG/M metagenome (GOLD analysis project Ga0209375, IMG submission 185888) | Grasslands soil microbial communities from the Angelo Coastal Reserve, California, USA - 14_0929_02_30cm (SPAdes) (version 2) | ecosystem: Environmental > Terrestrial > Soil > Grasslands ... | reverse complement strand
CGTAGAGGTATCCGGCTTAACGTAATCACCACGACTGAAGAATTTCTCCAGCCAGACGTACAAACAGATGAAGAGATAACGGCTGCCCATCTCCTTAATCTTGAGTTTGGCTTCGTCGGTTCTCCGGTTTCGCCATGTGATGGGAATCACTGTCCACGAGTAGCCGCGCACGATCGCTTTCAGCGGAATCTCCACCGTGAGATTGAAGTGGGGAGCGATGAGCGGGCGGCATCCATCGATAACTGTTTTCCTGTAGGCTTTGAAAGCGTTGGTCGTGTCATTCAGTTTGATGTTAAAGAGCAACTGGAGAAATCTGTTTGCGAGGCGGTTGATTCGAAGTTTCAACCAGGGATAGTCAATGACGCCTCCGCCTTTTTTGAACCGACTGCCGAAAACACAGTCCCACCCCTCGTTAAGCTTCTGCCAGTAGCGAACGACATCGCGGCAGTCGTCAGATTCGTCAGCCATCATAATCACGGTGGCATCCCCCGTCATGTGATCCAGTCCATAAATGACTGCCCGGCCGAATCCGTACTGTCCGTGGTTTTGAATCGGCACCATCACGGGGACGCGCGTTTTGAGCTCCTGTAAAATCTCCCAGGTCCTGTCGCTGCTACCGTCGTCCACCACGATGATTTCGTGCGGGACATTATGAAGCCTCAATTCAAGATTCAGGTGCTCGACAGTGGAGGCGATACACGCCTGCTCGTCCCGCGCGGGGATGATGACGCTGAGACATCTGAGTCTCGAGCCACTCGGGTCAGGCGTCATGAGATCGGCGCGTGCGTGTTCTCAATTTCGTCCTCGTCATCGTTCTCGTCCTGGCCTCCTGAGTTGACTTCTAATGGATGCTCGCGCACTCGGTATTCCGGGTGGAATCGCTCGATCATTATCGGCGTATCTGAACGGTAATAGGACAAGAGAAAAATTGATTCTGGCGCCTGACGTAGATTTGGAGTTTGTAGATTCCATTTAAATTATCGGTATCGAGCACCGCTTCGAACCCAACCCGGCTCATCTCAGGATGCTCGACGCGAGCCCGGCCGGCTCGGACGTTCCCGTCATCGCCGAGCAGCGCCACAATTACTTCCTCAGCCCCGATGCCCTTCTCCGCGGAAACTGCCGCCCAACCCTGAACAAGAAGAGGCCCTTTTGCGTCGATGGGTTGCATTGTGACTGGCCTCCGATTAATGGCGTCGATCCAGCATTGCGCAGCCCCGACCGTTCTCCCGTTCACGGGTGCATCACTAACCCATTCGTCATAGACAAAGCTCTCTGCTCCCGGCTGAAGTGGGAGTTCGATCCTAGTAAGATGCACGTCGAACGTACGTTTCCAAAAGAGACGAGTCCATTTGCCTCCCGTGATCTCGACAGACGCTGGCAATGCGTTAGAGAAAAATCGCTCGCGGCCTTTCATCAATAGCGCCGCGAAGTCAGTCGTGTTGTGAATCACCGGCGAGACAATGAAGCCGGAGTGCCCCATTGCCGCCACGTATCGAAAGGTCTCCGTCTGGCCATCTTCGTATCGGAACAGAATGTTCAACTGAGGCGGCCTGAACAGCGCGCCGAATATTCGCCCGAGAAGCGTGGGCCTCACACCGACTTCTGCCCAGACCGGCTCGCCCACTTTCGGCAAGTCGAACCATCGCCCCAGCCTCTGCCGGGTTGTAGACACGTCTTCCATCTTTGGCGCATTCGCAACGCTCGGATTCCGATCGAGGACAAGGAAGCGCCCAGTGCGGCCGACCACGCGGTACCGATTCAGAAGCAACGGCCAGCTGCCAGCGTCCTCGAGCGCCGGCAATCGTGCGTCAATCGGTTGCACTTCAAGGAAAACATGTTGCGGGGCGTTTCTTCCTTTTAAGTGGGCGACATTCAGTTCATCCAAACGAGAACCATATGCAGAATAGCTCTGGAATACGGGTCGCGGCGCCCAACGCAAGCCGTGCGCGAAGATTGTCGATAATTCATACTCGTACATGTCAACACTCCCCTCTACGAACGGAAGCGGGAGTTGCGCGCGGATAGCTGCATTCTGTTGGTCAAAAAAACTGCGTAACTGCTGTGGAGTTGATGCTCGCACCTTGATCCCGTGGCAAGTGCGTGCTACCGCGTCATGGACCCTTTGGGATGCCATCGCGATGTCGAGCCGTGAGTGTGCCTGGTCGATATATGCCCAACCAAATACCGTCAATGCCCAGACGATTAGTGACAGCAGCGATTGCGTCATCGCGGAGACGCAATAGCCTGCGAGCAATAGCGCGCCTGCCGCAACCAAGGCGTGCCCACCTTGGCGGACGAAGCCAGCTTTGAAACACACGAACAGGGTGAAGCCGAACGATGCGACGGCAATTAGACCCATGCTGCCGAGTCGCCTGGCGAACTGCGTGTAAAAGATGCCAAGAAGGCCAATCGATACGGCCCCGTAAATGACCAGTTCCCAACGCGCACCATTAAGGGACATTGCGTCAGAATAACCCGAAACAATCGGGCCCTGTGCAACGAAGAACCTCGGGAGAGCGCCGATCGGTTGCCCTGTTGCCACCCAAGCGCCAGAGACGGCGGCAATCGCCAGGCATGCGAAGACCACCGCGACGGATCGACGGCGCCGCCAAAGAACTACAAACGTGAGACCGCCGCAGAAAAATGCGGAGATTGTAAAGCTCCCCTTGACCAGCGGGAGCACCGCAACCGAGCAAGTGACGATCGCGATCGCGGCGAATATGAAGCGATTCGTTCTTAAATAAAACTCGCTGTCGGCACGCGCGCAAACTCGGAAAACGAGGAGCAAAAGAACGAACGGAAGAACGATAAAAACACTGTCGTACAGTCGCCCATCCGCGCGACTAATTTCGGCCACCAAAAACGGCAAGATTACTACGTGCATAGGTTTCCTTGGATACGCCAACAGCGCACACCCAACGGACAAGCCCGCTCCAACCAGACCACTCCCAAGAAGCATTATCCAGTCCGTGGCCGGATGAAACATCTTCGTACAGACACTCGCGAGCGGTCCGTAAGTGAAAACTACGTCCCGACCGAAAACGAGATGCCGTGCAACTGCTTCGTTCAAAGCGTACATCCAGGATGGGTCCAAGCCTATTTTTGGAAACCTCGGGCTGAGTGGCATGCTGAAAAGTACCGTTGCGACCATGGCAGCCAATACAAATCCAACCTTTAACGAGCTAGAACTGCTTTCTTTCAAAGACTTCGCAGGTTGAATATTTTTCGAATCCACTAGCACTCTGTTTTTCTTGGAGCGCGATCATTACATTCGACAGAAATTGCTGGCAATCGGCGCGACTCAATGCCCCTGCCCTCCCACCACCACCGACACCGGCACCCCCCCCGTGTGGTACGGTACCGCTCCCCATCCTGCCGCGGTAGCTACGCGCTCGTGATACAAAAATTCTATGTCGCCAGAGCTTAATTACGCGGGGATTCCGATCGGCGAAGGTGAAGGCTACGGCGGGAGGGCGGAGCACATACCTCAAAAACGAACGAAGCATGTTCACCTCGCAAATCTGTGCTACGATAGGCCACCACATGTCTGTCATTTATAATGACAACTGTCAAATTAATGTTGCACAGCATTGCAACCTATCGTGTCGTGCCTGTTCTCATCTCTCGCCCCTCTTGTCGAAAGATTTTGCCGACCCAGAGACGCTCAGGTCCGATCTGAAGACGATGGCGAAATACTATCACACGAAGTATACGCAATTGCTCGGTGGCGAGCCACTGCTTCATCCCAACATCCTTTCCATCATAGCCGTCGTGCGAGAATCTGGAATATCTGACCACGTTGAGGTATGGACAAACGGATTACTCCTATGGAAAATGTCCGACGAATTCTGGAAAGCGGTGGATGGAGTCATGGTTAGCGTATATCCAGGCAAGGAGATGACTCCAAAACAGGTGAGGACATGTCACAAGAAGGCTCGACGACACGGGACCATACTCAGAATGGGCATAGCAGACGAATTCCGTGAGTCACATTCCGAAGTTGGCACAAAGGACATAAGTTTAATTAAAAAACTCTATCGGACTTGTCTTATAGTAAATTGCCACACCATCGAAAAAGGATTCTTTTTCAAATGTCCGCCGTCCGTCTTTCTTCCCAGAGTCTTGAACACCAAGTTCCGTTCGCCGCAAATCGATGGAATTAAGATCGTCGATTCTCCATCCTTTGGTGAGGAACTCCGGACTTATCTTGAGTCGCCCTACCCATTGGCGTCGTGCAAGCATTGTCTTGGATCGGTTGGGAAGAAAATTTCTCATTCGCAGGTTCGCCGTTCGGAATGGCGTCAACTACAAGAGTCGAAATTAGAAGATATGGTGGATTACGAACTCCTCTCCGCCATGGAAAAGCAGCCCAATTACGAAACCTACCACCGGGCTAGGCCTCGGCCATACTACTATATAAGCTCACGAAGGCAGTTACTGGCTTACATTAAACGTAAATATGGTGCTTTCGAATATTTAAGTACGTTATTTAATTTGATGAGCAGCTGCACAGAAGGTACTCGAGCCCGAGAAGTGAGTGTCAACTCCCAATCTTAGACGCATTAGCTGACCGGGATGCCGTGGGCGATGCTTTAGGTCCGTTTGTATTTGCTTGTCGACCCGCGTTGTCGGAGATGGCAGTGGCGTGACCTCGGTAGGCGCCTGCGCGGTAACCAAAAGGGCGAAAGCGCAAAGCAACAGCCGACCGAATGGCAACGCATCGGAAATCAAATCGACGCCACGCTTGTCTTTGCGCGGTCGCACTTCATAAACGTGCATAAGGATGCGAATTCAATGATGGATAACATCGACCCAGGGCAGCCGTTCCTCCGGGTAAACATCCTTCGTTGGCGGGAAATCTTCCGGATGATCGAGACTCCCAGTAGTAATGTCGATCTCATCGGGGCGTTTGTCGTGCTCATAGGTCAGAGACGTTCCACAGCGACTACAAAACGTCCTCCGCGCTCCCGTCTCCGTCCGATATTCGCGTGGCCTTCCTTTCACGAATTGGAACTGCGAACGTTTTACTATGATCCAGGCTACTGCCTGAGCTCCGGCGGCTCGCCAGCAGTTTTCACAATGACAATTCGTCCGGCCACGGACCTCGGGCGACGCGCTGAAACGCACCTCGCCACAATAACAGCCACCGGTATTTTATTCTTTTCCATGCTAGTCACCGCATGCTTGGCATGTCTGATCGAAACCGCACAATCTTTTGGTGGGCGAATCTCGTAAACGTGCGCAGGAAATCATCGCTGACAATCTGAGGCAAAGCCCGTTGGAGTTGGGCTGCGTCTCAGCGATTGATTCTAGTAGGCGGACGATCTGGATTGCAGACGCGCATCGCGACAACGGAAAGCGTTTCGTCGTTCGCGCAGATGAATTGCTGACTGCGTTTCTGGAACTTGAATCAGCGATTTGGGGTCGCAAGGAATTGTCTTGAGCGCCTGGTGAGGGTTTCTCAAAACTCGGCGTCGCTAAACGGATCTGAATCAGGCGGAGAATTTTGCCGCTGGTTCTTCGTCTCTTCCGGACCCGCAATTCAGAGAAGCATCTCAGCGGGAAAAAAAGGAAGAACTATGAACCCATTAATTCAACTAAAAATCATAACTCTGCCGCTTCTTGTTTCAATAGCGCAAAAAGGCGGCATGAAAGCACGATTGATTGCTCCCGTGATCGCGCTCCTGTGCACGTTCTCCGTTGCAGTCGAGGCCGGGCAGATTCAGGTGTCCGACGGTCCAACGCCATTCATCCGTTTCGTTCACACCCGCGTCGATAATGTCGCCAGCTTCACGTTCGCCCAATTCCAGATTCTACCAAAAACGGGTTCGGCCACGCGGCCGATCCAGGTCCGCTATGCGCGATCTTATTTGGAAGCGCACGGTTATTTCGATTCCACAAATGGCAACCTCACCGTCCCGGTCTTCGGTCTCTACGCCGGCCGCCCGAACAGCGTCATAATCAACCTGGGTTTCGGCAGCGGATTTCGTCAGAACAAAAGATTCGCCGTCACGATCACGACGCCTGCTTATAACGGAGGCACGTACTCCAATCCAACCGTCATTCAGCCGCGGTTACCAGGCACCACCCTAAGCTACGACTTTATCCTTCTGAAGAACTATGCCAATCCTATTACGCCCATCATTATCGACACTGAGCCGAAATCCGCTGGGTTGGCACCGCAGGAGTGGAGCCCAGAACAGCATTCTCTTCGACAATGCATTTTATGTTACCTCTGGTACCTCGCTCCTTCGCACTGAGTTCGATGGCGTGACGACACCTGTGGCCAACTACAGCGGGATTGGTGTCACCGGCTTCCATCACAATATTGACCCGGGCCGGGAGGGAATGATCCTCAACGTCAATACAGTCAACCAAACTGAGAGCGTCAATCTGGAGGTCGACGCCGGCGGTAATGTAATCCGGACCTGGAATCTAGCGGAGATCATCAGCGCCGCGATGATTGCCGGTGGGGACGATCCAAGTCAATTCGTATATCCCGCGCCCACCGATTGGTTTCACAACAACGCCCGCGCCTACCGCAGCTCTGATAACTCACTCATTGTTTCTGGCCGGGAAAACTTTGTCATCGCGATTGATTACGACTCTGGAACCATTAAGTGGATTCTGGGCGATCCGACGAAGCACTGGTATCAGTTTCCGTCGCTGCGTCAATTCTCCCTCACCCTGGCCGCGGGCACATTGCCGCCGATCGGCGAGCATGCTCTGTCCATGTCGGGTGATCAATTGCTCCTCTTTGACAATGGAACGGGCAGCGTTTTCCAGCAACCGCCGGGAGAAACACGCACCTACAGCGCCCCTCGCAAATATCAGATTGATCTCGGTGCTTTTAAGGCGACTGAGACCTGGCATTATTACCCGGACCCGAGTGTCTCTAGCCGGTTTTGCAGTAGCGTTTATGAAGATGCGCCGGATAACTACGTCATCGATTACTCGCTTGGCGCCGGTGCGTACTGCGGCATCGTTGTCTCGATGCCCTGGGTAATGTGGCTTTCAACTATCACTACCAAGTTGGTTGTGGAACGGCTTGGAACGCAATTCAGATCCACTGGGAGGACCTGACACTGGAATAACGCAATTCGTCATTGCTGTGTGGAAAGCAAAAGAGGCAAATCCCCGTTCGCGTGAAGTAATGGAAAAAGGCACTGGCAATTTTGGCGGTGTCCGTCGCGAAATAGGCGAAATAAACTTTCGTCGAATCGTAGTTGGGCGTCACAGCCGCTTGACTTTTATCGACAGAACCGGCAAACCACAAAAAACATCAGCTATATGACACCCATACAACTCACGAGCACGGTTCCGGTTGGAGAAACCAGCTCTTTTACAAAACAAATGCAGACGGCACAGATTCTCCTTTCACAATCCCTGCCGGCAAGATATTCGTTCTAAAGGATATTTCTGTTCAACGCCTGTCGTCGCCAGAGCCGACCGGCGATCTTACAATTGAACTCTCTCAAACCGCCGGAACCGCAAACATCCTTCGATGGTGCTTTGTGGGAAAATATGAATCCAATATAGAACGGAGCTTCTCAGCTGGCATTGCCTTTTCTACACCGTTCACTGTCACTAATTCTTCGCTTAGTGTTAATGCTATGATTGTGCGTCTCTGGGGATTCATTGAGAGACCAGCCTAACCAAGCGGCGATGCAGACAACAATCCGCCGCGCGTGAAGTACTGGGAAATCATCGCTGACAATCTCAAGAAAGCCGGTTGGAGTTTGGGCTGCGTCTCAGCCCTGAATTCGGGATACTTTCACGGCCAACTGAAACTAGCTAAAGGAAGACCGGTAGCGTTGTTGTGTGCACATGCATGCGGAGATCGATTGTTCGGTGCTGAACGCAGCCTTCTAGATACTCTTGATGCGCTGCTTACTATCGACGTGAATGTTATCGTTAGCCTGCCGCAAACAGGTAACAATCATTATCTAGATGCTATCCGTGAACGTTCAGTTGGCGTTTACATATTACCCTACCGGCAGTGGGATCGTTCGCCCGAGGATGACGTTGTAATCGAAAGATTTATCGAAATTATCCGGCAGCATAAGGTGAACGTTGTAGATGCCAACACCATAATGCTTCGCGAAGCTCTTACTGCGGCTCGCAAGTGTGACGTTACAACTGTGATTCACGCCCGGGAAATTATTAGCCATGACGAAGCACTGGCCGAGCAAATCGGTCTTTCTGCTGAGGAAATCATTGCGCAGGTGGTCGCGAGGTCCGATTACATCATCGCGAACTCCGAGGCGACCGCCAAATGTTTCAGGCGAACGAAACCCGTGCACGTTGTCCCTAACGCAATAGACGTAGGTGAATTAGATGTGCCGAATGTCGTGGACCGGACAGAAATTCGTTTTGGGATCGTCAGCAGTAACGGCTGTGATCGGAAGAAAGGGCTTTGCGATCTTATTGATCTAGCCAGGCGTTGTGAAAAGATCGCACCTAACGCTCGATTTCTGATCATTGGTCACGAGACACCTGATATTACGGTACTGGAGAGCGATCAGTGGGAAGAAAAGTGCCCCCGAAATGTCAAATTCGTGGGTTACCGCGAGACACCTCGCGAGGTTATGGCGGAAGCGAATGTCATTCTTAATCTGTCGCATTTCGCAGAATCATTCGGTCGCACGGTCGCTGAGGCCATGGCCGCGCGGCGTCCCGTGATCGCCTATAACTGGGGGGCACTTCCGGAACTGATCCGAGACGGAGAGACAAGCTTTCTTGCGAACTATCGGAACGTGGACGAACTGACAGAGCGCGTAAAGGAGCTTTGCGAAAACCCTGACGTCATTCCCGAAATGGGCCAACGTGGGCGCGTTTTCATCAGCCGCCATTACTCTCCGAGCGTCCTCGCGAAGCGCCTCAAAGACGTCTATTCTCATATCTTTGGCGCTGCCCGCTTGGTGAGCAGCGGTCCAGTGGACATCTGCAATGTCGAATAGCTGCGTTCTGCGCCACGCACCGCTATGAACAAGATTCGTCAGAGGATTCTTGATGCTTTGCCGATACGCCTTCGGTTCGCCTTGCGTTATATGAAACTTCACCGCAGGTTTTCGTTGCTGTTATTTCCCACCTTATTCACCGAGAAGCTGATGCTGCGCATCGCAATTGATCGGCGCGATATACTTCGGCAAGCGGCAGACAAGGTGGAAATGCGGCGTTACGTAGAGAACAAGGTTGGAAAGCGTTACTTGCCTCAACTGTATTGTCTTACCGACGATCCTCGATCAATCGCCTTTGATACATTGCCGAGCAAGTTTGTAGTTAAAGCTAATCACGGATCTGGTTTTGTAAGAGTCGTGACGGACAAAAGAACCATTGATGTGCAATCCTTAGTCTCCGAGTGCCAAGGCTGGCTTAATATCGATTATTCACAGTATTGGGGAGAGTGGGCATACTCCGGACTGAAGCGATGCATCATGGTTGAGGAATTTGTTGAAAGTTCATATAAAGACAACCAAGGGATTCCCGCGAACTTCAGATTTTTCGTTTTCGATGGTCAATGCGCAATGATCATGGTTGTTATAGGGAAATCTCCGTCGGCAAGAATGAATCTATATTATCCTCCCTGGAAACCAGTGCCTCCGACGTGTCTCGGGCTAGCGCCAGGATATTCTCCGACAGAAGGTCCGCTTGAACCGCCAGCGGACTTGAGAGCGGTGATTGCTTTAGCCGAAGACGTCGCCAGAGGCATTGATTTTGCGCGAGTCGATCTTTATTCGACTCCTTGCGGACCGATGGTTGGTGAGCTGACCATGACCCCGTGGGCAGGCATGCGCCGTTTCCCCGATAAAAAATTCGATCGTTTACTCGGTAAGAAGTGGAAGCTGCCAAAAGAGTTTGATGGAAAGCGAGGATCTCCAAGGCAAGCCCACTCTTTGGTCTGGCCCGCGTGTTCGTGCGTCTCAAACACGTTGCCAGCGTCATCGTAAACGCGAATCAGGGCATTGTGTGAACGGGTGCGAAACTTTGCGTAGCTGACTGCGTTTGGTTCGCCATACCACAGGCGACCGTAAGGCAGCGCATGGGAAAATTAGATTAACGCCGCGAAAATTCGTCGCAGGCGCCAATAAATCGGTCTCAACGCTCGCCAAAGTCGTGTCGTCGCGAAACGTTGTCGGCGTCTTCTATAAACGCGGTATACCCACGTCCGCCAAGACGATCGTCGTAGAGCTGCGGGTAACGAGGCCGTGACTTCACCGCTTAACGGTCCGTGAAACTCGAAAACCAGATAGCGCGCTGTTTCCAGTCCCGGGTTTTTCATGTCGTGCATTTCGCGCGCCGGAAAATAGATAACGCCACGCCGCCCAAAGCGACGCCCCGTTGTCTCCACACTGCCTGAGAGCACGACGATCGCCACATCATGGGCATCTGCATGCTTTGCATAGCCAGCGCCGGCCTGAAGTTCGGTCAAATGCACATGGAGTTTCGTTAGGTAGTGAGTGGGCCCTTCAAACACCACTTGAGTGGTCAACGGCGCATTACCGATTCGCCGGATATCTTCCATCCTACTGATCGTCGTTTCGAGCGGCGCTTCTGTTTCTCGTGGCAGGCCCGTCCATTTGAACATCAGGTACGTAATCGGCGTGGCGGTGGCGTTGCGGATGGTGTGGAATTGAAAAGCGGGATAATAAGCAAATGACGCGGCGCTCAATTGCTCATAGCGTGCACCAAGTCCAGTCTCGTTCTGCGCGATTACGATTTCAGCCTCCCCATCTAGGACAACCAGAATCTCCTCCTCACTGTGCGCGTGCGGCGGATGGGGCGAATGCCCTGGGCTAAGCACCGAAACATGCGCGCTCATGTGCAAAACGTTCGTCGTCACGCCGGCGAAAAGATGCTGCGGGCGCCAGCGCTTAACGCGATCTTGCGGAAGCGGAAGCTTAAGTGGATGAAATTGACTTGCCAGTGCAGGCGTGATGGGTTCCGGCGGTGGAACGATACAGTTTGCGCGGCTCGAATCGCTGCCGCTCACGAGCAGAACCGGCACGCGCGATCTTTTGAATCGAAAAGGCCATTCGAGTTGACTAAAATCGGGCGTCTTTACGGGCGTGCCTGCCGCCGCGTATTGAAACAACAACGCGGCCCGCGTGCCTTCGACACGCGTGTTCCACGAACCGTGCCAAAGACGGCCATCAAAAAAGATTGCGTCTCCATCGTTCATGGCGGGCTGAACGAACTCGGCTGAAGGAATAATTGTGCGCGCCCAATCGAGCACAGTGGATGTAGTTGCCTCGCCTCGCCGGGTACCATTTTCGTGCGCGACTTGCTGAATGGTTTTCCCGATCGCGTGCGATCTTGTGATCAGTTGGAGCGCGGATTCGCGGCTCGTGTTTTCGATTCCGATCCAGACCGACACGAAACCACCGCTCAGCGCGGAACTTTCGATGTCGCAGTGCCACGGATGAATCTGGTTTGGTTCGCGTGTAATTAGACTGGCGCCCCAGAGCAAAATGTCATTCCCTAACAGCAACCTCAGTCGCGCGAGCAACGCCGGCCGAGTGGCGAGACCAAAAATCAAGCGATCACTCGCAGCCTGACCTTTGCCCCACTTGAACGGTGTGGGCGAGTCGCCGCGACGGAAATGACACATCATCAGCTCACACTGCGCGCGGGTAAAAACGGTTATCGGTCCGATGAAGCCGTCCCGGACGAAGGACTCGCATTCTCGCCGCATGGTTTCCAAATTGTCCATCGTCTCTATCTCACCGCTTCGTTCGATCGTTGGTTGCCGCAGCGAGAAGTAATCGAACCATAATAATTACAATCGAGCTCGAATACAGCGCATTCCTAATCAGATCAACGCTGCGTTTAGCTCGGTCCAGACAAGCGTTGTAAATGCGCATGGAACACTTTAGAATATTTTTACTGTGCACTTCAATTCGATGACTTCATCGCTGACAATCTCAGCAAAGCCGCTGAAGTTGGGGTTGCGTCTCAACGATTGATTCCAACAGGCGAACAATCTGGATTGCGGACGCGCATCGCGGCGACGGAAACCCAGTCTCGGCCCTGTCAGGCCATACGTGACTTTCCTGCTTGACGAGCTTACGGGAGCTCTGCAAGACAAACGGTCGGGGCAGCAGCGATAGTTTCCCTATGCCATCTTTAACTCCAATTCCCACGGTCCTGCGAATCGATATCGAGCCCGACGAGTTCCAACCCGAGGTCGGGCAAAAACCATGGCAGGGCTTCGTCAGCATGGCCACTCTTACCGAGGAACTGCGAGAACGCTTGGCAAGTCGTTCTGGACACGCGTTTCACCCTACGTGGTTCTTACGCCTGGATCCCGATATCGAGCGTTGCTTTGGCCGGGTCGATTTCGTCGTTCATCGGCATAGCAACCTGTTCGATCGATTAGTTGCGCACAGCGATCCTCTTGGGATCCATGTCCATCCTCATCGATGGGATGAAAAGCGGTCGGTTGCGTTCTCTGACCACGCCGACAACGCCTGGACAACCTATTGCTTGACGGTCGCTGCTGAAGCTTTTGCGCATTGCTTCGGCGAGCCAGTCCGTCGCTCCTCCCAAGGCGGGTACTTCCTGACGGAAACCATCCTCGATGCAGCGATCGCGGCGGGGATCAAGGTTGATGTGACGGCCGAGCCGGGCTTGCCGCCAAAGACCGCAGACCCGTCGTTTGGCGCGTACGCAACCGGGCCCTCCGGAGATTTCCGGGATTGTCCTCGGCGTCCCTACTACCCATCACGGAACCGGCTCACCGTTCCGTCATCGTCAATCGCCGACAGCCGCCCGATACTGATCGTCCCCCTGACAGCCTATGACTACCTGACCGCGTTACAGCCATGGCCTCGCCGATTCGCCAAAAGGCTTTTGCGGAGACCCCGTCGCCACCTTCCCCTCAATCCGTTTAAAGAGTGGCGGAGCCCGAAAATCTACTGGGATCTCGTCGCGCAGGCCGCAGACGACCAACCGGCGTGCTATTTCGCGCTCGCCATGCGCACCGACACACCGGGCTCTGTCGGGCACGAACGCTATCGACAGCTTCTCGAATACCTGCCGAATCACCCAATCGCAGAGCGGTTGCGTTTTGTTGATCCGCTCGGACCAGAAATCCGGTCGCTCGCGACCCCCGTCAGGGAATAACTCCAGAGCTTCACCGTGTTTGGCATTTCGTTAGAGCTGGCGAGTCAATCAGATGGATACGGGGACAACTGAACACTGTTGGTGCTGTAACTCGATCAGTAGCTACTATGAGACGCCAATGTACTTGGGCGGCACGAGGTGTGATACTACTGTTGTCGTGCCTGCGGGTTTATCCAAATGGAGCCGCCATTTTGGCTAGAGGAAAGCTACAAAACTCCGATGACTTCATACGTGCCTGGCGCTTCAGCAGCTTGCTGCGCGTTTCAGCGCAAATTACTACACGGATGGCGGTTCTATCCATTTAATTTCCCGACGGCACATCTCCGAAAAGGTGTTTCGGCTCGTGTTACACCCCAAGGTGCGCGCGTTGATCAACCGTTTTTACCGCCGCAAGTCTTTATTGGAAAAAGATTTCGCTGTTGCCATGCGACAAGCGAAGGAAGCGGCTGAACAATTAACGCGATCGTCTAAGCTTCAGGATCAGACATGAGAATCGCGGTTTGGCATAACCTGCCGAGTGGGGGTGGCAAGCGGGCGTTATACGAACATGTCTGCGGGCTTGTTCAGCGTGGACACTATGTCGAAGCTTGGTGCCCACCAACAGCGTCTCAGACTTACTTACCGCTTTCACCGATGATTAAGGAGCACATTAGGCCTCTGAATCATCTCCTCGAACGGCCACAACGCTATTCGTTGGCACGGGCATTCCAACGCTACAATAGCACGGTGTTCGCGCTGAATGCGATGGAGGAACATTGCAGAACTTGTGTGGACGAGATTGAGACTGGCAGTTTCGATGTGATCTTCGCCAACTCTTGCACGTTGTTTGGAACATCGCCGATAGGTCGGTTAACTAATCTGCCGTCTGTGCTTTACCTGCAAGAGCCCTATCGTTCGTTGTTCGAGGCTCGTCCGAAGCTACCGTGGGAATTCCCGAACAGAAAGCCGATCCCACGGCTGCTTTCGGTCTCTACATGGACATCGAAGTGGCGCGACCTCCAACGTGTGTGGGCCGCACGGCTTCAGCTTACCGAAGAGATTCGAAATGCGAAAGGCTTTTCCCGAATTCTGGTGAACTCGCTGTTTAGCCGTGAAAGCGTTCTTCGGGCCTACGGCATGGAGAGTGACGTTTGCTACTTGGGTATCGATTCCGATCGCTTTCCGTTAGTTAATGGACGAAGAGAACGGCAGATGATTAGTGTTGGGTTCCTTTATTTCGGCAAAGGCCCCGATCGTGCTTTGAAGGCAATAGCTTCAATACCAGAAGTTCAGCGACCGCGACTTTTCTGGGTCGGTAACGGAGCAGATCCCGAGTATCTGAACGATATTAAACGGCTTGCTGAGGAACTAGAGGTCGACTTCGTGTTCAAAAGCAACGTCGACGAGTCAACAATCATCTCATATTTGCAGCAATCATTCGCGATGATCTATACACCACGCTTGGAGCCTTTTGGATACGCGCCGCTCGAAGCAAATCTTTGCGGCTTACCAGTCGTTGGCATCGCAGAGGGAGGCATAAGAGAGACGATAATCGACGGCGTTAATGGCTTTCTAAGCCCTACCGAAGATCCAGAGCGGCTAGGGAATTTAGTCAAACAGCTGATGGAAGACGTTGCTGAAACAGAAGAATTGCGACGACGCGGTCGACAGCACGTCATCAATGCGTGGCCAACGGACAAAGCAACTCAGCGTTTGGAACAACGACTTGCTGAAGTAATCCAACAATCTACCGGCACGCTTTCGCCGATCCGCGCTACATCAGCGTCGACAACGGGCCGCTATTCATCATCTATCGCGCGAATAAACTGCCGAACAT
>Ga0209375_1002025_pt1 | contig 14946 bp, 13 predicted proteins | sample GraSoiAngelo_131_FD_185888 | JGI IMG/M metagenome (GOLD analysis project Ga0209375, IMG submission 185888) | Grasslands soil microbial communities from the Angelo Coastal Reserve, California, USA - 14_0929_02_30cm (SPAdes) (version 2) | ecosystem: Environmental > Terrestrial > Soil > Grasslands ... | reverse complement strand
GGCCCGCTCCCGTCACTGCACCTCGCTGGCATCGACTGGGTGATCGTCGGCGGCGAGAGCGGGCCGGGACACCGCCCTCCACAACCGGACTGGATCCGCGACATCCGCGATCAGTGTGTGGGCGCCGGCGTCGCGTTCTTCTTCAAGCAGTGGGGCGGACGGACGCCCAAGGCCGGCGGCCGCATGCTCGACGGGCGCGTGTGGGACACCATGCCGCCCGCGCTCGCGGCCGCTACGTAGCGCGCGGCGCGATCCTCCAGCCGAAGTTCATTTGCTCGGTGTTCTCCTGGACGGCCGTGTCGTATGCCCGGCGCATGAAGGCCGGCGCGTCATTGTGGTCACTCGCGTGGATCATGTAGTACATCACCGGCGCGCCGGCGCCGTCACGCTCGAAGATCGGCCAGGGGTGGACGTGGCGATAGCCGAGCTCGTGGCGGAAACGGTTCACGAAGGCCTCGACGCGATCCTGCCGATTCATATCCCGCAGCTGCTCCCAGTCGTCACGACCCCACCAGGCCGTTGGCGGGCCGGCGTCTCGCTGGGCGTGTAGCGCGCGGTCGAGCCACTTCTGCGCGAGGAAATAGAACAGCTCGATCTTGTAGTGGCCGGCCGGCTTATGCCGCGCCAGCGCCTCAAGCGTCGTCCAGTGGCATTCGAACGTCCGTTGGTCCAGCAGGCAAAACGTCGCCTCCTTGGGAGGGATCGCTCCCGAGGCCAGCATCTGCGGGAGGAGGACGTTGACGTCGCCGGGCCAGACGGTGATCGAGCGCCCCGGATGCTGCGCGCGGAGGATTCCGAGCATAGCAATACTGGCGGGGTGCTTTTCGAACAGGTGGAAGTGTCGCAGCTGCTGCACGTCGAGGACTAGCCGCGCGGCCCAGGTCTCGAGCAGGTCCATTTCTTGAGGGCCGGCGAATGCGTCGATATAGGTCCCATGATGGGTGACCTGGACAAACAGAATCAGATAGTCGCGGACGAGTCGCGCCTTGTTCCTCGTCCACAGCGGGAAGTCGATCGGGCGGATGGCTTCCACTCGAGGAGGTCCCGGCGGCGGCATGTCGAAGAGAAACTCGCCGTCCGACATTCGAGGGGTTAGGAGTTGAGGTCCACCCACCGGCACGCCCAGATCACCGCGCTGCGCTCGGCGTACTCCGCCGTCAGCTTGAAGCACGTCACCTGCTCGACGTGCGGCTTGTCCTCGCTGAACAGGCGCCGGATCCGCGCCTCGGCGTTCCAGCGGCCGTCCGCCGGCGCGGCATCGATCTCGATGCGGTACCCGCGGTAATCGGGGACGACGAGCATCACAGGTATCCGGGCATCGGGCGAGGATCCTCGGGCGGGGTCTTCGCGTCCTCCAGGAGCTGGACCTTGATGATGTACTCCCATCGAACGACACACTGACCAGGCTTCATGCCATACCGGATGGTCTTCCGGGTGCCGTCCGCCTGCGTGCGTCGCTCTTCGACGTACGCGACGTCGACCCAGACGCCAATCGGCGCCTGGCGATTTATGATCACCCCGTTGATGAACCACGCGCTGGTCTCGCCCTCATCGGGCTTCCTCAAAGTGGCGAGAAACAGGCGCGCCGCTTCGTCATGTATCCAGATGGCCACCTGCTGCTCTGGATCCATCAGTTCCACCACCCTTGCCGCGCCAGGCGCGCGCGGATCCGTTCGACGGCGGCCAGCTCCTCGGCCGCGACCGCCGCAGCGGCAGGATCCTGCCGGCGCTCCGCGAGGTACCGCGCGCGCAGCGCCAGTTCCAGCGGCGGCAGGGCTATGCGGAGGGAGCCCCTCGCAGCTCGTCGCCGGCGAGCGCGCGCGCCGCCGGATCGGCCCTGCCGCACCTCGAGGCGCTTCACGTACAGGCCGAGGCGCACCGGCGGAGCGCGACGCGGAGCAGGAAGCGCTCGAGATCGATCTCCCTCATCGTGCGCGGAACTGTAGGCGGGAGAGCCTGTCCTGTCAACGCCGCGGCCGCTGCCATTTCGCTGCCACTTCGATGGGTGTTTGAGGGCCTTTGTGGGGTTTCTGAGGTCTCGCGCTCAGACGTCAAAACGCGCGAGAAGCCTCAGAAACCGTGGAGAAATCAGTGGTGGGCGGAGCAGGGCTCGAACCTGCGACCCCGGCCTTGTAAGGGCCGTGCTCTCCCAACTGAGCTATCCGCCCGCGCCCGGATTGTCGCGGACTCGCGGGCGCTGGTCAACGATTGCTGTCGGCGAACACCGGCGCGCGTCTCGCTGCATTCCGCCACGCCCGCGGTCGCCAGCACGCGCTCGGGCTCGTGAGGGCGACCGGCCGGACGTGGCGGCACGCCGGGTGAAGGATCGGACGGGCGTTACGGTAGCGAAACGGTGGCGCCGTCGCCGCTGGCGCTGATCGTGAACACGCCCGTGGCGGTGTCCGACGCGTACACGTACGCCGCCCAGCCCGACGGCGGGTTCGGGACAGAGGCCAGGAACGGACCGGCGACTTGGCCCTGGCCGTTGGTCACCTGGGTCGTCAGGGCCGTGAGGCCTGCGGCGCCGCTGGGGGGCACCACGCCCATGTGCGCACCGTAGATCGAGGCGGCCGAGGCGAGCGCGCGGGCGTCGGCCTGGGCCTTGGCGATGCGAGCGCGCTGCTGCACGTTGGCGTACAGCGGAATGGCGATCGAGGCGAGAATGCCGATGATCGCCACGACGATCAAGAGCTCGATGAGCGTGAAGCCGCGCTGACCGCCCAGCGTGAGGCGTTTCCGGAACATCCCCATGTCTGCCCCCTTCGAGATCGCTCGCGCACCTTCGCGCGATTTCCTGCCTGTCGGTGGAATTGATTGCACAGTGGATGCCAGGCCGGATGCTTCTCCATCACTAAATTTTTCCGCTAGTTAACCGTCATTATCGGGGCGCAGAGCTTTTCGAGCAGTCGCCTACCTGGCGCTCGGCCTGACAACATGTCAGCCGAGCACGGGCCTCCGGCCTCCCTGAAAAAAGCACGGAGGAGGACGTACAGTGAAGCCATGAGCGCCGCCGCGCGCGCCCTCGAACGCCTCTACGCCGTCGCGCCCAGGGACTTCACGCGCGCCCGCAACGCGCTGGCTGCCGAGCTGCGAGAGTCGCGCGACGCCGACGCCGCCCGCGCGATCGCCCGGCTGCGCCGGCCGAGCGCTCCGCTGTGGGCCGTCAACCAGCTCTCGCGGCACGCGCGGCCGGCGCTCGAGCGCTTCCTGGATGCGGTGGACCGCCTGCGCCGCACGCAGCTCTCCGATCCGCGCGGCGCGATGGAGGCGATGCGCGCCGAGCGCGTGCAGCTCGAGGCGCTCGTGGAGCGCGCCGAGCACGCCCTGGCCGAGGCGGGCTACTCGGCGTCGGCGGACGCGCGGCGGCGAATCAGCGACACGCTGCTGGGCGCGGCCGCCGACCGGCACCACGCGGAGGCGCTCACGCACGGGCGGCTGACCGAAGAGCTGCACGCGCCGGGTTTTGATGCCCTGACCGGCGCGACCCGGCTGCGCGTCGTCCAGGGCGGCGCCCCGCGGCACGACGAACCGGCGGCCGCGAACGCGCGCGACGAGCGACGGCGTGAGGCCGCCGTGGCGCGCCAGCGCGAGCGCGACGCGAAGGCGAGTGAGCAAGACGCGAAGATCCGCGCCCGGGAGGCCAGGATCCGCGAGCGCGAGGCCAGGGCCCAGGAGCGGCAGCGCGAGGCGGAAGCACGGCGCCGAGAGGCGAGCGAGCGGGAGGCGGAGGTGGCCGCGCTGGCGCGTGACGCCGCCGAGGCCCGCAGGCGGCTGGCGGACGTCGAGCGGCGGCTGAAGGACGCGCGGCGCGGAAACAGCCGCCGGGCGCGCTAATCCCCGGCGGCTCACCGACCGCCGAAGCCGCGGATCGCGGACGCGATCTCGTCGCCGGCGGTCGCGAACCCCCGCCGAATCTTGTTCCAATCGTCGCGGAGCTTGTCGCCCAGACTCGGGGACGTGGCGACGCGCTCTCGGACGCGCGCTCCGCCTCCGGCGCGGGCACGCGGCGCAGCGGCGGGCGCGTCGCCGGACGCACGACGGGCTCGCGCACGCGCTTGAGCCCCGCCTCGACGTCCGCCACGCGGCCCTCGGTCTGATCGAGCCGCGCGCGGACACCCTGCACGTTGCCGCCGACGGCGCCGATCTGGTCGCGGAGCGCCTGCACCGCAGCGTCCAGTGTTCCCACCTGCTCGCCCAGCGCCTGCCGCTCGCGGTCCAGCGTCGCGAGCCGCTCGGTCACGCGCGGGTCGGGCGCGCTCACGACGCGCTGGACGGGCGTTCGCGCGACGAGGACGGTGGCCGGGATCGCGATCGTCGCGAAGCACACGCCCGCGGCGGCGTGGCCGAGGCGGGTCACCAGCAGGTCGCGGTCGGCGCGGGCCGGATCGGCGGGGCTGTCGATGGCCTTCCGCGCTAGCCCCCGCCCCCGATCGGCGGTCAAAAAACCCCAGGTCGCGGGTATACAGGTCCCGGCGCCTCTGGTGTCCTTGGGTCAGGAACGGGACACGAGTGACCGTCGAACGGATACGCGGCGCCCAGCCGGTGGAGATCCTCGACCGGGTCCTCGACAAGGGGATCGTCGTCGACGCGTGGCTCCGCGTCGCGCTGGTCGGGATCGATCTTTTTAGAATCGACGCCCACGTCGTGGTCGCCTCCATCGAGACCTCTCTCAAGTACGCGGACACGCATGTCGCCGAGACGCCCGCCCAGCCGGCGCGGCGCCGGCCGCCGGCCGAGCGTGGTCACGGGCCGCCGGGCGGCGCCGCGCGCGTCGTCCAGGCCGCGCTGAAGGCGTGGAACGGGCACGACACGCAGGGCTACGGCGCGCTGCTGAACGACGAGTACGTCGGCGAGACGCACGCCGTGCCCGTGACGATCTATGGCCGGGGGGCAGCCCGGCGGGCAATGCGAATGATGCTGGCCCTGTTCCCGGATCTCAAGTTCGAGCTCCTGGACGTGATCACGGCCGGTGACGAGACGCTCGTGAGCTGGGTCGCGACGGCGACGCTCTACCACGAGCGCGTGAGCGTCTCCGGCTGCACGGTGGGCCGGCTCCGCGACGGGAAGATCGGCCACACGTGGTGTTACTGGGACGTGGCCAACATGCTCGCGCCTCTCCGAGCCGTGTCAGATGGATCGCATCCTCTGCATTGTGTCTCGACAACATCCTGAGCTCTTCGCCTACCTCCAGTACAGGTTCAGGGACTCCGTGGTGACGGTGATCCTCGACCGTCGGATGTCGGCGCGTCGGCAGGAGTCTCACAGCGTGCCCCAGGAGCGCCGGCGGGAGGAGCGCCGCCGGCGTCCCGAGCTGGACGCCGACCTGAAGCGGCACTCGCACGTGATCGTCCGGCTCGGGGCCGAGTCGTGAGGGCCCGCGCGCCGGCGCTGCTCGAGGCGGGCGGCTAGAGGCCGAGCGCGGCCAGACGCGCCCCCGTCGGCACGCCGTCGGCGTCCCAGCCGCGCAGCCCGTAATAGACGTCGAGCATCTCGGCGAGCTCGGCGGGCGGACAGTGCATGCCGGCCGACGGTCCCTCGGGAATCGGCTCGTGCATCACGCGCCACGGCAGCGTGTCGTCGGCGCGGCGCACGCCCTCGCGCACGTTGAAGAGCCGCTCGAGGTTGACGATGCGCTCGCCCACCCGCTCGAGCTCCTCCGCCGTGACGTTCCAGCCCGTCACCGCGCGCACCATGCGCGCGTAGGGCTCGCCGACGAAGAGGCCGAAGCCGCGCTCGGAGGTGAAGCGGCACAGGACCAGCGAGTCGCCGAGCGCGGTGAAGTGCTGGCTGCGCATCGCGAACGCGGGCTTGTCCTTGGTCCCGCGCCGGTCGAAGGTCGGCGCGTACTGCGGCGTCGGCCGCGTGTCGTGGTGGCTGCCCCCGCGGGTGGCGGTGGCGTAACCGATGGACAGCCCCTTGAGCGCGCGGGCAGAGTGCGCCGGCAGCTCGAGCCGCTTCACGGCGTAGACCAGGTTCGTCGCGCCGGGCCGCACCGAGGCCGCGAGCCGCCACGCGCCCTCGGCGAGGCGCTCGCCGAAGCCCTCGCGCGCCGCCGTCATCTCCACCAGGCGCAGCATCCCGCGCCAGTCGCCCCAGCCGAACGGCACGCCGACCTCGGCCGGCGTGAGCCAGCCGCGTTCGAGCGCCTCGCAGAGGAACGCCAGCGTCACGCCCATCGAGATCGTGTCCATCCCGAGGAGGTCGCAGAGGTCGTTGGCCAGGATCAGCGCCTCGGGGTTGTCGATGCCGAGCATGGGCCCCAGCGCGAAGATCGTCTCGTACTCCGGCATCTTCGCGCGCCGCCCGGCGAACTCGCCCGCGCCGATCGCGTACTGCTTGCCGCACGCGACCGGGCACTTGAGGCACGTCGTGTCGCGCTCGTGGTAGTGCGCCTTCATGTCCTCGCCGCCGATGACGCGCGCGGCGGCGAAGACCTCGGTCTTCAGATTGAAGGCGCCCAGCGCGCCGAGCGCGTTGATGGGGCCGACGAGGAAGGGCGTGCCGTAGGTCGACAGGGCCTTGGTGCCCGTGGCCAACGGCTCGCGCGTCTCCTCGAGCAGCGCCTTGAGCGCCGGCGCGTCGGCGACGGCTGTCTTGCGCGCCCCGCGCACGACCACGGCCTTGAGGTTCTTGCTGCCGAGCACCGCGCCGATACCGCCGCGGCCCGAGACTCCTTCGCGGTTCTTCCAGTAGTGCGCCATGGCCGCGAAGCGCACGCGGTGCTCGCCGGCCGGCCCGATCGCGATGGCGTCGGCGTCGGCTCCCTCGGCGGCGACGAGCGCCGTCACCGTGTCGCGCGTCGTCCGTCCCCACAGCGCGGCGGCCGGCTTCACCACCGCCCCGTCCTCGGTCACCACCAGATACGACGGCGCCGCCGCGCGCCCGGTGACACAGACCGCATCGAAGCCGGTCCGCTTCAGCGTGGCGGGAAAGCGACCGCCGAACGTCGAGTCGAAGAACAGGCCGGTGAGCGGCGACTTCGCGGCGACCAGCGCGCGGCTGTTGCCGGGCACCGTCGTGTCGGTGACGGGACCCACGGCGAAGACCACCGCGTTGGCGGGATCGAAGGCGTCCACGCCGGCCGGCACGCGATCGTAGAGGATGCGCGCGGCGAGCCCGTTGCCGCCGAGCAGCGCGCGCGCCGCCGACTCGGCGAGCGGCTCTACGCGTGAAGCCCCGGTGGTGAGGTCGACGAAGAGGAGGCGGCCGCCGTAGCCGTTCACGGCGCGGGACGCGGCAGCGCCTGCAGCTCCTTGCGGGCGGTGTCGCGCATGCCGGCCGGCAGATCCGTCTGCGCGAGCAGCTTCTTGTACGCGGTCATCGCCATCTCCGGCTGGCGGGCGGCGGCGAATGCGCGCGCCGCGCTCAGCAGGCCGCGGCGGCCCGTCTCGGTATCGGGCGCGACGTATGCGGCGCTCAGGTAGTACTCGACGGCGGCGAGCGCGTCGCCCTCGCCGTTGTACGTTTCGCCGAGCGCGTAGGCGGCCTCGGCCGCCCTCGCCGGCTCGCTGCTCTTGAGCAGCCGCTCGAGGATCGGGCGCGCGGCGTCCCAGCGCTTGTCCTGAACGAGCAGCCGCGCGTGGCCGAAGAGCGCCTCGGGCGTCCAGCCCGGCGCCGACACGTCGCGCGGTCCGCGCCCGTACGCCTCGAGGGCGCCGGCGCGATCGCCCGCCGCCTCGCGCGCGCGGGCCAGGGCGAGCCACGCGCGCGGCGCGTCGGCGCTGTTCGGCGAGGTCGCGACGAACTGCTCGAGCGCCGGCCGCGCCTCGGCGGGGCGCCCAGTCGCGACCTGCGCCTCGGCCAGTCGCAGCCACGCCGCCTGCGCCAGCGCATTTTGAGGATAACGCTCGCGCAGCAGCTTCGTGCTCTCGAGCGCGATCTGCCAGGACGACGCCGCGGCCGCGCCGGCGCCGACGCGCTCGAGCGCGTCGGGCGCGACGTCGGAAGTCGGGTACTCGCTCACGAGCCGACGCGCGAGCCCGAACGCTCCGGGCCAGTCCTTGTCGTCCACGGCGATGGCCGTGAGCGCGTAAAGGAGTGGCGCCGCGCGGCTTGCCCCGGCCGGACCTGACGGCGTCGCCGACAACGCCGCCTGCGCCGGCGCTTTGAAGTCACGCGTCCCGCCTTTCGCGAAGGCGACGACCGCGAGCCCGTAGGTCGCGGCCGCGACCTCGTCCGGCGTGCCCGCGTTGCGCACCGCCGTGAACAAGCGCTCGGCCTCGTCGCGGCGGCCACCGGCGAGCGCGAGACTCGCCACGCCGAGCTGGCCGAGCGCCACGGAGCCGTCCTTCTGCGCCAGCGTGAACTCGCGCAGCGCCTCGTCCCGCCTGCCCTGGCTCAGCAGCGCGGTGCCGAGCGCCGCGTGGGCCCGACCGAAGAGCGCGGGGAACGGGGCGCGCCCGAGCCAGCCGCGCAGCGCCGCCTCCGCGCCGGCGGCGTCGCCCTGACGCAGCATCGCCAGCCCGCGGTTGAAGCGCGCGAAATCGGCGCGCGGGTGCGTCGGATACGAGGCGACGATGCGGTCGACCATCTCGCGGCCGGCCGTGAGGTCGTCGGCCTCGAGCGCGAGCTCCGAGGCGAGGAGCAGCGTGTCGGGCGCGCGCGGGTCGTCCGGCTTGGCGCGCACGGCCTCCAGCAGCTCGCGGCGCGCGTCGCTCTTGCGCCCCTGCTTGAGGTATGTCCACGCCAGCGCGGTGCGCGCGAGCGGCGCCTGCGCGTCCGTCGGAAACTCCACGAGCATGCGGCGCAGCGCGGCGCCGGCGGCCATGAAGTCGCCGGCCTGGTACGCCGCCTCCCCCTGCAGGAGCAGCGCGGGCAGCAGCAAGTCGGGCGCCGGCCTGGCGTTGAGCACGGGCGTGAGGTCGGTGACGGCCTGGCCGTACTCGCGGATCTCGAAATCGACGCGGGCCTGCCGCACCGCGGCCTGGCGCCCCGCCGGCGTGCCGCCGGCGACCTTTTGCGCCAGCTCGAGCTGCGTGCGCGCGTCGTCACGATCGCCCTGCGCGCGACGGGCCTCGCCCTTCACCATGAGCACCCAGGCGCGCGCCGCGGGATCGAGCTGGCCGCCGAGCAGCTCCTGATAGACGGGCTCGGCGTCGACGGGCGGCGACATCTCGGCGGCCGCGCGCGCGAGCCGGAAGAGCATCGGATAGGCCAGCGGCGAGCGCCGCGCGCCGAGCGCCGCGACGCTCTTGCGCGCGCCCGCCCAGTCGCCGGTGGCCACCAGCGATAACGCGAGCCCCGCGGCCGACCACTCGGTCTCCGCGCTGCCCGAGTAGGCGCGGAACGCGGCCACGGCCTCTTGGGCGTGGCCGGCGGCGAGCGCCCACCAGCCCACCCGCAGAACGCCGGCGGGGAACAACAGATGCGCCCCGCCCTGCGTGAACTGGCGCAGCATCGTCTCGGCGCGCGCGGCCTGGCCGATCCGCCCGAGGGTGTCGCCATGCCAGAACAGAACGTCGCGCGCGATCGCCGGCGGCACGCTGCGCGCTTCCAGCTGCGTCCACGCCTTGTCCGCCTCTTCCCAGCGGCCGAGCGCGTAGAGCGACAGCGCGAGGCCGTGACGACCCCACGCGTCCAGCGGCGACGGCGTGGGCCCCCCCAGGAGCGTGCTGAACGTGTCGCGCGCGCGGGCGGCTTCGCGCAGGCGCAGCGCCGTCCAGCCGCTTCCGTGCAGCGCCCACACGCCCCAGTCCTGGCGCGGCGCGTCCTGCGCGACCTGGCGGAACAGCCAGTCCGCCTGCTCGGTGCGGTCGAGTCGCCAGAGCGTCTCGCCGAGCCAGTAGCGCGCCTCGCGGAGCAACTCGCGATCGGTGCTCTTGCGCACGGCGTTCTCGAGCGCTTTCGCGGCGTCCTCGAGGTCGCCGCGCTGGAACCGCGCGCGCCCGCACTCGAGCGACTCGCTCGCGATGCCGAGCCACGAGCCCACGCACGGGAGCGCGCGCGGCGCCTGCACGAACGCGGTCGGCTTCTCGGCGGCGGGCGGCGCGGGGCTCGCGGGCGGGAACGCGGGCAGCTCCACGGGCGGCGGCGGCAGCGGCAGCTCGATCGTCAGCGCCGGCTTCTCGGAGGGCGTCTGGGCGAAGGCGATGACGCGAGCGAGGTCCGGCGGCGGCGGATCGGCCGGCCGCGGCGACGCGCCCGCGAGCACGAGCCAGACGGCGGCCAGGGCGAGGGCGCGCCTCACGGCCTGCTGTCCTTCTTCGCGGCCGGCTTCGTTCCGTTCCCGTTCGTGGCCGGCGTGCCGCCGTTCGGCGAGGACTTCGGGGAAGCGGACCCGTCGGGCTTGGCCATGCGCGCCTTGACGGCGGCGACGCGCTCGCGGGCCCAATCCCGCAGCGTCGCGTCCGGACTGCGATTGACCACCGCCTCGTAGGCCGAGAGCGCGGCTTTCCACGACTGCTGCTCTTCGCGCGCCAGCCCGAGCCCCGCGAGCGCGCGGAAGCGGACGCTGCTCTCGATCTCGGGCACGGCGCCGACCGACTCGAAGGCCTTGGCCGCCTCGGCGTAGCGCTTCTGCTTGAGCTCCGACTCGCCCACCGTCAGCCACGCCTCCGACCGCACCGCGTTGTCGTCGCTCTTGGTCGCCAGCGTGGCGTAGGTGACGGCGGACTTCCAGTTCTTCTGCTTGAAGGAGGTGGACGCGAGCTTGAGCGCCATCTTGCGCGTCAACGGATCCTCGACGAAGTCTGTCGAGAGGCGCTTCCACGCCGCCTCCCGGTCGCGAAGTCGCTCGAGCCGCTCCGCGATTTCGGCCGCGGCGTAGAGCGCGTCGGCCGTCGGCGGGCTCTGATCCATCAATGCCTTGTAGGCTTCGAGCTGCTCGGCCTTGTCGCCGGAGCGGGCGAGCGTCTGGGGAATCAGTCGCCGCGCGGTGGCCGCCTGCGGGTGATTGGGGTGGGCCGCGACGAACGCGCGCAGCTCGGCGACGCCGCCGCGCGTATCGGCGCCAGAGGTGCTCTTCATCCAGCCGCTCCAGAACTGGGCGTCGGCGACGAGCGGCGAGGTCGAATACTTCCGCGGAATGTCGGCGAGCAGCGCCAGCGCCTCGGTCGTCCGCTTGAGATCGGCCAGCGCGCGCGCGGCCTGCAGCGCCGCCGACGGCGCCAGCGCGTGATCGGGAAACGCGGAGAGCAGCTCGCGGAAGCCCGCCACCGCGGCCTCGGTGTGCTTGAGCTCGAGGTCGCTCCACGCGCGCCCGTAGAAGGCCTCGGGCGCCAGCGGGCCGGCGGCATCGGCGCGCACGACCGCGTCGTAAGCGTCGCGCGCGTCGAGGAAGCGCTTGAGGCGGAACAACGATTCCGCCTCCCAGAAGCGCGCCTCCTGCGGCCGGCCCGGCACCGGCGTCGCCATCTGCGCGCGCTTGAACGCGTCGAGCGCGGCCTGGGTGTCGCCCGCCTGCAGCCGCGCCTTGCCCAGCAGCAGCACGGCCTCCGGCTGGCGCGCGTCTTTGGGGTATTGCGCGACGAAGCGCTCCAGGGCCCGGCGTGAGGCGGGATAGAGACCGTCGGCGAACGCACGCTCGCCCACGAGCCAGAGGCGATCCGCCTCCTCGATGGCGGCGGCGGGCGACACGAGCGATAGGACCACGAGCGCGATGCCGGCCGAGATGCGCGGCGCGCAGCGCTTCATCAACCAGAGCGTAGCACGGCTATGGTACGGTTCCAGCGTGCGTTTGTGCGTGTTCGACCTCGATCACACGCTGGTCTCCTCGCCGCTGGACCTGGCCGCGATGGCCCTCGAGATGCGGGCCTACATCGAGGGCTGCCGCGGCCCGCTGCCGGCGCGCGAGGAGCGTTACCGCGTCGGCGAGCTGGTCCGGTGGTGCCGCGACCACGCGCCCGACCTCAGCGAGCCGGTGTGGGACATCGCGCTCGAGCACGAGCGCCGCGCCGTCGAATCCGCGTGGCTCGAGCCGGGCGCGCGCGAGGCGCTCGCGGGCGCGCGCACGGCCGGCTTCGCCACCGCGCTCTGGACCAACAACGCGCGCGAGGTCACGCAGATCGCCCTCGACCGGTTCGCGCTCGCGGACGCGCTCGATCTCGTCGTCACGCGCGACGAGATGGCGGAGATGAAGCCCTCGGCCGACGGCTGGCGCGTCATCGCCGCGCGCTTCGCGAGCGTGCGGGACGCGGTCGTCGTCGGCGACTCGTGGGTGGACGGCCTGGCCGCGGCCGCCGCCGGCATCCCGTTCGTCGCCTATCGCCCGCGCGAAGCCGATCTGGCCCGCTGGAAGATCACGCCGATCGCGCGCATCGACGACCTCACCGCGCTGCCCGCGTGGCTGCGCGCGCGTGTGAACGACGACACCAACGGTTCCCCGCTGGGGGGTGCAGGGGGGAGCAGCGGCCGCTCCCCCCTGCGTTGATAAATGGAACTCTTCGAGCAACCTGCAAGCAGTGCCGGCGCGCCACCCCCCGGCCCCCTGGCCGATCGCATGCGACCGCGCTCGATCGACGAGATCGTGGGCCAGGAGCACCTGCTCGGCCCCGGCCGCGTGCTGCGCGCGGCGCTCGAGCGCGGCGAGCTGCACTCGATGATCCTCTGGGGCCCGCCGGGCTCCGGCAAGACCACGCTGGCCTCGCTGATGGCGCACGTCATGGGCGCGCGCTTCGTCGCGTTCTCGGCCGTGCTGTCGGGCGTGAAGGAGATCCGTCAGGTCGTGGCCGAGGCCGAGACCGAGCGCGCGCGCCGCCGGCGATGCACGATCCTCTTCGTCGACGAGATCCACCGCTTCAACCGCGCGCAGCAGGACGCGTTCCTGCCGCACGTCGAGAAGGGCACCCTCGTGCTGATCGGCGCCACCACCGAGAATCCGTCGTTCGAGGTGAACGGCGCGCTCCTGTCGCGCTGCCGCGTGTACGTGCTGCGCCCGCTCGGCGAGCCCGAGGTGATCGAGATCCTCCGCCGCGCGCTGGCCGATCGCGAGCGCGGCCTCGGGACGGCCGGCGTGAGCGTCGCCGAGGACGCGCTCGCGCACATCGCGCGCCTGGCCAACGGCGACGCGCGCGCGGCGCTCAATGTGCTCGAGCTGGCCTCCCAGCTCGCCGCCGGCGGGACGATCACCGCGGCGACCATCCGTGAGGCGGGGCAGCGGCGCACGCTGCTCTATGACAAGAGCGGCGAGGAGCACTACAACCTCATCTCCGCCCTCCACAAGTCGCTGCGCGACTCCGACCCCGACGCCTCGCTCTACTGGATGACGCGCATGCTCGACTCCGGCGAAGACCCGCTCTACGTCGCGCGCCGCCTCGTGCGCTTCGCCTCCGAGGACGTCGGCAACGCGGACCCGCAGGCGCTGACGCTCACGCTGGCTGCCAAAGAGGCTTACGACTTCCTCGGCTCTCCGGAAGGTGAATTGGCTCTTGCTCAGGCAACGCTCTATCTCGCCCTGGCCCCCAAATCCAACGCGGCCTACGTGGCCTACAACGAGGCGCGCGCCGACGTCGAGGCGGCGCCCGCCGAGCCCGTGCCGCTGCACCTCCGCAACGCTCCGACCGGCTTGATGAAGGACCTGGGCTACGGCCAGAGTTACCAGTACGCCCACGACGCCCCGGACGCGCGGGTGGACCAGGAGCACCTGCCCGAGTCGCTGCGCGGGCGCCGCTACTACCGGCCCACCGACCGCGGACTGGAGGCCGAGGTCGCCCGCCGCCTGGAGGATTGGCGCCGCTGGCGCTCCGAGCACCGTCGCCCGAGCTGAAAGCCGCTGGCAGCGGGGGCCGGAAGCCGCTGAGACCCCCCGTCGCCGCCTGCTAGAATGCGGGGCATGGCCCCGCTCCGCGTGGGCGTGATCTTCGGCGGGCGGTCAGGCGAGCACGAGGTCTCGCTCGCCTCCGCGGCCTCGGTGATCGCGGCGCTGGAGCATCGGGGCCATGCCGTCGTTCCCATCGGGATCGGCCGCGACGGCCGCTGGGTCGTCGGCGGCGATCCGCTCCGCGCGCTGGCCTCCCAGGCGCGCGTCGGGCTGCCGAGCGGCGACGCGACGGGCGCCGTGAAGAAGGCGCTCGCCGATCGCGCCGAGAGCGCCGACACCACGCTCGCCTCCACCGCCCTGGTCCGTATGGAGCCGGCCGGCGGCATGCCCGCGGAGCTGCGCGCGGGTCTCGACGTCGTCATCGTGATGCTGCACGGGCCCTACGGCGAGGACGGCACCATCCAGGGTCTCCTCGAGCTGGCCGACGTGCCCTACGTCGGCGCCGGCGTGCTCGCCTCCGCCGTCGGCATGGACAAGGCGACGATGAAGGCGGTCTTCTCCGCGCACGGGCTGCCGATCGTCGAGTACACGGTGGTCCTGCGCCGCGAGTGGCGCGAGCGGCCCGACCAGGTGGCGCGCCGCGTGCGCGAGGTCACCGGGTTTCCGTGCTTCGTGAAGCCGTCGAATCTCGGCTCGAGCGTCGGCATCAGCAAGGTCGCCGACGCCGCCGCGCTGCCGGCGGCGCTCGACGAGGCGGCGCGTCACGACCGCAAGATCATCGTCGAGCGCGCGGTGCGCACGCCGCGCGAGGTCGAGGTGAGCGTGCTCGGCAACGATGCGCCCGAGGCGTCGCTGCCCGGCGAGATCACGTACGACGCCGAGTGGTACGACTACGCGACGAAGTACGCCGAGGGCCAGGCGCGCATCACGGTGCCGGCGCCCATCGGGCCCGCGCTCACGGCGCGCGTGCGCGAGATCGCCGTGGCCGCCTTCCGCGCCATCGACGCCTCGGGCATGGCGCGCGTCGACTTCTTTCTCGAGGGGGACCGCGTCGTCCTGAACGAGATCAACACGATCCCCGGCTTCACCGCCACCAGCGCCTACGCGCGGCTCTGGGAGGCCACGGGGCTCGCGTACGGCGAGCTGATCGAGCGCCTGATCGCGCTGGCCCTCGAGCGCCACCGCGATACGAGGAACAGCGGTTGACATGATCGTCATCGCCGGCGGCGGCACGGGCGGCCACACCTCGC
>Ga0209375_1002018_pt1 | contig 14997 bp, 15 predicted proteins | sample GraSoiAngelo_131_FD_185888 | JGI IMG/M metagenome (GOLD analysis project Ga0209375, IMG submission 185888) | Grasslands soil microbial communities from the Angelo Coastal Reserve, California, USA - 14_0929_02_30cm (SPAdes) (version 2) | ecosystem: Environmental > Terrestrial > Soil > Grasslands ... | reverse complement strand
GGCCGTCCGCCACGCATCGATGACAGACCACAACGACACCGCGAGCAGGGCGCACAGCGGAACGACCAGTGCGGCCGCCGGTCGAGTGAGCGCGTCCGCATCGGTCGGAGCGGCGCGGCTGACGAGCCAGCTCAGAACGATGCCGAGCGCCAGGAAGACCATCGCCTTGATGGGCTGACGGTTGTAGAACTGGCCGAGCCCCGGGAAGATTCCCGAGAGGATGAGCGCGACCGTTTTCCGGCGGCGCGCGCTGGGCCCCGTCATGGAGGGGTCAGGGCGACCCCGCCCTTGATCACCTGCTTGATGCGTCGCGCGTCTTGCAGCACGCGGATATCGCGCAGCGGATCGCCCTCGACGACGACGAGGTCCGCCCACTTGCCCTTCTCGATCGTCCCGATCTCCTGCTCGAGCCCGAGGCACTCGGCCGCCAGGCGCGTGGCCGCTTGAAGGGCCTGCATCGGGGTCATGCCGGCCGCGACCAGGTGTTCGAGCTCCAGCGCGTTGTTTGGATGGCCGTGCCCACCGGCATCGGTCCCGGCCACCACCTTGACTCCCGCCGCCAACGCCCGGTTCACGCTTTCGATGTGATGCGAGCGCAGGGCCCGGGCGCGCTCGCGGACGTGCGGGGCGGTCGACTCGCGATGGTACTCATAGACGGTCAGGGTCGGGACGAAGAAGATGCCGCGCTCCGCCATCATCGGGATCAGGTCGGGGTCCTCGTCGAGGTAGCAGCCGTGCTCGATGGAATCGACCCGGGCCTCGATCGCCACACGCAAGCCAGGACCGCCGACCGCGTGACACATGACCCGTCGCCCGAGGGCGTGGGCCTCGTCCACCAGCGCATTCATCTCGTCCAGGCTGAACGCGCGATCCTTCGGGCCGTGACCGGCTCGCGAGCTGGCGCCTCCCGTCGTGGCGCACTTGATCACTTCCGCGCCCGCGCGGACCATCGTGCGGACTCTTGTCCGCACGCCCTCGATGCCGTCGGCGACGCTCGGGGGGAGGCTCGGGTCGTGAAGAAACGGCGATTCGTGACCGGACGGGCTGATGCGATCGCCGATCCCTCCGATCGGCGAGATGATCGCGAGCGACAGGACGAGGCGCGGTCCCGTGATCAACCCCTCCTGGATCGCGAGCCGGAAGCCGGCGTCGAGCCCGCCACCGTCCCGTACCGCCGTGTAGCCCGACGCCAGGACCTGGCTCACCACCCGCGCCGTCCGGAGCTGCCGGGTGCTCTGCGGCTCGTCGAGCCCCCAGCGTCTCACGAGCTCGTAGCCGTGGAACGCGAGGTGGTCGTGACAGTCGATGAGGCCGGGCAGTACGGTGAAGCGCGAGGCGTCGATCACCTCGGCGTCCGGTGGCCGGCCGGCACTCGGGCCGGCCGTGGTCACCGCCTCGATCCGTCCGTTGTCGATCAGCACGGCGGCGTCTCGCACGGGTGGAGCCCCGGTGCCATCGATGAGCGTGCCGGCGCGAAGAATCTTCATTGCGTCCCTCCCGGGCTGGCGGTGCCCACCAAGACGTTGGATTTAACTCGTCGAGGGTGCTGGCGTTTGAAATCGTAGATGCCACACGGCGCGCCCGCTGCTCCTCACCACCATCATCATCATCGATGGTGGCGCCGGAAGCTCCGGCTCCTGGCCACCTTCGATTTATGGCTCGGTGTCGCGATCGCGGTCGTCGCCGTTGTCGGCCTCATCACCCTCTTCTTGACGATCGCCCGCAACGTCGCGATCTGCGTCGCCGGGGTGAACTGCTGACCGAGCCGGCCCGCCGACGCGTCCTTCCCCTGACTGACCGGCCTTCCTGACGGCTCCGACTGTACCGCGAATCGTGCCCCTTGACATGCCGGCCGTTCGGTCTAGGCTCTGAGGTCGACTCGAGATGAGTGGCCCGCAGGGCCGCTCGAAAGGGGGTCGACGATGCCGCACTATTTGAGCGACGAGGAGCTCAGGCGAACGGCGCCCGCGGAGGTGGCGTCATTCAAGTCACCCGTTCCCACCCAGATCGTCTCGAACGGCGAGTTCAACCCGCTGCCCCAGACCCGCGAGCAGCAGCGCGTGGAGGCCCGCATCAAGGAGCTGGCCGACGACTTCGGCCGCCGGCACGGGATGAACCGGCGCCAGTTCCTCGCCTCGAGCGCGGGCATGGCGGCGGCGTTCCTCGCCATGAACGAGGTGTTCGGGCCGATCTTCGACGTCAGCCGGGCTGAGGCGGCGGACCCCGGGGTGGCCGCCCAGCGGGCAGGCATGCTGTCCGGACAATTCATTTTTGACGTTCAGACCCACTTCGTCCGCGACGACTTCAAGCAGGACGGGTTGCTGGGTCTGGCCCAGTACGCCAAGCAGCACTGGAACCCCAACCTCTGGGGGGAGAAGACCCTTGCGCGCTTCAAGCTCGAGAACTACCTGAAGGAGGTGTTCGTCGACAGCGACACGAAGGTCGCCCTGCTCTCCGGCGCGCCGTTCGACGACCAGACGTGGGACCTCCTGTCGAACGACCAGATCGCGATGGCGCGCGCCGCGATCAACAAGATCGCGGACTCCCGTCGCCTCCTGGGGCACGCGGTCTTCACGCCGAAGCGCCAGGGCTGGATGAACGAGGTCGATCGCGCGATCAGCACGCTCAAGCCCGACAGCTGGAAGGGCTACACGATCGGCGACCCGCTCTTCCCCTCGAAGATGGGGTCCTACTGGTGGCTCGACGACGAGAAGCTCATGTACTCGTTCTACGAGAAGATCGTCAAGTCCGGCATCACCACGGTGTGCATTCACAAGGGTATCCTGCCGGTGGACTACGAGAAGTCCTGGCCGGGCGTGTGGGAGTACGCCACCGTCCGCGACCTCGGTAAGGCGGCGAAGGATTGGCCGCAGATCAACTTCGTCATCTACCATGGGGCGCTGCGAGCGTTCCTCGAGACGCCCGACGCGTCACTGGCGGAGTTCGAGCAGACCGGCCGCATCAAGTGGGCGACCGACCTCGCCGAGATCCCGGCCAAGTACGGTGTGACGAACGTCTACGGGGAGATCGGGACCGCCTTCGCCAACTCGGCGGTGGCGAACCCGCGCTTCGCGGCCGCGTTCATCGGCACCCTGGTCCGGGGCCTCGGCGCCGACCACGTCGTCTGGGGCAGCGACTCGGTGTGGTACGGGTCGCCTCAGTGGCAGATCGAGGCGCTGCGCCGCCTGGAGATCCCCGAGGACATGCAGAAGAAGCACGGCTTCGCCCCGCTCGGTCCGGCCGACGGGATCGTCAAGACCGCGATCTTCGGCGGCAACTCCGCGCGCCTGTACAAGCTCGACGTGCGCTCGGCGCAAGGCGGGATCACGCGCGACAAGATCGCGGCGATCAAGGCCGAGTACGTGGCGATGGGAGGCATGCGCAGCAACACCCGGTACGGGTACGTCCACCAGGCGACCGCCTGAGCGGTTGAGCGTGTCGTGAGGTCGAGGGCCCGCGCCTTCGACCTCACGCCCGCGCTCGACCTCCGTCCTTCCCAGAGAACTCGAGGAACGCGGTAGCGATTTGCTCCGCGACCTCGGCCCCGGCCCGACGCCTGCCACGCAGGAGATCGTGGCCGGCGCCGTCCACCGCGAGCAGCGCCGTCCGCGCGGGGATGAGCCCTCGCGCCGACTCGAGCTCGTCGAGCGAGCCGAACGGGTCCACCGAGCCCTGGACAAAGAGCGCCGGAGTCCTCAGATTGCCGAAGTGCGCGGTGCGGAGCTGGGCGGCCCGGCCGGGCGGGTGGAGGGGATAGGAGAGCAGGAGGATCGCGTCGGCGAGCCCCGGCTGGTCCGCCGCGAGGATCGACGCCTGGCGACCGCCGTACGAGTGGCCGCCGAGGAACACGCGCCCGGACACCAGGGCGCGCATGGACTGGACGGCGCCCCTCAGTCCCTCGCGGTCGCGCGCCGCGCCGCCCGGCGAGGGCGGACCGGTCGGGCGCGCCTGGCGGAAGGGCAGGTCGTAGCGGAACACGGTCAGCCCCTTCGCGCTGAAGGCTTCGGCGAGCGCGACGAGGAGCGGCGCGCGGGCGTTCGAGCTCGCGCCGTGCGTCAGGACGACGCCGTCGGGTCCGGGCTCCACGGCCTCACGAGATTCGCCGGTAGAGGACGTGGCGGCGGTTCTTCGTGTGCGGGCGCACCTGGCCTGGCCAGCGCCCCTGGTCCACCGCCTTCGCCCACGCGTCGCTCGTGAGCACTTCGGGGCTCTCGATCTCGTAGAGGGCGTTGTAGAGGGGCTCGTGCTCGACGACGATCGTCTTGCGCTCGCCGCCGATCACCATTGTCAGCTCCTGCCGCTTGAAGCGCGCCGCGGCGACCACGCCCGGCACCTTCAGGATCAGCGGCACGTGCTCTCCGTCGTAGATCTCGTTGAAGAGCGCCTCTCTGGTGGGCTCGACGTCCATCGCGGCGGTGAAGAGGTAGCGGGTCTGGATGGGCATGACGGTCTCTCCTTTTCGGTCCGGCTATTCAGACGAACGTCACTGTACCCTCGACCGGCAATAGGCGTACAGCGCGTCGTAAACCGGGAACTGGCGCGCCATGTTTTCGTGGTCGTCCTTGGAGGTCTCCCTGAAGCCGGACGCCACGGCGTAGAGGCCCGGGGACTCCGGCGCGAGGTGCCGCGCGCTGGTGTCCGCACCGCGCACGATCAGTGCGAGCGCGCGGAGCGGCGGATCCTCGAGCCGGTACTTGTCCAGGAACGCGTCGAACGAGCAGCGGTCGCCATGGTGACCGAGCTCGACCCCCGGCACGTCGTAGGGGGTCGCTTTCTCGCGCTCGGCAACGCGCATGACCTCGGCGTCCGGCACGAACAGGAAGGTTGCGTCCCGATCGATGAAGCGACTGATCAGCCACGGGCACGCGATCCGATCGACCCGGGCCTTCTCACGAGTGACCCATTTCATGAGCACGACTCCTTTCTCACTTCACGCGTCTCACTTGACGCTGTTGGTCTGATCCAGGGCGGCCCGCAGTCCTCGCGCGAGCTTCACGGCGTCGTCGTTCGCCCAGAAGTGCATATAGAACAGTCGAGGCGAGTCTGCGAGCGCGTGGTTGTGGAGGGCCGTCACCTCGATGCCGTGCGCGCGCAACGTGCGTGCCACGGGGTTGACCTCGCCGGCGATCAACACGAAGTCGCCGGTGATGGCCGCTTTGCCGTTGCCCGTCGGCTGGAAGTTGATCGCCGTGGCGACGCCCATCGCCGGCAGCAACTCCATGCCACCGTCCGTGATGCGCTCCGCCCGCGGAACGCCCACCTGGAGAATGCCGTTGTTGATCCTGCCGCTCCGCCCGAGCGCGGCTTCGACCTGTGCTTGATCAATGGCGGGCCCGGCGGCGCTGGCGCTCGCCGCGGGCTCACCAAAGGGCGTGCCGCTCGCGCCGAGCGCCGTTCGGATCGACTTCGCGAGCGTCACGACATCACCGCGACCGCTGTAGTGCATGTACATCACGTGTGGTGACATCTCATTGAGGTGGTTGTGCAACGCCGTCACGCTGAGCCCCTGCGCCAGGAGCTCGGACATCACCTTCGGGACCTCTTCGTCGAGGAGGACCAGGTCACCCATGACCATGGCGTCCTCGCTCGTCTTTCGGAAGGCCGCGTATGAGCCCAGCGCGAAGCCGGCCTTCACGTCTACCCCGTGCACCTTGACCTTCAGGTCCGTTCGCGGCAGGCCGACACGGTAGACGTCGCCGGGCTGCACGGCTCCCTTGCGGCCAAGCGCCTCTTCAACCGCCTTCCACTCGTCCCCGCCCGACATCTGCTCGGCCCCGCCCGGGATCGGCTGACGCGAAACCAGTGCGACCGTGATCACGAGGCCAACGACCGCCATCCCGATGTTCGAGCGCTTCATGCCAGAGACCTCCCGCTGAGCTCGCTCCGCCCAGGTACCCCACGGATCACGAGATCGTCGAAGGCGGTGACGGAATCGGCTTTCGTCCACAGGCCCACCTGCCCAGATCGAAAGCGACCATCGCGATGATCGAGGAGGAGCGCGCCGTTCAGATGGCCCTGGATCCTGTCGCCGACGGCGACCACACGGATCGTATGCCATTGGCCGAGGGCCGGAGGCTCGACCGTCGCGCTCGCCAGCTGATGCCGCCCGCGGTCGTAGTAGTACAGCCTGAAGTTGTTTTCGAGCGCGTTGGCTCGAATGACGTAGTACCGCCCATCCGAGAAGCGGAACACGATGCCGCCGGACGCGTCCTCCCGTCCGGAGATCGGTTTGAAGCGTACGGAAACGTCAGCGTCGGCGTAGGGCCCGCCCGCGGCGACGATCACGTTGAAGGCGTTTTGCGTGGCTCGCTGGATGAGGACCCGCTTGCCACTGGGCGCGCCCGCCATCTCCTCGAGCGTCCAGCGTCCATCGACGACTCGCCACCCCTCGATGCCCCTCGTCTCGAAATCGAACCGCTCGACCGGCAGATCGGCCGGCAATTTGAGCTCGGTCGCGGCGGCTCGAGCGGCGTTTGCTCGGCGTATGCCGAGCCAAGCGCCGAGCGCGGCCACGATCGCTTTGAATAGTCCACGACGCGACGAATGGTTCTGCATCGTCGGCTCCCCGATCATTCCAGCTTCTCGGAGACGGTCGTCCATTCGTCGCCCTTGACCAGCGTGACGTCGGCGATGGGATGGCCGTCCTTGAGCGCGGGCATGACGCTGACCGCGCGGAATCCCCGGTTGGCCTTCACCGCCGTCTCGGTGGCTGCTGCCAGTGATCGCGTCGCCTTCGCCATGACGTCATTCTGGGCTTTGGCGGCCGTGAGGTCTTCGCTGCCCGTGATCGGCTCGACCTTCGCCTCCTTGCCGGTGGTGTGGTCCACGATGACCTCTGAGAACTGGCCGCCCTTCGCCGTGTACACGGAGAGCTGGAGGACACCGTGCTCGAGCTCGAACTTCGCCGAGATCGGTTTGCCCTCGCGTGCGCTCGCCGCCAGGCCCTTCGCGAGCGAGACCTTGGCGCCGCTCACCGCCTTCGCGAGCTCCGCGTCGCCTTTCTCCCCGTACTGCTGGGCTTGGGGCTGCTGGGCTTGGGGCGCCGTGGCAACCAGCAGGAGGACCACCAGACCTACGAACGGGGCGAACAGGATCTTCTTCATCGCTTCTCCCTCCGCTCAGGATTTCTGCTTGAGTGCCTCATAGAGGCCGTCGAACACGGCCATGCCGCGCTCGAGCAGTTCGTCGTCGTCGTGTAGCGTTGCCGCCATGCCCCTGATCGCCAGGTCCACGCCGCTGGCTTCGTGTCGGGAGAACTTGCCGTCGCGGAGATCGGCTTCGTGCACGATCTCGGCGATGATCCGGAGCCGCCGGTCCTTGAGGCCGAAGCGCTTCAGGAGCGTTTCGAACGTGCAGTCCTCGCCGTGATGCCCGAACTCGGCGCCGAGGATGTCGAAGGGAATCCCCTTCTTGGCGGCGTCGGTCGGGTCCGCGAAGGCGAATCGCGCGTGCGGGTCGATGAAGCGTTTGACGAGCCACGCGGACGCAATGCGGTCGATGTGCGGCCGTGGCCGGGTCACCCACGTGCTGCCCGAGGACGGAAGCGCGTGGTGGGGTTGCCTCGTTGCCGCCCGCGGCCGAGCCGCCATGGTCTGGAGCCGTTTGGAGACGGTCTCCCAGCGCACGCGCGCCCGCCGCCCGAGGGGACTCTCGAGATAATCGATGCTCTGGATCCGGTCGAGCTCGCGCTTGAGCCGCTCGAGCCTGGCGCGCGCAGGCTCCACCGACACGCGATGCGCGGTGGTCGAGCGGTCCAACTGGGCCCGGACCTCGCGGCAGGCCCGCATCAGCGACTGATATTCGGCCGCGCGCTCTCTGTGAAAGAGCGCCGTCAGCTGCTCATCCGTCATCGTGTCGATCCGGTCGACGCGCATCAGCGTCGCTTCGCCCCGGGACGACTGGATCTCCTGGACGAGCCACTGGAAGAGCTCGATCGTCTCTGGCGTCTCCGGCAGGATCCAGGCCGCGCCCTTCAGCTTGACCGCCCCCATTCGCTTGAGCTTCCGCCAGACACCGACCCGGTGCCGCGTCGGTGTCGGCGGCAAGCTCACCAGGAGTGTGAGCCAACGCATTCTTGTTACACACGGTAACGTCTGCTACACTCCGTGTCAAATGATCCTCGAGGGCACCGGGCACATCGAGCTCCCGGCGCACGCCGGGCCCGGGGGGTTCGACCACGCGGCCGTGCACGGCCGGCGAGGGCGTCTCTACGTGGCGCACACCGCCAACGACGCGCTCGACGTGATCGACTGCGCGACCGGCACGTACCTTCGCTCGATCCCGCGTCTGACCGGAGTCGCCGGGGTGCTGGTGTCCGAAGCGGACGATCTGGTGTTCACCTCGAATCGCGGCGAGGACACCGTGGGGGTCTTCTCGCCCGCCCGGGAGGACGCCCTCGTCAAGGTGAAGGTCGGGCGCCGGCCGAACGGCCTCGCCTACGCGGCCGAGCGTCGCCTGCTGCTCGCGGCGAACGTGGGCGATCCGTCGGTGCCGGGGTCGTACACCGTTTCGATCGTGGACCTCGCCGCCGAAGCCACCATCGCCGACGTTCCCGTCGCCGGCCGAACCCGCTGGGCGGTCTTCGACCCCGGGACGGCATCGTTCCACGTCAACGTGGCCGACCCGCCCCAGATCGCGATCATCGAGGCCGGCCATCCCGGGCGCGTGGCGCGCACGATCGCCGTCCCCGCCGCGGGCCCGCACGGCCTGGAGCTCGACGTGGCGAGCGGTCGGCTATTCTGTGCCTGTGACGCGAAGAGGCTCCTTGCCCTGGACGCCCGGTCGGGTGACGTGCTGGCGGAGGCGCCGCTCGCCGGCGTGCCCGACGTGATCTTTCTCAATCGTCACCTGCGCCATCTCTATGTGGCCGTCGGCGACCCCGGGCTCATCGAGGTGTTCGAGACCGACCGCCTGCGCCGTCTGGAGACGGTCCCGACGGAGCGCGGGGCTCACACGCTGGGATTCGACCCGACGCGGGACACGGTGTACGCGCTCCTGCCGGAGACTCATCGGGCGGCGACCTACCGCGACCTCGGAAGTCACTCCCGGCACGAGGCCGGGTGACGTGGTGGAGGGCAAGCGACTTCAGCGGGTGCCGATCCGCCAGCTCGTCGCCTACTACCTCCGCTTGGGTGCGCTCGGATTCGGCGGCCCCGTCGCGCTCTGCGGTCAGATGGAGCGGGAGCTCGTCCAGGAACGCCAGTGGCTCACCAAGGACGAGATGCGCGAGGGGATCGCCGTGTGCCAGTCGCTCCCGGGCCCGCTCGCGATCCAGGTCGGGATCTTCATCTCATACATCCGTGGGGGCTTCTGGGGCGCATGGGCCGGCGGCTGGGCATTCATCCTGCCGAACTTCGTCATCGTGAGCGTGCTGGGCGCGCTCTACGTCCACTTCGGAGGGCTTCCGTTGGTGACGGCCATCTTCTACGGCGTGAGCCCCACCGTGATCGCCCTGATCCTGCACTCGTGCTACCGACTGGCCAGGCTTGGCATGGAGGACTGGCTGCAGTGGTCCATCGCCGCGGCGTCCTTCGCGGTCACCGTGGCCCTCCAGACCGAAGTCGCGCTCGTGTTCGTCGGCGCCGGAATCCTCGGCATCGTCTTGTACGGCTCCCTCGGCCGCGGGCGCGCCTCGTCGCTGCCCGTCGTCGCGCTGGTGCCGCTCGCCGTGGGCTCGACCGGCGGCGCGGCCCAGGCCGGCCTCGGCGCGACGCTCGGCAAGCTCCTCGTCTTCTTCCTGAAAGCGGGGTCGCTCACGTTCGGCAGCGGCCTCGTGATCGTCCCGTTTCTCGAGACGGGGCTCGTCCACCAGACGGGCTGGCTCGACGAGCGCCAGTTCCTGGTGGCGGTGGCGATGGGCATGCTCAGCCCGGGGCCGGTGGTCATCACGGCGACGTTCGTGGGCTACCTCGTCGCGGGCTTCTGGGGCGCCGTCGTCTCGACGATCGGCATCTTCCTTCCCTCGTTCCTGCTCGTGCTGATCGTGGCGCCGATCCTCGTCCGTCACCGCGCGAACGCCAACGTCCAGGGCTTCGTGAAGGGCGCGTACGCGGCCGCCATCGGGACGATCCTCGGCGCCTGCGTGCTGCTCGGCCGGATCGCGATCGGCGACTGGCTGACGGCGTTGGTCGGGCTCGCCAGCCTGGGAGTCCTGTTCCGCTGGAGAGTCAGCAACCCCGTCCTGATCGCCGTGACGGCGCTCATCGGGGTGATCGCGTTTCCACTGCTGAATCCGACGTGGGTCTTCGTGAAATGAGCGAGCCGACCGTCCTCTTCGTGTGCTTGCACGGGGCGGCGAAGAGCGTCATCGCCGCCGCCGAGTTCGAGCGCCTCGCCCGTGCGCGCGGCGTCGCCGCGCGCGCGGTGTCCGCCGGCACCGAGCCCGACCCCCAGATCGCGCCGGTCGTCGTCGCGCGGCTCCTCGAGGAGGGGATCGATCTCCGCGGCCTCCGCCCGCGACGGGTGACGCGGCAGGACGTGGCGCAGGCGTCGCGCGTCGTGTCGTTCGGATGCGACCTCGGCGATCTCGCGGTCGCCGGCGTGGAGGTGGAGCGCTGGGACGACGTGCCAGCCGTCAGCGACGACTTCGACCGGGCACGCGCCGCGATCCGCGCCCGCGTCGCCCGCCTATCCGTATTCGTGCTGCCCCCGCCCCGGACGTCGCGCTAAGATAACGCGCGGGGGGCTTTCCATGACCGTCGGCGGCGTGGTCTTTCTCGTGGTAGTCGCCGGGCTCGTCGGGCTGATCATCGCCGGCTACAACAAGCTCGTCGGGCTGCGCCAGCGGTCGGACGAGGCATGGTCGGACATCGACGTCCAGCTCAAGCGGCGCACCGACCTCGTGCCGAACCTCGTCGAGACGGTGAAGGGCTACGCCGCCCACGAGCGGACGACGCTCGACGCCGTGACCCGCGCGCGCGGCGCGGCCGTCGCCGCGCAGACGCCCGAGACGCGCGCGCAGGCGGAGAATGCGCTCACGGGCGCGCTCCGCCAGCTGTTCGCGCTCGCCGAGGCCTACCCGGACCTCAAGGCGAATGCGAACTTCATCCAGCTCCAGGGGTCGCTCAGCGAGATCGAGGACGCGATTCAGAGCGCGCGCCGCTACTACAACGCGGTCGTGCGCGACCTGAACACCTCGGTGCAGACTTTCCCGTCGAACTTCGTCGCATCGTTCTTCCAGTTCCATCCGCGGGGGTACTTCGAGCTCGACAGCCCGCAGGAGCGGCAGGCGCCCCGCGTCGCGTTCGGGAGCTGAGAGTATAAGCCGAGCGCTCGTCGCGCTCGCGATCCTGCTCGCGGTGGTCCCGTCGCCCGCGGCGGGGGCGGCGCGCGGCTTCGCGATCGCGAACTTCGTCACGAGCCTCCAGGTCAACCCCGACGCGAGCCTCCTCGTCCGCGAGGACGTCACCTTCGAGTTCCAGGGCGCGCACCAGGGCGTCTACCGCACGATCCCCGTGCGCTACGACCGGGGCGGCCTGGAGTTCGCGCTGCGCCTGGAAGGCATCGGCGTCTACGACGAGGCGAACCGCCCCCTCCGCCACGAGGTCTCCTATCCGAGCCGCTACGTGCGGATCACGGCGTGGGTACCCGGCGCCACCGACACGAAGAAGACCGTGACGTTCATCTACCGGGTGCGGCGCGCGATCCTCGCGTTCGAGGACCACGAGGAGCTCTACTGGAACGCGACCGGCCACGAGTGGGAGGTCCCGATCCAGCACGCCGAGGTGTACGTCAACACGCCGCCGGGTGTCAGCGACAAGGACGTCCGCACCGCCGTCTACACGGGACCACGGGGCAGCGTCGGGCAGGACTACAGAGTGGACCGCGTGCAGCGCCTCCTGCGCCTGACCGCGACCCGGCCCCTGAGGCCGCGCGAGGGCATGACAGTGGTCGTCGGCTGGCCGCCCGGCAGCGTCGGCCGCCCGACGGCGCTCGCCGAGGCCCGCTGGTTCGTGAGCGACAACTGGCCCTTCAGCTTGCCGCTCCTCGCGTTCGGCCTCGGCTGGCTCGTCTGGTGGGCGTACGGACGTGACCCGGCGGCGACTCGCTCGGTCAAGCCCGAGTACGAGCCGCCGCCCGGACTGATTCCCGCCGAGGCCGGCACGCTCGTGGACGAGAAGGCGGAGCCGCGCGAGGTCCTGGCGACGATCGTGGACCTCGCGGTGCGCGGCTATCTGCAGATCGAGCAGATCACGACGGCGTTCGGCCAGCCCGACTTCATGTTCAAGCGCCTGAAGCCGATCGGCGGCGACCCGAACCTCGAGGACTTCGAGCTTTACGTGCTCGCCAAGCTCTTCTCGACCGACTGGGCGCTCAACATGCGCCTGCTCTCCGAGGTGCGCCGCGACTACGATCACGTCTTCCCGCCGATCCGCGACCGCCTCTACCGGCTGATGGTCGCCGATGGCCTCTTCCCCTCGTCGCCCGGGCGGATGCGCCGGAACTGGACGATTCCGGGCGCGCTGCTGATCGTCGCGGCCTTCGTTCTGCCGGGCCATTGGCCGTCGTGGCTCGATGCCTACGGCATCACGCTGCCGATCGCGATCGGTGCGTGCGGTGTCGTCCTCCTCGGCTGGTCGCGCGCCATGGCCCACCGCACGTGGCGGGGCGTGCAGGTGCTGGCGCGCGTGCGCGGCTTCCAGGAGTTCCTCGAGCGCGCCGAGAAGGACCGGCTCGAGCGCATGCCGGCCGACACGCTCCATCGGTTCCTCCCGTGGGCGATCTCGCTCGGCGTCACCGAGCGCTGGATCTTCAACTTCGACGGCATCAAGGTAGACGCACCCGCGTGGTACACGGGCAGGTCACCGTTCTCGCTCGACAGCTATCACGCGGGGCTCACGCTCTTCGGCCGCGACACCACGGAAGCGATCCTGACGACCCGCACGGGCGGCTTCGCGCAAGGCGAGAGCGGCTTCGGGTCGGGCGGCGGGTCCGGCGGCGCCTCAGGTGGCGGGGCTGGCGGCGGTGGTGGGGGGACGTTCTGAGCCTCTTGCGCCTGCCCTGGATCCTCCTCTCGATGATCGCGGGCCTGACGGCCTGCTCTCGGGACGAGGCTCACTCCGCGATCCCTCACTATCCGCAAACCGAGATCGTCCTGTTGAGCGAAGGAGCTCACATCGACGCTGACGCGAGGTTCCTCGGGCCGGGCGCTGAGACCGCCTTCTGGCAGGAGCTCCGCACCACTCAGCGCCACAATAGAGTTGCCTCCTTCCTCAAGACCCCGCTCTCCGCGATAGTGGCGCCGCACTACGTGGAGGCCGGCCCGAGCGTGGACACGCTCACCGCGGCGGGCGATCGCGACGGCCGAATCTGCCTCGCGTATCTCGAGCTCGAGGAGTCCGGCGTCGCGCGCGTGACGGCGCGCGTGAGCGAAAACCGTGGCGCGTCGTGGATGGAGCCCCAGGTCGTGTACCACGAACACGGAGCGATCCCGCTGCTGGGGCCGAACTCGCTCGTCCCCGGGCCCGCCGGGACCTGGTACTTCCTCTTGCGGTACAGGCTCGGCAAGGCGCCGAAGGGATCGCTCTTCCGTGTCTATCGGCGGCAGCGCGGCGAGTGGGACCTGATCGGCATCGTGCCCGGCACCGACGACCTGTCGACGTTCGACGCGACCAGCATGGCTGTGTCGGACGATGGCCGGCTTGCTGTTGCCTTCGTCACCTATGAGGGACGGCTCCGAGTTGTGGAATCAGTCGACGGCGGAAAGAGCTGGGCGAGCCTCGGATCGCCGGCGCGGCTACCCGTCCCCGGAGTTCGGATCCCCATCCTCACTCGCGAGCCGAGGGTGGACGACGGCATGCCGAGCCTCCGCGCGATCGCGGGCGGGTGGGGCCTCGCGTGGGAGCAGAGCGTCTTGATCCCGGCGGGGTTCAGCAACTTCGACCACTATGTCGACACGCTCTTCGCGCAGCACGACCGCGCCGGGGGAAGATGGCGACGCTCGGTTCGGGTCAATGATCGTCGCGCCATGGTGCGGACGACGATGGCGCTGTTCGAGCGCGGGTCGATGATGGACCGGCTCGAGCAAATGCACCTCGACTCGCGTGGCGCCGGATCCCGCTCCACGGGGACGTCGACCGCGTGAGCGGAAGCTTCGACGGCGCCGGGAACACTCTCCGCGCGATTTACCTGACATTTCCCGGACCATCGTCGCTGCGGGTGCCGGGAGGCCTCGGGCTGAAGGCAGCCGAGGTGCGCGTGCCCTGAGGCGTCGGATCAACCTAACCCTTCTTCTGTGCCAGCTCCCAGATCTCGTGGGTGTATGCGGACGCGTCCGCTGGCTTCTTGATCACCCCGAACTTCAGCGCGATGTCGGCGGTGCGCTTGAACGCCGCCGGGTCCATCTTACCGAGCGGCGTCGTCGGCCGGGGCGGGCCCCAGATGAGCTTGTTGATCTCGGCCATCATCCAGGTCTGGTGCCGACGCCCGAGCACCGGGCTTTCCTTGAGGACGATGTCGACGCACTCGGCGGGCTTGTCCCGGCAGAACTCCCAGCCCTTGAGCGAGGCGCGGACGAAGCGCGCGGCGACGTCCCGGTTCTTGGCCGCCTTCAGGTAGTCGGCCTTGACGAAGACCCCGTCCTCGAGCATCGCCGTGCCTTCTTTGTTGAAGTCGATGACGACGAGGTCCTCCGGCTTCACGCCCGCGTCCAGGACCTGCTTGTACTCGTTGTAGGTCATCGCGGCGGCCGCATCGACCTGCTTTTGGAGCAAGAGGTTCATGTTGAAGGGCTGCTGGACCAGCGTGACGTCCTTCTGCGGGTCGATCCGGTACTGCTCGAGCGTGGCCAGGAGCGCGAACTCGTTGCCGCCGAACCACACCGCGACCTTGCGCCCGCGCAAATCGCCCGCCCCCTTGATGCCGGACGCCTTGAAGGCGAGCTCCCGCATCCCGCTGTAGGCGAAGAGCTGGGCGATGTTGACGAGGGGCGCGCCCTGCTCGCGCGCGGACAGGAGGCTCGGGAGCCAGTCGAGCCCGAACTGAGCGCCGCCACCAGCC
>Ga0209375_1002010_pt1 | contig 15017 bp, 11 predicted proteins | sample GraSoiAngelo_131_FD_185888 | JGI IMG/M metagenome (GOLD analysis project Ga0209375, IMG submission 185888) | Grasslands soil microbial communities from the Angelo Coastal Reserve, California, USA - 14_0929_02_30cm (SPAdes) (version 2) | ecosystem: Environmental > Terrestrial > Soil > Grasslands ... | reverse complement strand
ATGGCGCACTCCCGCTTCGCCGTCCAGGAGATCAGACTAATCTGCAACCGCAATTTCGTGTAAACGGCCGCATTCGCGCTCGCGAAGTCCGGGTCATTTTGGGAGCGAGCGGCCAACAGCTCGGCGTCATGAAATTGTCCGATGCCTTGCGTGAAGCGCAAGGCCGCGGGCTCGACCTGGTCGAAGTGGCGCCCACTGCCAATCCGCCGGTCTGCAAAATCGTTTCGCTTGGAAAATTCCGTTACGATCTTTCCAAGCACGACAAAGATAAAAAAGCCGGCGGTGCGAAGCTGAAGGAGATCAAGTTTCGTGTCAATATCGACGAGCACGATTATCTGACCAAGGTTCGGCACGGCGAGGAATTTCTCGAGCGCGGCAATAAAGTCCGGGTCCAGCTTCAATTTCGCGGTCGCGAAATGGCGCACCAGGAATTCGGCATGCAGCTAGTTGAAAAAGTGCGTGACGATCTTTCCGGAATGTCTCAGGTGGAGATGGAGCCAAAAATTACCGGACGCAATATCACCATGACTTTGACGCCGCTGCCGGCGAACCGACGGAAGCGACGTTTCCTGCCTCCTCCGAAGGAGGAAGCGGCCGCCGATTCTCAGAACGGCAGCAAATCCTGAACGGCCGCTATCTCGAAGTCGACTTTACGGTTTTTTCTTTGGCGGGGCCGCTACCGGAGTCGCATTTGCCGGAGGCGGGGCGGTTTGCGATTGGATCTTTTCCAAACGCTGTTTTCGTTCCACGGCTTCTTTGCTCTTCGGATTGATCTTCAACGCAGCATCGGTATCGGCCATCGCGTTTTGTAAGTCGCCCCGCAGTTCGTAAATGTAGCCCCGATAAAGATGGTATTTGATCTCGCCCGGATTCGTCTTGATCGCCTCCCCGTAATCGGCCAGCGCTTTATCGTAATCGTTGATCTTCATTTCGATCGCCGCATGTTGTTCGTAAGCCCGCGCATCTCGCGGATTGACTTTTATCGATTCATTCAAGTCATTCAGCGCGTCCTGGAACCTTTGATCGGCGGCGTAGGAAAATGCGCGCTGTTGATAAGCAATCGCCAGGTTCTGCGTGAATTTTCGATCGATCTCAGCGGCTTTGCGAAAACGCTCGATCGCTTTATTCCAATCCTGATCCTTGGCAGCTTGTGCTCCCTCCCGGGCAATTTTCGCCGCTTCCGGACTTCCCTCTTGCTGGGCCGATTTTGCCATTGAAAGTCCGAGCGTCGTTACGAGGCAGACAACAAACAGTGTTTTCATGGTTAGCGATTATTGACGATCAGCTTGCCCAAACAATTCGAAGTTGGCGATCATAATTCTTCGCCTGAATCGCCCTGAGTCACGTCTGTTCCGGCATCGGCGACTGTTCGTTGTCGATCTTCGGCTCGGGCTCGGTGGCTGGTTGCGCCGGGCCGGGCTCGTCTATGCGCATAATCTGCGCAGCGCGGCCGCTTTTTTCGTCGATCGCGACCAACGCGCCGTGCAAGCGAACTTCACCAGCGGCCACCGGAAACGAGGCCGGCATGTTCGAAACAAAGCGATTCATGATTGGTTCAATCGCCCGGCCAAGAATCGAATTCACCGGACCGCACATCCCGGCATCACACAAAAACGCAGTCCCGCCGGGGAGGATTTGTTCGTCCGCAGTTTGGACATGGGTATGCGTGCCAATCACGGCCGAGACTTTCCCATCTAGAAAACGTCCCATCGCGATTTTCTCGCTCGTTGTCTCACCGTGAACATCGACAATGATGTTTGCAGTTTCCTCCCGCATCTTGGCGACCGTTTCATCCATCGCGCGAAATGGATTCTCCAGAATCGGTTGCATGAACGTGCGACATTGCACGTCGATCACACCGATCTTTCCCTTCGTCGTCTCGAGGACGATCGATCCGCTTCCGGGCGCCCCCGGCGGATAATTTACCGGTCGGAGCAACCGCGGCTCCGTGTCGATAAACGACAAAATATCTTTCTGGTCCCAAACGTGGTCGCCTGTGGTCACGACTGAAACACCAGCTCGCAAAAGATCGATCGTGATTTTGCCGGTGATGCCACGGCCGCCGGCGGCGTTTTCGCCATTGACCACGATAAAATCGACGCCGTGCTGTTCCTTTAGTTCCGGCAGCCGGGCGATGACGGCATTGCGTCCGGGCTCGCCCACGACGTCACCGAGAAAAAGAACCGTTAGCATTGAACAAGATCGTATTGAAGAGGTTCAAAACGTCGATGCGAAATAAATGACGAATGGCGAAGGAATGACGAATGAATATTCAAGCCCGAATGACGAAAGCCTGTCTGGCGGTTTCGGCGCCGCCTCAGGTTTCGTCCTTCGTCATTTGTCATTAATTCGTAAGTCCGTCATTCGTCATTCGTCATTTCTCCTGTTGCTCTTTCCGCTGACGCTACATGGCGCGGACAACCTCGGAGTTCTCGGCAGCAAACCAAAGTGGGAGGTGCTCGAGCATTATCAGGAAACCATTACTCACGACGAATTCACGCATCTGATCAACGACGTCTATTGCACACACGGATTCGCGGCAGACTTGATCAAGATCGACAATGACGCCGCGCAGATTCTTGCCAACCGCGAATCGCACAACGTTTTCACTCTGCGTTTTGCGCCGGATGCGAATTCGGAGGCTCATACTCCGCGACTTTGGCGTCCTGCTAAGTCGCTGCCGTCGGCCAAGCCTGGAAAACCGCTCTTGGGATTGCGCGTCGCGCTCGATCCCGGTCATCTCGGCGGGAAATGGGCGAAGATGGAGGAGCGCTGGTTTCAAGTGGGCGACACAAAACCGGTGACGGAAGGCGATCTGACATTGCGGGTATCGCGGATGCTCGCTTCGCGATTGCGAAAACTGGGCGCCACAGTTTTGTACGTTCGCAACAGCACCGACCCGATCACTCCGAAGCGGCCGGGGGATTTCAAAAAACTCGCCCGAAAAATCCTTATCAGAAACGGCCTGCCTCAGCCCCGCATGGGCGGGGACGTTCTCGATCCAAACGATCCCGAAAAAGAGCAAACAATCCGATGGCAAAGCGAAATGTTGTTTTACCGGTACAGCGAGATCCGTCGCCGCGCCGTGCTCGTGAACACAAAGCTGCATCCGGATCTTGTGCTTTGCCTGCACTTCAATGCCGAAGGCTGGGGTGATCCGAGCAAGCCGACCTTGATCGACAATAATCATCTCCATCTGCTCGTGAACGGATCGTATTTGCAAGAGGAGCTCGACCTCGATGACGAACGTTTTGAGATGATCCGCCGCTTGCTCAGCCGCGCTTACGACGAAGAGCTCCCGATTGCCGATACCGTGGCGACTTCAATGGCGAAAGCGACCGGCCTTCCGCCTTATCAATATCCGACCACGCTCACTACGACCAAGGTTGGTTCGAGTGGATACGTTTACGCGCGCAATTTGTTGGCCACGCGGCTTTATCGTTGCCCTGTCGTCTATTGCGAACCCTACGTTATGAATAGCAAGGATGGATTCGCGCGCATCCAAGCCGGCGACTACGACGGCATAAAGGAAATCAACGGCGTCGCACGCAAAAGTATTTTTCGCGAATACGCGGACAGCGTGGCCGAAGGCCTGGCCGAATATTATCGCAACGCGCGAGGCCTATAACGCTCCCACCGCGGTGCGAATATCGTCCATCGTCACATCGCGCGATAAATTTGCCGAACCGATCTTCGACGTGACCACGAATCGGATCTCGCCGCGTTCAAATTTCTTGTCGAACTTGAGCGCGTCGAAAATTTTCTGCCGTGGAAAATTTGGCGGGAGTTTTGTCGGCAACTCGAACTTCTGCAAGAGATCGACAATCGCATTGCGCTGTTTCTCGGGAAGACCGGCTTTATTTATCGAGACATCGCACGCGGCAACCATTCCCAAGCTTACCGCCTCGCCGTGCGAAATTCCCTGGTAATTAGTCGCGCGCTCGACGCCATGCCCGACCGTGTGACCGAAGTTGAGCAAGGCGCGCTCACCGTTTCGGTCGCGCTCGTCATTCGCTACGATCCGCGCTTTGATTTCAACATTTCGGCGAATGAGCGAGGCAAAATCGACATTGTTAAAATCGACATCTTGTAGCTGACGGAACATTTCTGCGTCGGCGATGATCGCATGCTTGATGATTTCGGCGAACCCCTGACTCAACTCGCGCGACGGCAACGTTTTCAAAATCTCGACGTCGTCGATGACGAGCATAGGCTGGTGAATGGCGCCGATTAGGTTTTTGCCAGCGCCGGCGTTAACGCCGGTTTTGCCGCCAATGGAACTATCCACCATCGCCAGAAGCGTGGTTGGAATCTGCACATTCGGAATACCGCGCTGAAAAATTGCCGCCACAAATCCGGAAAGATCGCCGATCACGCCGCCGCCTAGTCCGATGACAATGGATTGTCGATCCAGGCTCTCTTGCAGCATTTGTTCGCAGACGGTGCCGGTTTGCTCCAGCGTCTTCGATTGCTCACCCGCTGGAACAGTGATCAATACCGAATCAAAACCCGCGGATGTTAAGCTTTTCTTAACTGGCTCAGCAAAAAGCGGCGCGACATTCGTGTCGGATACGATCGCGATCCGCGACGGCGCTAGTTTTTCTTTTATCGCCTCGCCGACGGTTTCCAACAAACCGGGGCCAATCAGGACAAGATAGGAATGCTGACCGGTGCGAAATTCTATCGAAATCACAGCGAGACGGTATTGGTTTTTGCCGCTCCGAAAAGGAAAACCGTGGGACTCGCGAAAGCATTCGGAGTTGACAAAGCGGGCTTCCATCCTGTGTAAGTAGATCATGCCTGACGAGCCGCCTCCGCCGCCACCGTCCGATGCCGGACCGAAATCAACCGGGCTCCCTTCCAATATCGCGGCGGCGCTTGCCTGTATTCCGCTCATTGGCGGCATCGTGTTTTTCATTTTGGAGAAACAGGACCCTTTTGTGCGTTTCTATTCGATGCAATCGATCGTCTTTGGTCTGGCCTGGTTCTTGTTCAACGTCGTTTCGGCGATCATCCATGTGATCTTTAGTGCCATCCCGGCAATCGGAGGGATCCTGGTGTTTTTTTGGGCGATCATCGCCGCGGTCATCCACGTCGCCTTTGTTGTTCTCTGGATCATCGCCACCTGGCGCGCATTCACTGGCGTGCGTTGGGAAATCCCATACATCGGTCCGATGGCGCGCAAACAAGTCGGCGAAAGTTAAGCTTCGCCGAGCAGCTTCACGACCACTTCTGTCAAAATCAGTTCGTGATCGAGCTGCGTCGTGACCAACTGCAGATTTGCAGCGAGACATGCCTGCATTCCGGCGATTAACTGCTCGGTCGAAAAGCGGTGCGCATTTTGCGCGGCAATTCCAAGCGCGTAGGCGTTGACCGTCCCGTCTTTTTTTCGCGGCAAATGCGCGATCGCATCGGCCGGGAGGCGGTTGATTGCCGAAATAAACGGAAAGGGCGCATGCGGCCGCGACAGGCGATGGCGCTCCATCAAATCTTTTGCGAGTAATAAATTCCGGACCGTTGGAAGAATCGCGGCGAGCAAAATCCCGATCGCACTTTCGCCTTGATCGAGTAATTGCCTGAGCAATTCGAGCGCGCGCTCGAGATCGCGCTCGGCCAGGGCGTTGCTCAAATCGAAGATGACCCCCGCGCGGGTGAGCGGCACGAGCTCGCGAACGAGATCGACATTTACCTGGCGCTCTTTGCCGAGGAAGATGTCGATCTTTTCCAATTCGTTTTCGATCTCGCGGGTGTCGCCGCCGGTGAGAAGGACGAAGAGCTCGAGCGCATTGTCATCAAACTGTAGCTTTCGCTTTTTCGCGCGCGTCTTGACCATCTCGGTCGCTTCTTCTTCCCAACCACCGCGGCTCGAATCGAGTTTCTCGAAAACCTGGAGCTCGGCGCGTTTGGCGAGCGCCTTGTAAAACGAGCGCCGCTTATCGACCTCGGTCGCACTCAACAGAAATGTGATTTCGGGTCCTAGCCCGGCATTCATGGTTGCAGTCAATTCTTCCAGCGCCGCTTGGACTGCCGCCGACCGCGCTTTCTGATCGTCGCCAAGAAAGTTGGCGTTTTTCAGCCAGATCAATTTTTCGCCGCCGAAAAATGGCAAAGTTCGCAGCGCGTCGATTGTCGATCTTATCCGCGTCGCAGCTTGGTCGGCGTTGTCCGCCGCGCCGTCGACTATTTCGAAGCCAAAGTCGCCCGCGTCTGCAGGTTTTAATTTCTCGGCCAGTTCCGCCGCGGTCTGTTTTACCTCGACGTCATCCGAACCGACGACGGCGTAGATTTTTGCGGCGGCAGGTTTTGCTTTTGTTTTTGGCATCGGTGACATTTTCTCGCATGCTCAACGAAGATCGACAAGGTGGATCGTCCGCTCCGTCGGGCGATGTTAAAATAAATCCGGCCGAAGGCCGCTTGAATAGCATCGAGCAAGGGACTGCTCGATCCAGCCTCTAATTATTTACTTGTTGCAAAGAAGTTCCGAAATCTTTGGAGGCGTACTCGCGAAATTTTTCCTCCAGCGCCGCAATGTTTGGGAATCTTCCGGAATAAAGTCGCGGAAGAACTGTTTCGAGCGGTTGGTGCCGGGCGAGCGCATCGAGCAAGCTTAAAAAGCTCGGCTTGTCGGTGGCGGCCAGAAAGCGCACCAGGCGTTCCGATTCATCATAAAAAATGCGGACGCGATCGGAAGGTGGATGCGTTGTGGCGGTGAGGATACTGAGGGGAATCAAGTCTTGCGAGGGAATTGCTTCCGAGTGCGGCTTGGCCGCGTAACCGCGAGCGCGCTCATAACTGGCGCGCGCGTCTTTCGAAATGAATTGGGCAAAGCCTTCATCCAACCAACACGGGATACCATCCGTGTAAAAGCGATGCAGGACGAGATGAACGATCTCGTGACCCAAAAGATTGTTGCTGAACTTATACGCTGGATTTCGCTGAACGAAGAGACTGCCGGCCGAATGAATTCCGCCACTCCACGGCTCTAGTTTGCCGAAGGCTTGAAACTCCTGCCATTCTTCCGGACGCTCAAAAATATAAATGTGCGATTTGATGTCGCCGGCGGGTTGTGCGCGCTCCAGCTCTTTCGCGATGACGCGATAATGAAACTCGGCTTCGACTGAAACCGGCGTGGCAACGTAGCCGTGAACGAAATGATAAATGAAATGCTCGGTTTCGGCGTGTTTCCATTGCTCGGGATGAATTGCGAGCGCTTTCTCGCCGAGCGGATTCGGATCGCGCTGACTCAACTGCGAAAATTCAATTTCCGGCAACGAGCTCGATTCATTGATTTGCGCGAGGGTTGAGATCGCGCCCAGGATCGACCCGCCTATGCCAAAGGCTACGGCGCGGCAACCAGAGATCGACAGCCAGCGCATGGCTGCTGATGAAGCGAATTCCGTGCGAGCTGCACCTAAACGCGCGAACGCCTGCGTCCGGAATTCCGGGTGTATTTCACTGGACGGCGTTTCGGCTCGATCTTGGTCAGCCCGGTGCCGCTTTTCACTTCCATGATTTGATCGCGCAAGAGCGCGGCCCGTTCGAACTCGAGATTCGCCGATGCGGTTTGCATTTCCTCTTCGAGTTCGCGCAACAATTCAGTGAGATCAAAATTGCCGCCGGCTTCTTGGATGACCGATGCGGCGATTTCGCGGCCGCGCAAGATCGTGTGCAAACTTTCCTGGACCGCGCGCCGGACTGTTTGTGGCGTGATCCCGTGCTTCTCGTTGTATTCCATCTGTTTCGTGCGGCGATATTCCGAGATCGAGATCAGCGCTTCCATGCTTTGCGTCATCTGGTCGGCGAAGAGCACGACCTCCCCATTGATATGGCGCGCGGCGCGGCCGGCAGTTTGGATCAACGAAGTCTGGCTGCGCAAAAAGCCTTCCTTGTCGGCGTCGAGAATGCAGACGAGCGAAACTTCGGGAAGATCGAGTCCTTCGCGGAGCAGATTGATGCCGACGAGAATATCGAAATCGGCCGCGCGCAGGCCGCGCAAGATTTCCACGCGCTCAATCGTGTCGATGTCGCTATGGAGATAGCGCACCTTTAATCCGACGTCGCGGAGATAATCGGCCAGATCTTCAGCGGTGCGCTTGGTCAACGTTGTGATCAGCACCCGCTCACCTTTCTCAACACGTTGCCGGCAAAGCTCGATCGTATCGTCGATCTGGTTCTTGAGCGGTTTGATCGTGATTTTTGGATCGAGCAGTCCGGTCGGACGAATGATTTGTTCGACAACCAGCGGCGCTCCGGGCTCGCGAACCTCGAATTTCTCGGCCGGCTCGTCTGTCCGCGAAATATGCACCTGAGATTGCTGGAGCGGCGCTCTCCGAGCGCCGTTTGCCCTGGATCGACGATCTGAGACCGCCGCCACAGTTTCACCCGGTAATACGAACGGAACCGGCTCGTCTTCGCCGATGCGCTGGCGCCGATGCGGGACGTAGCCTTTATTTCCAACAACGCTGTTTTGGATTTCGAACTCAGCCGGTGTCGCGCTCACGTAAACGAGCTGGTTCGTAAGTTTCATGAACTCATCGAAATTCAGAGGCCGATTATCGAGCGCGCTCGGCAAACGGAAACCATAATTCACCAGCACGGTCTTGCGCGAACGATCACCTTCATACATCCCGCCAATTTGCGGAATGGTCGCGTGCGATTCGTCGATCACGACCAGAAAATCCTTCGGGAAAAAGTCGACGATCGTGTACGGCTTCGAACCCGGAGGCCGACCGGAGAGATGTCGCGAATAATTTTCGATCCCGTTGCAGAAACCCATCTCCTGCAACATCTCGAGATCGTATTCGGTGCGGATGCGGAGTCGTTGCGCTTCGAGCAATTTGTTTTGCGATTCCAGGACTTTGATTCGGTCTTCCAGCTCGGCCCGGATCGTTTGCAACGCGCGATTCAATTTGTCGGCCGGCGTCACGAATTGTTTCGCTGGAAAAAATGTGATCACACTGAGCGATTCATGGGCGTGACCAGTCAACGGATCGAAGCGGGTGATGGCATCGATTTCGTCGCCAAAAAATTCCAGGCGAACGGCCTCTTCGTCCGCCGTGGCGGGATAGACTTCGACCACGTCGCCGCGGACCCGAAATTTGCCGCGCGAGAAACTGATATCGTTGCGTTCGTAGAGCATATCGACCAGCCGACTGAGCACTGCTTCGCGCGAAGTATGCTGGCCGCGTTTTACCGTCAGCAGCATTCGCTCGTAATCTTCCGGCGACGTGACGCCGTAGATGCAGGAAACGCTCGCGACCACGATTGTGTCGCGCCGTGTGAGCAGTGCACTCGTTGCCGACAGGCGCAACCGCTCGATCTCTTCGTTAATCGATGAGTCCTTCTCGATGTACGTGTCGGTCCGCGGGATGTATGCTTCCGGTTGGTAGTAATCGAAGTAGCTGACGAAATATTCGACCGCGTTTTTTGGGAAAAATTGCTTGAACTCCGAATAAAGCTGGGCCGCCAGGGTTTTGTTGTGCGAAATCACCAGGGTCGGCCGGTTTAACTCGCGAATAACGTTGGCGATAGTGAATGTTTTGCCCGAGCCAGTAACGCCGAGCAGGGTCTGGTGCCGATTGCCCGCTTTGACCGACTTGATCAGCTTGGCGATGGCCTGCCCCTGGTCGCCACGAGGTTTATAGTCGGATTCGAGCTGAAACGGCATCGGGCAATTTAGCATGCAAGAGACGTTGCGCTTGTGAAAGGCGGTTCCGAAAGTTAATTCAGCGAAACAGGGTGAATCTGCCGAAATTCTTTGCCGAGCTGAAGCGCCGCCACGTCTATCGCGCGGCCGTCGCTTATGGGATGGCGGCATGGCTCTTAACCCAGATCGCGACTCAAGTCTTCCCATTCTTCGACATTCCGAACTCGGCAGTTCGCTTTGTCATCGTCGTGCTACTTCTTGGATTTCCAATCGCGATGGCGCTGGCGTGGCTCTACGAATTCACAGGCGCAGGATTTGTTCGGGACGAAGATGTCGATCCAGGTGTCCGAAAAAGCGCGGGGCGTCTCCTCGATTTTACAATCATCGGTGTTCTTCTGCTTCTGATCGCGGTGCTGATTTACGAGCGGCTTCCATCTTACAGCTCAAGCGGTGAACTGATCCCTGACAAGAGCATCGCGGTGTTACCGTTCGCCAATTTCAGCGACGACAAGCAGAACGCATTTTTCGCGGACGGCATCCAGGACGACATTCTGACGAGTCTGGCTAAGATCGCCGACTTGCGCGTGATCAGCCGTTCGTCGGTGATGCAATTTCGCGATCCGGCGGCGCACAATCTGCGCGAAATTGGCCGGCTTCTCGGAGTGGCCAACGTATTGGAAGGAAGCGTGCGGCGGGAAGGCGATCGGGTGGTGGTGAATGTGCAGTTGGTCGACGCTCTGAAAGATCGGCATCTCTGGGCCAATCGCTACGAACGGACGCTGGCAGACTCGTTAGGCCTGCAAGGCGAACTCGCGTCAGAGATCGCAGAGGCGTTGCGAGTGACGTTGAGCCCTAACGAAAAAGCGCGGATCGCAACCAAACCGACCGAAAATACTGATGCTTACCTGGTTTATCTCCAGGCGAACCAGATTGAACGCAATCCGGACACGTTGCTTGAAGATTACAAAAAGGCAGAGCAGCTCTACCAGACCGCGATCGGGCTCGACCCAAAGTTCGCCCTCGCCCATGCGCGACTCGCTTCCACGCGTGCGGCGATTTTTCATTATTATGAGCCGCTTGATGCCTGGAAGACGAAAGCCCGCGTCGAAGCCGATGTTGCCCTTCAGTTGCAACCGAATCTGGCCGAGGCGCATCTCGCTCTCGGTCAATGCATTTACTGGATCGACCGGGATTACGATCGCGCGCTGGCCGAGTTCGATACCGCGTTGCGACTGTCGCCGAACAACAGCGAGACCGCAGTATTGATTGCCGCGATCAAGCGGCGTCAGGGAAAATGGCAGGAGTGTCTCGAAAGCTACGAGAAGATCAGCAAACTCGATCCGCAAAATCCAAACGTCGTTCGAACGCTGTTGTTCACGAATACCGCGTTGCGGCGTTGGCCGGAAGCCGCGCGTCTGGTCGAGAGAATGCGCTCGCTCGCGCCGGCTTCGCTCGTGGCCAAGGCCCAGAGCGGTTACGTCGATTTTTGGTGGAAAGGCGACACCCGTTTATTGAAGTCGCTGATCGCGGAAATCCCGGCGAATGTCGATCCGGACGGCGTGGTGACGACCTGCCGATGGGATGTCGCGATGATCGAGCGCGATTACGCGACCGCGAAGCGGGTGATCGACGCATCGTCGCTCAATGAATTTTCCTACACCAACGCCGGCACCACCCCGAAAGATTTTTTTTACGGGTGCATCGCGCTCGCACAAGGCGACGTGAATGGTGCCCGAAAATTTTTTGAGACTGCGCGTGCTCGTTACGAGGCGGCGGTCATGGAATCACCTGACAGCGCGGAGCGGCACGCGAATCTTGGATTGACCTACGCATTGATGGGCCGGAAAGAGGACGCGATTCGCGAGGGCCGGCGGGCGGTCGAGCTCAAACCTGAATCTCTCGACGCGGTCGATGGCGTATTGATGAATTGCTATCTCGCCCTGATTTACGCGCGCTGCGGCGAAAATGATCTGGCCATCCCGTTGATCGAGCGTTTGCTGAAAACACCCGGCGCAGTCGACAGCGCGGATTACAGTGTCACGGTGAACGATTTGAAACATCGCTGGGAATGGGACCCGATCCGCAACGACTCGCGGTTTCAGCAATTGATCGCGCATTCGTCGCCGTGAACCTGAAGAAATTCTTCGCCGAGCTGAAGCGCAGAAAGGTCTACACCGTTGCAATCGCCTACGTTGTTGGTGGCTGGGCACTCGCCCAGGGCATCTCGCAGTTGTTGCCGGTCTTCGATATTCCGATCTGGGTCGTTCGGCTTGTTGTTCTCCTGATCGTGCTCGGGTTTCCGGTCGCGCTCGTACTCTCCTGGTTTTTCGATTTCACTCGCTACGGGATCGTGCGCACGCCTGACATGAAGGATAAGATCGACATCGGACCGGCTGTCTCTTCAAGCGAACCGTCGATTGCGGTCCTCCCGTTCACAGATTTGAGTCCCGGCGAAGAGCGCGATTATTTCGGCGAGGGAATCGCGGAAGAAATTCAGACAGCGCTGGCGAAAATTGACGGATTGCGCGTGGCCGCGCGCCGTTCTTCGTTTTGGTTCAAAGACAAAAAAGCGGACCTGAAGGAAATTGCAGACAAGTTGAATGTGGACCACGTGCTCGAAGGCAGTGTGCGTCGTGAAGGGAATCGCGTCCGCATCAGTGCCGAGCTGACGGATTGCTGCAATGGCTTCACGCTTTGGTCGGAAACATTCGAGCGCGAGATGCAGGGAATCTTTGCGCTTCAGGACGAGATTGCACGGGCCATTGTCGATGCGCTGAAATTGAAGCTGGATATCTCAGCGCCTTTGTCGTCGCGACTCGTACGGAGCACCGCTGCCTACGACGTTTATCTGCACGGCTTGTTTTATTCCGACAGGACAACCGAAGAAGATCTGCGCAAAAGCCTGGAATATTTCGAACGCGCTCTCGAAAAAGATCCGCAATTCGGTCGGGCCTGGACCGGGATGGCAAAGGCGTGGTTGTGGTTGGCGGATGCTTACGTCGCACCCCGCCAAGCTTATTCAAAAGTGCGCGAGGCCGCGATCAATGCCCTCAAGATCGACAATGACGATGCGGAGGCACATGTCTATCTGGCGGAAACAAAGCGCATTCTCGATTGGGACATGGACGGAGCGGCCCGTGAATTTCGCCGCGCGGTCGAGCTCGATCCGAAGTCGACGTCTTCGAACTATTTTTCGGCCGCGTTTTGGGCTGCCCGCGGCGAGCGCGACGAAGCGCTAATCTATTTGGAGCGCACGTCCACCATCGATCCGGCATCGCTTTGGGTGAACAATTCGGCTTGTGAGCTGTACCGTTACTTCGGTTTATACGATAAAGCGATGGCGGCCGGCGAACGAGCGTTGCAACTCGACCCCGCATTTGTCTATGGCGAGCCTTTGCTGGCCGCGCTTTATCGCGAGATGGGACGTTTCGACGAAGCGATCGCGCTCTATCAAAAGGCGCAGAACATCGGCGGTCGACCGGCGTTCGGTTTGGCTATTACTTACGCGCGGATGAATCGGCCGGATGAAGCGCATCAAGTTCTTGCCAAAACTATTGCGAGTCGCGGGAGTTATACGCCCGGCGACGCCATTGCGCATGTGTACGTAGCGCTCGGTACCCACGACAATGCGATTCGCGAGCTCGAACGCGCGAGCGACGACCGGTCCTCATCGCTTCATTTCATCGGCATTGCGCCCGAATTCGCACCGCTTCGCGCTGACAGACGTTTCTTGTCGATCCTGAAAAAGATCGGCCTCGAACCGGCGAAAGTCTTCGCCGCCGGCGCAGCGCCCTGATTACTGAAAAATCACATCCTGACCGTGACCGTGCGAGCGGACGCCATAGTTATGCAAGTCGCGCGTGGCCAGGTGCATTCCGAAAATTAACACCGCGATCAAACCGAAATACAAGATCGACATCGTCCAGCGCTGGGCCGGTGTCACTTCATAATAACGTCGCTCTTCTTCGGTTCGTTTTCGGAAGAGCGAATAAACGCGCGGCAGCGACGCGATCACCATTAGCCAGACAATAAAGTTCGGATACTTCCAGCCGAACCAAAGCAGCACCGCGAAACCCGGCAGCCAAAGCCAGCGCGATAATGCCGTAACGATTCGCCCGCCATCGAGCATGCCCACCGGCGTCAGATTAAACAGGTTCAAGAAATAACCGAACCAGGCAAGCGCGAAGAAAATTGGAATGTCGGTAAATTCACCGATCGAATTGCAGGCGAGCGCGCCGATCGAGCCGAGCATCGGTCCGCCAATTCCGACGCACGCCTCCATCCAGGCATTGCGCGGCGCTTCTTTCAAAGCGATGAACGCGCCCATGAACGGAATGAAAACCGGCGCGCCGACTTTGAGTCCGAATTTTTTGGCGACAATGAGATGCCCACATTCGTGGATGAGCAAGAGCATCACAAACCCGACCGCGAACTTCCAACCCCACATCATCGTATAAACCCAGATCATCAACAGCATCGTGCCGCCGGACTTGAGCAGGAGCGGCAGGAACTTGAGCGCGGGAAGGATGAAGAATTTCAGTTTCGCAAAAAACTTCGCGATCACGACGCCGACGACTGCGACCGGCCCGAGCGCTTTCTTCAGGCGGCTCCACCAATTGTCGCGCGACTCAGGCGTAGCTTCGATTGGCGCGCTTTCGGATGGAGGATTCATGAACTCGTATTTTGTCTGTTCGCGCAGATTCATTGTCATGTCGAGCGAAGTCGAGACATCTCAAGATATTTCCGATTCAGAAACAGTAAGAGATTGAACTCTTTCGTCTCCCGACTCTCTCGCCGCTGCCCTAGCGGCAACCGTCCATGTCGCTCGTCCCGCTCCATTCCTTTACGGAGCCTGTCCTGAGTGACGTCGAGGGGCTCGGAATGACAAATGCGACAGTTAGACCGACGGATTGCGCAGTTCGTTGAATGCTGCGCCCAAATGAGCGAGCACGTCACTCGCCAGGAGCGATTCTTCGCTTGCGCCGTTTTGAAAGATCGATATCTCGGCGGCGCGGCCGCAGGTCCAGGCTCCGACCCGACCCGAGTCGTAGATCGACAATTCGCGTCCCGCCAAACCCGCGCACACGCCGGTCAAGACGTCGCCCATTCCGCCGCTGGCCATTCCCGGATTGCCGGTGGTGTTGTAACTGATCGGTTTCCCGCGCTCGCAGACAATGCTGCGACTTCCTTTGAGCAGCAGCGTAATCGGAAATTGATCGCAAAAATTTCGTGCAATTCCGGCGCGCGCCATTTTGCCGACTTCCATCAATCGTTTCATCTCGCCGGGATGAGGCGTAAGCAGCCGGGCACCGCGACAAACGCGCAGGATGTCGATCTTATCGGCAACAATGTTCAATCCATCCGCGTCCAC
>Ga0209375_1002007_pt1 | contig 15036 bp, 9 predicted proteins | sample GraSoiAngelo_131_FD_185888 | JGI IMG/M metagenome (GOLD analysis project Ga0209375, IMG submission 185888) | Grasslands soil microbial communities from the Angelo Coastal Reserve, California, USA - 14_0929_02_30cm (SPAdes) (version 2) | ecosystem: Environmental > Terrestrial > Soil > Grasslands ... | reverse complement strand
GCTCGTCGGGGCCGCCCTTTGAACATGAAGACAGCAGACTCCAGAGGAGTTTATCTTTACACACTTGATTGGGAGGCCCAAAAGACCTCGACTGTGATAAAAGCCACGGTTATGCTCTCGCCCCGCCGTATAGCAATTGCTGCTGCGATTTTGATTTTCGGGAGCCGGCTCATTTTCCTTTACGTTCTTCCTTCGTTGCAAACGATCGTCACCGATTTTCCGAACTATTACGTCTCAGCGTGGGCTGTACGTCATGGCGAGCCGCTAACGCAACTCTACAATCCGCTCTGGTTTGAACGCGCGAAGCGACGAGCAGGCATCGAACGTCCGGCGGCCCTATTCAACTACTTTCCGCCAATGAACGCGATGATCATGTGGCCATTGGCGACCCTTGCCCCGATCGCTGCAAAGCGGGCGTGGACTGTTGTAAACATCATCGCATTGATGGTGGTGATCCATTTGGCCGCAAAGGTGTCCGGATTGGAATGGCTGGCGGCCACGCTCATAGCGTTGCTGGCCGGGGATGCTTTGGGTAACAACTTCACATATGGTCAGTTCTATGTCGTTCTGACATTGTTCATGCTGTCTGCCGTGGTTTTGTCGGAACGATGGCCCTTGATCGCCGGCGTCGCCACAGCGGCAGGTACGTTAACGAAGATCTTTCCTGGTTTCTTATTGGCGTATTTTGTTATCCGCCGTCAATATCGTGCCTTCGTGTGGTCCATCGCCACGCTCGCCCTGCTGGCCGCCTTTGAATACGCGGCGATGGGTTGGGCGCCGCACCATACATACGTGCAGGAGGTGCTGGGAAGGACGCTGCGCGGTGAAATTCAGGACCCGTACAATGTTCACTGGAACACGCTTCAGGCTTTTCTGAGGCGCGCCCTTCTTCGTGACGATCTGTTGAATCCGGCTCCGATACTCGATGCGTCCTGGCTGTTCTTTTTTTTGCGGCCTTTGCTCAGTATTTCAGTAGTCGCAGCAACTCTCTACTGTATTTCCCGTTCCAGACGTTGCCACGTGTTGTTGGAGTATGGTGCCTTGATCGCTATGGTGTCTCTGGTTAGTCCAAGTCAGGCGAGCTATCACCAGTTCTTGTTTTATCCTGGCATGGCCGGCCTTATCGCTCGTGAAAAGTCCTGGCCTAACAAATTGTGTTGGGGGCTTGTTTTCACCATGATGTGTTCAAACCTGATGGGCGCGACCGCCCGATATGACCACGGCGTTGCGATGATCGCCGCGTTTCCGCGCGCCTGGATCGTTGTGATCTTATGGTTAGTGTTTCTTCTGATGCTGGATCCACGGTTGCCCAGAATTTCGCTCGCGGCCGTCGCTTCCGCAGCCGCAGCGATTGTGGTTCTTGTTGCAATCGCCGTAGCTGAGAACCGCCGTTGGATCGCCGATGTTTCCGACGGTGCGTCGCGGGTTCTACTGGAGGCGCCTGCCGACCTGGAGATCGAGCCGCGGTTCGTCGCCGGCCGGCTGGTGACCTCGGTTCTCGGGCCCGACGGATTCAATGGACCCCCGCAAATGGAGGACGCCGCTTCGACGTCGCCCGACGGAAAATGGACGGCATTCGCCACCGACCAGCGGGGGAACTGGGATATAGCGATACGTTCAAATGAAACCGGAGAGATCCGATTTCTGACTTCAAGTTCAGCCAATGATCTAACGCCAAGCTTCTCGCCGGACGGCAGATCGGTTTACTTCGCCAGCGATCGACATCGGGGGTATCGCTTCACAACCATTTACCGCGTCAGCATCGATGGCCAGTGAACCGATTCTGCGGATAACCGTCCTGCTCCTCGTCGCGCAAATCCCCTTCGAATCCGCCTACACGTGGCTCGGCTTGACGAACCTGCAATGGACATTCGTGCTCGTTGCCGTGAGCGGTGCGCCAATATTGGTAAAAAACTGGAAGCTTCTCGCAAGCGACCGGCTCGTGCAAGCTGCCGCATTGTTTATCAGCATCCAGTGGATGGCCGCCGCATTCGCTCCGGAGTTCCACACTAACGCCGTTAAAGGCGCCATCCGTTTTACAGTGGGACTCGCGATTTTGGTTCTGTTCCGGTGCTTGACAGACCGCGGGCCGCTTTACCGCATTTGGGCAATAGCATCGGGTCTTGCTGCCGCGTATGCGCTTGCAGATTATGCAGGGCTCGGTGTGCCATGGTTTTTCAGGGATCAGGAGTTTTACCTCGGACAGGTCCGGCGCCTGAGCGGGTCATTTGAATATCCAAATACCGCGGCGGCTTACTATGCGGTGTCCCTGCCACTCGTATATTGGAGTTCACTTCGTTCCCTCTTGAAGTGGGTCATCATCTTCATGCTGTGGACTGCCCTCATACTCACGTTTTCTCAAGGCGCACTCGTCGCGGTTGTACTTGTTCTACTCGCTGGAGGATGGCAGGCAGCCCTGAAAATGCTTGGGACCGGCGTCGCGGCGTACGCCATTTTAATTCCATTGAACCCGTACATGTTTGAGCGGATCCAAAGTCCCGCGCAAAATCCGACTGGCGCCGAATACAAAATTCCGTGGAACAAGCTGCACCAGCAGCCGGGTGTGGCCGATCAGATTCCGATTGAAATCCGGAACACGGGCATTTCGACCTGGCGCCCTGCCGGTTTGTGGCATGTCGGTATCGCTTACCGGTGGCTCGATACAGAAACCGAAAAGTTCTCGGATGCACCGGTGCTTGTGACCGCACTTCCCCACAATGTCTCTGCTGGGCATTCCGCCGACGTTCTCGTGCGCTTTCGAACTCCACCCGTACCCGGCAAGTACCTGCTCGCGATCGAACTTTTCAGCCGGGATTTCGATTGGTTCAGCCGTACAGGAGTGCGGCCGGCGTTGATCCTGGCAGACATTGAGCCATCCGGAGCACGAGAGGTTGGCGTGGCAGACCTCTCGAGCTGGTATCAACGGGACGAAGACGAACGCGCCCTTACTGCGTCGGTGAATCGAGCGTCGCTGTGGCGAGCCGCGCTCGAAATGTTCAAGGCCCATCCCTTCGGCGTGGGGCCGGACAATTACAGGCTGCAATATGGAAAGTATCTGGGAGCGCGGCGTTGGGATACACACGTTTACTCGAACAACTTATATCTCGAGATCCTGACAGGAAGCGGGATTCTGGGATTGGCTGCCTTTGCCCTGATGTTGGCTACATTGCGCTGGCGTCTTGAAGCCGGGCCTCTCATACTTGCCGTGTTTCTAGTACACGGGATCGTCGATGTCTTCCTCATGACGACGCCGATTTATTTCGCGTTTTGGATTTCGCTGGCGAACGTATTCCCCTCCTCGCAGAGGAGGGGAATGCTCCTCTTACGCGTGGCGCCGGGACGGAACGAGCTTTTTGGGATGCTTGCGCCAGAACGACGCCGCATCGACGAGCGCAACACCGGCCCTGGCGACGACGGCTTTCGCGGACTCGAGGGCGATTCTCATGTACGGCCGCTTCGGCATGCGCCACATCTTATCGACGTTCACTTCTTTAACGAGCCATCGGGCTGCAAACCAATAGTACAGGCGTGGATACTTTCCCTTGAAGAGCAGTTTGTTTTGGTTTCGCGATGACCAGTTTTCGTTTGGAATGATCCGATTCTCGACGCGTTCGTAGAATTCGGTTCCTTTGATTGGGAACGCGACCGAAGTCCCCACCACATCCGGCCGGGTCTCCTTCAGAAAATTGATCGTTTCGCGGATGTCCGACGTCGTCTCATCCGGATATCCCAGCAAAATAAAGAAGCCCGCCTGCATTCCCAGCTCTTGGGTGATGCGCGCGGCTTCGCGAACTTGCCCGACGGTTGTACCTTTCAGCATGCTGTCGAGCACTTTCTGTGATCCGGATTCTGCGCCGTACCAAATACGGAAACATCCGGTGTCACGAAGACCTGAAAGGATCTCGCGGTCCACCAGATCGACGCGCGAAAGGCATTCATATGGATGCTGAGCGTTGCGTGCTTTGATCTCGCGAATGAACTCATACGTCCATCTCTTGTTGATCGTGAGGACATCATCGGAGATCCACATGATATCGGGGTTATAACGCTTCTTCAGCATGAGCATCTCGTCGACAACATCTTTGGCCGACCGCTGCCGATGCGTATGACCAAAAACTTCGCTCGAACACCACGCGCAATGAAAGGGGCAGCCGCGCGCAGTGATCAATGAAACCGAGCTTTCACCGTGGTGTGACTTCCATGCATCGAAGTATTCCTCCAACTGAAGAACGTCACGATCCGGCCACGGAAGCGAGTCGAGATCCGTGATTGCAGGACGGGGCGGCGTGCGATGCACGCGGCCATCCTTTTGAAAGATGATTCCACGGACTTCTTCAAGTCCCGCCATTCCGTTCTTCTGAAGCCAGGGAATCAGTTCTTCTAATGTGATCTCACCTTCGTTGGTGCCGATGACGTCGACACCATTGGCGAAATACCGCTCGCACCATTCTGAAGCGTCGGGGCCGCCAACAAGCACAAACTCCACGCCGCTGGCTTTGGCGATTTTGGCCAGACGAAAGACGTTCTCACGCGTGATGATGTTTGCATAGAGACCGACGATGCGCGGCTTCAAACGCCGGACGGTGCTTTCAAAATCCGTGAAGTCCCGGAATGTGGCATCGAAAACTTCGACGCCGAAGCCCGCTCGTTTGAGATAAGCCGAAAGGTAGAGGATTCCGAGCGGCGGATAGGGCTTCATCACGCGCTGCTCGATGAGATCGTACTTTAGAAAATAGGCATGACCCAGCAAAACGTCTGTCATTATCACAACCCAATGGGGGCGGGCACTTCAGTCTAATGGTTCACGATATAAACGGCAACACTCAAAAGCCTTCGATCTCCGGCTGCCGGTATCGAAATAACCGATTTGCAACAAACCGAATTTCCCAAGGCGCCACATAAAAACGCAGTTTGTATCGCCATGCGCCCAGTGTTTTTAGAACACCGGTTTGCCAGGGTTTCAGCTTGATATCGGAAATCGTTGGGAAACGCGCATTCAGGACGCGTTCGAAATTCATAATTCGTTCGATGTGCCGCGGCTCGAGCCACGGCGTCTTCGGGTTTTTCCTCAGATCGAATTGTTGCCACACCGGATCGAGCCAATCGACCAAACGTGTGGGAAACTCGAAGCCAAAGGAGAACGCGCGCTGAACGAGAGCTGCGTCTTCAAAAAACACCGGCGAATATAAGTAGATGACGATCTCGCTTTTGGGATTGATCGTCTTGATTTTGCGGATGTAGCGGATATCCCGCTCGATTTGCGCATCGACGTCGTCCGAGGGCGTTCCCAATACGAACGAAAACTCCGGAATGATTCCGAACTTCTTCGTCCGCTCGGCGAGCTGCAGAACGGTGTCGGCGTTTTGCGTCCCACCCTTGTCCATGACAGCGAGCACATCATCGGAGCTCGACTCGGCTCCGAAAAAGATCATCTTGCAGCCGCCGTCGCGCATCTCCCTCCAGGATGCATCAGAAAATTCCATCAGAGTGTCCGGCCTGGCTTCGCCCCACCAGGTGATGCCGCTGCCTCGAAGCCGCCGGGCAATTTCAGCCGTACGATGTTCTCCGACGAAGAAGTTATTATCAATGAACTCGATCGCGTTGATGCCATACCGATCCCTCAGCCAAAGCACTTCGTCCGCGACCGCAGATGCGGGTTTTCCAGTCCAGCGTCCCTTATAGATGGCAGCGACCGCGCAGAAACCGCACAGGAACGGGCAGCCAAAGCTTGAATGATAGGAGATCGTCCGGGTTCCAAGACAGGTCTTGCCGACGTATTCCCACATGTTCACACGATGGTACGGCAGCGGCGGAACCATGTGCGCGTCCGTCGTCGAAACTCGATTTTCAAGCGAGTCGATGAGCTTCAGAAACGCAAATTCTCCTGGCCCGGAAATTACGAAATCAACGAAGCCGGATTCCAGACATACCTTGCTATGAAGCGAGGGGAAGTAACCGCCCCAGATCACTTTCAATTGAGGAAACTCGGCCTTGAGATGCTGCGTGATTGTGATCGCTTCGACCAGTTGCGGTCCGGGCATGACCGTCACGCCCAGATATCGAATGCCCTTCTCCCTTATTGTCGCAGCAAGCTTCTCCCGGGCACTCGGCTCGATATTGCCGTCGATGATTTCGTAGTCGTACCGGTCTTCGAGCACGGCAGCAAGCGAGAGCAGAGACAACGGCACTCGATGTTTCCAGCGCGCACTCCGCGGATTGAACAACAGAATCATGATTGCGTCACGTGCGTGCGCACAGTCTGGAGCCCCAGTGCGTTCTTCAAACGGCTCATCGACTTCAAAGCCCAAAGTTCAACCGGCCAGGTGTAACGATCGCTGCTCAGGCGCGCCCGCGCAATCGGAGCAAGCATGGAATGCGCTGCCTGACGCCAGGTCGAGCGCGGCCGGACCGGCGCCGCGCCGTAAGCAATACGAATGTAGTCGCGGATGCGCTGGATCTGCCGGTGTGTTTTGTCATCGATCCAGGGCAGGCGTTGAAATTTCGGATAGAACTCCGCCCATTGTTCCAGCGATTCCGGTTCGCGCAATCCCATGGCCACGGCATGTTTGAAATTTGGAGCGCCGGGATAAGGCGTGTAGATGTTGCTGTGGAATTCCGTGCCCGGATACCGGGACTTGATCTCGCGAATCATCGTAATCGTCTGGCGCCGGTCAGTCGCGGTTTCTTCAGGCAATCCGAAGATCAGCGAGAACGTGCACGTAATTCCGGCTTCATGACACTTACGGGCGACGTCGTGAAGCACTCTCGTGCCCTGGAACCGGACTTTGTTTACCGAACGCAGGACGTCGTCGGAGCCGGACTCGGCACCAATGAAAACGCGGCTCAGGCCGGCCTGTCGCATCAAACGCAGCTCGTCGCCGCTCGAACGGAGTAAGAAATTCGCGGTCGTTTGAATGCACCAATCAAATCGCGTTTTGGAAGCCAGCAGCCCTTCTGCAATATGGATTCCGCGCTTGCGCTCGACCAGGAAATTGTCGTCGACGATCGAGACAAGCTCGAGGCGAAACCGCTTAACCAATTCAACGAGTTCGTCCACCACGCGCGCGGCGGGCAAGGCGTTCCATGCGCGTCCGTACAGACTCGCATTCGAGCAGAAGGAACAATCATAAGGACAACCGTGGCTCGATGTGTAATAGATCCACCGTCGTCCCGACAATCGAGCGTAGGGTTCGATATCGACCAGGTGGTACGCCTTTGCCGGGAGATCGGAGATGTTGATCGTCGGCCGCGGAGGGTTGTGAACAATCCGGCCGGAACTTTCACGGTACGAGCAGCCTTTAATCCCTTCTAACGTTTCACCTGAAACGAGATGATCCAGGATTTCGCCAAACGTTACTTCTCCCTGGCCACGAACAACGATGTCGACGTACGGCGCGCTCAAGCTCTGCTCGGCGAGCGTTGAAGGATGCCATCCGCCGAGTATCACCGGCATATCGGGTCTGGCGGATTTCACCGCTTTTGCGACCTCAATGGCCTCTTCGATCATCGGACCCGTCACAATCGAGATGCCCACACATACGGCATCGCCGAGTTGCCCGACAATCCGTTCCCGGTATCGCGGTTCGATCGTGGAATCGACAATATCCACAGCCAGAGCTCGTTGCTCGGCGATCGGCGCCAGGGCCAGCAGCGCCAAGGGCGGCGCAGCCTCGATACTGCGATACGAGGGAAAGAACAGCAGAACTTTCTTCTTCATGATTTAGTCAGCGTAACCAACGGGAATCGAGCGATTCGTCGTCTGAACATTTTCCCGCGAATTTCTTCGTACTTCCGCCGGACTCCCGGCCATACGGCATGCACGTCGACGCTCAGTTTCACAGCGGCCGCCAGTTCTTCCAGTTCGTTAAATGTCAAATAACGCGAACTCCGCGCCAAGGCTTCCGTCATGCCGTACTTTCCCTGAAAATCCACAACGCGCTCGGCCAACATGCGTTCTCCATCGGCCGCATTCTCGTAAAAGGGTGAATCAATAATGGTAATCATTCCGCCGGTCATCAGTACTCGTTCAAATTCCGATAGAGCCGTACGGAAATTGGGCGCATAGTGAAAAGCCGCGTTGGTGGCGAGTAGTCTAATGCGGCCTGGCGCAAAGGGCAACCGTTCGATTCCAGCACGGACTCTCAGAAACCGCGCACCTTCGTTGATGAATTTTTGGCCGGCTTGGAGCCCATCGACGTGACTGGTATTGACGTCGACAGCGATTGCTTCGAAACCCCATTCCGCCAGGTAGCGTGTCATCCAACAATTGCCCGCTCCCACATCCAGTGCAACTCCGCGATCGAGATTTGTTATCAAAGATTGAAACGCGCGAAACGAACGCCGCCGGATATCCCAAATGTCGAGGTGCCGCTTTGGGCGGAACGGCAGGTTCAGATCGTCGCCTCCCCAGGCTTCGTCGCGCCGGACTTGCTCGTACGCTTTCACAAATGGCTCTACGCCCGCAATCTCCTCTTTCGTCATCAGGTCAATAATGCCGTTCGAGTCGTGAACCGCGAATCCACACAGACAGCGAGGGCTACCTATCGTGAGCGGTTCCCGGCATCGCGGACAAAGGAAAAGACTATCGGCGGCTGGTTTCATCGTGCGCACAAAATCACCATTGTCTCGCGTAAGACCCATCGGGTAGTAAGCACCCGCGAAACCTCAAAAAAATGATTGCGGAACATCTGTTCGATGCGCACTACATCGATGTCCGCAGACAGAATCATATAGACGGAACCGCCAGGCCGGAGGTGAGCCCGGACCCCGGCAGCGAACATCGAGATGATGCGAAAATCCGGGCCACCGTAGAAGGCTGCGTCCGCCTGCGATCGTGCGGTACCTGAAAGAAAAGGCGGGTTGCATGCGACAACATCGAACTGCTGTCCGTCGAGTGCGGAGAACAGATCACTCACACGTGCCCCTACGCGCAGGCGATTCCGCTCCGCGTTCGCCAAGGTGCATCGCACGGCGTCGGGGTTGATATCCACTGCAGTCACGAGCGCGCAGGCGCGTGCGGCGCACATTCCAATCAGACCCGATCCGCAGCCGACATCCAGAAACGATTTTCCGGCCAACGGAAGGGAAGAAATGTACTTGGCCAGTATCGAGCTCGATCCAAAATATCGCGGATGAAAAACCGTGGGAAAGACTTCGATATCAAACCCTTCAACGCGTGTCTTTACGGATATCTCCGACCGTTGGTTGAGCCAATATCTAAGAAACAACGGCTGTAAAGCACGCCGGACGCGGCCCCAGGACAACATCGCTCCACATCATATGCCGAAAAGCACTCGATGTGTTGTACACTGGGCCCCTTCTGGACTCTCACCCCGGGAAGTTTCTCGACATGAGAATTGCATTTGACGGGACAGTACTGCACGGAAGGAAATCGGGTGTGGGTTATTACTGCGAGGAGTTGCTGAAAGCGCTGCTCGCTTTCGATAAGGAAGACCACTTCGCGGTATTTTCGCATCAGCAGCTCGCGTTGAATTTGCCCTCATGTAATGGAAACTTGAAATTCGAGGATTCGGTCCAATTTCCAATACGCGCGTTTTACCTCCATCTGATGTTGCCGAGAATTCTCGATGCGATCGGGCCCGATATTTGTCACTACACGAACTTTCTGGCGCCAGTATCCGAAGAGCGGCCGTATGTCGTTACTATTCACGACATGGGAGTCGAGGTTCTGCGTCATGCTCATCCGTTGACGAAACGAGAGTATACAAAGCGTCTCATCCCCCGCATTGCGCGAAAAGCAAGATTGATCATCACGAATTCCGAGTTCTCGAAGTGGGAAATCGTTCGTCATCTCGGTATTCCCGAAGATCGTATCCGGGTGACTCCGCTTGCCGCTTCCGGGGAATTTGAGCCGGTTGGTGCACAGCCTGTGTGTCCTTATTTTCTTTATGTCGGGAACCTCGAACCCCGAAAAAACCTGGAACGGCTCATCGAGGCATTTGCACGAATGCCGGCGAAAGAACATCAGCTCGTCATCGCCGGCAACCGCTGGTATCACGGTGGTGCGCCCGAACAGAAAGCACGGTCGCTCGGTTTGAATGGCCGTGTACAGTTTTTAGGGTATGTACCACGCGAAGATTTGCCGGCGTTGTACAGCGGCGCTACGGCCCTCGTCTATCCATCGCTGCTGGAAGGATTCGGGCTGCCGATCGTGGAAGCCATGGCCTGTGGTGCTCCCGTGATCACGTCGAATAATTCATCGATGAGAGAGGTGGCGGGAGAGGCTGCGGTTCTGGTGGACCCTTGCGATGTCCGAGAGATGACGGAGGCAATGACACGCCTTGCGGAGGATCAGAGCTTGCGGCAGGAACTGTCGGCGAGAGGCTTGAAGAGGGCTGGAGAATTTTCCTGGAGAAAGACGGCAGAACTGACGGTTCAGGCATACAGGGAGGCTCTGGAACTGCCGCAACATTCCCCTCCTCTGCGAGGAGGGGAATATGGCGCAATCGCCGCTTCAATCCACAAGACCATTGAATACGCGCGGCTGTTCGAGTATCCGCTCATGTCTTCCGAACTACACGAGCGATTGTTTGATGTGCAGGTGGACCAAACGACATTCCAGCGCGTGTTCGATTCACTCGAGTTGAAATCCGACGAGCATTTGCTTCAACTCCGCGCAGAACGCGAAAAGATCAGCGACATTGCCATCCGCGACGCACAAGGTCACCTCCGGACGCTTGCATCGATGCCCTTCGTTCGCATGATCGCCTTTTCAGGTTCAACGGCACACCGCAATATGACGTCTACCGAGGATGTGGATCTGTTCATGATCGTGGAAGACGGCAAATTATGGGCAGTATTCCTCTGGGCGATCGTGTGGGCCAAGATCAAAGGGCTTCGGAAGCGCCTGTGCATGAACTACCTCATCAGCGATCAAGCGCTGCCCCTCCTGGAAACGGATCTGTTCACTGCCCAGCAGGTCGCGTCACTCAAGCCGATCTACGGCAAGACCGTCTATGATCGGTTCATTGCCGCCAATCCCTTCGTGCAGCGCCGTTTTCCGAATTTCGAACGGCCACGCCATCGCGACAGATATCCCGAAATTGAGGCGGGACCGTTGAAGCACATTGGCGAACTTCTGCTGCGGCTTGGGGCCGTGCAGATTCTCGAGCGATTAAGCCGATCCGTCATGAAACGTTATTTGATGAAAAAGCGCACTCCTCTATCCGAGATTCAACTCGATACGCGGCGGCTTAAACTGCATCTTCATAGCCACAAGCCTGCGGTTCTCGAGAAATTCTAGACGCCGGACCTGGTCCTCTCGCTCCAACCACGCATGACGGTCATGAATATGATGTACAGATCCAGAAGGACAGACCAATGGCGGACATAATGGAGATCGTGGCGGAGCCGCTCTTCGAGACTCGTATAACCGCGCCATCCGTGAATTTGGGCGTATCCCGTGAGGCCGCCTCGAACGGAGTGCCGCAGATGGTAATCCGGGTATTCGTTCGAAAACTTGAGGGTGAAATCGGGGCGCTCAGGCCGCGGCCCCACAAGACTCATATCACCTCGGAGCACGTTCCAGAGTTGCGGAAGCTCATCCAGGCCCGAACGGCGGAGGTAATAACCAATGCGCGTGCATCGCGGATCACGCGGCACCGACCAAATCGGTCCAAGGTCGCGTTCCGCTTGTTCGCGCATCGTTCTGAATTTGATCATGGTGAACTGCCGGCCTTCGAAACCGACCCGTGTCTGACGGTAAAGGATGGCGCCCCCATCGGTCAGCCAGACAGCTAAGGCGACCAACACCAGCACTGGCGAGAGGACAATTGCCGCTGTACCGGCTACGGTGGCATCGAGCAGACGTTTGACAAATCCCCAGAAACCTCGGACGGATCTATGCGGGCTGAATTTCGGCGATACGGGCGGCGGAGTTCTCTCCGGTCCGCTCGCTGACAAAGCTCCGAATTCTGGCCTGGAAGTTTTCACGAGAAAATCTCTCCACCTGACGGCGAACCTGTTCGACAGGCCACGTCATCGATTCAAATCTACGGATCGCATTGGAGATGTCATCCACGTTCCGTTCCGCGAAAAGAATCCCATTGATCCCATCCTGAATTGTTTCTGATGAACCGCCCGCGCCCAGTGCGACAACCGGACAACCACACGCCCGAGCTTCGACAGTAATAATTCCGAAGTCCTCGCGCGCAGCCGTGACGAGGGCTTTGGCGCTCCGGTATAGACGGCGCAATTCTTCATCGGTTACCCATCCGCGAAATTCGACGTTCGTCTTAGCCGTTTTCCGTAGCCGATTCAATTCCGGGCCCGTTCCTGCCACAACCAACCGCCGTCCGAGCTTGTTGAATGCTTCGATGATCTTGTCTGTCCGCTTATACGGCACCAGTGCCCCGGAGGACAGGTAGAAGTCTTCACGCGGGCAGGACGGCGAAGGCGTAAAAAATTTCGTGTCTACGGGCGGGTAAATGATCTCCGAGTCCCGGCCATAGCAGGTGTGAATCCGCTCTTCGACGAATCGGGAGTTAGCTATGAAATGGTCAACCCCGCGCGCCGTCTCGCGATCCCACCGCCGCAACCGCGAGCGCAGGGCTCGCATCGCAAGGTGCCGAACTCGGTTAAAGCCATAATCTTTTTCCGCGTCCCAGATGTATCGCATGGGCGTGTGGCAATAACTGAGATGTGTAGCCGATCCGGTGCGAACGCCTTTTGCCACCGCATGGCTCGAAGAAATCACCAGATCGAAACCATCCAAATCGAAGGATTCGACGGCCGTTGGAAACAGCGGCAGAAAATTACGATAGTAGCGATAGATGCCGGGAACGCGATTTAGCCAGGACGTGACGATCCGGTGCGATTCAATCGAACGGGACACCTTTCCTCGCTCGTGAAAAAGCGTGTAAATGGTCGCCTGCGGGTACAGTTCGAGGATCGCTTCCAGGACCTTTTCTCCCCCCCGCATTCCGTTTAGCCAGTCGTGAACTACGGCAATTTCCATTGTCTTTCTCTGCCAGCCGTATAATTAGTCCGGCGACTATAACACAGATATGACATTGAGCGACGATTCGCATGCGCTGAGAATCACGGCTGTCCTGGTTTTCGCCGGCGTGTTGCTTTTTGCTTCTTCTTTTAATGACCCGTTTCATTTCGACGACGTTTTGATCACGAATGATACAAACGTGACGAACCCGGCACTGTGGTTCCACTTCTTCAATCCGCTTCACCTGCGCCAACTGACATTCTTCACCTTTTATCTCAATCATCTCGCCGGCGGCACGGACCCATCCAGCTACCACGTCGTGAATGTGCTGCTTCACGTTGCGAATGCGGTGCTTTTATTCCTTTTGCTGAAGCGCTTCGTGGAGAGATGGATAGCTATCGCTGCGGCATCCATCTTTCTGGTGCATCCGATCCAGACATCGGCCGTGCTCTACGTTTACGAACGATCCACTCTACTGGCGTGCTTCTTCTCGCTGTTGGGGCTGATTGCACTCGCGGAACGACGCGTCGGCTGGGCCGTCGTGTCTTTCACATTGGCCTTTGAAGGAAAGGAATCTGCGATTGCCGTGCCGTTGGCGTTGGCCATTTTACCCTCTCCCTTTGGGAGAGGCCAGCGCGTCGAAGACGCGCCGGGCGAGGGCCACAAGTCTTGGCAAATCTTGCGACCCTCACCTTTTCTTGAGGCTTCGCCCTATCGGGCTCGCGCTTCGCGCCCTCTCTCAAGGGGAGAGGGTATTCGCTATAGAGCGCTGTTCGTCCTTGGCGCTGCGCTCCTTTCTGCCTTCGCTCTTGGTGTCCTCGTTCTGTTCAACGAACGGACCGTCGGCATCGGCGCGGCTGCGCGGACCAGCCCATTCCAATACTTGCTCATCGAAACTCGCGTGGTCTACACCTACCTTCGGCTGCTCGTATTCCCCTATCCACAGTCCCTCGAATATGACTTTCATGAGTTCGGCGGCATTCTCGCGGCGGGCGGAATCGTACTTATCATCGCGGCGGGCTATTGGCTATATCGGAATGGAAACGAACGCTTGCGGGTCGCGGGACTTTGTATCCTGGCGTTTTTTATCTTGCTTGCTCCAACGTCGAGCCTCGTCCCCAGTGCTGACGCGGCGTTCGAACATCGGTTATACCTGCCAATGCTGGCGTTCTCCCTATTCGCTGCGAGTTTATTGGCATCCATCCCGCAGCGCAATCTCGTGGCGGCAGCAACGCTCATTGGGTTGGCTGCTCTCACGATCGGACGTGAAAGAATCTGGTCTTCCGATATCGCCTTGTGGGAAGACACGGTGCGAAAGGCGCCGGGCAAAGCTCGAGTGTGGTTCAATCTTGGCGGCGCGTATCTGAATACGGATCCGAATAAGGCGCGCGCTGCGTTTCTGCGGGCCCTGGAGCTTCAGCCTCACTTTACGGAAGCTCTGTACGATCTCGGTCTCATCGAGCAGACAAAGCAGAATTGGAATATGGCCCTCGCCTACTATGACAAGGCAGTTGCGGAACAGCCCACATATTGGCCTGCCTGGAACAATATGGCGAACACGTGGTTTGCAATGGGCCAACAGGACCGCGCGCTCGAAGGTTTTGAAAAAACTTTGCGCTTGAATCCGGACTATTGGCCAGCGCAATATAACCTTGCTATTGTTCATTTCATGCGTGGCCGGTATACCGATGCGGTTCGAAAGCTCAGGATCGTTTTGGACTGGCGGCCGGACTTCCGCGAGGCGCGGTACTTATTGGCGACGAGTCTCACCCGGGCAGGCGATCGCGCATCGGCCGACGTGGAATGGAAGAAACTGGGTGAAGGGAATGCGGCACAATCTCGGGTCACCCCCACGATGATTTTGGCGCCCAATCGACCGTAACCGTCCAACGGAGGAAGACACGATGAAGCGCGTTTTTTGGACAATTATTTGGATTCTCACCACAACCGTTCTAGCCTCGGCTCAGACGACCTTTTACTATCCACATGTCGTTAACGGCGTCCTTGGATCATTCATCTTGAAAACGACGATACTTCTTACGAACCCTGCATCTGCCGGCAATGCCAGTGGAACGATT
>Ga0209375_1002001_pt1 | contig 15058 bp, 10 predicted proteins | sample GraSoiAngelo_131_FD_185888 | JGI IMG/M metagenome (GOLD analysis project Ga0209375, IMG submission 185888) | Grasslands soil microbial communities from the Angelo Coastal Reserve, California, USA - 14_0929_02_30cm (SPAdes) (version 2) | ecosystem: Environmental > Terrestrial > Soil > Grasslands ... | reverse complement strand
TGTCGCGATAAAAGGCAACTGTCTGTTCGTAGGTGTGGCTGGGGCATTTGATCGCAATGTTCGCTCCGCCCGAAAACTGCGGCCCTTCGAGTTTCGCAACCATCGTCTTCGCGCCGAAGAAAAGGGCACCTACTATTCCTTGCCGCCGGGCTCGGTCATTTTGATCGGGTCCAGTGCGCGTTCGAGTTCTTTTTCCGGCAACACTTTTTTCTCCCCGGCAATTTCGCGAACAGTGCGCCCGGTTTTCGCACTCTCTTTCGCAATTTCAGCTGCGCGATCGTAACCGATCTTCGGAGTGAGGCTGGTCACCATTGCCATCGAAAGCTCTACTAACTCGCGGCACCGCGCTTCGTTCGCCAGAATGCCGCGCACGCATTTGTCGCAAAAAATATCGACCACGTTCGCTAGCAACCGGATCGATTCGAGAAGATTGTGCGCCATTACTGGCATCATGACGTTGAGCTCGAAATTTCCGTTAGCGCCTGCCCAGGTGATGGCCGTGTCGTTGCCGATCACCTGCGCGCATACCATCATCACCGATTCGCACATCACGGGATTGACTTTTCCCGGCATGATCGAGCTGCCGGGTTGCGTCGCGGGCAATTGGATTTCGCCGAGTGCGCAACGCGGCCCGCTTCCGAGCCAGCGAATGTCGTTCGCGACCTTGAAAAGACTCACCGCGATCGTTTTTAATTGGCCGCTCGCTTCGACAACCGCATCCTTTGTGCCTTGCGCTTCGAAATGATTTTTTGCCTCGTAAAATGCGATGCCCGTGCGCTGCTCCAAGTGCCGCAGCATTTTTTTCGGAAGATCGAGATGCCGATTCAGACCCGTGCCCACGGCTGTTCCGCCTAGCGCAAGCTCGCGCAGAGCTTCAATCGATTTTTGGGCGCGCACCTTCGCGTAAGCAACTTGCTGCGCGTAACCGGAAAATTCCTGGCCGAGCCGGATCGGAGTCGCGTCCATCAAATGGGTCCGCCCGATCTTGATGATGTCCCAGAATTCTTCGGCCTTCGCCTCAAACGCGCCATGTAATTTTTCCAAGGCCGGAATCAGAGAATTCTTTAACTGTTCGGCCGCGCTAATGTGGATCGCGGACGGAATCACATCATTGCTGGACTGGCCCATGTTGACGTGATCGTTCGGATGAACAGGCTCACGTGATCCGATCGGCTTGCCTACAAGCTGGGCGCACCGGTTCGCGATCACTTCGTTTGCGTTGGTGTTTGTGCTCGTGCCGGAGCCGGTCTGAAAAATGTCGAGCGGAAAATGATCGTCTAGCTTTCCATCTGCGACTTCTTCGGCTGCCTGCACGATGAGAGCGGCGCGCTCTGCGTCGAGTAAGCCGAGGTCATGATTGGCTTGGGCAGCTGCCCACTTGATCAAGCCCAACGCGCGAATAAACGGCCGCGAAAATCGATAGCCGCTCACCGGAAAATTCAGCACCGCGCGATGCGTGGAGGCACCGTGAAGCGCAGACGCCGGAAGCGACATTTCGCCCATCGAATCTTTTTCTGCTCGCGTCGGCTTCTCCGTCATGCCGAGCGATCTGCGCCAACCAACGCTGAAACTTTTCGGGATTGCCCAGTGCGGCGCTCGCGGCTCTGCAGCGAAGGCGTCTTGTGAAAAACGGTAATAAACATCGGGGGGATATTTTGCAGGAAATATTCCGATTCGGCGCGCTCAAAAATCGTGGCGTGCTGTTTCAATTCGTTTGTGACCTGGTAAATAATGAAACTGCCGCTAGGCCCGAGCGCATCATACGTTTTTCGCAGGAGCGCGCGTTTCTTGTCGATCTTGAGAATGCTGAATGGAATGCCAGAAAGAATGTAATCGCAGCAAGCGATGCCGCGACGTTTCAGCTCGAATGGCAAAGACGCTGCGTCACCATGGATCACATGCACGCGCGGATCGCCTGCAAATTGCCGCTCAAGAGCACGCGAGAACGCCGCATCGAGTTCGAACAGGAGCAGATGCGAATCCGCGCTCATCCGTCGGGCAATCTCGCGCGAGTGCACGCCCTCGCCCGGGCCGTACTCGGCGATCACGCGCGCCTGGCTGAAATCCATTTTGCTGGCGACACGTTCCACCAGCGCTTTCGAGCTGGGGACAATGGAAGCGATCTGAAATGGCCGCTTCAGAAAACGCTTGAAAAACAGTGTGCTCACGGGGAAACGAATAGTCGTCCCGCGCTTTCGAGTTGTCCAGTGATGAAGTAGGCGAATCAACGTTCCCGAGTTTGTTATGCAATGGGATCTCCGAGCGCGTTGCATGTCATCGAGCTCGGAGAGCTCGATCCACCTACCGAGCTTGGTCTTGACTGATCAGCGATCACCGATCACTTATCACTTCTGATCCAAGCGCGCGGTTAGCTCAGTGGTAGAGCACTACCTTGACACGGTAGGGGTCAGAGGTTCGAACCCTCTATCGCGCACCATTTCCTTCAACATGCTCCGCAGATTTACGCTCCCTGCTTTGACAATCGCGGTTATTTCAGGCGCTGTGGGAGTCGCGAGTGCTCAGTCAAAGGAGAAACCTCTCGTGGGTGAGCGAAAGGACCTTGTGATATATGGACCGCGACCACAGTATCCGTACGAAGCGCGCGTCAAACGGCCAACCGGACATGGAATAGTCTGGTTGTATGTTGACCCGGGAACTGGGTATGTCACGTCGGCTCGAATGCTGCCAAGCACAGGACATAAGATTCTTGACGATGCAGCTCTGGACGCATTTCGACAGTCGCGATTCAAACCGAACGCGGTCGTGAAAGTAAGGATGCCGATCACATTTACGCTGGGACGTGTTAGGTAGCAACGCCGATGCGCAGCTCGTCTGAAATTTTAAAGAGCGCACTCGCTGCAGCGACAAAAACGCTGGAATCCCTCGCGAATCTGGACGAGCAACTCGCTAAGGCTGCCGATCTGATCGAGCGATCTTTACGCGCGGAAAACAAATTGCTCGTTTGCGGGAATGGCGGTAGCGCAGCCGATGCAGCGCATTTTGCGACCGAGCTCGTGGTACGTTTTGCCAAGGATCGGCGCGCGTATCCGGCGATTTGTCTTGCAAGTGACGGTGGTCTTCTCACCGCCGCCGGAAACGATTATGGATTCGATGAAATTTTCGCGCGCCAGGTCGCGGCGTTCGGTATGCCAGGCGATGTGCTCATTTGCCTGACCACTTCCGGCAAATCGAAAAACGTGCAGCGCGCCTTGGAAGAAGCGAAAGCGCGCAAATTGAAAACGATCGCGTTTCTCGGGCGCGACGGCGGATCGAGTGTCGGCATGGCCGATGTCGATCTTTTGGTTACGGCCGATTCAACCGCCCGGATTCAGGAAGCGCACCAGCTCCTTTTGCACGTTCTGTGCGAGACTATCGAGTCGCCGCGTCTCACCTGACAGAAAAAGCTGTACAGCCAGGCGTGTCGCCCCGCCTGCGAACAAAGGGAACTTGCAGCGGTACGGCTGCCACGACAGGAGATCACTCCGATTTTTTCAGCAGACGCTCGCGTTCGCGATTCAGCTGCCGCCGCTCGCTCGAGGTTAAACTTCCAATGCCGAACTTGGAGATTTTATCGAGAATCGGATCGATCGAGGCATAAACATCATCCCGCTCCGCAGGACGTCGCGGGCGCGTTTTCTGCACGACCGTAAGCTTCGGTTTAGGGCCAATGCGTGCTTTCAAGGCGTTCCACCAGGCGAGTTCCGGCCCGGCGCCGCGCAATTCAATAAACAGGAAAGCAGCGCCGATGCTTGTCCAGACAACGACCAGATCGCTCCATGCATGGTAGGCGAGCAGCTGAAATGTGTAAACGGCAGCGAGAATCAGGGCGACCCATTTCGCCATGATCCGCAGGAACAATTCGACGCGTGGATAAATGGTGGCGAAAGCAATAAAAATTCCAAAGTGCAACGCTGGCGAACCGGTGAGGGCGGACTGTTGCCAGAGTCCCCAGATCGTGAGCAGCACTGCCGGTGTGATCAGCAAGATGAGATAGAGCGCTATGTAGGCGCGCCGCCCGATGAAACGTTCCACTTCGCGGCCGAACACGAATAGCATGTACATCTCGACCGCAAACCAAAGCAGACCCGACGGCACATGAACAAATGCGTAAGTAAAAAGGCGCCAAATCTGGCCGCTGTACCAAATAGCCCCACTATCGAATTGCAGATAAACCAAAATCGCACTTGCACCAATCGCATAGAGGATGGCTGCGAGAATCGCGGCTGCGACGTGCAACCCGACCAGCATCGTGGTCACATCGACGGGATAACGCCCCATCCACGCAACCGGCCGGTAATCATCGGAGGTAGTCACTCCGAACATGCTTTCAATTAATGCCGCGCTTCCGTTTGCGCAAGCGCAACGGGAAGTTAAAAGCATTACAAAGTTAAAAAAGCTTAAAGAGGTTACGAATTCAGGTAAACGACGCAGGAAAAAGATAGCGGCGTCTAAAACGTTGTAACTCTTTTACCGCTTCGAACGATTCAACGTGGCGAAGCCGTCATTCGTGATTAAGATGAACATCTTCGCTTTATGAAAAATATCGCGCCCGCCATATTCCCGCCAAATGGGATCGGTGACGCAAGGCCCGCTAACCAGGGGGTGCTCGATTGGGTACACGAAATCGGAAAACTGACAAAACCGGAAAACATTTTCTGGTGTGACGGCTCCGAGCGCGAGAACGAATTCCTGATCGCGGAATCGTTAAAGCAGAACGTGCTGATCAAGCTGAACGAGAAAAAAGTTCCGCGGTCGTATTTGCACCGCTCCAACCCGAATGACGTCGCGCGCGTCGAGCGGGTCACGTTCATTTGCACACCGACCAAAGAGGGAGCCGGGCCGACAAACAACTGGTCGGAAGCGGCGGATACTTATTCGAAGTTATATGGACTACTGAATGGCGCGATGCGCGGGCGCACCATGTTTGTTGTGCCTTACATCATGGGCCCGCCCGATTCGCCGCTAACGAAAGTCGGGTTCGAAATCACCGATTCAAAATACGTCGTGCTCAGCATGCGAATCATGACGCGCATGGGTGAAATCGCGCTGAAACGACTTGGTGATGATCCAAAAGCGGAATGGAACCGCGGCGTGCATTCATTGTTAGATGTCGATCCTGACCGGCGGTTTATTTGTCATTTTCCGCAGGACAACACGATCATCTCGGTCGGCTCCGGTTACGGCGGAAACGTTTTGCTGAGCAAGAAATGTCTCGCGTTGCGCATCGGGTCGTATCTCGCGCGCGAGCAAGGTTGGATGGCTGAGCACATGTTGATCCTCGGCGTTGAATCACCCGAAGGAAAAAAACATTACGTGGCAGCGGCCTTCCCCAGCGCGTGTGGAAAAACCAATTTCGCGATGTTGATTCCACCGAGACATTTCAAAGGATGGAAGATTACCACCGTCGGTGACGATATCGCGTGGATGGAAATTCGCGATGGACGTTTGTTTGCTGTGAACCCGGAGAACGGTTATTTCGGCGTTGTCCCGGGCACGAGTTACAAATCGAATCCGAACGCGATGAGGTCAATCGAGCACGACACGCTTTACACGAACGTGGCCCTCACTGATGACAGCGATGTTTGGTGGGAAGGAAAAGACGGCGCGCCGCCGAAACACGCTATCGATTGGCGTGGGAACGATTGGACGCCGGACTCGAAAGAAAAGGCCGCGCATCCGAATAGCCGGTTTGCCACGCCGATGCGCAATAATCCTGCTCTCGACGTCGATGTTGAAAAAGGCGAAGGCGTTCCCATCAGCGCCATCATTTTCGGCGGGCGCCGCAGTGATACGGTGCCACTGGTTTATCAGGCGTTCGATTGGACTCACGGCGTTTACCTCGGCGCCACCATGGCCTCCGAGACAACCGCCGCCGCGACGGGCGCTGTCGGACAAGTCCGCCGCGATCCGATGGCGATGTTGCCTTTCTGTGGATACAACATCGGCGATTATTTCCAGCATTGGATCGACATCGGAAAGCGTCTCACCAATCCGTCGCTCATCTTTAACGTGAACTGGTTCCGCAAAGGCACGAATGGAAAATTCCTTTGGCCAGGCTTCGGCGAGAACATGCGGGTGCTCAAATGGGTCATCGATCGCTGCGAGGGAATCGGCGGCGCACTCGAATCACCCGTTGGCTGGTTGCCCAGCCCGCATGATCTCGATCTCGAAGAACTCGATATCGATCACAAATCTGTCGCCGACCTTCTCGGAGTCGATCACGAGGAATGGCAAAAAGAACTCGCCGAACACAAGAAGTTTTTCGACTCCCTCGGCGGCGTGGTTCCGGAAGAACTCGAGAAACAGCGTGAAAATCTCGAAGGGCGATTCGCTGAATAATCACCCGCGGCGATCATCCCGAGCCGCGCAGACGGCGAGCGACCTCGCATTTCGTGGTGGAGCATGCAAGTCACCTCGCGTGGCACGCCAGCTTGTGTGAGGTCCCTCACTTTGTTCCGGATGACACCGCGTCCCGTGCTGCGAAAATTTGCGCTCGGCGTCCGCATCTGGAATTGTTTCCAGTGGGTTCGAAGGTTGGGAAAAAAAAGCGCGTCAGAGTGTCGCCCGCGAACGATTGCATCCAGATTCGTGGGGCGCGCCAGAACAATCTCAAAGGCATCGACGTTGATCTTCCCCTGGGGAAATTGACGCTAGTCACGGGCCCCAGCGGGAGCGGCAAATCGAGCCTGGCATTCGAGACCATTTACGCCGAAGGCCAGCGACGTTACGTCGAAACATTCAGCCCTTACATGCGACAGTTTCTCGATCGCATGGACAAGCCGCGTGTGGACGACATCCGCGGTATCCCTCCTGCGATCGCAATCGAGCAATCGAATCCGGTCAAGAGCTCGCGCTCGACTGTCGGCACGATGACCGAGATCAACGATTATTTGAAACTTCTTTGGCCACGTGTCGCTCACGCCTTCTGTCCAAATTGCAGCCGCGAAATTCGCCCTGAAACGGCCAAATCGATCTCCGATCAGGTGTTGCACGACTGCGCCGGGAAACCTGTTCTCATCACGTTCTGGGTCGCAGTCCCAGCGAAAACGCAGCCGCGCGCATTTTTCGATTTCCTTCAGCAGCAGGGTTATTTGCGCGTTTGGATCGAAGACAAAGTCGTGCGCGTCGACGCCGATCCAAAAATCAAACGGTTTGGCGCCCGGGTGCAGGTAATTCAGGATCGCATCGCAATCACTGAAGAAAATCGCGCGCGATTAGTTGAGGCAATCGAAACGGCGCTGCGTTTTGGGAAAGGCAAGATCAACATCATTCCAAGTGTAGAGGCAGGCGTGTCGCCTGCGATCTCAACGAACGCGGCCGACACGGCCGCCACTGCAGCTCTTCCCTTCTCCACCGGCTGGCACTGTGCCCACTGCGATCTCGACATCCGCCCGCCCACACCCGGGCTGTTCAGTTTCAATAATCCGCTCGGCGCGTGCCCGGAATGTCGAGGATTCGGCCGCACCATTGCGATCGATCTTAACAAAGCGATTCCCGACCGTAGCTTGAGTATCAAACAAGGCGTGGTGCGCGTTTTTCGCGGCGCCGAGTTTGGCGAATCGCAGAAAGATTTGCTTCGGGCATGCGCGCGCGAGGAGATCGACGTCAATGTGCCCTTCGAGGAATTGCCCAAGGCCGATCAGGACTTCGTTATCGAAGGCGAAAAGCGATCCGGCGATTACACCGAAGAAGATTACGAATACGATCGATGGTACGGCGTCCGCGGCTTTTTTCGGTGGCTCGAGAGCAAGACTTACAAGATGCATGTGCGCGTTTTGCTCAGCCGCTATCGCGCCTACGTCACCTGTCCCAGCTGCAAGGGCGGACGCTATCAGCCAGAAACGGTCAATTACAAAATCTGGGGAGCGCACGCGTCCTCGCGTGCCGTTTCCGGCACCTCGCCGGAAACCCTTCTTACCCTTCCACAATTTCAGGCGCTTTCGATTTCCGATGCGCGCGATCTTCTCCGCAAGATCGACATCCCTGCGGGCGACAAAACCGTCCAGATGTTGCGTAATGAAATCAGCGCGCGCCTCAATTATCTTTGCGAGGTCGGCGTCGGTTATCTCACGCTCGACCGGTCCACGCGCACATTGAGCGGCGGCGAAGTCCAGCGCGTTAACCTCACAACATGTCTTGGCGCATCACTAGTCAACACACTCTTTGTTATGGATGAACCGAGCATCGGTTTGCATCCACGCGACGTGGGCCGGCTGGTGCGTGTGATGCACGATTTGCGCGACAAAGGCAACACGCTGCTGGTGGTCGAGCATGAAGAACAAATCATTCGCGCCGCCGACAATCTGGTCGACATCGGGCCGGGACGCGGCGAACGCGGAGGCGAGTTGGTTTGGAATGGCGCGCTCGACGATTTTCTTTTGCGCTCTAGCCGATCCTTAACGCGTGATTATCTCGCGGGCCGAAAATCGATTCCCATCCCAAAATCTCGCCGGAAATCCACATTATCGATCAAGATCATTGGCGCGCGACAGCACAACCTTAAAAACATCGACGTCGATCTTCCATTGGGCGTTTTCACATGTGTCACCGGCGTTTCCGGTTCCGGGAAATCCACGCTGATTCACGACGTGCTCTACCGGAATCTGCTGATCGCGAAGGGGCAGTCGTCCGAACAGGAGCCGGGTGCATGCAAATCAGTCGCCGGCGCGCATCGCGTCCGCGACGTAATCATGGTGGATCAGGCACCGCTTGCGCGCACGCCGCGGTCAACGCCGCTGCTTTATTTGGGGCTTTACGATCGTGTCCGCGAATTGTTCGCCGCGCAACCGGAAGCAGTATCACAGGGACTCACGGCGGGCACATTCTCGTTTAATTCCGGCAGCGGCCGCTGTGAACGTTGTTCCGGCACAGGATACGAGAAAATTGAGATGCAATTTTTGAGCGATCTTTTTGTGCGCTGCGCAGAATGCGAAGGCAAACGGTTTCAGTCGCATGTTCTGAAAGTTCAACTGCACGGCAAATCAATTCACGATCTGCTCAAACTCACCGTAAGCGAGGCGATCGCATTTTTCGCGCAAATCGGCGAGGACAAAAGCTTGTCCGAACCGCTTGGCGTGCTTGAAGAAGTAGGCCTTGGTTATCTGCGCTTAGGGCAACCTCTCAACACTCTTTCCGGCGGCGAATCGCAAAGACTGAAACTGGTTGGCCACCTCGCGGAATCAGAAATCGCCCGATCCCTGAATGGGAAGGGAACTCCGATGAAACGCGAGCACGCGACGAAAGTCGGTGTCGGCAATCTGTTTATCTTCGATGAGCCGACCACCGGACTTCACTTCGATGACGTGGCCATGCTGCTGCGATTATTTCAGCGGCTGGTCGATGGCGGTCATTCCATCGTGGTGATCGAGCACAATCTCGAAGTGATCAAATGCGCCGATTGGATTGTCGATCTTGGTCCGGAAGCAGGAGATGCGGGCGGCGATGTGGTCGCTGTCGGAACTCCAGAGCAAATCCCGAAGGCGGGTGCATCACACACAGGACATTTCTTACAAAGAGTGTTCACACAATCTCGGAAAAAGTTGCATGTCATCCCCAGCCGTGAAGACGGCGAGGGACCTCGCAAAGCACCGCGCGAGTTGGAGAGGTCCTTCGCTTACGCTCAGGATGACAACGTGGAAATGGCTCGAGCTGCTGAAGAAGCTCCACGTTTTCGCGTAGATGGAGCGAATGGCGCAATCCAGGTCCACGGTGCGCGCGAGCACAACCTGAAAAACATCGACGTAAAAATTCCGCGAGAGCAGCTCGTCGTAATTACCGGTCTGAGTGGCTCCGGCAAATCCACGCTCGCATTTGATATTCTTTTCGCGGAGGGGCAACGACGTTTTCTCGACAGTATGTCGCCATATGCACGGCAATTCGTCGAGCAGCTGGAGAAGCCGGATGTCGATTTGATCAGCGGGTTGCCTCCCAGTGTCGCGATCGAGCAACGAGTTACACGCGGCGGAGGGAAATCGACCGTCGCTACGGTGACGGAGGTGTACCACTTTCTCCGATTGCTTTTCGCAAAGACCGGAACGCAATTTTGCCCGGACTGTGATTTGCCGGTGGAGAAAAAAAGCCTCGCCGCCATTGCCAAACAAATTGAACCAACAGCGAAACGCGGGCCGGTGAGAGTGCTTGCGCCACTGGTCAAGGCTCGAAAAGGTTTTCACACCGAAGTCGCGCGCTGGGCGGAACGTCAGGGATTCGACACGCTGTATGTGGATGGAAAATTGGTTCCTATCCCGCATTTTCGAAAATTGGAGCGGTTCAAAGAGCATACGATCGACGTGGTCGTTAGTCTCATCGATCGGAAGCGAATTTCGAAAACGCGCGAAGTCGTTCGTCGGGCGCTGGAGATCGGCCGCGGAACGGGGCGTCTGCTTGACTCCAAAAACAGGCTTACAGTCATGAGCACCGAAATGAGCTGTCCAAACTGTGGCCGCGCGTTTGAGGAGCTCGATCCGCGTTTGTTTTCGTTTAATTCACCTCACGGGGCCTGTGAAGAATGCGGCGGATTCGGCGAAATTTGGGACCAGGATCTGCAAACCGGTGCCAGCCCCGACGGTGATTCGGTTCTGGAAACCGAGCTCGCTGCCGAGCGCGAGTCCGAATGGATTGAGGAAGGCGAAGCGCGGGAATGCCCGAGTTGTCACGGTTCGCGCTTGAACGCCGTGGCGCGTTACGTGCGTGTCCAAGGTTACACGATCGATCAGTTCACGAATCTTTCGGCCAGTGAAGCAGCGCGCAAGGTCGAGAGATTAAAGTTCCGGGGAACGCATCAAACGATCGCTGCCGGTCTCGTTCCTGAAATTCAGCAGCGATTACGTTTCATGGAAAAAGTTGGCCTCGGCTACCTCGCGCTCGGGCGCTCGGCTAAGACGTTAAGCGGTGGAGAATCGCAGCGGATTCGGTTAGCAGCACAACTCGGCTCGAACCTGCGCGGGGTCCTTTACGTACTGGATGAGCCGACGATCGGTCTTCATCCGCGCGATAACTTGCGATTGCTCGATACGCTCACCGCGCTGCGGAACAAAGGAAACTCGCTGATTGTTGTCGAACACGACGAGGAAACGATGCGGCGCGCTGATCACATCGTCGATCTTGGTCCGCGTGCAGGAATTCACGGCGGTGAGGTCGTGGCGACTGGCACGCTGCGCGACGTCGAAAGGAATCCAAGTTCCGAAACGGCACGCTGCCTGAAAACACCGCTTCACCATCCTACCCGCGGATTACGCCGGTCTCTGCGCGACGTTGAAGACTGGATCGAAGTCCATGGCGCGAGGGCGAATAATTTGAAGGATATCGATGTTCGATTCCCCGTTGGCAGGCTTTCAGTGATCACAGGAATTTCCGGCAGCGGTAAATCGACATTGATGCACGAGGTAATTTGGCCTGCGGTGCGCGACCAGCTGAAAGAAAGAAAACGCGCAGGAAATGGCGATCTGTTCAAACTGGTTAGTGGCGCGCAAGAGATCGAAGCCGTTTACGAGGTCGATCAATCGCCGATCGGGAAAACGTCCCGTTCGACGCCGGGCACCTACGTCAAGGTGTTCGACGAGATCCGGAATCTTTACGCGCAACTGCCGGTCTCCCGCGTGCGCGGCTATTCCGCGAGCCGATTCTCGTTCAACGCCGAAGGCGGTCGTTGCGAGACTTGCAAGGGTCAGGGCGTGATCAAACTAGAGATGAATTTTCTACCGCGTAGCTATGTGCCGTGCGAAGACTGCGGCGGTAAACGTTACAATCCGCAAACGCTTGAGGTACTTTACAGCGACAAATCGATCGGCGACGTGATGGAAATGACGATCGAAGAAGCGGCGGAATTCTTTTCCGCGCATCCGAAAATTGCGCGTCCGCTTTCCCTTTTGGTCGATACCGGACTTGGGTACCTTAAGCTGGGACAACCGAGTCCGACGCTGAGCGGCGGCGAAGCGCAGCGGCTGAAGCTGGTGACGCAACTAAAACGGGGCGTTAGCCGTGCGGCGGATGAGCGGATTCGCAAAATGCGCAGGCCAGGCTCGACATTGTATTTGCTTGAGGAGCCCACGATTGGCCTGCACATGGCCGACATTGAATTGCTTCTCAACGTGCTGCATCGGCTCGTCGACGAAGGAAACACGGTGATTGTCATCGAACACAATCTTAGCGTGATCTCAGAAGCCGATTACGTTGTTGATCTTGGCCCAGAGGCCGGCGCGGATGGAGGCGAAGTTGTCGCCTGCGGGACGCCGGAACAAGTCGCAAAGAACCGCGTGAGCCGCACCGCACCGTTTTTGCGAAAGACGCTTCAAGCGACGCGCCGCTAAACCGCGTGGTCACCCTGACCCAGCTACTTGGTTAGTTCTTCCACTGGAATGATCTCAACGCCTTGCAAGTAGCTGGGGAAGGATCTCGCGATCGAAGCGCGCGTCATGCAGCGCAGATTGAGTAATCCACGCCCGTTTGCGAGATCCGTTACATTCGTTCGGGATGACGCGCGTTTTCGTTGCGAGTCCTGCGGACATCACGGACAATCGGCGCAATGCTCGCGTATTATCTGCACAATCTCGATCCAATTATTTTTCGGATCTCCGACAATGTTGGCCCCCGGTGGTACGGCCTGGCTTACGTGCTCGCTTTTATCTCCAGCTATCTCCTTCTTCTGTGGCTTGCTAAGCGCGGCTTTGCTGATCTGCCGCCGCAACGAGTGGGCGACTTCATCACTGGCTGCGCGTTGTTTGGCGTGATCATCGGCGGGCGTCTCGGCTACGTTTTCTTCTACAAGCCCGAAATGCTGCGCGAGCCGCTGTCGATCTTCCGTGTTTGGGAAGGCGGAATGTCGAGCCACGGCGGAATGCTCGGCCTGTTGCTTTTCACTTTGTACTACGCGCACCGGCACAAAATCTCGTGGACAAATCTCGGCGACAATCTGGTTGTCACCGCGCCGATCGGCTTGTTCTTTGGGCGCTGCGCCAATTTCATTAACGGCGAGCTGTACGGACGGATGACCAAGGTCCCCTGGGCGATGCAATTCCCCAAGGAACTGTTCGATCATCCCCAGGAGGCCGAGCGCGCGGTGGCGGCATGCACGCGAATCGATCCATCGCTCACCACACCCGACGCAATCGTTGAGGCGGTTCGTGGCCAGCCACAACTGACCACTGCATTGCGCTCAATCCTTTCGCCGCGCCATCCCTCCCAGCTTTACGAGGCTTTTTTTGAAGGAATCGTTCTGTTCGCGATTTTGTGGTTCGTACGTACGCGCAGGCGTGAGCCGAATGGCGTTTTGACCGGATTGTTCTTTATCTGTTACGCGATTTTTCGGATCGTAATTGAATATTTTCGCGAACCCGACGCGACGCTGATCGGTCCCTTCACGCGAGGCCAATTCTTCTCATTTTTTCTGATTGTGATTGGAGCCGGGTTTATTACGGCGGCCAAAATGCGACCGACGTTTCCGAGAAAGATGTCCGTCGAACCAGGGTAGGGACGGCGCACCGCTGCGCCCCTATCTCGAAATGACAAGTGGCGTTTCTTTGAAATGGCGTTATTACTTATGCCGGTGACGCGGAAATGCTCTTTGCGACGCTGCTAGCGGCCGGCGGTCTCCTTTTTGCGTTCGATCACGCGACGATCGCAGGAAAGCTGGTTCTCTCTCTTTTGGCCATCGCTTCGATTTTCAGTTGGTCAATCATGATCACGAAATTGCGCGTGATCCGCTTCGCCCAAAAACAGAACGCGCGTTTCCTCACCGCTTTCCGGCAAGATCGACAACCGCTGCGTCTGTTTGAGAAGAACGCGCGATTTCCTGGATCGCCAGTTTTCAACGTGTATCGGGCTGGCTGCGAGGAAATGACATTTCATTTGCTCGGTTCGCCGGAGGTGGATGACACTTTTCGCGCGCGGCTCGGGATCGCTGATAAAATTTCACCGGCGCAAATGGGCGCGGTAAACGCGGCGATGGAGCGCGCGGTAGGCGAGACAGCGCTGACATTAGAATCGCAGATGATCTTGCTCGCCACCGCGGTGAGCGGCTCGCCGTTTCTTGGTTTGCTCGGCACCGTCTGGGGCGTGATGGACGCGTTCACCGGTGTGGCCGAAGCGGGCTCGCCGAGCCTTGTCTCGATGGCGCCCGGCGTTTCCGGCGCGCTCATTACCACGGTGACCGCGCTCTGTGTCGCCATTCCCGCAATGTTCGGTTACAACTTTCTCCTCACCAGCATTCGCGGCATCATCGTGGAAATGGATAACTTTGCCGCCGAACTCGCATCCGAGTTCGAACATAAATACGTCGATCACGGCTCGCGTGAATCGGCCTTTCGCAGATGATTGTCATGTCGAGCGAAGTCTCCCGCAATGGCGGGATTGCTATTTGAAATGAGACGCTATTCGCAACGCCAAAGCCTCTCCACGTTAAGCGAGATCAACGTCACGCCGCTGCTCGATCTCGCGTTTGTGCTGCTCATCATATTCATGATCACCACACCGCTACTTGAAAGCAGCATGAACTTGGTGATCCCATCCAGCGGCGCAAAGAATCCGCCGATCAGTTCTTCGCAGGTGCAAACGGTCTCGATCGATCGCACCGATACGATCCGGTTCAACAATCAAGTGGTGGACTTGGAAACCCTCAGCGCGCAATTGACCCAGGTGAAACAGACAAATCCAGATGTCGCAATCGTGATTCGACCCGATCGCGATTTGCCAGTGCAAAAATTGATTGGACTGATGGATGCGTTGCAACGCACGGGAATCACCAAGGTCGGCATCGCTACAAGAGCGGGAACAAAATAGATGGCGAAAGACCCGCCTTCGCAGAGCTACGGCGTGGTAAGTGCGCGGTTCTGGCGAAACGTTACCTTAATCGCTGTCGCTCACGTCGCGCTCATTGCAGGATTAATTCGCTGGAGTCTGGCTGCCAGAGCGTCATCAAATGCGGAGAGCATCGTCTGGTTAGGTGGCGCGCAAGGTATCGCGGCTGGCGAACCAGAAACAGAGCCGTCGCCATCAGCGACCCGGACAACTCCTCCGGTCGAACCCAAACCGGAAGAGGAAAAATCTGTGGCACCTGCAGTGG
>Ga0209375_1001990_pt1 | contig 15103 bp, 16 predicted proteins | sample GraSoiAngelo_131_FD_185888 | JGI IMG/M metagenome (GOLD analysis project Ga0209375, IMG submission 185888) | Grasslands soil microbial communities from the Angelo Coastal Reserve, California, USA - 14_0929_02_30cm (SPAdes) (version 2) | ecosystem: Environmental > Terrestrial > Soil > Grasslands ... | reverse complement strand
TTTGTGGTCTTTTGTTAAAAGATTTCCTGGTTTTGTGTTTAAGCACAGCGATTCGTCAATCCTGTCTGGACCTGGAGAATCCGCGGTTGGTTGTCTCCCAGCTAAGTAGTCAGAACGGAGGTGTTTAGCAGGATTGAGAAATTCGCAATTTTAAGAGTGAATTTGCCCGCTACCGAGGGGTAGGGGCATGCTTCTAGCTTTTGCAGTTCACCGTGCTGGAACACGCGCTCTCTGCGGAGGAGCATAGCCAAATCCTCCAAACGATCGAGATGTTTGAGGCGATCACTCAATCACAGCCCGAGGATTATCAATCGCTCGAGATTCTGAGGGAGGCTTACACCAAAATCGGACGTCACGATGACGCGCTCCGGACTTCACGGAAACTGGCGGAAGCGTATTTCAACGCCGGCTCTTACACCCGCGCCCTTCACCAGTGCGAAATGATTCTGACCCGCGACCCGAACGCGCCCGAAATTTTGGCGATGCTGGGCGAGATCGAACAGCGTTTGCAGGCGTCGGGACAAGCGATTGTCGACAAAGACAAGTCGAAAGCGACCAGCGGCCTGGTCAGAAGTTCGTTCACGCGCAACGATGGCTCGCTCATTTCACCGACCGCGGAAGGCGCGTTGATCGATGTCGATCCTACGCGCGGCCAAGGTCTGGGCCGGATTACCAATTTGCACGAACGCGGCGACGATCATCTCGCCAAATTTTTGATCGTGCAGCAGCTCTTCGGCGAAGAGGAAGTACAGGCCGCGCTCGAGACGGCAAAAAACGCGAACAAAGATTTGAACGGCCAGATGATGGCGGTCTCGATGCTGGAGGAGCTTTGCAAGGACCAGCCGCTCCAGCTCGACGCCGTACTCTCGGCCTTGATCGACCGGACAAAATTCGCCTACGTTCCGCTCGAATATTACGAGACCGACCGCCAAGTCGCGCCGATGTTGCCCGAGGCTCTGACGCTGGGCCGGCTTTTTCTTCCGTTCGATCTGGTCAGCCGCACCATGATGGTGGCGTGCTGCAATCCGTTCGATTCGGCCGGACGCGACGCGGTCCAGCAATCGGTCGATTACACGGTTTCGTGGTACCTGGCGCGGCCGTCGGCCATTATAAAAACTTTGCAGTTAGTCTACCGGCTCGATTCGCGGGCCTAACCGTTCATGAGAAGTAAATCTTTCGGCGAACGGATCGCGGACGTGTTGATCGAGGAGGGTCTCCTTCTTCCGAATCAACTCGAGGAAGCCATCGGCCTTCAAAAATCCGAGGGCGGCCGGTTGCTGAAAATTCTGACCGACCGCCAATTCGTGACCGAGCAGGACATGGTGTTCAGCATGGGCCGTTGTTTGAACACGCCGCCGGTGAACCTGTCGCGGTTGCGGGTGCCGGAAGAAGTGATGGCGCTGGTGCCGCGCGAAATGGCGAAAGCGAACCGGCTGGTGCCGATCGCGCGCCTGGATGGAAAACTTTTTGTGGCGATGGCCGACCCGACCAACGTCCTCGCGGTCGACGACCTGAAGCGGCGTGTTCAACTCGAGATCGTTCCGATGATCGCGACCGAACGCGCGGTGGCGGACGCGCTCAGCGGCGTCCACGGCACCGGAAACATGACTCAGGTGATGAAGCAAGTTTCCGAACAAGCGGTCCAGGCCGCCGATTCGATCGAGGTGCAAACGTCGAAGCGCGAGGAGATCGACCTGGATCGCCTGGCCCACGACAGCGAAGACGCGCCCGTCATCAAGATCGTCAATTTAATTCTGGCCCAAGCAGTCAAAGAAAAGGCGTCGGACATTCACGTCGAGCCATTTCACAACACGCTCAAACTTCGCTACCGCATCGACGGCGAATTGATGCCGGCGGAGTCGCCTCCGAAAGCGTTGCAATTGGCGATCACCTCCCGCATCAAGATTCTGGCCGGACTGAACATTGCCGAGCGGCGCCTCCCTCAGGACGGCCGGTTCCGGATTCGTGTTCTGGGAAAGGAGATCGACCTGCGTATCTCGATCCTGCCCACGGCGCACGGCGAAAAGGTTGTTATTCGTATTCTCGATAAAGCGTCGCTCACCGGCACCGTTGATCAGATGGGCATGGATGGGGACACGGTCTCGAAGTTCAAAAAGGCGATCGACGCACCGCACGGAATGATTCTCGTGACCGGCCCGACCGGATCCGGTAAGACCACCACCCTTTATTCGGTCCTCCAGGAATTAAACAGCCCGCAATACAACATCGTCACGGTTGAAGATCCGATCGAGTACGAGCTTTCCGGAATCAATCAGGTCGCGGTCCGAAGCGAGATCGGCCTCGATTTCGCTTCCGCGCTGCGCTCGATTCTGCGTCAGGACCCCGACATTGTGATGATCGGTGAAATTCGTGACAACGAAACCGCCGATATCGCGGTGAAAGCGGCGCTGACCGGTCACCAGGTGTTGAGTACGCTCCACACCAACGACGCCGCCGGCGCCATTACGCGTCTCGATGACATGGGGATCGAGCCGTTCTTAATTTCAAGCTCGATCCTGATGACGTGCGCGCAACGGCTGGTTCGGCGCGTCTGCACAAATTGTAAGGAAGAGTTCGTCCCCGAACCGGAGTTGATTGAGAAAATTGGGCTCGCCGAAAACAAAGCCACCGTTTTCTATCACGGAACTGGATGCGACCGCTGCAAGGGACGCGGTTATGTCGGCCGCGCGGCATTGATCGAAGCGCTGCCGGTGAGCGAGGCAATCCGGCGTTTGATCATCAAACGCGCTTCGGCCGCAGTGATTAAGAACCAGGCTGTGACCGAAGGGATGAAAACCTTGCGCGTGGTCGGAGTTGAGAAAGCGCTCGAAGGCGTGACCTCGCTTGAAGAGGTGTGGCGAGTAACGGCGGAGGACCATTAAACGCGATGACGATTCCATTTCTCGATTTTTTCAAAAAACTCACGTCGCGACCGGCGCCGGACACCGCCGAGCAGAAGCCAACGTGCGCGCCTGTGCGAGTGGCGAAAAAGCCAGCGAGCGAGCGGCTAAGCAAAACGGTGTTGCCGCACGCAACGCGTTCGTTTGCGCCGCCGGACCCATTTCGAAGCGCGAGCGGCGCACCACCGCTTGAACTTGGCGCCCGGCGAATAACAACTTCACCCAAAAGATCGCAATCGAGTCATTTGCCGCCGGCGCTCTCGCGCGCGCTTGAGCCGAAATTGGAGCGCACCATTTCGTTAAAAATAGCAGATTTCATTGATCGCGTTCCGGCCGGTTATATTAAGCCGGTCGAGGTTCTGGACGCGAGCCCCTGCGTCTCGTTGAAGGCATCCGAGATCGAAAAGGGAATGGCGGACAAGAATCCGAGCGTCGCACTTCCAAGTCTTTATCAACAGGTGCCGGAGATTTTTCTGCGCGGCGTGCGACCGGACGACCAAACCCGGGTGGCGTTGCCGTACGAAAAAGTGCTCGAGCAATTCCAAACCGCTCATGTCCGCAGCGACCAATTGCGCGATCCAGAGATTCCCCAACTCGACACGCCGATTTTGAAAGCGACGATTCAGGATTCGGAGCGCTTCGGAACCAAGCTCGAGCCGCTCGAGACTTCGGCGCTTCCGCGTGTGCCGGTAAAAATGGCCACGGCCGAGTCAATCGCTGCGGCTGAGCCAGATGCGATCGTGCAAGAGAAGCCAAAATCGACATCATCCGGTCATCCGGTCGTTTCACTTCATTCGCCGGCGCTCAAACCGAAGAACGAGCCGCCGCCCTCCAGTAAAACTCCTTTAGCAATTTTGCCGAATGGAACGGGTGGGTCCGCATCCGAGAGAGTTCCAGCCTCCAGCGGGCCGCCCGTTCCAACTTCTTTACCGTTTACGCCCGAGCTGCCGAAAATCCCTTTCGAGCCGCCGGTCGAAAAGCCAAAAGCGCCGCCGGGCAAAACGTTGCCAGAACCGTTACCATCGAAACCCGGCGCCACATCAACTCCGGCGAAAGACCCCATCACTCTTTCCCTGAAAGCGGTCCTGCAAAATCTGCCCGCCTTCCAACTAAATGGAGATGTCGGCACTGTTCCAGAGGAGGACCGGCTGACGTTGCCGCTCGCGCTGATTGAGCCGCAGTTGGCGAGCGGACGCATATCGATTGCGCCGGACGTTTTCGAGGCGGCGTTGCCGGAAAAGCATCGCGGCTTGTTTCAGGCCGACGAGGTAAAAACACCGGTCGCTTTGCCACTTGAGGAAGTGCTCAAGAATTTGCCCGCGACCATATTAAAACTTCGCGACGATCAGGAAGGTTTCGCGCTCGACAGCGATTTCGAGACGCCATTCTCGGTCAAAGCAAAAGAGGACGCGCGGCGTTTTGCCACCGATAAGGCGCCAGCCGAGAAAAAGGTCGACCCGAAAGAAGTCGTGGCTCAAGTGTCCGCGCTGCCGGGCGTGAAAGCCTGCGCGATCACATTTTCGGATGGTTTGAGTTTGGCCGGAGAACTGCCGGAGGAAATCGCGGTGGACGGTTTGTCCGCGATGGCGCCGGCGCTGGTGGAACGGATTGCCCAGCATGTCCGCGAGACGAAGATCGGTTCGCTCGTGGCCGTAACCCTGTATGCGAGCAGATCGGCGGTCAGTTTCTTTGCGCAAGGAAATATTTGCCTGACGGCGCTCCATGCCGAGGGCTCATTGCTGCCGCAGACCCGGACCCAAATTGCGGAACTGGTAGAAAAACTTTCGCGCATTTACGCGCAATCGGAGACCCCACATGTCGATCATTAATTACGCCAGCCGCGAGATTCAGTTCAAAATCGTTTATTACGGTCCGGCGTTATGCGGCAAAACCACGAACCTCAGTTATATTCATCAGCGAATTAATCCGCTGAATCGTGGCGACCTGGTCTCGCTTGCGACTGCTACCGAGCGAACGCTCTTTTTCGATTTTCTCCCGCTGAACGCGGTCGTAATCAAAGGCTTCGTTACTAAATTTCAGCTCTACACCGTTCCCGGCCAGGTCATTTACAACGCCACCCGGCAACTCGTTTTACGGAGCGTGGACGGGATTGTTTTCGTGGCCGATTCGCAGTGGGAGAAAATGGAGGAGAACGTCGAGAGCTTCAAAAATCTCAGCGACAACCTCGCGCTCCAAAACATGGCGCTCGACGAGGTGCCATGCGTGCTCGAGTACAACAAGCGCGACCTTCCGAACATCGCGCCGCCAAATTACATGGAATATGTCTTGAACAACCGAAAGAAACGGTTGCAAAGCTTTGAAGTGATTTCGAGCACGGGACAGAACGTGTTCGCCACGCTCAATGCGGTCTCGCAGGTCTTGCTCCACAAATTCAGCAAGCACAGCCAAACGCCCCAACGTGAGCCGTTGCCGGTCGCGATTCCGGTGGAGCCCAGCGCACCCGAGACCCAAAGACTTCCCGCATGAACGCGATCCCGGTTTTAACAATCGAAGATGTAGCGACGCTTGACGGCGTGCTCGGTGATTTTTTGAAAAAGACCGAGTCCGATTTGACGGTAGTGATTGACCGCGGCGGTAATGCCATTTCGCAGTGCGGCAATATGGACGTCATGGACGTGACCGTGATCGCAGCGCTCGCTGCCGGCTCGTTTGCGGCCACCCGCGAACTCGCCCGCCGCATTGGCGAAGTGGAATTCAATGCTCTCTATCATCAGGGTAACGGCAACCACATCTTCATGAATTCGGTCGATGACGAAACGATCATGATCACCGTCTTCGGTTCGCGCACGACGGTGGGATTGGTGCGCTTTTATTCAACCGCCACCGCCCAAAACGTCGCCGCTGTTCTGAAACTGCTGCGCCGGACATCGCATGGACTTTCTTTCGACGCGAAAGACATATCGGCAGCGCCGGTTTTTGTCGATCATCCCTAAGCGTTTCGCCCGTTGATTGGAGGGACACGCGCCGTCGTGTCCCATAATTCAGGCGCCGACCCCGCCTTCGCCAAATGCCAGTCCGGCTCGGACCTTCGGCGTGGCAGCCAGCGCGGCGCCCTCCAGGATTACAAAACAGAAAGGGACGGACCTTTCGATCCGCCCCCTCCCTGCCTACGAGCTTCTCCTAGCTCTTGTCTTGGGAAATCAATGTCCTGATTGGTTTTGTGAGACCACTTCGTTCAGTTTGAAGATGGGCAGAAACATCGCGATCACGATACCGCCGACGATGAGACCCAGGAAAACGATCAACATTGGTTCAATCAAAGAAGTCAGCGCGTCGAGCATCGCTTCGATTTCTTCGTCCCAGAAATCGGCCATTTTCTCGAGCATGGTGTCGATCTTGCCGGTCGCTTCACCCGCCGAGACCATGCGAAGGAGCATGGGCGGGAAAATCGATTTCTTCGACATCGCAACCGAGAGGTTGTCGCCTTTTTCGACATCTTCGCTCACAGATTTGATGCTGGTCTCGATGACGTGATTCCCGGCCGTTCCGCCGACGATATCGAGCACTTCCAAAATCGGGACGCCGCTGCGGATAAGCTGGGCGAACGTGCGTGCGAAGCGCGACATGCAAATCTTGTGCACGAGCGGACCGAACACCGGCAGCTTCAGTTTCCAGCGATCGGCGAGTTGCTTGCCGCGCGTGGAACGCAGAAAGGTTCGGATCCCGAAAATCAGAGAACCAATTCCGACCACGAGGAAATACCACTCGCTCCGGACAAAATCGGAGACGTCGATCAGGAACTGAGTTGGGGCCGGGAGCTTGGCGCCGAAATCCTTGAAAATCTCACCAAAGATGGGCACGACGCGGACAATAAGAAATGTCGTGATCGCGAATGCGATGCAAACCACGATGACCGGATAGGTCATGGCCGATTTGACCTTTTTCCGCAGCCGGGCGCTGGCTTCGAGAAAACCGGCAAGGCGCTCCAAGATTTCCGCGAGCAAACCGCCGCTTTCGCCGGCTTTCACCATGCTTACGAAAAGTCGGTTGAACACGCGGGGATGTTTCGAGATCGACTCGTGAAATGTTTCTCCGCCTTGCACGCGTGTGGTTACGTCACTGACCACGTGGCGCAGACTGCGCTGGCGTTTGGGATCGCACTGGTCGTAAAGCGCGGTTAATCCTTGAACCAGCGAAATGCCGGCGTCGATCATGGTCGCGAGCTGGCGGGTAAAGAGGACAAGGTCCGTTTCTTTGACCGTCCAGGTTTTCTTGCGGGAGCGGCCGGCGACAGCTTTCTTTTGGAGCGACAAAACCATCAGACCCCGGCTCATTAGGCTGGTGACGGCGTTGTCTTCGTTCAGGGCGTCTTGAATGCCGGAGACGATGCGGCCGGAGGCGTCTCGGGCTTGGTAGGCAAAGGTGATCATTTTATAATTTTTATAACGAGTCAAGCACCTATAGTGCCACCGCCTTGCTCAACCCCCCAGTTTCAGGCACTCTCCCACCGTGCCTGCGCCCGATTTTCATCACCTTTTGCCCGGACTCTGGCTCTGGCAAACCTATGATTCCTCCGTAAAAGCTGATCTCTCTTCCAGCGCCATCCTCACCGGCAGCGGCGTTTACATTGTCGATCCGATTGCCCTGGCCGATGAAGAGTTGCGACAGCTTTCCGAGGCCGCACCGATAGCCGGAATTGTCGTTACCAACGCCAATCATGCACGCACCAGTTCGGCGTATTCGGACCGCTTTTCAGTCCCAATCTGGGCAAATCCTCGCAGCTTCCCCGATTTGAAACCGGCACGGTTCACTGAAGCAAAAGAGGCAACGCCGATCGCCGGCGAATTAGAGGTGATTGAAGTCGAAGGAGCTGTCACCGGTGAAATCGCACTTTATCATTCGTCGAATGGCGGCACGCTGATCGTGGGTGACGCGCTGATTAATTTCGAGCCCTACGGCTTTACTTTGTTGCCGCGGAAATATTGCCTGAGCGAAAAACAGATGCGGAGTTCATTGCACCAACTTCTGACACGACCGGCCGAGCGGATGCTTTTCGCTCACGGCACGCCGATTCTTTCTGGGGCAAATGCGCGTTTGCAGCAATTGCTGGATGCCGATCTTTGATTCATTGATGCCTTCGCAAGATCGACATCGTCAGATCGAAGCGTCATCGGGCAATGCGTTCAGCCGTTTTCTGCAGCTGATCCGTTTCTCGCACACGATTTTTGCACTGCCGTTTGCTCTCGGCGCGCTCGTGGTGGCGGCGAACGGCCTGCCCTCAGCTCGAACACTGCTTCTTGTTCTTGTCTGTATGGTTTCCGCGCGCACCGCAGCAATGCTTTTCAATCGATTCGTCGATTGGTCGCTCGATCAGCGCAATCCGCGGACCGCTTCACGACATCTGCTTCTATCGAAACCGGCCATTGGCGCATTGCTCGGCCTCAGTTCGGCTTTATTTGTGGCCGCCGCCGCTGCAATCAATCGGCTGACCTTTGTCCTCTCGCCGGTTGCGCTCGCGATCGTGTTCTTTTATTCGTTGACCAAACGGTTCACGGCTGCGACCCATTTTTTTCTTGGGTTAGCGCTCGCCATTTCGCCGATTGGCGCCTGGATTGCTCAACGAGGAGATCTTGATCTTGCCCCGATTGTTTTGGCGATCGGAGTCATTTGCTGGGTCGCCGGATTCGATCTGATTTATGCGACCCAGGATTTTGAATTCGACCGGCGCGAAGGGATTCGTTCATTGGTCGTAGCAATGGGGATCGCGCGCACCCTTCGGGTTGCACAGCTCCTGCACGTGCTCATGCTCACGATGTTAATAGGGTTCGGTTTCGCGGCGAATCTTGGGCCCATCTATTTCCTCGCCATGCCGGTCGTGGCCGCCGCGCTCGTTTACGAGCACCGCAGTGCCCGATCCCTGGATGTAGCCGGCATTAATCGCGCATTTTTCCAAAGCAATGCCTTTGTCAGCGCGCTGTTTTTGGTGGTCGTTTGTTTGGACCGGCTGATCTGAAAAACGCCAGTCCGGTCCGCCAGTTGGACGGACTCGTCCTGCGGCGAGCTCGGACTTACATCGCGTTTAACTGGGCGACGCGTTTCTCGTGACGGCCGCCTTCAAACGGCGTTTCCAGCCAGATCCGCACGATTTTCAGCGCCAGGTCTTCGGGGATCATGCGCTGACCAATTGAAAGCACATTCGCGTCGTTATGCTGGCGCGAGAGACGCGCGGTTTCTTCGTTCCAGCAAAGCGCGCAACGGACAAGATGAACCTTGTTCGCTGCCATCGCTTCGCCATTGCCCGACCCGCCGAAAACAATGCCGCGCTCGCATTCGCCGCGCGCAACCGCCTCCGCCGCCGGCCGAATGAAGACGGGGTAATCAACCGGGTCCTCATTGAAAGTGCCGCAGTCTTTCACTTCGTGGCCGAGCGATATGAGAAGTTCTTTAACCTTCTCCTTGTAACGAAAACCGGCGTGATCGCTCCCCAGTGAAATTTTCATGCGCAATTATGTCATTCCGAGCGGAGTCGAGGAACCTCTAATGTTTCTGTCGATTTTCTGGACGATCAAAAAAGAAATAGCAAGAGATGTCTTCCCGCGATGGCGGGACTCGACATGACAATCACTAGCTTCCATGCAGTTTCGCGAGCTGGCTCCAGATCTCGCGTTCTCGCTCCGACAATTTCTTTGGAATATTTATCTGCACGGCCACATAGAGATCGCCGCGTTTTCCGGAAATGCTCGGCAGGCCCTGTTCGCGCAATCGAAATCGCTGACCCCCCTGCGTTCCGGGCGGAATTTTAAGGCGAGCTTTTCCTTCGAGCGTCGGCACTTTCAGTTCCGTCCCGAGCGCCGCTTGCCAGGGAGCAATCTTCACTTCGTGAATGAGATCGCTGCTCTCTACTGAAAAATCGGGATGCTTGGCGAGGCGCACCCGCAGAAAAAGGTCGCCACTCTTTCCGCCGCGGGCGCCGGCTTCGCCCTGGCCGGCCAGGCGAATGCGCTGTCCTTCGTGAACGCCGCGCGGAATTTTGACCTGATAATTTTCGACTTTGTTGGACCCGGCGCGGCGCAGCGAAACCGTGCGGGTCGATCCGTGCAGCGCTTCCTCGAGCGTGACCATAATGTCTGCTTCAACATCCGCTCCGCGCTCGACGGTTGCTCCTCGTCCACCAAATCCGCCGAAAGCCGAGCGGCCGCGGCCGCCGCCGAAAAACGCTTCGAAGAAATCGCTGAATCCCGTCCCACCAAATTCAAATTGCACGTCGCCGCCGCCGTCACCGCCCCATTGATAAAATCCGCCACCGGGTTGACCGCCCCACTGCGGTGGCGGTTGGAATCCGCCCGGTTGGTTCCAATCGGCGCCGAGTTGGTCGTATTTCTTGCGCTTCTCCGGATCGCTCAGGACTTCGTAGGCTTCGTTGATCTGCTTAAATTTTTCCTCGGCGGCTTTCTTGTCCTTGGCCACGTCGGGATGATATTTCCGGGCCAATTTCCGAAAGGCGCTGCGGATCTCGTCCTCCGTTGCTGTTTTGGAAACACCGAGCGTCTCGTAATAATCTCTAAACTGCACTGCCATCGAGCATCAACCTTGTGCCGCCGATGAGTTCGCGCAACCTTCTCGGTAATGCGCGAGCTCGGAAAATTCCTCGTCATCGCCGGTACGGTGATCATTCTGCTCGGTGCGATCCTGTGGAGCGGCTTTGCTCCGACATGGTTGGGGCGCTTGCCGGGCGACATTCGGATCGAGCGCGAACATTCCCTTTTTTATTTTCCAATCGTCACCTGTATCATCATCAGCATCGTGCTGAGTTTGCTTTTCTCGATCTTTCGGCGCTGATGCCGGCCTCTTCCAAACAATCCGCGTTAGATCGACATGTCTCGCGGCTGATTCGATGCCGGCGTTGTCCGCGAATGAAATCGACCCCGGTCTCAGGCGGCGCCGTTGTCAGCGAGGTGATGCTAATTGGACAGGCGCCCGGTCCGCGCGAGCCTGCTTTGAAACGGCCGTTCGCGCATACGGCTGGGCAAACACTCTTCCGCTGGTTCGAGCAATTCTGCGGAATGAACGAAGCTGCCGTGCGATCTACCATTTACTTCGCCGCCGTCTGTCGCTGCTTTCCCGGCAAATCTCCCGGCGGGACTGATCGCATCCCGGCGCCGGACGAAATTCGCAACTGTTCGTCCTGGATGAACGAAGAGATCAAAATTTTGACGCCGCACCTGATTGTTCCGGTTGGCCGACTCGCGATCGCGCAGTTTATCGAATTCACAAAGTTGGAAGAGATTATCGGTCGCAAGTTTCGCGCGCATCGCGCCGGACAAAGCTTTGATTTGATTCCGCTGCCGCATCCTTCCGGCGCTTCGCCCTGGCCCAAAATTCCGCCGGGAAAGCAATTGCTGGAAAAAGCGATGCGCAAAATCGCGCGCCATCCCGCGATTCACGTTCTAAAACAGAAGAACAAATTTGGAAGCCAGGAATCCAGGAGCTAGATCGGAGTCGGATCAGTCTTTTCTTGGCTTCCTGGTTTCCAGATTCATCTTGTTACAATGACTTCGCAGGTTCCAACACGCGCTGAAATTCCCGAGTCCGATAAATGGGACCTGGCGCATCTGTTCGCCGATATCGGCAAATGGCAGGAAGATTTTGCCTGGGTCCAGAAGACATATCCGCGAATCAAAGAGTGGAAAGGCAAGCTCGGCGCGTCGGCAAAACTTTTGGCGGAGTGTTTGGAATTTGAGAAGGAGCTCGATCTCAAACTGGAACGCCTTTATCACTTTGCCTCGCTCCAACTGGCGGAGGACAACGCCAACACTCAATACCTCGCCCGGGTCGGACAGATTCAAAACCTGTTCACGAAGATCGGAGAAGCGTTCGCGTTCGTCGTTCCCGAAATCCAAGCGATCGACGATCAGACTTTCGCTAAGTTCATGGTCGACCCAGCGCTGGCGGAGTGGCAGATCAAACTGCACAAAATTCGCCGGCTGAAGCCGCATGTGCTCTCCGAGCCGGAGGAACGAATTCTTGCGCTTGGTGCGGCGGCGTTAAACGGCTACGACGACACGTTTTCGCAATTGACCGACGTGGACATGAAATTCGGTGTCTTGATCGACGATACCGGCCGCGAAAAGCCGCTCACCCAAAGTTCGTTCGGCTCATTTTTAGTGAAGCGCGATCCCGGACTCCGCAAACGCGCGTTTGAACAGTTTTACGTCGAGTTTCAAGATCACCAATACACGCTCGCTTCGTCGCTGGCATATTCCGTGAAAGCGGATGTTTTTCGCGCGCGCGCCAGAAACTACCCGTCGTCGCTCCAAGCGGCGTTGTTCCCGGACGATGTCCCGGTGTCGGTTTACGAGGGATTGACCAAGTCGGTGCGCGCAAATTTGGCGGCGCTATTTCGCTATTTCGAATTACGCCGGCGGGTGCTCGGTTTGAAGGAGCTTCATCACTACGACACCTACGTGCCGATGGTGGCGGAAATTGAGACGCACATTTCGTTCGATCAAGCGGTCGAGCACGTGCTCACGGCACTGCGACCGCTCGGAAAGGAATATGTCGATGTTTTAGAAACCGGTTTGCGCGGTCGCTGGTGCGATCGTTACGAAACCAAAGGCAAACGCAGCGGTGCGTTCTCATCCGGAAGTTACGCAGCTCCGCCCTACATCCTGATGAATTACAAGGAAGATGTGTTTGCCGATGTTTACACGCTCGCACACGAGGCCGGCCATTCGATGCACACCTGGTTCTCCCAAAAATCGCAAAAGTATCAGGATTATGATTACCCGATTTTTCTCGCCGAAGTGGCGTCGACATTCAATGAAGAATTGCTCACCCATCATCTGCTCGGCCAAACGCGCGATCCAAAAATGCGTGCTTACATCATTAATCGGCAGATCGATGACATTCGCGGCACATTGTTCCGGCAAACAATGTTCGCCGAATTTGAAAGGGTCATCCACGAGATCGAAGAAAGCGGCGACGCGCTGACCCTGGACACCTTCAAAGCTGAATATCACAAATTGCTCACGGCTTATTTCGCGGAAAATTTCGTGCTCGATCCGCAGCTCGATCTCGAGTGCCTTCGGATCCCGCATTTTTACGGCGCGTTTTATGTTTACAAGTACGCCACCGGAATTTCGGCCGCCGTGGCCCTTTCGGAGAAAGTGTTGCGCGGTGAGGCCGGAGCGGTCGAAGCCTACCTGGGGTTTCTGAAGTCCGGCGGATCAAAATTTCCGCTGGAAACGTTAAAAGCAGCCGGCGTCGACATGACGACTCCAAGGCCGATTGAGAGCACCCTGGGGTTGTTTGAGAAGCGGCTGGCCGAGCTGGAAGAACTTCTTCTGTAGCCGCCTTCGCTCTGGCGAAGCGCTCCCAGCTGCAGCAGGCTTAGCGCCGCCCAGAGGCGACCGCTACAGTTGGCAAGGTCTTTGCTTAAAGCTATGCGTGGACTTCGAATGGCGATTACGGGCTGCCGCTGGATATGCCGAACTCGGTATGAATCGGGAGTCGATCGCCGAGTTAAATGCGATCGAAACGCCATCTCAAAATCAGCCGGAAGTCCTCCAATTGCGTCTCCATCATTTGATGCGGCAAAAAAGATGGGCGCGCGCTTTGACAGTCAGCCGGAAGCTTTGCCAGGTCGCGCCACACTGCAGCGCCGGATTTCTCCATGCTGGGTTCTGTTTGCACGAGCTCGGGAAAACTCTCCAAGCTAAGAAACTTCTCCTCAAAGGGCCGGCCGCACTCCTGCGCGAACCAATATATTATTATAATATGGGCTGCTACGACGCGCTTCTCGGCAATCCGAAATCGGCCCAGGTTCACTTGCTCACCAGTTTCAAAATGGATCCGTCATTTCGCGAGATCGCGAAGAAGGACCCTGATCTCGAATCGGTCCGGAAACTGATCTGAAATTGCGTTTTCTGTAGAGGCAGCCGTGTCGGCTACTTGGTAAAAGATTGCAGGCGGCACGCCTGCCACTACAGGTTTTGCGAATGCAACTTAGTGCGACTGAACTTCGCGAACGCCTCGAACCTCTCTTTCAAGAGAATTTCGAGAAATTTGGCGAGCTCGGCGCCGCCATTTCCGTCTGGCAAAACGAAAAGGAGCTGCTGGAGCTTCACGGCGGATTTCGCGATGCCCGACGCGAGCAGCCGTGGACCGAAGACACGATCGTTCTGATTTGGTCGGCGACGAAGGGGATGGGAAGCGCTTGTCTGCTGCACGTCTTGCAGCAACACAAGATCGACATCGAACGTCGGGTGGGGGACTTCTGGCCGGAATTCGCGCAAGCCGGGAAAGAACCGATCACGCTGGGGCAATTGCTGTCGCATCAGGCCGGATTGGCGGCGCTCGATCGAAAAGTAGATCTGCTTGATTATGCCGCGGTCATCGATGCTTTGGCCAAGCAAGAGCCGAATTGGCCGCCGGGAACCGCGCACGGATATCACGTGCGAACATTCGGCTTTCTGGTCGACGAACTCGTCAGGCGAATCTCTGGAATAAAGTTAGCCGAGTACTGGCGAAAAAGTTTTGCCGGGCCGCTTGGCCTCGATCTTTGGATCGGTTTGCCAGAAAAGGAAAATGCGCGGGTCGCGACGATGTACGCTCCCAAAGCAGGCAAACAACCGGAGCCGAAAGACCGCCAGTCCGGTCCGCCAGTTGGACGGAGTCGTCCCGTGGCGAGCTCGGACTTTTATACTGATCTGGCAACTAAGGGAACCTTTGCGCACAAGGTTTTTACTTCGCCTTTTGGTTTGAACGCCATCAGCGCGATGAACAAACCGGAGATTCGCGCTCTGCCGATCGTTTCGTTTGGTGGAATTGGCAGTGCAAGCGCGCTCGCGAAATTTTACGCGATCCTGGCAAACGGCGGACGAATGGACGGTCGAGAGTTCTTTTCCGAAAAGACGATCGATTGGATGACGAACACGCTCACCGATAGGATTGATCGCGTGTTCCAAATCCCGACCGCATTTTCGGCCGGTTTCATGAAAGACTCGCGCGGTGCGCGCGAAAACTTGACCGCTTTAAGCGGTCAAGTTTCGAAACGCGCTATCTTCGGAACATCACCGTCAGCCTTCGGCCATCCTGGCGCCGGCGGCAGCCACGCTTTCGCTGATCCTCAAAACGGGATCAGTTTCGCCTACGTGATGAACCAAATGGAGCAATCGGTCTTGCCTAACGAAAAATCATTGCGTCTGGCGGATGCCATTTATCAACTGTAGTGGCAGGCGTAT
>Ga0209375_1001988_pt1 | contig 15112 bp, 9 predicted proteins | sample GraSoiAngelo_131_FD_185888 | JGI IMG/M metagenome (GOLD analysis project Ga0209375, IMG submission 185888) | Grasslands soil microbial communities from the Angelo Coastal Reserve, California, USA - 14_0929_02_30cm (SPAdes) (version 2) | ecosystem: Environmental > Terrestrial > Soil > Grasslands ... | reverse complement strand
CGTCCGCGCCGTCCCCGGAGAGAACCACCTTCACGTGCCGGCGCGCCTCGCGCGCGATCGCGAAGCACGGCAGGAGCGACGGATCGGCGAACGGCTCGTCGAGATAGTCGAGAGCCGGCTCCAGGGCCGACAGGATATCCGTGCGGGTCAGGGGAATCTCGGTGTGTACGCTGCCGATCTGACTCGCCACCTGCCGACTGAAGCGCGCCTCGTCGAAGACCGCATCCTCGGGAAACGTCACCGAGAAGGTGCGCAGCGGGGTGGGGCTGGCCGCCGCGGCGAGACAGCTGACGACCGAGGAATCGATGCCGCCGCTCAGAAAGGCGCCGACCGGGACGTCCGCCACCAGGTGCTCGCGAACGGCGGTCGTGAGCAAGGAGCGGAGCTCCTCCTCGGCGCCCGCCTCCGTACGGTGCTCGACGCCGGGCTGCCAGCCCCAGTACGGGCGTCGCCGCACGCTCTCACCTTCGACGATGAGGAGCTCTCCGGGGGCGACCCGCTGGACGTCCTGGTAGATCGTGTCGGTGCGGGGCACGTATCCACAGCTCAGGTAGTGGCGCAGCGCGCCGGGGTCGACCCGACGCTCCGTCAGCCCGGCGGCGACGAGCGCCTTGATCTCGGATGCGAAGCCGAAGCCCCGACGCCCACTCGCGTAGAAGAGCGGCTTGATCCCGATTCGGTCGCGGGCAAGCACGAGCCGCCGGGCCGCTCGGTCCCAGATCGCGAGCGCGAACATGCCATGGAGCCTCGCAATGGCGTCGGGCCCCTCGTCCTCGTAGAGATGGACGATCGTCTCGCAGTCACTCGCGGTCTGAAAGCGGTGACCGCGCGCCTCGAGCTCCGAGCGGAGCTGCCGGTAGTTGTAGATCTCACCGTTGCACACGACCCTCACCGATCCGGTCTCGTTCACGAGCGGCTGCGCGCCGCCGGCCACGTCGATGATGGCCAGCCTGCGGTGTCCGAGCGCGGCCTGGTCGTCCATCCAGCATCCCTCACCGTCCGGCCCGCGGTGGGCGAGGGCCGCCGTCATGCGGCGCACCAGCTCGGCGGTGTCGGGACGGGGCCCGGCGCTGATCAGACCTGCGATTCCACACATGGTATTACACCGTAGACGGGTCGCGTCCGGCGCTCAGCGACCCGAGCGCCTGCACGCCACCGCATGTAGACGTGGGGCAGCGCGACCGTCAGCGCGATGACGAACCAGAAGTGTCGTTGCCGCAACCCGTAGTTCAGCATCCCGTACATGAGGATCGACGCGTAGGAGACGAGCAGCGCTTGCGCGGCCATGAGGGCGTCCGGGTCGCGAGCGCGCCAGGCCCACTGCAGAAACCTGACGGTCCTCAGCATGGCATCGGCCAGCAGCCCGAGCATGATCAGGCCGCCGATGGCCCCCGTCTCGCCGAGCACTCCGAGATACGAGTTGTGCATCTCCTGAGCCTTTCCGCCCGGCACGACCCGAGGGACCCACGCGGCGAACCCACCCGGCCCCACCCCGACGAGAGGGTGCTCGGCAAAGACCGTGTAGAAGGTCTGGAGCTGGTCCGCCCGCCCCCGGCTCAGCTCATCCAGCTCCAAGTTGTCCTCCTGGACGTACGAGAAGGACCGCCGAACGCCGTACGGCAGCTCGTCGAGATGCTTTCCCAGCACCTGCCACGCGGACCCGGCGAAGAGAACCGCCGCACAGGTCCACACCAGGGCGAGCCTCGGCGACGCGAGCAGGAGCATCAGCCAGACCGACAGAACGGCGATGACGACGCCGGCACGGCTCCCGCTGCCCACCACGCCCGCGAACCCAACCAGGACGAGTGCGCCATAGAGGACGCGGGCGCTTCGCGACGCGGCGCGGCTGAACATCCTGGCGCAGAAGAACGGGATGACCGCGACCACGAAGGACTGAAGCTGGTTGATGCCGTGGAAGAGGCCGGCGACCCTCCCGCCCTGCACCAGGAGGTTGTCCATGCCCCCGCGCCACATGAGCAGCGTCCCCACTCCGCCGGCCACGCATCCCACGACGCCGGCTCCCCGCCAGGCGGCCAGGGTGCGACGCAGCCGGTCGGGGCTGCCGAGCAGCTGGCAGATCAGGAAGAGGGACAGACACAGCCAGAAGTTCGTGGCGAGCTCGATCAGCGACTCCGTGCCGGTCTCGCCCAGGGCCGCGGAGGCGACATTCGCCACACAGAAGGCGGCGAGGAGTATGATGATGCGGCGGCCCTGGCGGTCCGTGACGCGGCTGCTCGAGCCGGTTCCGTTGAACAGGACGGGATCTGCCAGGGTCAGCTTCTGCAGCATGATGGGCCCCTCGTCCTGGGGATAGCCCGCGAGGTCGGCCATCGTCTTCGTCACCGGGAGGAGCAGCACCCAGAGGCACAGGCCCGTGAATGGGTACAGAAAGATCCGCGTCGCGATGAAGAGCACGGGGATTCCCACGATCACGGTGAGGGCGAGAAGCGGGCCGCTATCCATGGCCTGGCACCGCGCCGCTCACAGCGCCTTCCACAGGATGGGCTTGATGGACCGCAGGGTCTCCTCCACCATCGCGTCGGTCCGAATTCGGTGCGTGGGGACGCCGGCAAAGTCGAGCTCCGATGATCGCGCGTGCCGCAGACGGAGGTAATCGGTCGGCTCTGGCCCACCGCGTTTCTCCCGCGTGAGGTTGCGATGCTCGGCCACCTCGAGCGGGACCTCCAGGCAGAAGACGAGGTCGGGCCTCGGGATCGCCAGGTATGTCCGCTCCTCCGCCCGCGCGAGCCATCGGTACAGCGGGTTCGGGTCGTCGCGGAGGAAGTGGAGGGCCGGCCCCTCCGGCACGCCGGGCTGGCGGGTCGGGTGCCGGTCGGCGACCACCAGGGTCCCGTTCATGGCCTTGCGGTGGGCGCCGAGCAGGAGCCTCTTCCTGTCGTGGGCCAGCATCAGCGCCCGCAGCGCGTAGAAGAGCCGGCGGCGGCCGCGCGTCGCCCCCCGCCCCGCTCCGTTCCCCTCTGCCGCCTGCACGTCGATCCGAGAGGTTCGCCAGCCCGGCATCGCGCGCCGCAGCAGCGGGAGGAGAAGACGCGGGAGAGCGGTGGCCACGGACGGGGGCGGCTTGCCGCCATGGATCGTTGCCACGGAGACGAAGTCCCCGAGCCAGCGGCGCACCTCCCGGACCACCGTGGACTTGCCGGAACCGTCCGCGCCCACCACCCCGATGACCGCTCCGCCCGAGAGCAGCGCTTGCGTCGGCGTCCCGCCCCGCAGCGTGCGCCAGGCCTTGCGCCACGCGCGCCGGCCCCGTGCCAGGCTCGCACTCCCGCCCACGAACCGTCGGTGCGGTCTCAGCCGCGATGCCAGCGCTCTACAGAGACGGAAGCGACCGAGCCCCGATCGCCCCGACTCGATGGCGTGCGTGAGGCTCCGGAAGAGCGCGAATTCGACGCTCGGAAGATGCTCCTCCAGCAGGCGGCGCACCTCCTGATCGTCCACTCCCTGGCGCAACCACCGCAGCTCGTCGGCGGCCGCCGTCCAGTCCCGCGGGATGAGGGCCTCGCTCGGTACGGCGTAGTCGAGGCTCTTGCGGATCACGAACAACACCAGCTCCGCAGCCCGCGTGGGCACGTACACCCCGTCCTCCGTCTGCCATGCGCCGCCCAGCAACATGTTCTCCACCGGTAGGTGGTAGCCCTTGATCGCGCCCCCGGTGATCACCCGATAGTACACGTGCAGGTCGAACAGCTTCCCGCTCTCCTGGTCGAACCCGTAGTAGTGACAGACCGAGGGATGCTGTTCGCGACTGCCGGGCTTGCAGCCGAGAGCCCCGACGACCGAGAGGAACTGCGACATGTCGCCCCGGTGAACCAGCAGATCGAGGTCCGTCTCGCCGCGCAGCGCCTCGCGCAGCCGCCAGTTGCTCTTCCAATGGCAGTAGCGCACGCCGGCGCGGCGCAAGGAATCAAACAGCGCACGCAACGAGGGAAGTACCCGCGCTTCGTTCGGCGAGGCGATCCACGATCGCTCTGGCGAAGGCGCGGTAAGTCCCGAAGTCGTCATCATCGCAATGTACCCTCAGCGTGTTTCGCGAAAGCGCTTCGTGGCTCATCAACTGATCGAACATGCTGTGCCCGTGTCGGATGAATCGTTCCATCTCGTCCCTACTTCGTCCGCGTAGAGGCGGATTGCGGCGCGCAAAGGTTCTGGCGAGCACCGTCTCCAGTGGCGCCCTGACGTGGATGACGAGATCCGGCATCGGGACCAGGCGACAGAAGGCCTCGATCTCCTCGGGGCGCGCAGGACGGTCGATGTGGACGAGAATGTTGTGGGCCGAATGGATCGTGCCTTCGTCGACGAGCACCGCATGCCCGCTGGCCGCCTCGCGGGCCAACAGGGAGTGGACGCCGACTTTCCGCAGTACGGCGCGGTAGGCCCTCAAGCCGGTGGCGAAAGAGTCGGTGTCGCGTCGTATCACTGTCCACGCGAAGGCGAGAAACTCGAGGGGTCGTCGGCCGCGAATCATCTCGCTCGCGCCCCGGAGATCGAGCGCGATGTTCTGCAGAGTCGGGTGGCGGAGGACCAGGCGCCCGAAGCTCGGCAGCAAGACGTCCTCCACGGTGGCAACCTGCACGCCGCGCGCGGCGCACTCGCGGAGAATCTCGGCGAGGAGGGTCGACTTGCCGCTCCCCGAGCAACCCGTGATCTCGGCGATCAGGGGTGGTGCGTTCGAGTCCGTCGCGCCCGGCCGCACGGGCGAGGATGGCGAGGGGCCTCGCTCTTCGGGAGCATGCCCACTGCGAGGAGCCGGCCAGCGGGCCGCGCGCCCGCTCGCCCGTGACGCCGCGGTCGAGGCGCCGGCGATCGCCGCGGCGTAGACGCCAGCGAGGCAGGCCAGCCTCGATATCTCGGTGGCGAGCACCGCCCAGGCGGCACCCAGCAGCCCGTAGCGTGGCACCAGGTACTGGCTCGCCAGGACGCAGACGACGAGGCTCAACACCGCAATCGGGAGCTGTTCCGGCAGCCGTCGCGCGGCGGTGACGGCGTAGCTGAGGGCCTGGCCGAGAAAAGAGACGCCCGTCGCCACCGCCAGCCAGACCAGGACGGGTGTGTGCTTGGCGTATTCGGGGGCGTAGAACAGGGTGAGCATGGGGCGACCGAACAGCGCGCATGCTGCGATCCCCAAGAGCCCCAGGCCGCCCGCGATGACCATCGTTCGCGACGTGAGCCGTCGGAAGGCCCCCAGGTCGTGGACGAAGTGGCGCGCGAGCCGGGGGTTGACGGCAGCGCCCAGCGCCAGCGTCGGCTGAATCGCTGCGACGAAGAGGTAGGCGAGCGCCGTGAAGACGCCGATCGCCGGCTCACCCATGTTGGCCTCGATGGCGTAGCGCGGCACGTTGACGGTGAGGCTGCTGATCCCCGCGACGCAGCCCAAGGGAAAGGCGGCCGACACGAGCCGGCCGAGCGACCCGAGCTTCAGTGTCGGCCGAACGCTCGCCAGCCGGACGGCGGCGGGCAGGTCGTACGTCACCAGCAGGCTCCCCCAGCAGAGGCCCATCGCCACGGTGGCGAGGATGATGTCCCCGGTCATCCGGAGGACGAGCCCGACCGCCAGCAAGCTGATGACACCCTTGGCGAGCATCGAGACTGCGACCCGCCGCAGGTTCTCCGCCTTCTGCAGGAGCCCGAACACGACGTCGCTCACCGCCTCGAAGGCCTTGGCGAGCGCCACCGCCAGGATCAGGTAGAGGGTGACACCGTGGTAGCCCAGGCCGAACGCCATTGCGGCAATGGCGACCAGGCCGAGCGCGGTGCCGATGAGGCGCACGGACATGTAGACGCTGAACGGATAGTCTTCGCGCGCGTCGGTCGACTGGAGCAGCCGCAGGTTGAGATTGGTCAGGGTGATGATGGGGGCCGTCAGGGCGAGGCCGAGCGCGAAGCGCCCGACGTCGGTCTCGGTTCCGAGCTTCGCCATACAGACGAGGACGCCCCACTGGCAGGCGCTGTAGCCGAGGTTGCCAACGAGGGCCCACGCCACGTTGCGCCGAAGGGACGGGGTGCCTGGAGACTCCGATGAGGTCAGCATTGATGCGGACGCGACGGATGAGATGGTGGTCACGGACTGTGTTCGCCTTGGGGAGGTGGGGGGTGGGAGGCTGGCCGAGGCTTCGCTCCTCGGGCTACAGACGCCCGCTGGTGTGAATTTTCCCGAGTTTTTCGACGGCAGCGTAGCGCTCAGCCCGCTGCCATCAGTTCAGACCTTCTTCTCAGACCTTCTTCACGACTTCGGCCGCTACCTCCACCGCGACGCTGCGCTGGAGCAGGTCGACGTTCACCACGAACGTCGCCCGACCCCTTTGCCAGCGCTGGACCAGTCCCTCGACCCCTTCGAGCGGCCCGGCAACGATCCGGACGCGATCTCCTTCCCGGATCCACGGCACCGCACGCGCTCGGTCACCCGAGCTGAGGAGGCGACGGACCGCTTCCACCTGCTCGTCCGGAATCGCATGCAACGAGTCCCAGCGCTCGCCGATGATGCGGACGACGCCGTCGGTGCTGACCACGCGGATATACGCCTCGCGCGAGGATGCGAAGTGGAGGAAGACGTAGCCGGGGAAGAGCGGCCGCGCGAGGACGAGGCGGCGATCGCGCCGCCGGCTCGAGACGGAGATGCGGGGCAGGAAGACCTGAAAGCGCCGGCGCCGCAGCCCCTCCTCCACCTTGCTCTCGCACTGGCTCCGCGTCCAGACGGCGTACCAGCGCTCATTCGCGGCGGCGCTAGTCGGAGCGAGATCGGGCACGGCGCTCCCGGGGCTCACGGCACAACCTCCTGGTCGTCGGCGGGAGCGCTCGGCGGAGGCGTCGCGCTGGTCAGCTTCTTGATCCCCATCGTTTCGCGCCGCCCGAGCACTTCGGTGACGCCCTCGTAGACCGGCAGCATGTCGAGCGCGTTGCGCTCGCCCGCCTGGAGCACGCTCTCCGCCGCGGGGAAGTCGCCGCGCGCCGCATAGACGTCCACCGCGAGCGTGCGGTAGAGGTCGCCCCGTTCCGGGGCCCGCTGCAGGGCCGCCCGCAGCACCTGTTCGGCCGCCGCCCTGTCATCCACCTTGAGGTAATCGCGTGCGGCACGGACCAGCGGGCTGACGCTTCGCGCGTTGCGCCCGGCCTCGGCCTGGAGCGCGGTCGCCGCTTCCCTCCAATGGGCGCGGGCCTCGAGCAAGGTGACGAGATCCTCCACGATCCCTGTCCGCTCCTCCCCGGCGGAGGACTCGAGTGCTCGGTTGAGGCCGCGGCCAATCGCGTCGGCCATTTCGTCGTCGAGCGCCGCCAGGCGCGCGTTCAGGCCATCGCCCTCGTCCTGCGCGCGGACGACCTGGCCCGCATCGCCGGGCTCGAGCTCCCCGCCCGAGCCGAGATACGCGTGCGAGGTCAGGAACGGGAAGCGAGACATCGACTCCTCGAGCTCGGCGGCGCCCTCCTGCCGTGCGCCCCGCGCCCAGAGTTGAAGCGCGAGCCGGTCGCGCACCTCGGGCGACCAGGGGCTGAGGGCGAGCGCCCGCCGCAGCTCCGCCTCGGTTGCGGGACCCGGCCCGAGGATCGCGGCGAGCGCCTCGTGGCCCTCGAGGCTCGCCGGAGACCGATCGAGGCCGCGGCGGACGAGCGCCAGCGCACGCCCGCGGTCGCCCTCCTCCGCAAGCACGAGGTCGGCCTTCTCCAGACAGTCGCGGGGCGAGATGGGCGCGGCGTGAGCCAGCATGCGCGCGCTGTTTATGACCTGCGGCCCCGCGGCCGCCGCCAGCAGCACGAGCAGCAACCCGAGCGCGCCGGTGCCTCCGGCCCGCCGGGAGCGCCCGCTCAGCACCAGGAGCGCGACGACGACCATGAGCGCAAGGAAGTTCGCGGGCATGTGCAACCCGAAGTCGACCAGGCTCTGAGCGAGGACGGCTGCGACACCGCCCGCGAGGCCGCAGCGTATGAAGGGCTGCTCCCTGAGGGCGGCTCGCCACTCGGGGAGCTCGAAGCTGCCCAGGTCTTCGCTGGCGGGCTCGTGAGGCCCGAGCCGTACTTGCACGGCGCGAATCGTCTGCTCACGCCGGCTGGCTCGGAGGACGGCGAGCGCAAAGAGCATCACCAGGGCCACGCCCGCGATACCGTTCTCGGCCGCCAGCTCGAGGTAGTCATTGTGCGCGTGGTCCCAGATCCCCCCCTCGACGGGCGGCGCCTGGTAGGGACGGAAGGCGTGGAGCCACGAGCCCAGGCCGGTGCCAAACAGCGGATGGTCGCGTACGATCGCGCTTCCCTCGGCGCTGACCGCGAGGCGGCTCGGGAGGCTGACATCGATGTTCTCGACGGCGAGCGAGGGCGTCCTCTCGGCAGCGAGCCAGAGGGCCACCGAGGCGCCGCTCGCGGCCCCGAGCGCGAGAGCCGCCAATCCCCAGCTCCTGGCACGTCGCGGCTCGCTTCGTGACCGCATGCTGCGGGCTATCCCGGCGCTCGCGACCGAGAGGCCGAGCAACAGCGCCGCCATTCCCCCCCGCGAGCCGCTCCCGGCGTGCGCGACTCCCATCAGCAGCAAGATGGTGCAGGTGAGCAGCGGCGCCCAGAGACGTCGCTGATGGGCGATCAGTGCCGAGAGCCATGCCTGCCGCGGTCGCATGCCTTTCGCCCGCGCGCCATCGACGGCCTGGCGAAGACGGCCGGACACGAGCCCGATCATCGCCACGGCGTAGGACAGGGTGGCGGGAATCACCATCCCGAGCCAGGCGGCGAAGTGGTTCGGGTTGACGAAGGGGCCCGACACGCGCCCGGCCCACGCGGGCACTCCCGTCATCCAGAGGATCCTGCCGTTGCCGGTCGCCTCCGACAGGAGCCCCAAGCCGGCGAGGAGAGCGCCCCCGGCGAGCAGGGTGAGCAGGAGCCGATCGAAGACCGCCGTGCGCGCGTCTTCCTCCGCGGCCGGCGCGCGCCAGGGATACGCGACGGTGATGACAAACGCTCCGAGCCCGATCGAAAACCGGCTGATCTCCGCCCAGACGCCGTAGGTGTCGATGGCGATGGGCCGCCACACCGTCCAACCCCCGCTACCCGGCCAGCCGGGGAGCATCTCGGCGTACAGACGTGCCGTGGCGGGCGCGATCAGGCGAAGCACCGCCGGTGGCAGGGGGAGGGTCGTCGCCAGCGCGAGCCCGACCAGACCGACCAGCGCCGCGATGCCCGGTGGGTACGGCGCCGCACCGCGCCGCCGCCGTTCGCGGATCGTGACGGCGAGCAACAGGAGGATCACGGCCGAGCCGGCGGCGACGGCCAAGGGTTGGCGGCCACCCAGAAAGAGCGGCAGCCCGACCACGAGGCCCTGCAGCGCGAGAAGCACCTTCCGGTCGCTCTGGCTGATGGCCGGGAGACTCATGCGGATGCCTCCGGCGCTGGCGGTTGGTAATAGTCGTACAGATACAGGTCTCCCCAGGTCAGATCCACGTCGTTCACGACGACGCCGAGGAGGGGGGCGCCGGTCATCACCAGCCGATCGCGGGCCTCGCGGACCAGCCCGCTCGGGGTGCCGTGCCCTCTCACGACGAGCACCACCGCGTCGGCCTCCCTCGCGAGCACCACCGCATCCGTCACCGGCAGCACGGGCGGCGTATCGATGATCACGAAGTCGTATCGGGACCGCAGGCTCGCGAGGGCCTCGCGCATCCGCACGGAGCTCACGAGCTCGGCGGGATTCGCGGGCACCGCCCCCGCCGGGATGAAGGAAATTCGGGGCGCGTCGAGCGAGTGAATCACGCTCTCCAGCTCAGCCTGCCCCGCGAGCAGGCTCGCCAGCCCCCGGCTGGCATCGACCCGGAGCGTCCGATGGCACCTCGGGTGGCGCAGGTCGGCCTCGAGCAGGAGCACCCGCGAGCCGGCCTCGGCGAGCGCCGTAGCGAGGTTGAGGCTCCCCACCGTCTTGCCCTCCGCCGCGACGGCGCTGGTCACGACGATCACCTTGGGTGGAGCGCCGCGTGCCGTGAAGAGGACGGCGGTTCGGAGGCTGCGGAATGCTTCGGCGACCTGCGACCACGGCTCTCGCAGGAGGACCAGGTCGCTCTGGCCTTCGAGTGTGTCCCTCGTGCCGTTCCCGTTGCTCGCCGCTCCGTTCTCGCTCGAGGTCAGCAGCCGGCGGGCGTGGGGGCTCCGCACCGTCGCCCGGCGGGCCTGCTCGAAGTTGGGAATGGTCGCGAGCGTCGGCAGCAGGAGCAGGTCCTCTACCTCCTGGGTACTCTTGACGCTCTGATCGAAGTACTCGCAGGAGAAGGCCGCGCCGACGGCGAATACGAGCCCGGCGAGCACGCCGAGCGTGACGTTGAGCGGGACGTTCGGCTTGCTCGGTCGGAACGGCACCTCGGCCCGCTCGATGACCCGAACGTTGGAGGCGACGAGCTCCGCGTTCACACCGGTCTCCATCCGCTGCTTGAGCAGCGACGCATGTAGGGCGTGGGCGGTCTCCACGTTGTTCTTGAGAAGCTGGTAGCGCGCTCCCAGGTCACGCAACTCGATCGACTTTGCGCCCAGGCGGTTGAGCGTGCGCCGGAGCTGCTCCTCGGCCAGCCGCGCAGCGTCGTAGCGGGCGCGGATCGCCTCGACCTCCTGCGTCATCTCGGCGCGCAGCTGTTCCTCGATCTCCGCCTGCTGCCGCCGCAGCTCTTGCGACTGCGGGTGGTTCGGACCGAGCCGCCCGTCCAGGCCCGCCCGCTCGGCCCGGAGGTCGAGCAGGGCGAGGTGCAGCTTCTGGATGCCCGGACGATCGAGGAAGTAGGCGAGCAGGTCGCCGGGCGCCTTCTGGGTGAGGAACTCGTAGCGCGTCTGGAGAGCGACGCGGGCACCTTCCGCTTTCGTGAGCTGGCTCGAGAGGTCCGTGATCCGCTGGCCGACGGTCTTCTGCTCTTCGTTGACGGCGACGCTCGCGTGCTCGGTCGCAAAGCGGCTGAGCGCCGCCTCGGCGCCTTCCACTTGCTGCCGCGCCTCCTCGAGCTGGCGCCCGAGGAACTCCTGGGCCGTGACGTCGTTGCCGCGCCGCGCCTCCTGGTTGGCGTCCAGGTACGCCTGGGTGTGCGCCGCCGCGAGAAGCGCCGAGAGGGCGGGGTCCGGGGTCGTGAAGCGCACCTCCACGATGTCGGTTCCACGGATCTCCTCGACCTTGAGGTAGCGTATGTAGCGATCGATGAGCACAGGACCGGCCGACGCCGGACTCGCCGTCTCGCGCTCGGAATATCCGGCCGGGGCGCTCTCGAGGCCGCGCGGACGGACGGGCCGCGGGAGGGCCTCGCCGAGCGCGAGCAGGCCGCGCAGGCGGGGGCGAGGATGGAGGAAGGCCTCGTTCGTCGCCAGCCCGTGCTCGCGGATGACCCGCTCCGCAAGATCCCGGCTCTGCAACGCCGCCACCTGCGCGCTGACGAAGGTCAGCGCCGCATTCGTATCGCGGTCGCCGTCGGCGAGCCGGAGCACGTTGCCGTCGAGGCGCAGCTGGATGGGGGACTGCCGCGCGACCTGCAGGCGCGTCGACGCGGTATAGAGGCGCGGCGTCAGGAGCGTGACCAGGATCGTCAAGCCTACGGTGACCCCGAAGCACGCGACCGCGAGCCAGCGGTGCCTGTAGAGGACCGAGAGGTAGTCCCGCAGGTGTCGCGGCGCCTCGCTGAACTCGGCGTCGAAGATCGGCGGCGGGAGCTGTCCGTTTCGAGACGGAAGCTGCCCACGGGCCGAATCAGCCGGCATCGGGACTGGAGCTCGGTCGCGGGTGATCACCACATCCTCCGGCTAGAAGAGCGGCACGCTGCCGCCCACGTAGACCAGGCCTTTGGCGAGGCTGTAGACGCCCCAGGGCACCAGGCGGATCATCGAGGCCGGGACACGCACGACGTCCCCGTCGGTGATGGGCACGTCGCCCGTACGGCCATCGGCCACCGCTTCGAGGTCGACGGTGAAGGAGCGCTCCTCGCCCGGGCCGAGCACCCGCTTCACGGTGGCGTGGCGGCGATCGGCGGGGAACAGATCCCCGCCTGCTGCCGCGAGCGCTCCGCTCAACGTGAGCCCGCGGGTGACAGGGTACGAGCCGGGCTTCTGGACCCAGCCATCGACGAGAACGCTGCCAGCGGGCGAAACCGTGATGACGTCGCCGGGGCGCACGCGCGGGTTGAGCCCCCGGCCGTGGTCGACGGGCGCGTGGAGCAGCACCTCGAGATCGAGGCGAATCGGCGCCGAGGTGTGCGCTGCCTCCTCCGGCGAGGCCGGCGCCGAATCGGCGGCGGGTGCGAACTCGACCACGCGGCCCGCCTCCTTGGCCGGCCCACCGGCCGCCCAGATCAGGTCGGCAAGCGTCGCCCGCGGCCGCGTGAGGGGATAGAGGCCCGGCCGCTCGACGCTGCCGATCACCGCCACGACCCGGCTCCGGTACTCCACGATCTGCACGCTCACCCGGGGCTGGCGGAGAATCCCGTTTTTCACGAGTCGCCGGGCGATCTCGGCCTCCAGCTCGGTCGCGGTGAGCCCTTCCGCGTGCACGGCGCCGATCAGGGGCAGGGTCACGTCCCCGCTGTCGTTCACCCGCAGTCCCTGCGACGCGGGCATGGCCGCGACCGCCGTGGGCCCGAGGGCTCCCGGAGTTGGCCGGGGCACCGGGGCTCCCCCCTGCATGTCGAGCAGGTCCGGGATGCGGATCTCGAGCAGGTCGTCGGGCCCCATCCGATAGCCTTCGGCCGACTGCTCCTTCGCGCGCGCGGTCGCCAGCGCCTCGAGACGGGCGCGGTCCTGGGAGCTCATCACGTCGCCCGCATCGACGGCCGGCGATCCTTGCGCTCGCCCGACGGCAGGGTTCACCGCCGGCTTCGCTCGCGGCGCGCAGCCGTTGCCGAAGATCGGCAGGAGCAGAAGCACGGCGAAAGTGACCGCCGCCCGTCGCAGTCGGCGCCCGTCGTTCGTCAGCATGCCTTTCATCTCACCGATCACGAGGGAGACCGAGTCGGGCACTGCGGATAGTGCATGCACCGGACCTTCCCGTTCCGCCCCTGGCAGCAGGCGCGCTGTACCGCGGTCGCCGGGCGACCGCGCTCGGTCGGACAGGTCTTGCTGTCGGTCCGCACGAGCACCGCCCCGGCCCGACACTGGAACGCCGGGGAGACGTCCGCCCGCGCGGGCGACAGGGCGAAACCCACCCAGAGAAAGAGGAGCATCGCCCCGGACGGCCACCGTCGTGCTGCGAGAGGCTCTCTCACACCCATCCCTCGATTCTCTCCGTGGGCCACGCGTGAAGGCTCTCGCGCTCGGCTTCCGTGCTGCATTGCCGGATCGTGCCGCATTGCCGGATTTGGAAATGGTGGACCAAAGGCACCGCGTCTCCTAGTGTTTCAGCGTGGGGTTGCGTTGGGCAGAGGTCACGTTCTCGCCTGCGGGTTCCTCCCGGCTCGCACCCTGCACGCGCCACCTCTCCGGCTTCTCCGCCAGCATTCCGAGAAAGCGCCGGTAGAGCTCGCAGCGTCGATAATGTTCGGTCAGGCAGAACCGATTCAGATGGCCGGCCGACGGAATCCGCATGGACTCCGTGTCGGCACGACAGATGGGGGTTACGGCACTGTAGAGGCAAGGACACTTCACCACGGCGGCGCGAGATTGGTTGAGGCAAGCTCTTTCTGTGTCTCTCAGGTGACCCGGCGCTTACGTCCGGGAATGGGTTAGCAACGAGCGTGCCTTGGCAGCCACGCTCGCGCCACGACGTCCAGCCAGGGGTTAGTGTCGCCTTGGCCTGACGTGCCCCCGACATGCTTGTAAAAAGGAACCGGAGAGGTTCCAACCGACCGGAAACGCCTCTCCCAAAGGACGCCCTTCGTCCCCGCGGAAGCGCACCCCCGCGGTGCGCTTCCGCGCACCCGACAGCTTTCCAGCGATTTTACGTCGTCGCGCCGAGCACAACCGCACCTCGCGGGTACGTTCGGCGCGCTCGATTGAGGCGGCTCCGAACGGCCGAGAAGCGGGCGGGGGGCTCAGGCCCGCAGGTCCGGACTGTTCGACGCGGAGATGCGCCGGTGCCGAAGAACGGGGCGGAAGTCACGGCGGCAGATCCCGTGGCGCTTCATGAGCGCCCGGACGTGCTTGGGAGTGATCCCGCCGTGCTGGGCAACGAGCACGGTCCTGCCCCGGTAGCGGCGAAGTAGGGAGAGAAGATAGAGCCTCTCGAAGGTTGCGAGCGCGTGCTGGCGGGCGACGCGAAAGGGCAGCTCGAGCTCGCCGGGCGATGGTCCCCGGGCGGGCGCACCTCCCCCGCAGAGAAGGTGGGCCGGCCCAATGGCATCCCCCGGGCACGCGACGATGGCTGTCTCGATCACGTTCTCCAGCTCACGCACGTTGCCGGGCCAATCGTAAGACATGAGGACATCGACCGCCTCATGGCTCACCCGGTGGACGCCGGGCCGCTTCAGTCGCAGTCGCTTCTGATCGACGAAGTAGCTCACCAGGAGCGGGATGTCCTCGCGCCGCTCGCGCAGCGGGGGGAGATGGATGTGGACCACCTTCAGGCGGTGAAGGAGATCCTCCCGGAAGCACCCCGCCCGCACGGCGGCCCTCAGATCGGCGTTGGTGGCGGTGATGAGGCGGAAGTCGCTGCGGATCAGGTGATCACCGCCGAGCCGGCGGAACTCGCGCTCCTGCAGCACGCGCAGGAGCTTCGCCTGGGCTTCGAGGGGGAGGTTGGCGATTTCATCCAAGAACAGCGTGGTGCCGTCCGCCAGCTCGAAGACGCCCATTCGGCGGCGATCGGCTCCGGTGAACGCACCGCGTTCGTGACCGAACAGCTCGCTCTCGAGCAACAACGGCGCGACCGCATTGCAGTCCACGGCCACGAACTCCCTCGCTGCCCGCGGGCTCAGCTTGTGAATCAGCCGCCCGATGATCTCCTTGCCGGTGCCGGTCTCCCCCGTGATTAAGACGGAAACATCGGCGGGAGCGACGCGCTGCACGACCGCCCATATCTCGTGGAACTCGGGGCTGCGGCTGACGAGGGTACGTCCCTCGCCCACCTCGACGTGCAGGATCTCCTTCGTGGCGGGCATCCGACGTTCCCCGGGTTGAATGCGCGCCGGGGGCCGGCGTGTATGCAATCTCTACTCCAGGCCTTGGC
>Ga0209375_1001985_pt1 | contig 15116 bp, 18 predicted proteins | sample GraSoiAngelo_131_FD_185888 | JGI IMG/M metagenome (GOLD analysis project Ga0209375, IMG submission 185888) | Grasslands soil microbial communities from the Angelo Coastal Reserve, California, USA - 14_0929_02_30cm (SPAdes) (version 2) | ecosystem: Environmental > Terrestrial > Soil > Grasslands ... | reverse complement strand
TCGGCGAATTCGCCGGGATCCGGCCGGTCGAGATCCTCGGCGGCACGGTCTTCCCGCCGATCCAGGTGACCCCCTACCTCGTGAGCGTCGGCCCGCACGGGTTCTATTGGTTCCGACTCGAGCGGCGCGGCGATGCGGACGAGCCATATGGGATCGAGTCCACGGCCATCTAGGTCATCGACGGGGGCCTCGACGGCCCCGTAAACACAGGAGGCCAGCGTACTCGAAGCTGAAGCAGAAACCGACGGAAACCAGGAGGGATCATGATGAACCAACGGATCTGTGCATTCGCCGTCTCGATGCTGGTGCCCGCGGCGATCGTCGCCGCGTGTGCGAAGCGTACCGTCACGGTGGACGTCTCCGCTCCGCCACGGGCCGCCTCGCCCGCACCACCGCGCTCGGGTGGAGCCGCGGCGACGGAGTCGCCAGTCACGCCGCTCGCGGAGGTCACGACGCGGCCGGGCACGGCGTCGCCCGGCGCGCCGGCGCCCGGCACGGCGTCGCCCGGCACGTCGGAGCCGCGCACGCCGCTCGGGTCGGCGCGTCCGGCCCCCGCCGAGTTCGCCGCGCGGGCCGAGCTCGAGGACATCCACTTCGACTTCGACCGCCACGACATCCGCCCGGGCGACGCGAGGATCCTCGACGTCAGCGCGGCCTGGCTTCAGGAGAACCCGGGCACGCTCGTCCTCATCGAGGGCCACTGCGACGAGCGTGGCACGGACGCCTACAACCTGGCCCTCGGCGACCGTCGCGCGAAGGCCGCGATGGACTACCTCGTCTCGCGCGGCATCCAGGCCGAGCGGATGAACACGCTGAGTTACGGAAAGGAGAAGCCCGTGTGCCAGGAGCACACCGAGGCGTGCTGGGCCAAGAACCGGCACGCCCACTTCCTCGTGAAGGCGCGCTGACTGTAGGTCCGGGCGGTGCGCCGCGTCCTCCTCGTGCTCTGGGTCGCCGCCCTGACCGGCTGTGCCGGGAGCGCGCCCGAGCGCGGCGCCATCACGCTGGTGTTCAAGTACGCGCGCATCCTCGGGCCGGCGGATCCTCTGCCGGGGCTCTTGCGCGAGTTCGAGGCGGCGCATCCGAACGTCCGCGTCAAGGGCGAGTCGCTGCCGTGGACGTCAGACGAGCAGCACCAGTTCTACGTCATCAACCTCGAGGGCAGGAGCCCCGGCTTCGACGTGATGATGCTCGACCTCATCTGGGTGCCCGAGTTCGCGCGCGCCGGCTGGCTGCTCGACCTGACTCCGCGTCTCGGCCCGGGCGAGCTCCGGCCGTACTTCCCGAGCACGGTCGAGGCAGCGACGTACGACGGCCGCGTCTTCGCGCTGCCCTGGATCATGAACGTGGGGCTCCTCTACTACCGCACGGACCTCCTCCGGAGGTACGGGCTCGAACCGCCCGAGACCTTCGACGCGCTCGTGCGGCAGGTGCGCCGGATCCGGGAGGGGGAGGGAGACCCCGCGCTCGACGGCTACCTGTGGCAGGCGAAGCAGTACGAGGGGCTCGTGGTGAACGTTCTCGAATCGTTCTGGGCGAACGGGACGCGGCTGCTCGCGGCCGACGACACGGTGTTCCCCGAGCCCGAGCGGGCCGCCGAGGCGCTCGCGTTCCTCCGCGGGCTCATCGCGTCGGGCGTGAGCCCGGCCTGGACGACGGCGGCGGACGAGGAGCTCTCGCGGCGCGCCTTCGGCGACGGCCACGCGATCTTCCTCCGGAACTGGCCGTACGCAATGGACCTGTTCCAGGCGCGGGACTCCAGGGTGCGCGGCCGCGTCGGGATCGCGCCGCTGCCGCGGCTCGCGCGCGGCCCGCGGGGCGCGGGCTCGACCGGCGGCGCGCACCTCGGCGTGTCCCGGCGGAGCCGCCACCCGGACCTCGCGGTCGGGCTGGTGCGCTTCCTCACGAGCGAGCGCGCCCAGAAGGCGCTCGCGCGCGGCGCGGCGCTCTCCCCAACGCGCGAGGCGCTCTACGACGACCCCGAGCTCGTGCGGAGCCGCCCCGACCTCCCGGCGCTCCGCGCGCTCATGCGCGCGGGCCGCCCGCGTCCCGTCACGCCCTACTACCTCTTGCTCTCCGCGACGGTCCAGCCCGAGTTCTCGGCGGTCCTGGTCGGCGTCAAGCCGCCAGGGCGCGCGATCGGCGACGCGCGTCTCAGGCTCACCCACTTCTTCGGGGCGCTCCGGTGACCGGGCGCGAGCGCGCAGACCGGCGACAGGCGCTTCGCTTGCTGGCGCCGACGCTCCTGGCGCTCGGCGCGCTCACGGTCTACCCGGGATTCTGGGTGGTGTGGCTCTCGCTCCAGCATCGGGTCCCGATCTTCCACGTGGCGCGCTTCGCCGGACTCGACAACTACGTGTTCCTCGCGAGCGACCCGCGCTTCTGGAACGCCGCGCGCACGACGGTGGTCTTCACAGCCCTGTCGGTGGCGCTCGAGCTCGCGCTGGGCGTCACGGTCGCGCTCGCGCTCCACCGCCAGCGGCGCGGCCGGCGGCTCGGGCTCTCGCTCCTTCTCCTGGCGTGGGCGATGCCGTCGGTGGTGACCGCGAAGCTCTACGAGTGGCTCTACCATCCCGCAGCCGGGCTCGTCAGCGTGCTGCTCGGCGGTCACGCGTTGAACTGGCTCGGCGACCCGTACCTGGCGCTCCCGGCGGTCATCCTCGCCGACGTGTGGCGCACCATGCCCTTCGTCGCGATCCTCTGCTACGCGCGCCTGGTGACGATTCCCGCGGAGGTCTACGAGGCGGCTCAGGTGGACGGCGCCGGCCGGCTGGCGACGCTCGGCCGCATCACGCTGCCGCTGCTGGGCCGCATCGTCATGTTAGCGCTCCTCCTGCGGATGCTCGACGCGCTGCGCGCGTTCGATATCATGTTTGTGCTCACGGGCGGTGGTCCGGCGGGTACCACCGAGACACTCACGGTCTACGCCTACCGGAGCCTCTTCCAGATGCTCCAGCTCGGCTTCGGCTCGGCGGTCAGCGTGGTCGTCTTTGCGCTCGTGATGGGCGTCGCGTGGGCGTACCTCCGGCTGCTCCGCGCACGCGCGGTCGTGGCGTGAGACGCCCGGAACAGACCCTTGTCGACGTGCTGGTCCTCCTGGCGCTCGGCGCGTACGCGGTGCCGTTCTTCTGGCAGCTCCTGACGTCGTTCAAGCCCGAGACCGAGCTGCTGCGCGTCCCGCCGCTCCTGCCGAGCCGGCTGACGCTCGCGCATTATAGCGTCGTGCTCGAGCAGAGCCTGATCCCCCGTGCGCTCGTGAACAGCGTGGGGATCGCGACGCTGACGACCCTCCTGGCGCTCGCGGTGGGGGTGCCCGGCGCGTACGCGATCGCGAGGCTCCCGCTGCCCGGCAAGGGCGCCCTCCTCCTCGCGATCGTCGCGAGCACGGCGTTTCCGCAGATCGCGACCGTGAGCCCGCTCTACCTCCTGATGCGCACGATCGGCCTCCGAGACACCTGGGCGGGCCTCGTCCTCGTCCACTCCTCGTTCGCGCTGCCGCTGACGATCTGGCTCCTCGTCGGGTTCATCCGCGAGATTCCCCGCGAGGCCGAGGAGGCTGCGTCCGTCGACGGCGCCGGCACGCTCGCGACGCTCCGCTGGGTCGTGGCGCCCCGGCTCGCGCCCGGGATCGCCTCGACCGCGCTCCTGACGTTCCTGTTCAGCTGGAACGAGTTCCTCTTCGCGTACACGTTCACGGCCTCGGAGGCGAGCCGGACGATCCCGGTCGCGCTCGCGCTCTTCCCCGGCGTCTACGAGGTGCCCTGGGGCGACATCGCCGCCGCGTCCATGCTGGCGAGCCTGCCGCCCGTGCTCATCGTGATCGGGCTCCAGCGGTTCCTGGTCCGCGGGCTCGTCGCCGGCGCACTCAAAGAGTAGAAAAGGGGGATCGAGCATGGAAGGACAACAGCGCTGGGGCTTCGGCGGCCGTCTTGACCCCCTGCTGAAGCGCGCGCGGCGGATCGCGATCGCGGTGATCGGTGGCACGGTGCTCCTGGTCGGTGGAGCGATGATCATCCTGCCCGGGCCGGCACTGATCGTCATTCCGGTCGGCCTGGCCATTCTCGCGACCGAGTTCGTTTGGGCGCGCCGCCTCCTGGAGCGCGTCCGGGCCCGGGTGGGCGGGCTACGGCGCCGGACGCGCCCGACGCGAGCAAGCCCGACTCGGGGGAGCGGCGAAGCCGCACGATTTTCGAGAAATAGGCCGTGCGCGGCTCACTGAGAGAGGCGGGCGCTTCCCGGCGGAACCGCGTACACTCTCCAGGGGTTTGGGGGGCCATGTCGGGGCCTCCCATTCCCTAGATCACGAGGTGCGCCATGGGGCTCAAGTACATTGTTGTCGCCGTCGTCGCCATTGCCATCACCGCCTTTGCGCTCCAGAACAACACGCCGACCGCCGTCCGCTTCCTGTTCTGGAACCTCCCCGGGGTCCCGCTGGCGACGATCATCCTCGTGTCGGTCACCCTGGGCGTCGTGCTCGTCGGCGTGCCGCTCCTGATCGGGCGCTGGCGGCTGCGCTTGCGCCTACGCTCGCTCGAGGCGCGGGTCGGCACGACCGAGACGCGAGACGGCGAGCGCGACCGCGCCTCGGGGTCCTCGCAGTCCTGGCCGTGAGCGCGCGAACGGGAGCTTCCCGCCTGGATCGGAGGGAGAGAATGATGGAGGTCAGTCGATCACGAGCGCTGCCGGTGGTGCTGCTCGGTACGCTGATCGTCAGCGGGTGTGTCCTATCGCCGCCGGCGGGAACGCTGGTCCCGCCGCGCGTCGAGGTCCTCGCGGCCGACCCGCGCGCGGTCCGCTATGGCGCGGAGGCGGCCCAGGTTTTCGAGCACTCGGAGATTCGGGACAAGGTGCGCGCGCTCTTCGGCCGCGACTGGAGCGCGGACGGCGCGCGCTGGGTCTCGGCGCCGGTGCCCGCGTTCTTCTCGAAGTCGTCGCCGCCGCAGGTGCTCCGAATCGGGGAGACCGACTACATCGCCCTGGGCGGATGCATGGCGGCGGCGTGCGCGACCCGTCGAGCGCTCGTGCTCGTGAGCGCCGACGGCGAGCGTCTGCTCGCCCGCGTGGACGACGGCGGCTTGACGCACCTCTACGCCTTCGGGCCCGGGATGATCACGCTGACGCCGGAAGATCGGCTGGTCGTCGAGGCGGCGTGGCGCGCGCTCCAGCCGCACTGACGCGTGGCGCGGACCTGATGCGTGGTCTCGTGGTGTCGCCGCGATGGCGACGCAAGCGGCGCGGCTCGGCGCGCGCCCGGGGAGGGCCGGTCGATGGCTGATTTCTGGCGCGATCTCATCTGGACCGCCGTCCGCGACACGACGAACACGCTGAGCGTGGTGATGCCCGGTGTCCTCGCGATGCTCGCGCTCGTGGTGCTGGGTGCCGTGCTCGGCTGGATCGGCAGCGCACTCGTCAGGCGTCTCGCCCACGCCGGGGACCTCGACCGGCGGAGCCGAGAGTGGGGCCTGACGCACGCGCTCGCGCGTGCGGGCGTCTACAGGACGCCGTCGGAGCTTCTGCGGCTCGTCGTGTTCTGGGGCGTCTTCGTGATCTTCGCGACCATGGGGATCGACGCCCTCGCGATTCCCGGCGCGCCGGGCGCCACGGGGATGCTGATGTACCTGCTTCCACGCGCGCTCTCCGCGCTGCTGATCCTCGTGGTCGGCTGGCTTGCGGCGAACTTCCTCGGGCAGGCGGCGCTGATCGCCGCGGTCAACGCGGGCCTGCCCGAGGCGCGGCTCCTGGCCCGCGCGGCCCGGTGGCTCGTGCTGCTGTTCGCGTTCGCGACGGCGCTCACCGAGATCGGGATCGGCCGCGGCATGATCCTGGTCGCCTTCGGCATCCTCTTCGGCGGGCTCGTGCTCGCCCTGGCGCTCGCCTTCGGCCTCGGCGGTCGCCACCTCGCCCGCCACATCCTGGAGCGCGGGCGGCTGCGCGAGCGGGTGCCCTCGGACCGCGAGACCATCAACCACATCTGAACGGCCGGCCGATCGCGGGATGCTCGCGCGGGACGAGCCCGGTCATCGCAGAGCGCCACACCGTAGGCGGCGGGGCGCCGTGCTAGAGTGGCGTATCGCCGTACGCGGAGGATCTGGACGTGAGTGGAGTGCTCATCACGTTCGAGGGCGTCGAGGGGTCGGGCAAGACGACCCAGATGCGGCGCCTCGGACGTTGGCTCCGCGCCAAAGGGCGCAGAGTCGAGTGGACCCGTGAGCCCGACGGGACGCGCCTCGGGGTCGCCGTGCGTCGCCTGTTCGAGCATCCCGGCGTCCGGCCCGAACCGCTCGTCGAGGTCTTCCTGTTCATGGCCGCGCGCCACCAGCACGTCGCCGAGAAGGTCCGCCCGTGGCTCGAGCGCGGCCGCGTCGTGCTCTGCGACCGCTACGCCGACGCGACCGTGGCGTACCAGGGCTACGGGCGCGGCGTCGACCCCAACCTGATCCGCGAGCTGAACGTCCGGGCGACCGGCGGCGTCCTGCCCGACCTCACGCTGCTCTTCGACCTCGATCCCGTCGAGGGGCTCCGGCGGATCCGCGGCCGGCGGCGCGACCGCTTCGAGCGTGAGGCGCTCGCCTTCCACCGGCGCGTGCGGCGGGGCTACCTGGAGATCCGGCGCGCGGAGCCCAAGCGCGTGCGCCTCGTGCGCGCGGCCGCGCCGCCGGACGTGGTCGCCGCGGAGGTGCGCGCGATCGTCGAGGAGTTCCTGCGTGGCGCTTGACGCGATCCGCGACCAGCCGCGCGCCGTGGCACTGCTCCGGCGGGCGCTCGAGACCGACCGCGTCGCGCACGCGTACGCGTTCGTCGGGCCCGGCGGCGCGGGACGGATGACGACGGCGCTCGCGTTCGCCCACGCGCTGCTCTGCCCGAGCGCCGGGTGCGGCGTGTGCCGCGCCTGCCGGCTCGCCACGCTGCGCCAGCACCCCGATCTCCACGTGCTGGTACCGACGCCGCCCGAGACGAACCCGAAGGGCGCGCGCGCGATCCGCATCGACGCGATCCGCGAGCTGGAGCGCCAGGCGGCGCTCCGGCCCGCGATGGCCCGCCGGAAGCTGTTCGTCCTCGACGAGGCCGAGCGTATGACGGGCGAGGCGCCCCAGGCCTTTCTGAAGACCCTCGAGGAGCCGCCCGTCGGAACGGTGATGATCCTCGTCCTGCCGCGGGCGCGTGCGCTGCCCGCCACCGTGGTCTCGCGCTGCCAGGTCGTGCGCTTCGAGCCGCGCAGCGACCAGGCCGAAGCGGCGCTGCGCGCCCAGGCGCAGGCACTCCTGGCCGAGGTGCGAGCCGAGGGCGCCGAGGTGATGTTCAGGCGAACCGAGCGCCTCGACCGCGAGACGGCGGAGGGGCTCGTGGACGCCTACTGGCTCTTCTGCCGTGATCTGGTACTGGCGAAGGCCGGCGCTCCCGCCTCGCTGCTGGCCGACGCCGGGCGTGTCGCCGAGCTCGCCCGCGAGGCCGAGACGTGGACGCTCGACGACCTGCTCGGGGCGATCGAGCTCTGCCGGCAGGCGCGCGAGGCGCTGTTGCGCAACGTGGCGCCCCGGCTCACTATCGAGGTGATACTGAGCCGCCTCGCCCTGCGGGCGGCATGAGGATACATCCATGGAACCTCCGACTGAATACCTGATCGGTGTCCGGCTCCACGAGAGCGCGCAGGCCGACGACTGCAAGCTGGTGGATCTGGACGCCCACGTGGGCGACCTTGTGATGGTCGAGACCGCGAACGGCACCGCGATCGGTGAGGTGCGGCGGCCCAGGCGCGAGCTCCCGGAGTCGAAACGCGAGCGCTTGTACCGGCGAGTCGTGCGGATGGCCAGCGAGACGGAGGTGCGCGAGTACCGCGAGCGCCGCGAGCGCGAGACGCGCGCGGTCGGCACCTGCCAGCAGATGGCGCGCGGGCGCGGGCTCCAGCTCAAGGTCGTGGACGTCGAGATGCAGCCCGCGGCGCGCCGCGTGACCGTCTATTTCAACGCCGACGAGCGCGTCGACTTCCGCGAGCTGGTCCGCGACCTCGCGCGCCAGTTCCACTCGCGGATCGAGATGCGCCAGGTCGGCGCGCGCGACACGACCAAGCTCATGGACGGCATCGGGCCGTGCGGGCGCCAGCTCTGCTGCTCGTCGTACCTCCGGCGCTTCGAGCCGATCTCGGTGAGGATGGCGAAGGCCCAGGACATGCCGCTCACCGACAACCGGCTGCTCGGCAACTGCGGACGGCTGAAGTGCTGTCTCCTCTATGAGTTCTCGACGTACCAGGAGCTCCGCTCGCGGCTGCCGCGCGTCAACACGCCGTGCCAGGCCTCGTGCGGCGGCGGGGGCTGCATGGCCGGCAAGGTGAAGTCGATCCGCGTCCTCAAGCAGTCGGTGGTGGTCGGGTTCCCGGACGGGACCGAGGCGGAAGTGCCGCTCGACCTGCTCACCTGGGAGGGGCGGCCCCACATCCAGGCCCAGCTCGAGGGATCGTGACCGACCGCGCCCGCACCTTCTACCTCACCACGCCGATCTACTACGTCAACGACCGCCCCCACCTCGGGCACGCGTACACGACGATCCTCGCCGACACGATGGCCCGCTACCGGCGCCTCGCGGGCGACGACGTCTGGTTCTTGACCGGGACCGACGAGCACGGCGACAAGATCGCGCAGGCCGCCGCCAAGGCCGGCATCACCCCGCAGCAGCTTGCCGATCGCAACTCGGCAGCGTTCCGGGACGCGTGGCGCCAGCTCGGGATCGAGTACTCCGACTACATCCGGACGACCGAGGCGCGCCACACGAAGGTTGTCCAGGCGATCCTCCAGAAGCTCTGGGACGCGGGCGAGATCTACCTCGGCAAGTACGGCGGCCACTACTGCTTCGGCTGCGAGCGCTTCTACACCGAGAAGGAGATCGTCGACGGCAAGTGCCCGGACCACCAGACGCCGCTCACCTGGATCGAGGAGGAGAACTACTTCTTCAAGATGTCGAAGTACCAGGCGTGGCTGATCGAAACCGTCGAGCGCCAACCCGACTTGATCCGCCCCGAGCGCTACCGGAATGAGATCCTCGGCTTCCTGCGGGAGCCGCTCCAGGACCTCTCGATCAGCCGGCCGAAAAGCCGATTGACCTGGGGGATCCCGCTGCCCTTCGACGACACCTACGTCACGTACGTCTGGTTCGATGCCCTGATCAACTACGTCTCGGCGCTCGGCGGCCCCGGCGCGCCGCGCTTCGAGAGATACTGGCCGCACGCCCAGCACGTGATCGCGAAGGACATCGTCAAGCCCCACGCGATCTACTGGCCGTGCATGCTCAAGGCCGCCGGCATCGACCTGTACCGTCACCTCAACGTGCACGGGTACTGGACCCTCGGCGGCCGCAAGATCTCCAAGTCGGTCGGCAACCTCGTCGAGGCGCTCGCGCTCAAGGACAAGTACGGCAACGACGCCTTCCGCTACTTCGTGCTGCGCGAGATGGTCTTCGGCCTCGATGCCGACTTCTCCGAGGAGGCGCTCGTCAGCCGTCTCAACGCCGACCTCGCCAACGACCTCGGCAACCTCGTCGCGCGCGTGACCACGCTGATCGCGAATGTCGGAGGCGGTAGCGTGCCTGCGACCGAAGGGCGGTTTGCGCGTGGAGGCGAGGCCGCATTTGGTGGGGACCTCAAGGGTGACTTTGAGAAGTCGCGCGGTAACGTCGACGCGGCGATGGAGGAGTTTGCGTTCCATCGTGCGCTCGCGGCGATCTGGGATTTCATCGGTGCGGTGAACCGCTACGTCGACACGACGCAACCGTGGGCCCGCCCGTCGAACGACATGGCACGGGGCCAGAGGGACCACGCTCTCTACCACCTGGGCCAATCCTTGTGGTGTCTCGGGCTCGTGCTGGAGCCATTCCTTCCCGAGGCTGCCCGCAAGATTCGTCACGCCCTGGGCCACACCGGAGACCCGAAGCTTGGTGACGCCGAGTGGGGACGCCTCGCTCCTGGTACCCGCGTCCAGAAGCTCTCTGGGCTCTTCCCGCGCATCGAAGCAAAAGATCAATCGGACTTGACGTACGGTGCCACGCGCACCTCTCGCAGGCCACCTGCGGGACAATCCGGCCCCGCGGTCCTCGCTACAATAGACGACTTCTCGAAGGTCGACCTGCGCGTCGCGGAGGTGCTGACCGCGGAGCCCGTGCCCAAGTCGAAGAAGCTCCTCAAGCTCACCGTGTCGCTCGGCAGCGAGCAGCGGACGCTCGTCGCGGGGATCGCCGAGCACTACGCGCCGGCTGATCTCGTGGGCAAGAAGGTGGTCGTCGTGGCGAACCTCGAGCCGGCGCAGCTGATGGGGATCGAGTCCAACGGCATGGTCCTGGCCGGCTCGACCGAAGGGAAGCTAGCCGTGCTCACGCTCGACCGTGACCTTCCGCCGGGGACGAAGATCACATGACGCCGCTGCCGCGGCTCGGCCAGGACGAGCTCGTCGACGCGGTGTTGGCGGTCGCCGAGCGCGACCCGTCCATCGCGCGTGTGCTGCGCGAGATCTGCGGGCTCGACGGCGCGGTCCGTGCGAGCGCGCTCGACCTCGTCGGCGCCCACCTCCGTATCCACTCCGCAGCCGGCGATGTCCTCGACTGCGTCGCGGTGCTCAAGCGCGACGAGGTCGCGCGGCGGATCGCCGAGCGGCTCGGTCCGGCCTAGCGCCGGACCCGTCGATCCTGCCGGATGGAGCAGGCGCTGGCATGGCTCTCCCGCTGGGGCGTTTCGCTCGCCTCGCTCGGCGGCGGCCTCCTCACGCTGCTCGTCTTCCGCCGCGGTCTGCCAAACGTCGGGTGGATCGTCGGTTACCTGCTGCTCCTGTGGCTGCTCTTCGCCGTCTTCATCGAGATGCGGCAGGCCCTCGCGGGCTCGGCGCAGAAGTCCCGGCGGCTCATCGTCTCGGCGGTGGACTACACGATCCAGACCCTCTACCACGGCCTGCTCCTCTTCGTGCTGCCGGCGTATTACGCCGCCGCCACACTCACCTCGCTGAACGGCGTGTTCCTCGCGCTGCTCGTGGCGCTGGCGCTCCTGACGACCATCGACCCGTGGTACCGGGCCATCGTCCAGCCGCGGCCGTGGCTCAGCTACCTCTTCTTCGTTATGTCGATCTTCGCGCCGCTCAACGTGGCGCTGCCGCTCGTGGGAGTGCCGCCGTTCCCGTCGCTCGTCATGAGCGCGTTCCTGGCGTGGGTCTCGCTGACCCCCGCGTTGCGCCGCGGGCAGCGCGCGACGTGGCCGATGGCCTTCCGCACGGCGGTCGCGGTGGGCGTCGTCGCCGCCACGTTCGTCGCGCTCGGCCGGGCCCTGATCCCGCCGGCGCCGCTCTTCCTCGCGCGCGCCGCGATCGCCTGGGACGTCGTGAACATGGACTCGCTCGAGCCCGCGCCCGACACCATCGGCGCGGACGAGCTCAGGCTGCGCGGTCTGATAGCGTACACTGCGATCTACGCGCCGGCCGGGCTCTTCCAGCCCATCAACCACGTGTGGCGGCGCGAGGGGCAGGTGGTGAACGTGGTGAGCCTCTCCCCCGTCAAGGGCGGGCGGCAGGAGGGGTTCAGGACCTATTCGCGTAAGACGTCGTTTCCGGCCGATCCGACGGGTCGCTGGACGGTGGACGTCGAGACGAGCTCGGGTCAGCTCATCGGCCGGCTGCGCTTTCGCGTGACCCCGTAGAACTCCGATTCGCTGAAGGAGGTCGCCATGGCTGAGACAGTGCGAGCCGTCGATTACTTCTACATGATGGTGCCCGACAAGCCGGGCGAGGGGGCGCGGATCCTCGGTACGCTGCGGAAGGCGGGCGTGAACCTGCTCGCCTACTCGGGCTTCCCGAGCGGGCGGGGCGCCCAGCTCGACTTCGTCCCGGCTGATCCCGCCGCCTTCCAGGCCGTCGCCAGGCAGAACAAGTGGAAGGTGAAGGGCCCGAAGCGTGCGTTCGTGATCGACGGAGACGACCGGGTCGGCGCCTGCTGGGAGATCCTCGACAAGCTGGCCGCGGCGAAGATCAACGTGACCGCGATGGACGCCGTCGCGACCGGTGTCGGGCGCTGGGGCGCGATCCTCTGGGTGAAGTCGGGGGCCGTCAAGAAGGCGGCCGGGGTCCTGGGAGCGATGTGATCCTGGACCTGGTCGACACGCACGCGCACCTGCACTTCCCGGAGTTCGCGGGCGACCTCGAGGCGGTCCTCGAGCGGGCGCGCGCCGCCGGGGTGCGGTGCATGGTCACGATCGGCACCGACGTGGAGAGCTCGCGCGCGGCCGTGGCGCTTGCCGGGCGCGAGCCCGACGTCTGGGCTGCGGTCGGCATCCATCCCCACGCGGCGGGCCTAGCCGACGAGGCTCGACTCGCCGAGATCGAGCGGCTCGCCGCGGCGCCGCGCGTCGTCGCGATCGGCGAGACGGGGCTGGATTTTTTTCGTCTCCTCTCTCCCCGCGACGCCCAGGAGCTTGCGTTCCGGGCCCAGCTCGCCCTCGCGCGCCGTCTGCGCAAGCCCGTGCTCGTCCACTGCCGGGACGCCCACGAGGAGACGCTCGCGATCCTCGCCGAGGTGCCTGTGGGCGAGGCGGGCGGCATCATGCACTGCTTCTCGGGTGACACGGCGATCGCCCGGCGCTGCCTCGATCTGGGGCTGCTCATCTCGCTCGCCGGCCCGGTGACCTACCCGAAGGCCCGCGCGCTCCCCGAGGTCGCGAAGGTGGTGCCCGCCGACCGCCTCGTCGTCGAGACCGACTGCCCGTTCCTCCCGCCCCAGCCCTACCGGGGCAAGCGCAACGAGCCGGCCTATCTCGCGGTCACCGCCGCGCGCGTGGCCGAGCTACGCGCGGAGCCGCTCGAAGAGCTCGCGTCGCGCATGTCGGAGAACGCCCGCACGCTCCTCCGCCTTCGGTGACGCGCGCGCTCGCGCTGGCCGGCCTGCTGGAGGGCCGGTCGAACGCGGAGCGCGGGGCGGCGGTGGCGCGCCACCTGGCGTCGTGCGGCGTTCCGTTCGTCCGCCACGCGTTCACGGCGCCCGAGGGCCGCGGCGAGAGCTTCGCCGTTGACCTGGGCTCGGGCGATCGGGTCTTCGTTCTCTGCGCCCACCATGACGCGGTTCCCGGCAGCCCCGGCGCCAACGACAACGCCGCCGCCGTCGGGATCCTCCTCACGCTCACCGAGCGCGTCGCGATCCCAGCGGGACTCCGCGTGCGGCTCCTCTTCACGGCGGCGGAGGAGCTCGACTACCTCGGCGCGCGCGCCTACGTGCGCGACGTCGGCGTGGCGGGAATCGTCGGTGTGCTGAGCCTCGAGCTGTGCGGCATCGGCGACAGCCTGGTCGTGTGGGATGCGACCGAGGAGACCGGAGTCACGCGGACCATCCGCCGCGCGCTCGAGTCGAGCGGACTCAAGCACGACGAGGGCTACCACGTCGTCGGCCGCATCCCGCGCTTCGGGAGCGACCACCGCGCGTTCACGCCCACGGGCGTGCCCGCCTACGGGCTCACCGTGGTCCCGTCGGCGAACGCCGACGCGCTCCGCCAGTTCATCTTCCACCCGATGTGGGGGGCGCTCAGGTTCCTGGTCCGCCGCCCCGCGCCCTTCGACACCTACCACACGCCGCGCGACGCGCTCGCCACGCTCGAGCCACGCGCGCTCGATCTCGTCGGCACGGCGCTCGCGGCAGTGATCGCCGAGTTGGGGTGAGCAGACCTAGAAAAGACGCGGGCCGGACCCGATGCGAGCGAGGAGCCTATAGGCCCGCTGAGCCTCGGCCGCCGGCACGAGGATGATGACCTCGCCCTGGTCGCCGACCGTGAACGGGTGCACGGAGTGCGCGAGACGCGAGGAGAGAAGCGTCGGGATGCCCTCGCTCTCGAAGAGGCTCTTCACCACGACCGCCTCGGCCCGATCGCAGCGGCGGACCTCGGCGAGGCCGCCGTCCGCGCGGGGCGCGCGCGGCGGCGTCGGAAACCGGATCACCTTCCCGCGGCGGGTCATCGGTCCGAGTATAATCCGTTTGCTCGCCACCCAGCCGGCGGGAGGGACCTATGGAAAAGTTCGAGTACTTCGGCGGAATTCCTGAGATCGGGATCGTTCCCCGGGCGCCCCACGCGGGTCCCCTCGTCCGCCACGTCTACGAGCAGGAGCACGGGCGGGGCGGCTTCGCGGGCAAGGTCACCCACACCTACCATCTCTACCCGCCGAACAACTGGCTGCCGGACGAGACGCGCGTGCTCGACCGCCGCACCTGGGCGCCCGACTGGGAATCGCCGCTCGGGCCCCTCGGCGGCGTGCTCCATGCGCTCGACGTGATGTCGCCCGACGCCCCGCGCGACGTCTACCGCGGCATGGCGCGGCTCGTGGCGAACGCGACGGTGGCGATGAACGTGACGGCCCCGCGGGCGCCGATGGACTACGTCTTCGAGCACCACTCGGCCACGCTCGTCTTCTTCATCCATCAGGGCGGCGGGACGCTCGAGACGATGTTCGGCCCGATCGAGTTCCGGAAGGGGGACTTCCTGATCGTGCCCAAGGGAATCGCGCACCGGTTCGAGCTCCAGCCCGGACCCCAGTCCTACTGGGTGTACGAGTCCTTCGCGGGTGACCCCGAGAAGTCCGAGGCGCCGACGACCGGGCAGTTCATCACGCACAGCCGGAGCGACTACAAGTTCCCGCGTACGCTCGACACGCGCAACGAGGCGGGTCGCTTCGAGATCGTCTCGAAGGCGGCCGAGGTCTACACGCGCCGGGTGCATCCGACGCACCCGTTCGACGTCGTCGGCTGGCGGGGTGACTATCTCCCGTACAAGTTCGCCGTCGAGGACGTGCGCCCGCTCGTCGCCGACCGCTCGCACGTGCCGCCCTCGGGCCACACGATCTTCAAGCTCCCGGGCTGCTACATCTGCGTCTTCACCGTGCGCTCGGTCGAGAAGGAAGGGATGTGGCTGCCGTTCTTCCACCGAAACCTCGACTACCTCGAGACGATCGGCTACCACTTCGGCGATTTCTTCAGCGGGGGCGGCGTGGTCACGGCGGGGATGGTGACGCTCCATCCGGTCGGCCTGCCGCACGGCCCGAAGCCGGCCGCCCTGAGGGCGTTCCTGGACAGCCGGAACCCTCGCGTCCATCACGAGGTCGCCATCATGGCGG
>Ga0209375_1001976_pt1 | contig 15145 bp, 15 predicted proteins | sample GraSoiAngelo_131_FD_185888 | JGI IMG/M metagenome (GOLD analysis project Ga0209375, IMG submission 185888) | Grasslands soil microbial communities from the Angelo Coastal Reserve, California, USA - 14_0929_02_30cm (SPAdes) (version 2) | ecosystem: Environmental > Terrestrial > Soil > Grasslands ... | reverse complement strand
CCACCTCGCCGGCGCGCCGAGCGACGTGGAGGGCGAACGAGCCGTGGTAGGTGAAGAGATCGAGCGCCCGGCCCGCGCCGGTGTGCTCCCCCACGAGGACGCGGTTCTCGCGCTGGTCGAGGAACGCCCCTGTCTTCTGACCGGTACGCGGTGCGGCAAGGTAGCGAATGCCGGCCTCCTCCACGGCCACCGTGTCCGGAACCGCGCCGCGCGCCGGCACGATCTCGAGCGGCAGTCCCTCGTGGCGCCGCACCGTGGTGTCGTTGCGCAGCAGGATCCCTTCGGGCGCGAGTGCGGCGCCGATCCCGTCCAGCACGTCCGCGCGCACCTGCTCGAGTCCCGCCGAGAGCAGCTGGGCCACGATGTACGGTCCGTAGCGATCCACCACGAGGGACGGCAGGCCGTCCCCTTCGCCGTGGACCACGCGGTACGCCGTGGCTGGGATACCGACCCGCCGCCGTACAGCCGCGGCGATCCGGTCGGCCCACCACGTCGGGTCGATGGCCTCGCGACCCGTGGTGAGCAGGCGCAGTCGGATTTCCGACGTGGGAGAGTACAGGGCCTGGCCGAGGTGCCGCCCGCGACGGTCGGTGACGGTGACGATGCCCGGGGCATCGCGCGACTCATCGTAGATGTCCGTGCGATAGATCCAGGGATGCCCCGCCTGCCAACGCGCGGCGCCCTTCGCCGATACGATGACGGCCCGGGTCGAGACCGCGCTGTCCGTCACTTCTTCCGGTCCGGACGCAGGTTGGCCGCGTCGCGCAGGTACATATGTTTCAGCTCACGCTGCGGCTTGGCGGTGTAGAAGTGGAGCAGCACGCGGATACAGCGCGGTACGCCGTCGGGGACCGCGACCTCTGCGGCGCCGAGCAGGGGCACGTCGCTCCAGCCGAGCAGGCGCGCGGCCCGCGCGGGATACTCGGCCGTGAGATCCGGGGACGACGTGAAGATCGCGCTCTCGACCTCCTCGGGCTGGAACCCGTTCGCATCCTGGAGCGCGCGCAACAGCTCGGCCGTAGCGTCCAGGATGGCCTGGCCGGTGTTGGCCGGGGCGGTGGTGGCGCCGCGCAGTCCACGCAGAGTTTTGCTCATGGCACTCGCTGGTCAGTTGCGCTTGATGGTGATCACGGACGCGGGCGTCCTCAAGGGGCGCGATCCGGTCGAGGCGTGCCGCCGGGCTGCGGCCGGCGGAGCCACGATGATCCAGGTACGCCTGAAAGATGCACCGCCCGAGGAGGTTATGGCGCTGGCCCGGGCCCTGGTGGGCGCGCTCGCGGTGCCGGTGATCGTGAACGACCGGGTGGACGTGGCGCTCGCGGCCGGCGCGGCAGGGGCGCACCTGGGCCAGGAGGACCCGCCCTTGGACCGGCTCCGCCCCCATGTGCCCCCCGACTTCCTGCTCGGCCTCTCGGTCGGCTCGCCGGCCGAGGCGGAGCGGGGACGCGCCTGGGCAGCGGACTACTGGAGCGTGGGTCCCTGCTTCGCCACGGCGAATAAGCCCGATGCCGGCGCGCCGCTCGGGGCCGAGGGATTCGGGCGACTCGCGCGGCTCGCCCCGGCCGGGACGCCGGTGATCGGGATCGGCGGCGTGACCGCGGCCAACGCGCCCGCCCTCGCGCGGGCCGGCGCGGCCGGCGTGGCCGTCATCGGTGCAGTATGGGAGGCTAGCGACCCCGCCGCTGCGGCGCGCGCGCTGCGCGCTTCAATTGCTTGACGCGCTGAATGGCGGCCAGGTGCTCGGCGTAGGTGGCCGAGAAGATGTGCTTGCCGTCAGGCTGCGCCACGAAGTACAGGAACGGCACGTCGGCGGGATAGAGCGCTGCGAGAAGGCCGGCGCGCCCCGGCTGGCCGATGGGGCCCGGCGGGAGCCCGGCGTGCAGATACGTGTTGTAGGGTGAGCGCACCGCCAGGTTCTTTTCCCATACCCTTCTGAGTCGCCGTCCATAGGCGTAGCTCACGGTCGGGTCGGCCTCGAGCCGCATCCCCCGTTTCAGCCGGTTGTGGTAGACCGCGGAGACGAACGGCCGGTCGGGGTCGTAGCGCACCTCCGCCTCGACAATCGACGCGAGGGTGACGAGCTCGTGCCGAGAGAAGTGCAGCGAGTCGAGGCGCGCCTGCCACTCCGGGCTCCACTGCTGGGTGAACTGGTGCGTCATGACGCGGACCAGCTCCCGGGCCCCGATCCCGAGCGGCAGCAGGTACGTCGTGGGGAACAGGTATCCCTCGGCGCTGGGCGCCTCGGCGGGAACGCCGACGCTCACGAGCAAGCTCGAGTCCTCGGCTGCCGCGAGGAAGGAATCCCGCGGAATCTTGAGCTGGGCCCGGGCGAGGTCCGCCACTTCGGCGAGCCGCAGGCCCTCCCGCACGGTGAAGCGCTGCTCGACCCCCCGGCCGCGCTCCAGCGCCGCGACCACGTCGGACCACGATTCGTCCTGCCGCAGCAGGTACACGCCGCTCTTGAGCGAGCCTGCCAGCCCGCGCAGCCGGGCATACAGCCGGAACGTGCCGGGATGGGCGATCACGTGGTTGGCGGCGAGCGAGTCGACGGCGGCGTCGAGGGAGGCGCCGGAGGGGATGGTCACGGTGACGCGGGGGCCATCGGAGCGCCCGCAAGCCGCGAGGGCGAACAGCAACCCATTGCGGATTGCGGATTTCGGATTGCGGATTTGAAGGACGTGCGTCCAATCCGCAATCCGCAATCGCCAATCCGCAATTCTTCTCACGTCGCTCCCCCCCGCTTGGCGTCCAGATAGTGCTGCAGCAGCACCGTCGCCGCGAGCGCATCCACGTCGTCCTTGCGGCCCCTGGTCGACCCGCCCATCGCGCGCACGGCCCCGAGCGCGCGCGCCGTGGTGAGCCGCTCGTCCCACAGCTCGACCGGCTGTCCCGAGCGGCGTGCGATGTCGCCGGCGAGCGCCCGCGCGGCGGTGGCGGCTTCCGCCTCGGCCCCGTCCTGGTCGAGCGGCAGGCCGACCACGATGCCGGTCACGGCGTGCTGCTCGAGCAGGGTGAGAAACTCGCGCATCGGGAAGCGTTTGCCGGTGCGGCGGGTGAGGGTGGTCAGGGGCTGGGCGACGGTGCGCGTTTCATCGGAGAGGGCGAGACCGATGCGGCGCTCGCCCCAGTCGACGCCCAGCAGCCGGCCCTCGCGTCCGCCGGCCGTCACCCCTGCGCCATCGTCGCGAAGAACTCGTTGTTCGTCTTGGTGCGCTTGAGCCGCTCGAGCAGGAACTCGATCGCCTCGACCGGCGGCATGTCGGCCAGGAAGTTGCGGAGCAGGTACACCTTGTTGAGCTCTTCCTTGGAGAGCAGGATCTCTTCCTTGCGGGTGCCGGACCGCTGCACGTCGATCGCGGGGAAGGTGCGACGCTCGGCGATGCGACGGTCGAGGATCACTTCCATGTTGCCCGTGCCCTTGAACTCCTCGAAGATCACCTCGTCCATACGGGAGCCGGTGTCGATCAGCGCGGTGGCGAGAATGGTGAGCGAGCCGCCGCCCTCGATGTTGCGCGCGGCGCCGAAGAAGCGCTTGGGTTTCTGCAGCGCGTTCGCGTCCACACCGCCCGACAGGATCTTGCCCGAGTGCGGCACCACCACGTTGTGAGCGCGGCCCAGGCGGGTGATCGAGTCGAGCAGGATGACTACGTCCTTGCCGTGCTCCACGAGGCGCTTGGCCTTTTCGATCACCATGTCGGCCACCTGGACGTGGCGGTCCGCCGGCTCGTCGAACGTAGAGGAGATCACCTCGACGCTCGGGCCCTTGACGTTTTCCTCCATGTCCGTCACCTCCTCGGGCCGCTCGTCGATGAGCAGCACGATGAGATAGACCTCAGGGTGATTCTCGATGACGGAGTTGGCGAGCTTCTGGAGGAGGATCGTCTTACCGGCCTTGGGCGGCGAAACGATGAGGCCGCGCTGACCCATGCCGATGGGGCTCAGGATGTCCATCACCCGCATCGACAGGTCGGCGTCTTTGCGCTCGAGCTTGATGCGCCGCTCGGGATAGCGGGGCCGCAGATTGTCGAACGCGACGCGGTGCTTGGCCTTCTCCGGCTCGTCGCCGTTCACCACCTCGACCTTCAGCAGGGCGAGGTAGCGCTCCCCTTCCTTGGGCGGCCGCACCTGACCCATGATCGTATCCCCGGTCCGCAGGTCGAACCGCTTGATCTGGCTCGGGGAGACGTAGATGTCGTCGGGCCCGTACAGGTAGTTCCAGTCGGGACTGCGCAGGAACCCGTACCCTTCGGGCAGGATCTCGAGGACTCCCTCGCCCCGCAGCACGGTGTCGGAGTCGAGCAGGGACTGCTCGATGCGGAAGATCAGGTCCTGCTTGCGGAGCCCTGAGTAGTTGGTGATGTTCAGGGTCTCGGCCATCGCGTGCAGTTCCGCGACGGATTTTCTCTTCAGTTCAGCGATATCCACGTGTGCCTTTGCTCCGTAGGTCTACGGCGGGCGAAACCCCGGGGTGGGGAAGTGAACGGGTTGAAAATGGAATCAGGGAGTTCGAAGGGGTACGAGAGAGCTATAGTAGGGTTCCCCGCACTTCGAGTCAAGGGTGCGCGGTGGACCTGAGCGCGTTTTTGGTCGCGTGGCGGACGACATCCCTTCCGGATCGGGAAGTCATTGACGCGCTTGTACATCCGGCCCATGCCGGGCCTTCCCCGGCGCTCGCCGTCGTGCTCGCCAACTGGCCCGGCAGCTACTACTGGTCCGACGAGCCCGACGGACGGCATCTCGTTCTCACGCGGCCCTTCCGGCGGCGGCGGGAGCGCTGGCCGCTGCACGTCGTGCTTTTTCTGACGACGCTCTTGACCACGACGTTCGCAGGTGCCGTGCTGTCCGGGGCGATCGCCTACGACAATCCGCTGGACCTCTTCACGGGCACGTACCCGTTGCCGGCGCACCTGCCACGCGCGATGGCGACAGGGCTCGCCTTCTCGCTGCCGCTGCTCGCGATTCTGTTGTGTCATGAGCTGGGACACTACCTCACGGCGCGGCGCTACAACCTCGACGTGTCGCCCCCGTACTTCATCCCCGTGCCACTGGTGCCGTCGTTCATCGGGACCATGGGGGCGTTCATCCGGCTTCGCACGATGCTCTCCGACCGCCGTCAGTTGTTCGACGTCGGCGTCGCAGGTCCGATTGCCGGCTTCGTGGTAGCCCTCCCGGTGCTCGTGGTGGGGCTGGCTCTCAGTCACGCGCTGCCGGGACACGGACCGCTCACGGGTATGCTCCTCGGACTCGACGGCGAGACGGCCGTGCTCGGCGACTCGATCGTCACCCTCGTGGTGCGCCACTTAGTGCACGGTTCAACACCCGCTCTGCTGGTCCATCCCGTTGCCTTCGCAGGCTGGGTCGGCATGTTCGTGACGATGTTGAACCTGCTCCCGATTTCCCAGCTGGACGGCGGGCACATCCTTTACGCAACGCTGCCGCGCTGGCAGCAACGGATCGCTCTCGGATTCTGGACGCTCATCATCGTGCTGGGCTATTACTGGCGAGGGTGGCTCTACTGGGGGCTGGTCGTGCTAATCTTGTCGCGCGGTCGCCTCGGGCACCCGCCGGTCCTCGACGCGCAACGGCCGCTGCCGGCGTCGCGTCGCAGGCTCGCGTGGGCGGCGCTGGTGCTCTTTGTCATCACATTCGCGCCGATCCCGTTCAGAATCTGAACGGGGAGGTTGGTGGAGGTTCGGCAGGTTGGGGAGGCTGGAGGAGGTTACTCCGGTCGGAACCAACCTCCCCAAACCTCCCCCAACCTCCCGCACCTCCCCAACCTGCTGTTGCGTAAGTCTGCCGTTCTTATATCTTTGCGCAAACCAGCCCTAGGGTCAGCATGCCCGGACAACCGGCACGCTACAACGCACCCGATTCGCCCGAAGCGGTCGTCCACGACCTTCCCCCCATCCGATTCGACGGACAACTCATCGCCATTCGCCTCCAGGTACGCCGGTCCGAGGACGGAATCTGGCGCGGGCGGGTCCTGTTCGGCGCGGCGGACACCGAGGCGGAGCGCTCCACCGCGGAGATCTTCTGCGCCACGTCGGAGCCGGACCTGTGGCAAGCGGTGCGCGACCTGCGGGATCATCACCTCCGCGATCTCTACCGCTCGCTGCTCTAGATGGTCGACGCGCTGGACCCCATCAGGCAGCTCCGCCACGACCTGTCGAACCCCCTGGCCGCGATCCTCGCCGAGACCCAGCTGCTCCTGCTGAGCGCCGACAAGTATGACGCGGAGACGGTCACGAGCCTGAAACAGATCGAGGCGCTCTCGCGCAAGATGCGCGGCATCCTCGAAGCCCTGGACAGATGAACCGGTGAGTCGGCCGCACCGGCCGCGATTCTCGGCTCCCGCACGGTGGTGGTCCCGCCGCCGCCTCAGCGTGGGGTTGTGCCGGTGGCTCCGGTGGCCGCCGCGGGCGCAGCTGCGCTGGCCCGGCTCCTGAGGTAGCTCCACCCGCTCGCGAGATAGCACGTCAGGAGCACCACCGACGCGGCGCTGACGGCGAGCTTGTAGGCCGGGGCGGCGTCGCTCGCCGACAAGAGCCCCTCGATCGTGCCCGCGAGGGCGAGCATGCACACCACGGCTCCAATCATGCGCGCCGCGATGCGACCTTCGAGCACCAGCGCATCGCGGCGGGTCCGGTCGCCCGGGACGATGAGCGCGCCGGCGATGCGGAAGCCGGCCCCTCCCGCGATGAAAATCGCCGTGAGCTCGAGCACGCCGTGACCCGCGATGAAGGTCGCGAGGTAGCCGCCGGCGTGGTGGTTGACGAACACCCCGAACCCCAGTCCCAGCGCCAGGCCATTCTTGATCAGCACCCAGACCGAGGGCAACCCCAGCAGGACCCCCCCCGCGAAGGCCCAGAATGCAATCAGGACGTTGTTGCTGATGATCGCAGAGGCGATAACGGGGAGATCCTCCTTTGGAGATTCGGCGTAGCCCACACCGCGCGCCTGATGCTCCGCAGCCTGCTCGGCCCGGCTCACGAGCACGGGGGGCACGAGCTCCTCGGCTCGATCCGGTCGCGCGCGGATGACGCCGTAACCGATGACCATCGGGACCGCGAACAACACGAATGCGGCGCCGACGTAGCGCCACGACTGCACCACGGCCGCGGGGAAGTCCCGCAACACGTACCGTCCGACCGGTGCGCGCCGGCGCCCGCGGGCGCGGTACACGGCGTTGTGCCCCGCGCTCACGATGCGCTCGAGGTAGTCGATCACGCGGGCATCGACCCCGTAGGTGCGCGCGCGGGCGAGGTCCGCCGTCACCTCGCGGTACCGGGTGGCGAATGCAGGGATCTCACCGGGTGGGAGCGCACCAAGGCCTGCCCGCTCGACCCGCATGGCCGCGACCCGGAAGGCCTCCCAAAGCTCGCGCTTGTGCGCCACGAAGCGCTCGGCCGTAACCGTCGTGCGCCCGACCGCGCCGGTCTGTGCACGGGTCGCGAACCGGCCGCCTCGCTTGCGCTGCTCATCGGAGTGCAGTGCCGTGAGGTAGGCGCTGGCGTCTGGGGCGCGCCGAGGGACGCGCTCCTGGAAACGGCGCGCCAGGTCCGTCGCGATTCGCGCTTGGACTAGGGCGTCGAGCTCGCCCTCGCGGGCCAGGAACTGGTCCAGCAGCCGGAACTCGGCGTCGGACAGCTCGGGCGGGCCGGCGTCGAGCGGCTCCTCGGGCGAGGCAGTAGCCGGGCCGAGGCTCCAATCGCTGGGACGGTCCCGCACGACGACCGTGCCGGCCGCCAGGTCGCCGGGTCGCTGGTGGCGGCGGTGCAACAGCACCATGAGGAAGCCGGGGAGGATCGGCAGGAATGGGAAAAAGCAGTCCATCAGCCGCACCAGGTTGCGCACCACCGCCGCGGTGGGCGTTACGGCATGGCCGGTCTCCATGACGACCCGGATCCCGAGCGCCTTCTTGCCGGGCGTGCGGCCGCCATTCAGCGCCTCGAACAGGGCGAAATAGCCAAAGAACGAGAAGATGTAGAGAAGGATCAGCAGCGCACGCGCCCACCCTCCGAGGGCCGCGGTAGACCCGGCAAGCGGCCCGCCCACGAGGGCGATCAGGACCATTCCCCCCACGACGAGCGCGGTGTCGAACAGCGCCGCGGCGGCGCGCGAACCCACTCCTGCGAGCTCGAGGTGCAGCTCAACGTGCTCGGGCGTCTCGACCCCCAGCTGCTCGCGCAGGTCGGACGGAGCCGTGCGGTCTCGCGCGGGTGCGCTCACGTCCCCATCTTACTCCTCGACCCGGACCTGAGCGAGTGCATGACCGACATCAAGCCGATGCAGCTGGGAGAGATTCTCGACGGGGCACTGACGATCTTTGGTCGCAACCTGAGGCTCTTTATGGCGCTGGGCATCATCGCGCTGGCCGGGCCCCTGATTTACTTCGCGTTCCTGAGCGGCCCGCTATCCCGAGCGTTCGTGCCGCTGGCGGAGCAGATGCGTGTGGGCGTGCAACCCAGCCTCGCTCAATGGCAGCCGGTTTTCCCGCTCATGGGCCTCTTGTTGGTGGGGTTGATGTTCTACTACATCGCGAGCTATTTCCTCGCGGCCGGCACGATGCGGATTATTTCCGATACCTATCTGGGTCGCCGTCCCCAGCTCGGCGATGCCGTCTCCCTGGGTGCCTCGAAGATGCTCCCGCTGGTGGGTGTCGCCCTGTGCAAAGTCGCCCTGCTCACTCTGGTCTGGATCGGCTGCGTGATCGCAGTCGTCGTGTTGGCGACCGTCATAGGGCTGGTCGGCCCGAGGATCGCCGCCTTGGCAACGTTCACCGGGTTTGTGGGCGCCGTCTGGGTCGTGGCATTCGTGCTGTGCGGCTACGGCGTGACCGCCCAAGTGGTGACGCTGGAGGAAGGCGTCGGCGTGTTCGGGGCGTTCGCGCGCTCCTGGAACCTGACTCGGCAACGCAAGGCGAAGGTCTTCTGGACGGCCCTCCTGAGTGGCGTCGTGTTCTATGTCCTCCCGTACGTCATCGTGCTCGTGGTGGCGGCGGTCCTGCAGGGAATATTCCCGCTCCTCGGCCGCGTGGTCGGCGCGCTGGGCCAATTCCTGCCGATCGTGTGCGCTCCCCTCCTCGTGTCCTGTCTCACGTTGCTCTACTATGATCTCCGGGTTCGACGCGAGGGCTTCGACCTCCAGGTGTTGAGTCAGCGGCTGGGCGTCGGGTGATCACGGCTCTCGCGAGCCAGGGGGACGCGGCGCCGCCCGACTCGCTGCGGCGTGCGATCGCAGACGTCTTCGCAGGGCCCGAGTACCGCTGGGCGGACTCGCGGGTCATCCTACGGTGGCTGGGCACGCAGTGGCAGACCTTTCTAGACTGGCTCAACGCCTTCCAGCGGAGCCATCCCACGCAGTACGCGGTGCTCCTCGCCGTGGCGGTCGCCCTGCTCGTGGCGATCTTGGTGCATTTCGCCTACATCGCCGTCCGCATCCTCCGGCCGACGCTGTCCACGGGACCCACGTCCGCCGCCGCGGGTCAACCGGTGAACGACGTGCATGCTCACCTTGGTCGGGCCACCGACCTGGCGGTTGCTGGCCGATATGCCGAAGCGCTGGCGCATCGATTCCTCGCCCTTCTGCTGCAGCTCGACGCGCGGCGGGCCATCAAGTTTCACGTCTCCAAGACGCCGGCCGAGTACGTCGGCGAGGCGAGAGTCGACGCCGAGGGGCGGGCGGACCTGCGGGCGCTCGTTTCACGCCTCTACCGCCACCTGTTCGCGGCGGTGCCGTGCGACGCACGGGGATACGAGGAATTCGGGATGATGGCCGCGCGGATCGGAGAACATGTCGCGCCTTGAGCTGCTGGTCGGGGCGCTGCTGGCGTTGACGGTCGGCATCGTGCTCGTGTTCGGGGGAGAGCCGGAGCGGGAGTCGTCACTGGACACTCGCCCGTCGACGCTCCGCAGCGGGCCCGACGGCAGCAAGGCCGTGTACGACGTGCTCGTGCGGCTCGGCGTATCGACGGAGCGGCGCCGGCGACCGCTGTTCGACTTGAACCGCGACCCGCGCCACCCCCCGGCGGTGCTCGCGGTGCTCGATCCGTTCCTCCAGCTCGAGGCCGCAGAGCTCCAGCAGGTCGCGCGATTCGTGCGCGCCGGCGGCACGGTCGTATCGGCGGGGTCGGGAGGCGGCATCACGCGCTGCGCCGGTTGGGTCACCGCCAATGCGGCGCGCCTGCTGCGCGTGGACAGCTTCCCGGTGCAGCCGCCCGCCCCGGGACTCGACCTCCCGCCCGTAGCCGATTACCTGCGGCCGCCGGGCGTGGCGGGCGAAACCGACGCCGCACGACGGATGCGGGGCGGCGACATCGAAGCCGACGGGTGCGAAACGCTCACTCCAATCGCGCGGGACACATTGCTCCGCCTCCGGAATGGGAGGCCCGCAGCCTTGCGGTTGCGCTATAGGGGCGGAGGGAGCATCGCGCTCGTCGCGGACGTCGGGTATTTCCGCAATCGGACCTGGCGCTTTACGGCTGCCCCGGTGTTCGTCGCGCCGCTGGTCGTGCCCCCTTCCACCCGGCCGGGCCTCGTGGTGTGGGACGAGTACCATCAAGGCTTCGGCGAAGAAAGCTCGGTGACGGGGGTGCTGATGACCTGGCTTGGGAGCACGCCGATTGGCTGGGCGCTCCTGCAGCTCGCCGCGGTCGTACTCGCGGCCCTCGGTGTGGCGGCGGTTCGGTTCGGCCCCGCGCGGTCCGTCATCGAGCGGCGGCGCCGCTCGCCGCTCGAGCACGTCGAAGCGCTTGCGGCGGGCCTCGAGGGTGCGGGCGGCGTGGACACGGCGGTGGGGCTCACCGTGTCGGGGCTGCGCCGGCGGCTGGGACGGGTCGGATTGCTCCCGGCGGGGGCCGAGCGCGCGTGGCTCGCCGCGCTCGAGCTCGCGCTGCCCACGCCCACCGGCCGTAACGCGGTGCGACGGCTGCAACGCACCATAAATGAACCCGGCGGTCCCGAGCGCGCGCTCGCGGCCGCCCAAGCCGTGGAGGACGTGTGGGAGGAGCTGCGCCAGCGGACGACGCGCGCCGGATTGTAGAGTCGCTCGACCGAGTGGTTCTGGGACAACAAGCGGCCACGCGCGAGGCGCTCGTGTGCCTGCTCGCCCGCGGCCACGTGCTGCTCGAAGGTGTGCCCGGGACGGCGAAGACGCTGCTGGTACGCACCCTGGCGCTCGTCCTCGACGTCAAATTCCAGCGCATCCAGTTCACGCCCGATTTGATGCCTGCCGACATCACCGGAGTCACGCTGCTCAGCGGCGCGCGGGAGTTCACCTTCCGGCCGGGGCCGATCTTCGCCGATCTGGTGCTCGCGGACGAGATCAACCGCGCACCGGCGAAGACCCAGGCGGCGCTGCTCGAGGCGATGCAGGAGCGCACCGTCACGGTGGACGGCACCGGGCACCCGTTGTCCGCGACCTTCACCGTGTTCGCCACCCAGAACCCCGTGGAGTTCGAGGGCACCTACCCGCTGCCGGAAGCCGAGCTGGATCGCTTCATGATGAAGGTGCTCGTCGGCTATCCCGACGCGAGCGCGGAGCAGGGGATCCTGGCGCGCACGGTGGCGGGATTCGAGGCGGATCGGCCGGCGACCTACGGCGTGACGCGCGTGACTGACGCGGCCGGTTTGGAGCGACTGCGCGCTGCCGCCGGGGCCGTGCGGGTCGAGCCACAGATCGCCGCCTACATCACGGCGGTGGTGCGCGGGACGCGGGAGGCTGCGTCACTCACCCTGGGCGCCAGCCCACGGGCGGGCGTGTCGCTCCTGAAGGCCGCTCGCGCCGCGGCGCTGCTCGACGGGCGCGACTACGTGATCCCCGACGACGTGAAGGGACTCGCGCCCGCCGTGCTGCGCCACCGGGTGAACGTCGCGCCCGAGCTCGAGCTGGAAGGCGTCACGCCGGACGCGGCGCTCACGGCGATTCTCGACAAGACCGAAGTACCCACGACGTGATTCTCTGCACCCCGCGGACGCTGTGGCTTGGCGCGGGGCTCGCGCTGTTCGGTCTCGCGGGCCTGTGGCTACCGTGGGGACTCGAGGCGATGCTCCTCGGGGACCTGGCCTTGGCGGCGGCCGTGTGGCTCGACGGCTTCCTCGCGCCACAGGCGGGGCCGCGTCCGCGCCATCTGGTCGCCCTTCGGGAAGCGCCGCCGGCGTTTTCCGTGGGCCGACCGGGCGAGGTGACCTATCGCTGGCGGAACGGCGCGCCCCGAGCCGCTCGGTTGCGGCTGCGCGAGGTGCGTCCCGACCTGCTCGGCGGCGCGCAGCCGCCGAGATGGATCGACGTTCCCGCGCGCGGCGAAGCACGCGAGACGGTGCCCGTCAACCCAGCGCGGCGCGGTCGTCAGCGCGGGGGCGGATTCGTCCTCGACTCGGTCGGGCCGCTGGGCCTGGGGTTGCGGCGCGAGCGAATCGCGCTGCCGTGGGAGGTGGCGGTCTACCCGCCGCTCGTTACGGTGCGCCTCCAGGCCTCGCTGGCCAGGGCGCAGCGTCGCCGGGAGCAGGGGAATACGCCGCTGCGCCGCCTGGGCGAGGGTCGTCTGTTCGAGTCGCTGCGCGACTGGGTGCCGGGCGACGACCTGCGACACATCGACTGGAAGGCCACCGGCCGGCGCGGCAAGGTCATCACCCGGCAGTTCGAGGCGGAGCGCCGCCAGCACGTGCTGCTGGTGCTCGATCTGGGCCGGCTGCTCACCGCCGAGATCGCCGGAGGCGTCTCGCGACTCGAGTACGTCGTGCGGGCGGCACTCGAGCTGGCGTATGCCGCGGTCCAGCACGACGACAACGTGGGCGTGATGGCGTTCGCCGACGGCGTGCAACACTTCGTGGCGCCGCAGCGCGGCCGGCTGGCGCTCAAGCGTGTGCTCGACGTCCTCGCGCGGGTCGAGCCGCGACTGGTCGAGCCCGACTATCCGGGCGCGTTCCGCTACCTCGCCGCGCGCAACCGGAAGCGCGCCCTCACCGTGCTGTTCACCGACGTGATCGATCGGTTCGCGTCGGACGCGCTGGTGGCGAACGTCGCTTCGCTCCGGCCGCGCCATCTCCCGCTCGCCGTGACGCTCCAGAACCCGGAGCTGAACCAGGTGGCGGCGTTGCGTCCCGTCGCCGCGCACGACGCGTTTCGCAAGGCGGCGGCCGAGGAGCTGCTGCGCGCGCGCGAGGAGGCGCTGGGGCGCATGCGGCGCACGGGCGTGCTGGTGTTGGACGTCCCGCCCGAGCGCGCCGCCGAGGCGGTGGTGGCGAAATACCTCGATCTGAAGCGCCGGGGACGCCTCTAGGTGAGGTAGATCATTTGGGTGTCCCGCCGGCCGTTTATTACATTGACCCCACCTCCGCCGGACTAAGAGCGCATGCGACGTGGACGCGGTCTTGCCGCCCTGACGCTGGTGGCGATCAGTGCCGTGGTGGCAATGTGCGTGTATCCCACCGAGCACGACGCCGACGTCTTCGTCACGATCGATTCCCTCACGCTCGACACCCTCAGCCGCACGCCGACGAGCGTGGGGCCGCTGGTGGTGATTCAGGGGGCGGAGGGCGACGTCCACGCCACCGCATGGCACCGCCAGTCGGGTGGTCCGTCCGCTCCAGTGCTCAACGTCAGCTTCCGCTGGTCCGTCGCAGACACCACGCTGGCGCGCATCGATGCCACCACGGGGCATCTGGTTGCCATCAAAGCCGGCATTACGCAGGTACGCGTGGTCGCGACGAACTTCGACGCGGGGGCGGTTCCCGCCACACTCGACATTCGCGTGTCGGCCCCGCTGGCGATCGACAGTATCCGGCCCGACACCGTTCGCTACGGGGAGATCGCCACGGTGTACGGCGTCGGCCTTCTCGATACCATAGGGGTACTGCTCTCCATCGGCGACGCGACGCTCATTCCCGTGCCGTTCACCGACACATTGAAGGCCAACGGGTCGTCCCAGATCAGCTTCTGGGTGCCGCCGCCGGCGCACACGGCGCCCCTGTCCTACATCGCGTTCGGCGCGGGCGTGTTCGGCGCCACCCCGGACACCGTCGCGGTGATCCGACGTGATATCTACGAGCCCAACGAAATCGCGCCGGCCCTGATCGACCTCGAGGCGAGACCGTTCCCGGGGACGGTGCTCGCCCCCCTGTTGTTCCTGAACCCCGCCTTGGCGTTCGAGCCGCTGCCGCGCGACGTGTTGCAGGGCGCGGACTGGTACCGCCTTCGGCAGCTCACGACACGGGATCTCACCATCGTCCTCAGCTCGGCGGTGCCGGGTACGTTCCAGACGTTCCTGACCGACCAGCTCACCTTTCAGGCGTCCGATACGAGCTATCACATCGGTGCGGATTCCTGGACGTTCGGGCCGCAGTCGCACTCATGCCATGGTGCCGCGTTCGCACCCAAGGAAGCGCCGGCCGACTCCACGGTGGTGGCGCTGCACGACTTCCCCGCGGGATCGCTGGACGCGATCGCGGTGTACAGCCAGCCGGGTCGATATGCGCTGGCGGTGTATGAGGGGTACGGGACCACCGGGAAGGGGATCGCCCGCGACGCGCACGAGGAAGACGACTACTGCTCGGCGGCCGATGCCAAGCCCGACGCGCTACCGTTCCAGAGCTCGGCTCTCACGATCGACAATCCGCACGACGTCGACTGGTTTCGCTTCAGCTTCGCGGGCGGGTTCTTTCAAGCGCGCACGACCGCGCCCGCGTCCTCCACGGCGGACCCAAGCGACATCGATCTTTATCTATTGCGGGTCCCCAACCCGGGGGACACAGTGATGACCGTCGTGGCGAGCTCCGCCCACCCCGGCTCGGACGAGAACATTCAGCCCCTCCTGGGCCTGGCCGCCGGCCAGTACTACCTGGTCGTGACGGACTTCGCCGGTGTGCCCACACCCTATTCTCTCTGCTTCGGTGCCGGCAGCTGTGTGCCCCCGCCCGCACTCCCGGCGCCCTCGTCGTCCGAGCGCCAGGCCGCCGCCACGCGCCGCGCTCGTGTCGAGGCGGCGATTCCGCTCCATCGGGGCAGGATGCTCCGATGACGAGCCCTGTCGTCGAGTGCTTCCGCTGCCACACGCCGATTCCCGGCAACAGCAGATTCTGCCTGTCGTGCGGTGCGGACGTATCGGGCGGGGACGGACCCACCAGCACCAGCAGCGTCGACATCGTGC
>Ga0209375_1001975_pt1 | contig 15150 bp, 14 predicted proteins | sample GraSoiAngelo_131_FD_185888 | JGI IMG/M metagenome (GOLD analysis project Ga0209375, IMG submission 185888) | Grasslands soil microbial communities from the Angelo Coastal Reserve, California, USA - 14_0929_02_30cm (SPAdes) (version 2) | ecosystem: Environmental > Terrestrial > Soil > Grasslands ... | reverse complement strand
GCCGAACATGACCCTGAACTGCCGGGCGAGATCGTAACGCGTCAGCCCGGTGATCGACTCCAGCTCCGACGAATGCACGACGCGTGTTCGCTCCGCATCGAGGAACTGGCGCGCGCGCTCGACCGCGGAGACGTCGACGCGTGGTGACGCCGCCGGTCGCCCGTCGCGCTCCGCGGCCATCAATCCTTCCGTGAGCTCGACGATGAGGCTATCGACCGACAGCGATTCCAGCGGGGCACGAAAGGCCTCCTCGACGGCTCGCGACAGCCTCGCGTTCACCAAGACCGGCTCGCTCACGAACGGCAGCGGATACGGCCTCCCGCGGACGGCTCGGAGCGCCTCGCTGAGGTAGGCGGGCTCTATATAAATGATGCGGTACCCGAAGCCGTCCGCCGTGCCCGCGCGTCCGTCGTGGGCCTCGTCTGGATAGAGCACGACGACCTGGCCGCGGGTGCTGACCCGCGCCGAGCCCCGGTAGTCGAAGACCTGAACGCCGCGGTCGGTGACCCCGACGGCGTACGTGTCGTGGCGGTGCTTCTGGTAGACCTCGCCGGTCAGCGAGGCGCGGAACAGCTCGACACCTTCCACCGGCGTCGAGCTGGCAAGCCAGCCCGCGACCGCCCCCTTGCACGATCGTTCAAGACCCTCGCCGCCCGATCTGGTGTTCTCGATGCCCATACGCCTGGAGGTAGAGTACGACTACAGAGCGGGCCGTTGCGTTCCTTCTCTTCACCCTCGTCGCCGCGATCACTCCGGGGCCGAGCAACATCATGCTGACCGCCGCGGGAGCGAACGCCGGCGTGCTCAGAGGGCTTCCGTGCCTGCTCGGCGTCATGGTGGGCATGGGCCTGATGATGTTCCTCGTGCCGCTCGGGCTCGGGAGCATCGTCCTCCAGAATCCTCTGGTGCTGAAGGCGCTCCACTGGGGCGGAGCCGCCGTGCTTCTCTGGATGTCGTGGAAGATCGCAACGTCGAGCCGCATCGACTCGGGGTCTGGAGCCAATCCAGTCGGCTTCGTTGGCGCAGCGGTCTTTCAGTGGATCAACCCCAAATCGTGGCTCGTGAGCGCGAGCGCGGCGGGGACCTTTCTCAGCGCGGAGGGCGGAAGCCCGATCGTGCAGTCCGTCTTCCTGGGCGGGCTCTTCGTCGTGGCGGCATTGCCGAGCTGCTTTCTCTGGCTCGCGTTCGGCGCTACGGCCCAGCGCCTCCTCCGTCACCCACGACGACTGCGGGTCTTCAACGTCGCGATGGGGGCGCTGCTCGCGCTGTCGATCGTCCTGATCGTCTAGCCGGTCTCGCGCGCGCCGACGGCGCTCTGACCAACCGGGGTGCGCTCGGTTTCTGGCGCCAGCGGGATCACGCCGCCGGGCTCGCCGGCCAGGATCCAGTCGATCAGCAGGCGATAGCGCTCGACGGGGACGGCGCCCACGAGTGACAGCTTCTCGTTGAGGATCACCGTCGGCAGCCCTGACACGCCGAACCACGCGGCGCCCTCGGCGCAGTCGCGCAGGACGGCCTCGTAGGCCTCGCCCGCGTAGTCGGCCTCGAAGCGCGCGAGGTCCAGCGCGGTCTCGCGGGCGAGCGTGCGGAGCACGTCGGGGCGGGCGATGTCGAGGTGGTCGTGGAAGAGCGCGGCGAAGAGCCGCGCGTGAAACCGCTCGAACGCGGCTTCACCCTGCCGTTCGGCACATTTCGCCGCGGTCAGCGCCGGAATGCTCGACGACGGCAACGGCGCGTCGACCTCCGGAGGCGCGAAACACGCGCGAGGCTCCTCGGCGCCGATGCGTTGCCAGCCGTCGCGCGTCTTCTGCGTGACGCGCCGGTCGGGCTGCTCGCCGGGAATGAGCGGGAAGGTCCGCCAGTGCACACGCACCCGGTCGCCGTAGGCCTGCTGGATCTCGCGAAGCCGTACCGCGGCGTTGTAGCACCACGGGCACAGGTAGTCGGAGAAGACGTCCAGTCGGACGGGCGCGGTCATTCGCGCGTGAATACCGTTGGCTTCACGACCTCAGTGCGGAGCGCCTGCAACGCCTGCTCGACGATGCGCCGGCGCAGCGTCTTCTCGTCGGCGGGCGAGAGGTCGGCGCTGCCGAGGGGGTGGATGATCCCCGCGGCTTGGACGATGCGGTTGGCGCCCACCATCACGGCCACCGGTGTCATGGTCGAGACCTGAACGGTCGGCAGGCCTGCGCGCTCGAGCTCCCGGGTGATCGCTGCGCCGCAGCGAGTGCTCGTCCCTCAGGTGGAGGTGAGGATCACGGCGTCGACGCCGGCGGCGCGCAGCTTCTCCGCGATCTCCTGTCCCATCCGCGCGCTGTGGGCGAGCGTCGTCGCGACGCCGACCGTGGAGTAGACCGTCTCGTGCAGCTTGCCGATGGCTCCGCTCTGCTCGAGCTCGCGCGCGACGTCGACCGGCACCAGCCGATTCGGGTCCTGCTTCACCCAGGTCGTGTCGTAGCCGCGGTGCGGGTTGTCGTACTGCGCGGCGTCGAGGCCCGTCTTGCCCTCGATGCTGTAGGCGCCGTAGCGGGTTGCGTTCAGCGCCTCGATACCGTCGGGGTTGCCACGCGGCACCAGGCCCCCGTCGGTAACGAGGGCGATGGTGGCGCCCTCGAGCGTCTTGATCAGGCGTGGCGCCGGGACGCGCGGAAACGCCGGCCGCGGAACCTCGCTCGCGACCGGACGGCCCGCGAGCTTGTCGAGGAGCATGGCCACGGCTCGGTCGGCCGCGGCGGCTTCCACCACGACGTTGCGAGTCACGCCGCGAGCGAAGTAGCCCTCGGCGGCCGGAGCGCCGATGGCTTCGCCGCGCGCGAGCTTCAGCCCGAGCGCGACGAGGCGCTTTACTTCGTCGAGCATGCGCGTGGCCTCGGAACCCGTCGGCACGACGTACACCTGACGGCGATACAGCTCGACACCGGGGTTCTCGGCGTGCATTCCGGTCACGGCGGGAATCTTCAGCTGGGCCTGCACCGCAGCGCAGAGCGCTCCGCACGCGACGCCGTAGCGGCCGGCCAGGAACGCGGGCCCTGCGATGACGAGGTCGGGCCGCGCCGCCGCTACCACGGCGACCAGTTCGGCCGCCGCGCGATCCGCGTGCTCGGCCGCGTAGTTGTCACCACAGATCACCGTGGCCACGACCGTGCCCGCGTCACCGAGCGCCTGCTGAACGGCGCGCGCGGCGCCGACGGCGCCGTCGACCACGTCGATGACATGGGGCCCCGATATGGCCCCCAAGCCCCCAACGTTCGGCCCGCCCCGGCGAAGCCGTGGCGCGCCTCTCATCACCGCACCTCCGCCATTACCCGGGTCGCGCCGATCTGCTCGATCGCGCCGCACAACCCGCCATACGTCGTGCGCGTCTCGCCCAGGAGCTTCGGCGCGAGGTCGTCGGCGCCGACGACGCGATCCATCGCAGGCAGCGTGATCGGCTCCTGGCTGCTGCCGACGTTCACCAGCGCGTCGACGCCGGGGAAATCGAAGAGCAACATGCCCTCGGCGCTGCCGTCGGTCGACATGTCCTCGACCACCGCGGTCGTTCTGACGCCGAGCGCCTCGCACTGCGCGGCGGCCTGCGCCATGTCCACGTGTGGCGCGCCGCCACCGATCTTGGTGAGCACCGCGCCGTCGGCACCGAGCGTGTGCGCGACGAGGCCGGCGGTGAGGAACGCCGAGCGCACGCGCTCGGGCTCGGTCGCGTGGGCGACCGTGACGACGACGCCCGCGAACCACAGTGTCCGGCCGTGCTGGGCGTAGAGCGCGCGGATCATCGGATGGTTCTGGGTGGCCCACGTGGTCACACTGCGGCCCATGAAGCCGCGGAGCACGGCCCCGTCGAGCACCTCGTTCGGATGAACGATCGTCGGCAGCATGCGTCGCACGGGATCGCCGTAGAGGATGCCTTCGTCGAGGCCGGTCGGGCGCTGGTGGGAGTGGATCTGGAAGACGTACGCCACCCTCGGCAGGTGTGCGAGCTCCACGGGCACGCGCGGCGAGGGCGGCAGCTCGAACACCTCGACGCGGTCGGGCTTGGCGTCGCGCGCCGTTTGCGCGAGATAGACCGACGTCTTCAGCGCGGCGAGACGGACGGCGGCCAGATAGTCCGAGCGATCGACACCCGAAGCCGGCCACGCCGAGATCACGACGTTGTGGGTGCGCCCGAACGCCGAGAGCACCGCGTTCGGCCCGGCCATGTCGATCACGGCGAGGATGCCGACGTTCTCCGTCTGCTGATCGGTGGCCACCACCGCCACACCAGAGAGCGCCAGCGTCCGACCGTGGCCGGCCCTCGCCACGCGGCCGAGGACGCCCGGAAAATCCTCGCCGCCGTCCACCTTCGCGCGTGGCGCGATGACGTCGAACACGCGCCCGATGCGGCAGCGCTCGTCCGGGTGCACGAGGTCGAGACGAATGCGGGTAAGCCGCGCATCGGAGGACAGGAGCGCGCGTAGCGCGTCGAGATCGACCTCGAGCCGCCTGCCGGCGAGCCGCGTCGCGGACGCTGCGGTCAGCTCTTCGACGTCACACCAGCGCAGCTCGAGTCGCATGTCGGGTCGTAGTGTACCTGCTCTAGCCTGAGACATCAGCGGCGTCGAATCCGTAGAGCCAGCGCAACACTTCGGGCGAGCGGTCGCCGGCGCTTGCCCACTCCGCATCGCGCGCTTCCTGAGCCGGGCCGTCGTGAAGGTGAAAACGGATCTTGTTGGCGCGCGACATTTCTTGAAGGCGAGTGACGCGCGGCCGGCGCACGCGCTCATAGCGGTGAAGCGCCTCGGCGACGTCGGCGCCGCCGGCGACCAGACAGGCGGCCAGAGTGGCGCCATCCTCGATGGCTTGCGCCGCGCCCTGGCCCATGAACGGATACATCGGGTGGCACGCGTCGCCGAGCAAGGTCGTGCGGCCGACCGACCACCGCGGCAATGGCTCGCGATCGAACAGGGCCCAGACGAAGCACGTATCCGCGGCGGCGATGATCCGCCTCACCTGGGGATGCCAGCCCTCGAACGCGGCGAGCGCACGGGCGATCGTCGCGCGATCGGTCCAGTCCTCGCGGTTCCACGTGTCGTGCTCGGTCCAGCCGACGAAGTTCAGCAGCCGCCCGCGCGCGACGAAGTAGTGCACGAAGTGCCCACCGGGCCCGACCCACGACTGGGAGCCGATCTCGAGCCCGAGGTCGGCGATGCGCTCGGCCGGCACCAGGCCACGATAGGCGACGCAGCCCGCGAAGCGCGGCGCCTCCTCGCCGAGCAGCGCAGCGCGCACCGTGGAGTGGATGCCGTCCGCGCCGACCAGCAGGTCGACCGTGACTCGCCGACCGTTCTCGAACCAGATCTCGACGCGGTCACCCTTGTCGGCGAGGCCGACCAGGCGGTGGCCCAGATGCACGCGCTCGGCAGGAAAGGCCGACGCGATGATCGCGAGCAGATCGGCGCGGTGAACGGTGAGATGCGGAGCGCCGTACAGCTCCTCGCACCGAGGGTTCAGTGGCGCGCGCTGGAGCGTGCGGCCGTCCTCCCAGCGCCGCTGATGCGTGCTGATCGGCCGGACGGAGTCGCGGTCGAGCGCCTCGCCGAGGCCGAGCCGGTGGAGGATCCTCACCGCGTTCGGTCCCATGTTGATGCCGCCGCCGACCTCGGTCAGTATCGGCGCCTGCTCGTAGACATCGACGTCGAAGCCGGCCTGACGAAGCACGACGGCCGCCGTGAGGCCGCCGATCCCGGCGCCGATGACGGCGATCCTGATTACCGCGTCTCCTCAGTCCCGCCAGTGCTCGGGAAGGATGCTCTGCACATCCGTGATGCCACAGCGCGCAGCCATCCATCGCTCGGCATAGAGCCCGTCCTTATAGGTGGATTGCTCTGACTCGTGGACCGTGACGGGCCCCTTCAGCGCGGCGACCAATGGCTCGAGGGCCCGCGCGTCGAGCAGCGTGCCGGGCGCGCCGGCCATCAGCAGCGTGGTGGCGGTGACTCGCGGCGCGAAGCCGCGCAGGTCGTAGTAGCCGAGCGTCCGTCGGGCCGCCTCGGCACGCGCCGGGTACGTGCGGACATAGTCGTTGATCTCTTCGAGCGGATACGTCGGCGTCTTCGTCGCCAGCTCGGCGGTCTTGTAGAAGAGCGCCGGCGTGGTCACGACGTGGGTGGCTCCTGCCGTCAGCGCCGCGGCGATCAGCGCCACGTCGTTGCCCACCAGGACAACGCGCGCGGCGTCCAGCTCGCGGCGGGTCAGCAGGAACTCCAGGCCCCTGACGCTGTCCGCGACGATGCCGCGGAACGCGTACGACGCGGCGTTGTCGATGCCTTCGGTGAGCAGACCGGGAAACATCGCGGCGAACGGCGTATCGGCATTGCGCTGCCCGCGCCCGGCGAGCGCAAAGGTGATGTAGCGACTGCGCTGCAGATTAGCGGTTCCCTGCGGGATGATCTCGAGGACGCTCTGGTACTTGGGCGGATAGTAGATCGCGGGAAACGGTCCTGTTCCGGTCGGGATGCTCAGGTAGCCGAACAGCCGGTAGGGCCCAAGGCTCGTGAGCCGCACGCTGTACAACGTGGCGAACGGCGTGCTCCTGATCGGGAGCACGTCGAACTCGGGACGAGCCGGATAGCTCGCCAGCTCGTCGAGCGTATCTTGCCAGTATTTGCGAACCGCGTCGTCCATCACGCGTTCCCGTCCCGATCCAGGAGATGGCGCGCGAAGAATCGGTCGACGATGGCGGTGTGTCGGACCCGGCCCGCATCGTGGCCGTGGCCGTCGTAGGGATAGAGCTGCTTGTCCTTGGCGCCGATCCTCTCGAACAGCGTGTAACCGGTCTCCGGCGGGCAAACGTTGTCTTGAAGCCCGATGTTCACGATGATCGGGCAGGCGATCTTGTCGGCGAAGTTGATCCCGTCGAAGTACGCGACGGTTGTCTCGACATCCGCACGGCTCTCTGGATGGAGCCGCACATAGTCGTCGATCTCCTGGTAGGGATAGGTGTGCGTTAACGCGACGGCGTCCATGAAGCCACAGAGGTACGGCGCGCCCGCGGCGGCGGCGCGGACTTCTCTGCGCATCGCGGCGGTCGTGATCGTCAGGCCACCGCCCTGACTGTTCCCTGTCACGCCGATGCGAGCGGGATCGACCTCGGGGCGTGACAGCAAGAAGTCGATGCCACGCCAGGTGTCGACGTAGAACCCGCGGTATGCGTATGTGTGACGATCCACGATGTTGTGCGTCAGGAGATTCGGATATCCGGGGTTGAACTGGCGATTGCTGCGGAGCTTTCCCCGCGGCGCCACCGACAGCGCGATGTAGGCTTTCCGCGCCCACTCCTTGGGAATCGGCGGGTCCATCTGATACCCCGGCAGCAGCATGATCGCCGGCGTGCGCGCCGCCCGGCGGACCGGACGGCAATACCAGGCAGCGATGCGGATGTGCTCGAGGCTGGTGTAGAACACCTGGAACGTCTCGACGTCGTCCGACGTCCGGAGCGGGTCGGGGATCACCTCGGGCTCCAGTGGAATCGCCGACGCCTGGCGCTCCACGTCGTCCCAGAACGCGTCGAAATCGTCGGGCTTGCGCAGCCTGGACCGGTAATCCGCGGCGACTGCTTTCGGCAAAGGCGTCTCCTCGTGTGGCTCGACGAGTTAGTACGTCATCTCCGCCGATTTCTCAACCGCGATGCGTCGTCGCCTCGGGTGCTGCGCAATCGCGTTCGCGTGGTATCGTCCCGGGGCAGCCGTCCCGCCCGAGGAGCAAGGAGGAGCCGGATCATGACGAAGTCCATCGAGATCGATCGGGGACGTCGCGCGTTCCTGAAGGGCGCCGCGCTCGCGACCGTGGGGCCGTTGATCGTCACGGACCGCACGATCGCCCAGACGCGCACGATCTACGTCAACACCTGGGGCGGGAGCTGGACGGCCGCCGAGGAGGCCGCGTTCTTCAAGCCCTTCACGGACCAGACCGGCATCCGCGTCAAAACAGTCGCGCCCGTCTCCTACGCCAAGCTGAAGGCCCAGGTGCAGAGCGGCAGCTACGAGTGGGACATCACGGCGATCACCCAGGCCGATCTGCTCCGCGCCGACCGTGAGGGGCTGCTCGACCCGATCGACTGGTCGGTCGTGAAGAAGGAGAAGCTCTTTCCGAACGCGGTGTACGCGAACGGGCTCGCGTACTGCGCGCTCGGCACCAATCTGGCCTATCGCCGGGACAAGTTCCCGCAGGGCGGTCCGAAGACCTGGGCCGACTTCTGGGACGTCAAGAAATTCCCCGGCAATCGCTCCATGCTCAACAACGCGGTCCGCACGACGCAGTTCGCGCTCGTGGCCGACGGCGTGCCGCCGGACAAGGTGTTCCCGATGGACGTCGACCGCGCGTTCCGAAAGCTCGACCAGATCAAGCCGCACGTGAAGGTCTGGTGGACGCAGGGCAATCAATCGCAGCAGCTCATGCGCGACGGCGAGGTCGACATGATGGTCATGTGGAACGCGCGTGCGAGCGAGCTCGCGCAGCAGGGCCATCCGGTCGAGCTCGTCTGGCACGGGGCCACGATCACCACCACGATGTGGGGCGTGGCCAAGAACGCGCCGAACCGGAAGCTCGCCTGGGAGTTCTTGCAGTTCGCCGTGCAGGCGAAGCCGCAAGCCGATTTCGCCAATCGGCTCTTCTACGGTCCGACGAACCCCGACGCGTTCACGTACGTCTCGGCCGAGGTCGCGCGCCAGCTCCCGACCTATCCCGAGAACGCGAAGGTCGCGATCAAGCCGGACACGGTGTGGGAGGCGGACAACACCACGAAGATCCAGGAGCGCTTCACCCAGTGGCTGGCCGGGTGAGCGTGACGCGCAGGAACACCGCGGCCTGGCTCCTCCTCGGACCATCGACCGCAGTGCTCGTGCTGCTGTTCGTCGTCCCGATCGGCTACGTTCTGGTGCTCAGCGTGACCGATCCGCGACTGGCGCTGGCGCATTACCAGCGGATCTTCACCGTGCCGCTCTACACGCGCGTGCTGGTCAACACGTTCCTCACGTCGCTCGTCGTCACCGCGCTGTGCCTCGTGCTCGGGTATCCGGTGGCCTACGTCATGGCGCGACGAGGCGGGTGGGTCGGCACGGTGCTGCTGACGGTCGTTGCGATGACCTTCTGGACCGGCTTCCTCGTCCGGACGTATGCGTGGCTCGTCATCTTCGGCAGCAAGGGACCGGTCGTCAGCGCGTATCAGGCGCTCGGCCTCGGCCCGGCGCCCCAGCTCCTGTTCACCACGTTCAGCTCGACGCTCGGGATGACGCACATCCTGCTGCCGTACATGATCCTCGCGCTCTATGCGGTCATGAAGAAGATCGACGCCAATCACCTGAAGGCTGCGGCCAGCCTCGGCGCGCGGCCGGCCGCGGCGTTCCGTGAAGTGTTCCTGCCGCTCAGCCTGCCCGGCGTGGTCAATGGATCGCTCCTCGTGTTCGTCTCGTGTCTCGGCTTCTTCGTGACACCGGTGCTGCTCGGAGCCCCCCGCGACATGATGATCTCCCAGCTCATCAACCAGCAGATCGAAGAGCTGCTCGCGTGGGGCTTCGCCTCGGCCGTCGCGGTGGTGCTCCTGGCTGCGACGGCGCTGGTAGTTGGCGTCTACAACCGCTTCGCCGGGCTCGACCGGCTCTGGGGCTGACGTCTTCCTGGCGATGCTGCCGCTGATCCTCGCGTCGATCGCCGCGCTGTTCCTGGTCGCGCCGATCCTGATCGTCGTTCCGATGTCGTTCAGCACCGCGATCTCGTTCCAGTTCCCGCCGCCGGCCTACTGGATCGGCTACTACCAGAAGTTCTTCACGAGCGAGGAGTGGCTGGAGCCGGCGCTGAACAGCGTGATCATCGCGGGCGGGGCGATGGCGTTCACGATGCTCCTGGTCGTCCCGGCCGCCTTCGGCTATGTGCGCTATCGGTTCCGCGGCAAGGCGCTCGTGAATCTCCTCATCATGTCGCCGCTCATCGTGCCTCACGTGGTGAGCGCGCTCGCCTACTACGGCTTCCTCGGACGAGCGAAGCTGACCGGCACCTACCTGGGCGTCATCGTGGCCCACGGCGTGCTAGCCGTGCCCGTCGCGTTCCTGGTGATCACGGCGACGCTGAAGGGTTTCGACCGTAACCTCGAGCGGGCGGCGATGAGCTCGGGGGCCGGGCCGTTTCGCACGTTCTGGTACGTGACGCTGCCGGTCCTCCGCCCGGGCATGCTGGTCGGCGCGCTATTCGCGTTCCTGTCGTCGTTCAACGAGGCGGTCGTGGCGCTCTTCATCGCCGGCCGCGGAGCGACGACGCTGCCGAAGAAGATGTACGAGAGCATCCGGCTCGAATCCGATCCGGTGATCGCGGTCGTCTCCACGCTGCTCGTCGGCGCGGTGGTGCTCGGCGTGCTGGTCCCGGTGGTCATGCGCAGGAGACCGATCGATGCGGCTTGACGCCCTGCTTCGCCCCCGCTCCGTGGCCATCCTCGGCGCGTCCGAGCGTCCGTCGATCGGCCGTTCGCTGATCGAGGCGCTCGACACGATCGGGTTCCGCGGCGCGATTTACCCGATCAACCCGAGGTACGAGACGCTGCTCGGCCGGAAGTGCTACGCCTCCGTCGCCGAGCTCCCGCGCGGCGTCGACACGCTCGCGATCTGCGTGAACCACGCGCGCGTGCTCGAGCACATGCGGCCGGCCGCGGAGCGCAGTGTCGGCGCGGCCGTCATCTTCGATGGCGGCTTCGCGGAGGCGGGCGCCGAGGGCCGCCGGCAGCAGGAGGAGATCACCGCGATCTGCCGTGACGCCGGGATCGCGCTCTGCGGCCCCAACTGCATGGGCGTGGTGAGCCCGCACGTGCCGAGCATGGTGTACATCCAGGCGCTCCGCGATCCCGCGCAGCTCCCGGGCAACGTGGGGATGATCTCGCAGAGCGGCTCCATCTGCATCGGCCTGCTCGCGGACTGCCGGCGCTTCGGCTGGAGCCACGTGGTGTCGTCGGGCAACGAGGCCGTCCTGGCCGCGGTCGATTTCCTCGAGTACCTGATCGACGATGAGACGACGCGCGTGATCGCGATGTTCCTCGAGACCGTGCGGCAGCCCGAGCGGTTCGTGGCGGCGCTCGATCGCGCCGCGGATCGCGGCAAGCCGGTGGTCGTCCTGAAGGTTGGACGCCACGAGCGCACGCGGCGCGCGATCACGACGCACACGGGCGGTCTCGCCGGCGAAGCCCGGGTGTTCTCGGCCGTGCTCCGGGCGCACCGCGCGATCGAGGTCGCGGACATGGACGAGATGACCGAAGTCCTCGCGTGCGCGCAGGGCGAGCGCTGGCCCCGCGGCCGGCGCCTCTGCGTGATGACGGCGTCGGGCGGACAGGCCGAGCTCATCCTCGACGTCGCCGCCGCGGCCGGCCTGTCGCTGCCTCCGCTCTCCGCGACCTCACGCGCGGACGTGGAACGGGTCCTCGGGTCGATCACCGGCGACGGCAATCCGCTCGACGCGTGGGGTAACGGCGACTTCGCCACGAATTTCCCGCACGCGCTCTCCGTGCTCGGCGCCGACTCGGACTACGACGCGGTCGTGCAGTGCAGCGATACCTGCGACGATCAACCGATGGGCTCGGTTGACCGCATGCTGACGTACGCGCGCTCGCTCACCGATGCGGCTGCGAAATCGAGCAAGCCGTGCTACTTCATGACGACCCGTTCCGGCGTGTTTCATCGCGAGGTGATCACGTTCCTGCGCCAGCACGGGATCGCGCTCATCGGCGGCACGCGGCAGGGGCTCGGCGCGATCGACCGCCTCGCTCGCTGGGCGGAGCCGGCACGGGCGTTGCGGGCCGGTGCGGGGAAGGGCCGCGCGATCCGGGCGCTCCTGGGTGGCTGCACGCGCGGGACGATTCACGAATACGACGCGAAGCGTCTGCTCGCGCAGACCGGCCTGCCGGTCGTCGCCGAGCGACTGGTCGCGTCGCACGACGATGCGCGCGCCGCCGCCAGGGCGATCGGTTATCCCGTCGTGTTGAAGGTCGTCGCCGACACGATCCCGCACCGCTCCGACCTCGGGCTCGTGGCAGTCGGCCTGCGTGACGACGCCGAGCTCAGCGCCGAGTGGGACCGCATGGCGCGCCGGCTGTCCGACCTCGGGCGGAAGGACGCCGTCGACGGCTTCGTAATCCAGGAGATGGCGAGCGGTGTCCTCGAGGTCTTCGCGGGGGTGAAACGAGACCCCGACTTCGGGCTCGTGCTGGCGTTCGGGGCCGGCGGAGTCCTGATCGAGGCGTTCGACGACGTGGCCCTCCGCCCGTTGCCGCTGCGCGAGGGCGATGCGGCGGCGATGATCGCGGAGACGCGCGCGGCAACGGTGCTGGCCGGGTTCCGGGGTCGGCCGCCGGGCGACGTCGCCGCGCTCGCGCGCTGCCTCGAATCCCTCGCCGACTTCGCCTGGGCCGAGCGTGACAGCCTCGACGAGCTCGACGTCAATCCCATCGTGGTGAGAGCGGCTGGCGCGGGTTGCGTGATCGTGGACGCCCTCATCGTGCCGCGCGCGGAGCGGTGACCGGGTAGCGCCGGTGTCGTACCTGCGACTGCACCGGCTCGTGAAGTCGTACGACGGGCGCGTCAACGCCGTCGACGACATCAGCGTCGACATCGCCCGGGGCGAATTCGTCACGTTCCTGGGACCGAGCGGCTCCGGCAAGACGACGACGCTCATGATGATCGCCGGCTTCGAGGAGCCGACCAGCGGCGTCATCGAGCTCGCCGGTGAGGAGCTGACGCGCCGCAAGCCCTACGAGCGCAACATCGGGGTGGTCTTCCAGAACTACGCGTTGTTCCCGCACATGACCGTCGCGCGCAACGTGGCGTTCCCGCTCCGTATGCGCCGGTTTCCCCGCGCAGACCAGGCCGCGCGCGTGCGGGACATCCTCGCGCTCGTCGGCCTGAGCGAGTACGCCGAGCGGCATCCGCGCGAGCTGTCCGGTGGCCAGCAACAACGGGTGGCGCTGGCCCGGGGCCTCGTCTTCAACCCGGACGTGCTGCTCCTGGACGAGCCGCTCGGAGCGCTCGACAAGAATCTTCGCGAGCAGATGCAGGTCGAGCTGAAGCGCATCCATCGCGAGGTCGGCATCACGACGGTCTACGTCACCCACGACCAGACCGAGGCGATGACCATGTCCGACCGGATCGCCGTCTTCAATCACGGCACGCTCGAGCAGGTGGCGCCCCCGCTCGATGTCTATCACCGGCCGCGCACCCGGTTCGTGGGCGAGTTCATCGGCGACAGCAATTTCTTCACCGGCAGAATCGACGCGGCACACGCGGGGCGCGTCGACGTGGACGGCCTCGAGCCGATCCCGGTCGATCCCGAGGCGTGTCGCCGGCTCGGCGCGAGTCGCGTCGACGTGCTGGTGCGCCCCGAGCGCGTTCAGCTTGGGGGGCACGGCGTGCCGGAGGTCCTGTCGATGAAGGTGAGCGTCATCGTGAACTACGGTGACAGTGTGCTGGTGATCGGTGACGCGCGCGGCCACGCCGTGCGCATGCGCATCGCCGGCGCGCAGCCCGAGGCAATTCGTGAGGGCGCGACCGTGACGGTCGGCTGGGCACCCGGCGACGCTCACCTGATCCCTCGCGCGTCTGGTTGAAGCACACTCAGTGCATCACCGCTCCGCCGTCGACGTTCCACGCCTGGCCGGTGATGTGGTCGCTCGCCGCGGAGGCGAAGAACAGCGCCAGGCGCGCGATGTCGTCGGGACGAGCGATGCGACCAGTGGGAGGCAGCGACAGCACCGGGGCACCCGGCTCGCGCTCGGCCAGCGCGCGCTCGCGCCGTGACGTCGATTCGCGCCGGCTCGTATCGACGCTGCCCGGGCAGATGGCGTTGACGGTGATGCCGTGCGCCGCCACCTCCTGGGCCAGGGCCTGGGTCAGGCCGATCACGCCGAACTTCGACGCCGCGTAGGCGCCACGCCGGGCGGTGCCTCGCTTGCCGGCGACCGAGGCCATGTTGACGATGCGGCCGCTCCCGCGCGACAGCATGTGGGGGATCACGGCGCGGCTCATCAGGAACGTCCCTTTGAGATTGACGTCGATCACGAGGTCCCACGCCTCCTCCGGCACTTCCCAGAGCAGGCGACGATCGGCGCCGTGCGGAGCGGCGGCGTTGTTCACGAGCACGTCGATGCGACCGAACCGTGCGAGCGCGTCCTTGACGAAACGCTCGGCATCGGCCGCGCGGCTCACGTCACCGACGAGCGTGAGGACCTTGCGCCCGAGGCCCTGGATTTCTCCGGCCAGGCTCTCGAGGCCCTTCCACCCGAGGCGAATCTCCGCGAGCCCTTCCTCGTTCTCGTTCCGCGTGCCGCCCGTCGCCACGTCGGTCGCGACGACGTCGGCGCCCGCGCGGGCGAATGCGACGGAGATCGCCCGGCCCATCCCTTGCGCCCGCGCACATCCAGTCACCAGCACGACCTTGCCGTCGAATTCGCTCATACGGCCTCCTGCGTGAGCGCGTCCAGAACCGCGCCGATTCGTGGCGCGTCGTCGAGGCGCCAGAGCGCCTGAAGTACCGCGTCCACCCGCGCGGCGCCGAGGACGTCGGCGGAGAGATCCCGGAACTTCGTGGCGACGTCGGCGTCCGTCATCGGGTTGCGGGCGTGGCCCTTCGGATACTCGGCTCGCCCGGTGAACCGCTGGCCCGAGCGGGTGACCACGTCGATCTGCGAGGGCAACTCCTGTGGAAAACGGCGCGTGAACTCCGGGTTCTCGGCGACTCGGATGCGGTTCATCAGGGGCCGCAAGCTCGGATCGAGGTAGCGCCGAGGCTCGAAGCTCGCTGGAGTGATGCGGCCGTCCTGCCACGCGACGGCGAGCATGTACGGCAGGCTGTGGTCCGCCGTCTCGCGGGTCTGGGGATCCCACTTGGCGGGCTCGCTGCCGATCTCGCTGTGCGCCATCGCGTAGATCTGCACGTCGATGGCCTCGATCTCGTCCAGCCTTACCTTGTCCCTGAGCGCGAGCGCCGTCGCCAGCGGCGCCTGCGCGTGATACTCGGCCGCGAAGAACTTGAAGTTCGTGCGCTCGACGGCAAACGACCGATCGCGACCGCCGGGCTCGCCGATCTCGAACGGCCCGGTGACCTGCTCGCCCACGCCATGACGGCCCTCGAACGCGGCCGTCGGACCGG
>Ga0209375_1001967_pt1 | contig 15184 bp, 5 predicted proteins | sample GraSoiAngelo_131_FD_185888 | JGI IMG/M metagenome (GOLD analysis project Ga0209375, IMG submission 185888) | Grasslands soil microbial communities from the Angelo Coastal Reserve, California, USA - 14_0929_02_30cm (SPAdes) (version 2) | ecosystem: Environmental > Terrestrial > Soil > Grasslands ... | reverse complement strand
GGGAATGACCGCGCCCGTCGGGTCATGAATCACCCCGCTTATACTCGCCTGCGTTTGGGCCACCGCGGGCAGGACGCTCAGGAAAACCATAAACCAAATAGACCAGGTACAGCGGCTCCGCATAGTTCCTCCGTTTTGGGAATGGGGATTTTGCACAGCAGTCTAGCAAAGCTTTTGCCGGATGAGAACAATTTTGCGCGCTGGGGAAGGGGCACACCCGATTCCTATTCAGAAATCAGGTGCGCACTTCGTATCAGAACAGAAGCTTCAGCGCGAACTGGATTTGCCGCGAGGTCGTCGCGGGAACGCTTCCACCGTCGATCACGCGAGCCAGCGTTTTGACCTACTTCCCGTTCCGAGGATTCCGATTCGCATCAGGCGAGTTCGAGCATGCGGGCGATGGCGCGGCGCGCTTTTACCGCAATTTCTTCAGGCACCCGGACCTGCGGCTTGAGCGTTTCGAGCGACCGGATGACTTTGTCCAGCGTAATTGTTTTCATGAAAGCGCATTCGGCCTGGGGATTGATAGGGTAGAACTTACGTTCCGGGTGGAGCTTTCTGAGACGATGCAGAATTCCGATTTCCGTACCCACGGCGAACTCCGTCACGCTGGACTGTTGAAGGTGGCGCAGCATCCCTTCCGTGGATAAGAAGAAGGTTCGATTTCCGGGAAGCTGTCCATCGGCCACGCGGACCATGCAGGACGTGACGCAGCCGCATTCCGGATGGATCAGCAGCTCGGCATCGGGATGCTCCGCCATAAGGGCGTCCACTTGCTCCGGGCGGATCGTCTGGTGAACGTGGCAATAACCTGGATAGATAATCATGTTCATCCGCTTGGTCTGCCGGGCGACATAAGCTCCAAGAAACCTGTCCGGCACGAACAAGACGCGGCGATCGGCGGGGATCGCTCCGACAACCTTGACCGCATTGGCCGACGTGCAGCAGTAATCGCTTTCCGCCTTCACAGTCGCGGAAGTGTTGACGTAAGAAACCACGACGGCGTCGGGAAACCGGGCCTTCCATTCGCGAAGTTCTTCGGCAGTAATCGAAGCGGAGAGGGAGCAGCCGGCATTGAAATCGGGAAGCAGGACTGTCCGTTCCGGGCAAAGAATGGCGGCAGTCTCGGCCATGAAGTTCACGCCGCAGAAGACGATGACGTCGGACCGGGTTTGGGCTGCTTCCTGCGACAGCTTCAATGAATCACCAACCAGGTGGGCGACTTCCTGGATCTCGTCTCGCTGATAGCTGTGCGCCAGAATGACCGCATTACGCTCGCGGGCCAACCCTCGTATGCGCTCCTGTTTTCGCCGGATCTCTTCCGGGCTGTCCTCGATTGTTTGAATCACCGGCAGCGTATAACGGTCTTCAAATGCGACATTACTAACGGAAACACTCATCTTCGCTTTTGGGTACGGCCCTCTCCTCGGTCGATCCAAACAACCGCAGGTGGTTGTTCTCGATCATAATTGTACCACCCTCAACCCGCTTGTGGCTTTGCTTCCTCCAGCCTCGGCTCTCACATCAGAGGAAAAACCGAGGCTGGGCTATAGCATCCGCAAGGTTCAAACGGTGCGCCCCTATCCCGATGAATAGGAACCGGACAAGAATGTCGTTAGAAAAATGTCATGGAAGGAAACGCATCCAGCCACTCGTCGATGCTGACGCCTTCAAGATTCTCAAACAAGCTGCTGACCGTCAGCCGCGTGTAATGACGCTGCCTGAGGGGCTGTACTCGGCGCCCTGGAAAAGAACCTCAGCGCGATGCCAGAGGGGGGCTACCGGCCGCGCATTACCATGGTAATATCGATTTATGGCAATAGCTCAGTCGAAGGTTACAGCTCAAGGACAGATATCCATACCCGCCCGGATTCGTCAGAAGCTCGGGATTGGTCCTGGCTCCATTTTAGAATGGGACGAGCAAGGCGAAAATATCGTCATTCGCAGAGTCGGGCAATACTCATCCGAAGACATCCATAAGGCGATATTCCCGCGCGGCACTCCTGCCACGAAGCGCTTGGATGAATTTAAAGAAGGTATCCGCTCTTACATGAAGAAACGCCATGCGCGCCGTTGACACCAATGTTCTGGTGCGCATAATCACTCGCGACGATACAAGACAGGTTGTCGGCGCCGAGGACTTCCTCAAAAAGGGCGCTTGGGTTTCCCATCTTGCACTGGCTGAAGCGACATGGGTGCTGGCTTCTGTCTACGAACGGAAAGCGTCCGTGATCGCGACCGCTGTCGAAATGTTGTTGAACCACGAGAACCTGACAATTCAGGACTCCGAAACCGTGTCCGCTGCTCTCGAAAAATTTCGCAGCCAGCCCACGATCGGATTCTCGGATTGTCTTCTCCTTGAAATCGCTCGCAAAGCGGGACATCTGCCTCTGGGTACCTTCGATCGAGATCTTGGAAAGCTCGATGGTGCCCAAACGCTCTGATTCTCATGCGCCGGCTGGCATATAACCCGGCTAAGTTCTCGCTGTGAATCTCCCGGTCGAAGTTAAGAAATCAGAACTCGAGCCGCAGCGCGAACTGGATTTGGCGTCCGTTTCCGCCCGCAATCGTGTTGGTAATGACCCCTGCTGTCGAGCTGATGTCACTGCCCGAGAAAACAATCAGATTGGGGTGACCAAAGTTCGCGTGATTGAGAGCGTTGAAGATCTCCATCCGGAACTGCAAATTCAATTGCTCTTTCAGAGGAATCCGCTTGAACAACGAAGTATCCAGGTTCCACATGCCTGGTCCCCGCAACTGGTCGCGCCCCGCATTCCCGAAGGTCCCGGCCGACGGCGGCAAGAATGCATTCGGGTCGAAGTAGCGGCCGGTTTTCTTGAACCCGTCCACACCCAGAATCACGTTTCCCTTGAAGTTGGGGTTCAAGTTCGGCACGTCGGAATTGCGGCTGTCCCCGTTGCCGGACTGATTCGAGCCAACGAGCGGCGTGATTGGAAAACCGCTAGCCGCGCTAAAGATCGCGTTCCACTGCCAGGCGCCAATCAGCTTCTCCATCCAGCCGGTAGCTCCACTGCCGAACGTCTTGCCGTTCCCGAACGGCAGCTGATAGCTGAAGTTGGTGTTGAACTGGTGCAAGAGGCTGAAGGAGGCTGGTCCTTTGTCGAGCCTCCGGTTAAACCGGTTCAAAACCGTTGGAGGCTCATTATCCGCAGAACCGGAGAGAATAGCGGAATTCGTGTCAAGCACCTTGCCCCAGGTGTAATTGGTCTTGAACGTCAGCCCGCGGCGCGCGCGCTTGAGGATTGACAGATTCATCGCATGATAGCTGCTGGTGCCAAAGTAGAACCAGCCCTGGCCGGAGCCAAGCAGCGGGTTCGGTCGCATTCCCACCGGGACATAAGTGGTCCCCTGCGAGACGGTCCTCCTCTGGCTCGCCGGGAGAACTCCGCCGGCAAGGCATCCCGCCGGATTCTCACACCGCAACGGTTCGATCGTATTCATATCCACGGTTGCCGAAATGTGATAAGACTGGCTGCCCACATAGCCGGCCTCGACCATGAGGTCTTGCGCCAGTTGCCGTTCCACCGTCAAGCTCCATTGCTGGACGGCCGGGATGTGCAAGTCCGGATCGATCCCGCCGGGCGCGTAGAGCGTGCACGGCGGACTTGTTTGTCCGAGGACTTTGCAACTGGGCGGAGGCGCCACTTCAGCGGAGACCGGAATGATGGAAAGGAGCGGCGTATTTTCGACCGTCAGCCGCCCGTTGAACGGCGGATTGGCGTTGAGCCGGTTGGCGAGATTGTCCTGGAGGTCGTTGTGAATCCCAAATCCGGCCCGCACGGCCCACTTGCCCACACCGCTCGGGTCCCAGACCAGGCCGGCCCGTGGCTGCCACAGCGCGCGGGCGTTGTTTTTGAGGAGCGGCGACTTCGCAATGAACGGTTCGGTCAGCATGATCCCGTCCGGACCAAACAGGTAATTCGAAGAGTTGCCGTTCTTCTCGTTCACCTTCGTGGCCATCTCGTCCCGCAGTCCCAGCCGGACGGTGAGATTCGGACGCAGCTTCATTTCATCCTGGAAATACCACGCAGCCTGCGTGCCGCGGAAAATCAGCTCGGTTGGTTTCGTTTGCGTCAGAAACCGCGTTGGCGCATCCTGGAGAAAAGCCAGCAAGGTAGGATAGCTGACGGTTCCCGCGTTGTTCTGACCCGAGGAAAACGCGGTCTGCTCGACGCGCTGGAACCACGCGCCCAGGCTGAAGTTGTGAATTCCTCTCGTCAGCTTCAGGTCATCCGAGAAGCTGAAGTTCCGCCGGGCATTGTAGGCGAGGTTCTGACCGTTGGGCGCGATTAGAGCAGATGCCTGGACCGTGGAGGTCCCGCCTCCAATAATGACCGATCCCGGGTTGTTGCGGCCCCCGCCGCTCAGAAACAACAGGCTGTCTGGAAACGACGCAACCGGAGGGGCTTTTACCGTTGCTCTGACGTTCGAGTACCCGAAGCTCGCAATATTCAACAGCGTCGGGGAGAAGATATGCGTTTCTTGTGTGCTGAAGGTGTGAAGATGGGTATGCGCGTCTTGCAAGAAAGTGGGGTCCACCGGATTGCGCCGGGCACCCCGATCCGCGCTGAAATTGGCCGAGACCGAGTCCTTCGTGGAGACGTAGTAATCAAAGCGGCCCAACTCAAAATCCTCCCCAACCGACCGCTTGGGATTGGCGCTGTATTGCGCGGTTCCGGTGGGGAAGCCCGTGCCCTGCTGGGGCAACTCGGGACCATTGGGCTCCGGCCAGTACCGGAAAAACGGCAGCATGCCCGGCTTCAGATTGGGAACGCGCACGAATGCGGCGAAGTTTGAGCAGTTGGCTTCGGTATTTCTTGGGTTGGCTGGGGTATTCGGATAAGCGAGGTAGCAAGGCAGAAGGCCTTGCCGGGCCTGCAGACTGGGTACGTAGCCGAACTGGCTCACCGCTAACCGCTCTCGAAATCCTTCGTAATTTCCAAACACAAACATCTTGTCTTGGCGGATCGGCCCTCCGAGCGATCCGCCAAACTGGTTCCGCTGGAATTGAGGTACCGGCGTCGGATTAGGAGCATTGGCCACGTCGAAGAAGTTCCGTGTGTCCAGAGCGCTGTTGCGCAGATACTCGAAGACGGATCCACGCCACTGGTTCGTCCCTGAAGTGGTCACGATGGTCACCTGCGCCCCGGCCCTCTTTCCATATTCGGCGCCATAGGTGTGCCCCAGAACATTGAATTCCCGCACCGCATCGACGCCGAGCAAGTACCCGCTTATCCCTTGAGGCGACGTGTACACGCCAGCTGCATTGTTCCCGACGTAGTCCATTCCGTTAATCGTGAAGCGGTTTTGATCGGGCCGCTTGCCCGCGATCGAGAACGAGGGTTGGTCACCGTTGGCGGTATTCGATCGATTGGTAATAACGTCTGAGTTGAGCCTCATCAACTCGAGGAAACTCCGCCCATTCAGCGGCAAATCTTTGACCTGTTCGCCGGTGACCAGGCCGGAGGTGGAACTCATGGTCGTGTTCACGATCTGAGCCTCCTCCGTTACCGTGATTTGTTCCTTGAGGTCTCCGACATCCAGCGTCAGATTCACTACGGCTTCCTGCGCCACAGCTAGCGTGACCCCACGTCGCACCTGCTGCTTGAAGCCCGTTAATTCTGCAGTCACTTCATATTCGCCGACTGGAAGGGACGGCAGACGATAGCTACCGGTTTCGTTGGTGATTACCGTACGCGTTAGCCCGCTCTCGGTATGCTTAGCCGTAACACTCACTCCCGGCACCAACCCACCATTGGCGTCGTGCACGACGCCGGACATGGTCGCCGAGAATTCTTGCCCAAACACCAGACCATTTCCCGATAGGAGCAATACCATCATCCCTGTCAAGAAAAGACCTTTTCCTCTTCTTGCCATAATCCCGCCTTTCTCTAGTTGCGATCGATGAGACGAACCCCCTTCCCACGTGGATTTCGTGTCGCCCCAACCAAGCACTACTTCGATATCTTGTTAGGTTCGCTTTCTATTGCGTGTGTTTATAAAGCGGCCAGGGGATGCCTGTATATCCGGCATAGGGGGGATTTTGGGCTGAAATTCGGGGGGGAGGATGATCCCTTTAAATGCCGTAGAAACATTCCCCTCCTCGCAGAGGAGAGGTGGCGGGCGACAGCTTTACAGAAGCTGTCGCGCCACCCCGTCTGCGCCGCTTTGGTGGCTTCGCGGCATTTTCTTAGTGGCGCATCCACTCTTGAGGCTTCGCCCTAACGGGCTCGCGCTTCGCGCCCTCCTCTGCGAGGAGGGGAATGGCTTAGAACATCAGCTTCAGCGCGAACTGGATTTGACGCGAGGTCCCATTCGTCTCAGTAATCACGCCTGCCGATGGGCTGATCCCAGTGCCCGAAAAAACGATCTGGTTCGGGGCAGCGAAATTGGCGTGATTGAAAACATTGAAGGCCTCCGCCCGGAACTGCAAAGTCAATTTCTCGCTGACGGTGAACTTCTTGAACAGCGATGTGTCGAAGTCTACCAGGCGCGGGCCCCGCAACGATCCTCGCGCCACGTTGCCAAAGGTTCCGGCAGTCGGCATCTGGAAGGCCCTCGGATCGAACCACTGATCCGGTTTCCCCAAAATCACCGGTCCTTTAAAATTCGGATTCCAGTTGGGCACGTCGGACTGGCTGGAGTCGCCCGTCCCCGAAAGATTGGAGCCAACCAGAGGCGTGAAGGGGAACCCGCTCTGAGCCGTGAAGATCCCATTCCACTGCCAGCCGCCGACCAATTGATTCATGAAACCGGTGGCGCCGCTCGCGAATCGCTGCCCATTGCCGAACGGCAGCTGATAGAGGTAACTCGCATTTAACTGATGGAGGAGGCTGAAGGACGCAACGCCTTTGCTCCGGTAGCGAATATATGGACTGATAATCGCAGGCGGCTCATTTTCGCCTGCCGGGGCCAGCAGGGCTGAATTCAAGTCCAGCACTTTCCCATAAGTGTAATTCGCTTTAAAGGTGAGTCCCCGAGTGGCGCGCTTGACGAGCGAGGCATTCATCGAATGGTAGCTGGCTGTACCTTGATTGAACCACCCAACGCCGGTGGCCACATACTGGTTCGGGCGTGTTCGCGGCGGCATGTAGAGCGTGCCTTGCGTCACCACGGCCCTTTGGCTGACTGGGACAGCCGTGCCCCCCGCGGTAGTACCGCCGCTGATGCATCCCTGCGGGTCCTGGCACACCAGTGGCGGAGCGACGTTGAGATTCTGCGTGACGTTCGTGTGGTAAGACTGGCTCCCCACATAGCTCAACTGCAGCATCATGTCTTTGGTAATCTCGCGTTCCACCGTCAAGCTCCATTCCTGAATGGTGGGCGTGAGCATGTTGGGATCAACGCCGGTAGGGGTATAGATCGAACAGGGTTGAGGTACCGCCGGGCCGCAAATGGGCGGCGGCGTTGCTGCCTTTTGGAACGGAATCAAAGAAAGCAGCGGTGCAACGAATTGCTCGCGCGCATTCGTGGGAAAATTTCCGTGGAGCCGTATGCTCAGGTTGTCCTGCAGATCATTATGGATTCCAAAGCCGGCCCGCACCGCCCAGGTTCCCGTGCCGGTGGGGTCCCAGGCCAGGCCCACACGCGGCTGCAACAACAGCTTGGCGTTATTTCGATCCAGGCATGAGTTCCCGACAACGGGACTAGTTGATATCATAAAATTTTGGTCCCACCTGTAATTCGAACAACGGCCCGCCACCTCATTCCACCCGTTGGTCATCTCGTGCCTCAATCCCAGACGGAGCGTGAGGTTGGATTTGAGTTTCATCTCATCCTGGAGATACCAGGCGCCTTCCGTGGTGCGGTACCCAACTGGAATGGGATTCCGGTTCAAGATAAATTGGCCTGGCAGATCCTGCAGCATCGCCAGCACCGTCGGATAGGCAACGTTTCCCGCTGAGGCTTGCCCCGTGCCCGCCGGGTTTTGATGGATCCGCTGCACCCAAATGCCTGCGCTCCAGGAGTGCTTGCCTCTGGTGACGCGCAGGTCATCGGACCACGTGTAGAAGTTCCGTGCCTGGCTTTGGGGGTTGCCGCCGTTTGCCGGCGTGTAGGCGGATGCAACGACCGTCACAGCTCCGCCTCCGATGATAATCGAGCCGGGATTGCCCCCAGGCAGAAACACCAGGCTTGCGGGGATCGACACGCGGGGAGCAACGACCTGGGTCGCATAATTGCGGCTGAAACCCACCGTCTCCGTATTCAACACCGTGGCAGAGAAAACGTGCGTCTCTTGTAAGCCGATTGTTTGGGGGCGCAATTCAGCGATCTGGACAAAAACCGGATCCGGTTGCGAAACCTCCCTTTTCCCGTGGTCAATGGTGTAGGTGGCCGAGAAGGAGTCTTTGGCGGACGCCACGTAGTCGAAGCGAACCAGACCGAAGTTCTCCCGAACCGCTTGTGGAGCATTGCTGAAGTAGCTTGCGGCTCCAGTGGCTTGGCCGTTGTCCAGGTACAGGCCACGGTTGGGCGCGGGCCAGAAGGAATTGACGTATGGCAGCATGGCCGGCTTCAGATTCGGAACGGGACCGCCGCACGCCCCGGAAGCAAGCGACATCAGGCCCTGCCGCGCGCAGTTATCCGGCACAATCGCAAGCTGGCTCAGCGCCAGGCGTTGCTGATATCCTTCGTAGTTTCCAAACAGAAACAGCTTGTCCTTCTTGATCGGGCCTCCCAGCGTTCCCCCAAATTGATTCCGCTTGAACGGACCCTTGACATCATCGAAGAAGTTCCGGGTATCGAGGGCGCTGTTGCGCAGAAACTCGAATGCGCTCCCGTGCCATTGGTTCGTTCCGGAAGAAGGCACAATGCTGATCTGGCCGCCCGCCCGTTTTCCGTACTCGGCGCCGTAGCTGTGCGACAGGACGTTATATTCTCGCACCGCATCCACGCCCAGCAACTGGCCGCCGGCTCCCGACGGCGTAATGAAAAGGCCGCCGGCGTTTCCGCCAACGTAGTCGATGCCATTGATCACAAAACGGTTGGTTTCGGGCCGCTTGCCCGACACGGAGAAAGCCGTCCATTGGTTGTTGAGCGTGTTCGAGCTGTTGTTGCTCACGCCGACGTTCATCGTCAGAAGCTGATCGAAACTACGGCCGTTCAGCGGAAGCTCTTTCATCTGGCCTTCGTTGATCAATCCTGAAGTCTCGGCGAGCGTCGTGTTGACGAGCGGCGCATCCTCGTTCACCGTGACTGTGTCTGCGACCCCTCCCACGTCCAGCGTCAGATTCACGACCGCTTCCTGGGCGACCACCAGGTTGATGCCGCTTCTCACCTGCTTCTTGAAGCCCGCTGCTTCCGCGGTCACCTCATATGCGCCTACCGGAAGAGATGGCATTCTATAGGCGCCGTTCTCCGAGGTCTGAACCGTGCGCGTCAGTCCGGTTTCGGTGTGCTTGATGGTTACTGTTACGCCCGGTATGACGCCTCCCGTGCCATCGTGCACCACACCCGACATCGTTGCCGTAGCACCCTGAGCTAAAACCAGAGAAGTTGCTAATGCGATGAGTGCAACAATCGCTGTCGCCACTCTTCTAAACGCGTGCAGACGAGAACCTGTTCCTCTTACCATGTCCCACTCCTTTCAAATGATGAGACGCAACACCGCTCGCGCTGCGGATTTCGTCTCGTCCAACGAAACACAACTTCGATATCCCGAATTGCTTCGCTTTCCTATAGCGTGGTCTTATAAAGTGGCACAGGGCGTCTGTATATCCGGCATAGGGGGGATTCCTGGCCGAAATTCGGGGTAAGAACGATCAGGTTTATGCCTTAGCAAGCTGTGAATGAATTGAAAGCGGTCCCTCTCCCTCTGGGAGAAGGCGGCGCGAAGCGCCGGGTGAGGGTCTCAGGCCTTGCAAAGACTTGACACCCTCACCCGGCGGCGCTGTGGCGCGCCGACCTCTCCCAGAGGGAGAAGTATCAGAACAGCAGCTTCAGCGCGAACTGGATCTGCCGCGAACGAGCGGAGCCAGTCCAGGTAAGCGGCCCTGCTGTCGAAAGCGGCGCTTCCCCATTCGCAGTACCCGCGAAGACTTGGCGGGCGGTATCGTTTAGGGCAAAGTTGGGGTGATTGAGAACATTGAAGAACTCCCCCCGGAACTCCAAGGCTCCGTTTTCGCCCAGTTGTTTGACCGGTATATTTTTTCCCAGCGAGAAATCCAGATTAAAGTAGCCCGGTCCCCTCAAGTAGTTTCTTCCTGAAGTTCCTAGAAACCCGGCGTCCTGGAGTGTGAAGGCACAAGGATCAAACCAAAGATTCGGTGTCCCCAGCCTCTGACCAGCCGCGACTCCTGGGCAGCCGGCAGTCGTCCCGTGAGTGATGTCATAAGCGGTGCGTCCCGGCACTAGATTGGGGCGGCCAAAAGTAAGGGCGCCCGCTCCCGGTTGGCCGGTGTTGATGCCCGAGCGGGTGCGGTCCGTCCTCAGTGCCGGGGTGAATGGATAGCCGGATTGAACCGAGAAGATGCTGCTCGCCCGCCAGCCGTTCAGCACAGCGCGGAGTGGTCCACTCTTGAATGGCTGCGGCACCAGATAAATGGTGTTGAACTGCCAGTTGTGCCTCAAATCGAAGTCCGCCGGGCCGCGGTCGATCCGTCTATTGCTGGGGTCCACGCCAAAGATGCTGGAAACCTGGTTATCGGCCCCAGCCTGTCCTTGAGTTTCATCGATGAGTTTCGAGAAGGTGTAGGAGCTTTGGAACTGCATCCCGTTGCTCAACCGCTTATTCAGTCCGAACTGGAACGCGTTGTACCAGGAGTTTCCTTCGGCAGTGTGCAGATCAATAGAACCCCAGTTGGGGTTGGTCCGGAAAGCGTTCGGATTTCCAGTAGTCGGCAAAGGCGGAAAGAACTTCCGACCGTCTTGAAGGATTTGCGGAACCCCGGGATTGCCTTCTCTTTCCTGCATCAGATGATAGCCTCGGGAACCGGCGTAGCCCAGCGTCAGGCCGATTTGCCACGGCAGTTGCTGCTCGATCGTCAGGTTGTAGTCCAGCATGTGGGGCTGTTGCATGTGATAGTCCAGAAGCCGTAAGGCGTTGCATTCCCCGAACTCGAGCGGAAGACCACGGAGGGTAAAAGGCGTGCCAACGGCGCAAAACGCTCCAAAAGGAGGCGTCGCTTGTGAGGCAATGACGAACGAGACGCCATGGACGCCAATGTCGTATAGTTCCGCAAAGCCGCCGCGGACGGCCGTTTTCCCATTTCCCCTCACATCCCAGGCAAAGCCGAACCGGGGGCTGAAGTTGCGCAACGACATGTTCTCGAATGCAGGCCCCAGCGTCGGCGCAGCGTCGTGCACAATGTCCCGCAAAGCCGCCTCTTTGCCGTGCTGCTCGCGCGGCACGGTGATGAATTCGTAACGCAAACCGAGGTTGAACGTGAGGTTGGGCAGGACGCGGAAATCATCATGGGCATAAAAACCGATCGTGTTGAAATGGTACGTCCGGTCCCGCAGCGAACCGGGCCTTTGCGCCGAATATTGTGAGGTCACGCCCTGAAGAAAGTTGGCCAGATTCGCAAAAGTGACAGTTCCCACAGCATTAACGGTAGTGTAGAGATACTGCTGGTAATGATTGATCAGCGTCCCGAACTTCAGCGAGTGCCGGCCGCGGGTGTAGAAGACGTCGTCGCTCCAGGTAAAGATATTCTGCCTGAAGTTCGTCGGAGCGACATTAGGTCCCAGCTTCGTCACGCCGCCGATGTTGAGGGTTCCGATCTCCTCGCCCGCCACAAACGAGTACTGCGGGCCGATAATCCCGGAAGGAGAAGGATTGTTCGGATGCGTCCGGCTGAAGGACATCCGGAACGTGCTGAGGAGCGTGGGTGAAAAAACGTGGTCTTCGGAAAATGTCGCAAAGCTGCTCCGGCTGTAGCGCTCGGTACGGAACTGTGGATACTCCAGCGGGTCGGTTTCGGTCGTGTTGCTAAACGTGAAGCGGCCAAACAGGCGATCGGCGGAAGAAAAATTATGATCCACTCGGCCCTGCGCATAGTCGTCTTGGATCGGCTGGGTAAAGGGAAACGTGAACCGGTTATTGGGAAGATTCGGGCTCGGATAGAGGGCCAGAAGTGGCGCGGTTACCGGCGAAATGGTCACGGACGGTACACTCCCCAGTTGCGGACAGGCCGTATTCGTGATCACCGCGCCCGCCGGGCCGTGACACCCAGCGCCGATCGTGGGACTGATGGTCGTGACGCCGAAGTGCTGCCGCAATCCTTCATAGACTCCAAAGAAAAAGGTCTTGTCCTTCTTGATCGGCCCTCCGACGGAGCCGCCAAACTGGTTACGGCTAAAAGCAGGCAGCCGGCGGTCGCTGGCGGGAGTTTTGTAATCGAAGAAGTTGCGGGCATCGAGTGCGCTGTTTCGGAAATATTCAAACAGCGAGCCATGCAGCGTGTTCGTCCCGCTCTTGGTGACCACCATCACCTGGCTTCCCATGGTCATGCCGTATTCGGCACTGAAGGAGTTGGTGATCACTCGGTACTCCCGGACTCCTTCAATCCCCAGCGTACTTCCGTCTTGGGCAGCGGAGGTACCGTTGGTCAGATTCGCCATGAGGGCGCCGTCCAGCAAATAATTGTTGGAGCGCAACGGAGCTCCATTGCTGCTGAACCACGTGCCCACGGTAGACGCAGCCACGCCCAGATTCCTTTGCTGCGTGATTCCGGGCTGCATCAGCGTCAGGTCAATGAAATTACGACCGTTGAGTGGAAGCTCAGCCACTTTGCGCTCGTCCACGAGGCCACCGAGCGCCCCGGAAGTCGTGTTCACGATAGGCGCGTCCTCCGTCACGACCACGGTCTGTTCGACGGCGCCGGCCTGGAGCGTAAAATTCACCACTGCTTCCTGGGCAACCGTCAAAGTCAAACCGCTGCGCACTTCGGTTCGAAAACCGGCCAGTTCCACCCGCACTTCATAGCCGCCTACCTGGAGCGCCGACAAGCGATACGAGCCATCTTCAGCGCTGACACCTGTGCGAGTCAGGCCTGTCTCCACATTCTTTGCGGTAATGGAGGCACCCGGGATAACGGCGCCCGAGGAATCCTTGACGGCACCCAGAATCGTGCCAGTGGGTAGTTGAGACATCGCCTGTTTCCCCATTATCAGCAACAGGGAAAAAGACAGGACGATTACTCGGAGTGTCTTTGACGCATGACAATACGGGACCATGGACCACCTTCCTTTTTTGCGGATGTCGATGGACGACGCACTGCGATATCCGGGATTGCTTCGCTTTTCAACGATCTGCCCTATGCCGTAGAAGCTATTTTTCCCAGTAATCTATCATGCCATGCGTAAAGTGAAACGCTATTTCTCTCACGCCTGTCAACCGACCTCTTCCAAGGGGGAGTTCTCAAAAGCTCACTTTCAGCGCCAGCTGGATGTCACGGCCGTCCCGCGCAGCCGTGAGCCTGCCGGCATTGGGACCGACAATTCCGTTACCATTCGCTGGATTATTTATGAAGTTTGCGCGGTTCAGGATGTTGAAAAACTCGGCCCGGAATTGCAGATTCCCGCCTTCACCCAGAAACGCGAGCGGGGTGTTCTTGTGCATTGAGAAGTCCCAGTTCAGGAGGCCGGGCCCGGTCAGACTGCCCCTCGCCACATTCCCCATGTAACCCGGAAGGGGTGTCGTGAACATGTTTGGATTGAACCACCGGTTGGGGTCACCGGTAATGACTGCTGCAGGATTGTAGACAACAGCCTTGACATTACACTGGCGGCCCAATGGGGTAAGACCGGTCGTGCCGACGCAGGTGGTCACATCGCCCAAATTGGAGGAAGTGACCAGTTCGGGGCGCTCATATGCGCTGTTGATATTGGTGGTCGCGTTGAGCGACACGTCGCCCGGGGCTGCGGGCGTAAACCCGTATCCGCTCTGTACGGAAACGATATTCTGCATCGACCATCCGTTCACCAGCCTGGATACCAAACCCTGGGACTGGCGCGCCGGGAACGTGTACAGCGTATTGAACCGCCAATTTTGAGTGGCGTTCACGACGGACCTGCCCTTATCGAAGTTCCGCGGCACGTAAGGCGTGAAAGCTTCACTATCGATTGAAAGCCGCCCCTGCGTGGTGTCCAGGTTATTCGAGTACGTGTAAGCGCTCTGGAATTCGAGACCGTGCGACAGCCTTTTCTGGACGCTTAGCTGGAAGCCGTCGTACCAGGACCGCGAACTGGTTTGGATCGCGTTATCCTCCCTGAGGTTGCAGTTGGCCCGTCCGCTCGGGATCCGCAAAGTGGAACCGGTGGAGGTAATGACGGTGCAAACGTGTCCCGACGGGAAGAGTATGTTCGCCGACGGGCAGGCCGCGGGCGTACCCCCGGGACCCTGGGTGTTCGCCCAGTTGGGAACCCCATTGACCATGCCCGTAGGGATGCAGGGATTGACGTCCCCTTGACCCCAGAGATGCAGGCCGCGCGTGCCCACATAGGAGACCGACAAGCCGACGCTGCCCGGCAACTGCTGATCCACAGTAAGGTTCCACTGCATCAGGTACGGCTGGCGGATGTCATGCTGGGTGATACTGATAGGCGACAAAGGAGAAAATCCGGCAAATGTATTAGTCGCCCCAGGGTTGCTGAAGGGAGGTTGATAGGGGCCTGGGTTAGCCGAGATGAACCCTGGCGCCCACGACGGCGGGAGTGCGACACTCGTGGAACGATACGGAGGATCGCCCACAACATATCCGAACGTGGTCGAACCAATTGTCGCCACATCGTAGTAAAGCCCGAAGGCGCTGCGAATGGCTGTTTTCCCGTTTCCCGTCACATCGTAAGCGAACCCGGCTCGAGGGCTGAAGTTCTTGAGCGACGGGTTTCGCATATACGGCTCCACAGTGAGCGGAGAAGTCCAACCGGGACCGCCAATGACGTCAACCTGAGCGCCGGGATTCCGTAGAGTCGTCTGAAGGCCATGGGATTCCGTCACCGTAGTGTTGAATTCGTACCGCAGGCCGAGATTCAGTGTCAGCCGCGAAGTCGCGCGCCAGTCGTCCTGCCCATAAAATCCGAAGGTTTCGTACGTGAAATGGCGGCGCTCCACTCCGCCAGGAATAGCTGCGAACACCTGCGAGGGTTGATTTTGTAGAAAGGCAGGAAGTCCTCCGGCAAAATTCACCCTGCCCCGGTTCCACACGGTCTCACCGGTAAT
>Ga0209375_1001964_pt1 | contig 15194 bp, 16 predicted proteins | sample GraSoiAngelo_131_FD_185888 | JGI IMG/M metagenome (GOLD analysis project Ga0209375, IMG submission 185888) | Grasslands soil microbial communities from the Angelo Coastal Reserve, California, USA - 14_0929_02_30cm (SPAdes) (version 2) | ecosystem: Environmental > Terrestrial > Soil > Grasslands ... | reverse complement strand
CGTGCGCGCTTCATCAATCAGAATGGAATCGACTTCATCGACAATCGCGTAGTGGTAACCGCGCTGGACTTGTTGCTCGCGCGTAGTGGCCATGCCGTTGTCGCGGAGATAATCGAAGCCGAACTCGCTATTTGTCCCGTAGGTAATGTCCATCGCGTACTGTTCGCGGCGGATATCGGGCTCTTGATCGTGCTGAATGCAGCCAACTGTAAGCCCGAGAAAACTGTAGAGCCGGCCCATCCACTCCGCATCACGCCTGGCGAGATAGTCGTTGACCGTGACCAGATGCGCGCCGCGACCGGTGAGCGCGTTCAGATAAAGGGGCAACGTCGCCACAAGTGTCTTGCCTTCTCCCGTCGCCATTTCGGCGATCCGGCCGCGGTGCAAGACGACGCCGCCGAGCAGTTGCACGTCGAAGTGCACCATGTTCCAAACCATCGGCTGATCGCAAACCATGAAACTGTCCTTGCGGTCGTTTAACCGGCGGGCCGCATTTTTTACCACCGCAAACGCTTCCGGCAAAATCTCATCCAGCCGCTTCCACTGATCTTCGATTTCCGGAATCTTGGCGAGCTCCTCCTTCCAAGCCGCCGTCTTTGCCCGCAAAGCGTCGTCGGACAAGCTCTTGAACTGCTCATCGAACTCATTGATGCGGCGCACCGTCGGCATCAGGCGCTTGAGCTCGCGCTGATTCTTCGACCCCAGTATCTTCTTTAAAATCCAGCCAACCATTTCGTCGTTAGTATCGACGAGATTCCGTCATTTGTCATTCCTCGCGCAGCCGCTAAGATCGCTCGTGCCCAAAATCAACGTCACGATTGCGGTGATTTGCATCGGCCTAAAAGGCGCCTTCGGGCAGGCCGACGAAACCAGCCGCAGCTGGAACAAGCCGGTGGCACCCTTCCGGATCGTTGGGAATCTGTATTATGTCGGCGCCACGGAAGTCACATCTTTCCTGATCACGACACCGCAGGGCCACATCCTCCTCGACGGCGGATTCGTCGAAACTGCGCCACAAATCGAGCGCAACATCGCACAACTCGGATTTAAGCTGCAAGATGTGAAGATCCTGTTAAACAGCCACGCTCATTTCGATCACGCCGGCGGTTTGGCCGAACTGAAACAAAAAAGTGGCGCAAAATTGATTGCGAGCGCGTTCGATGCGGAATTGCTCTGGCGCGGCGGTCACGGCGATTTTCGATTTGGCGATACCCTGACGTTTCCACCGGTGGTGGCCGACCGAATCATCGGGGACGGCGAATCCACTCAGCTCGCCGATCAAGAACTCACCGCTTATCTCACGCCGGGTCACACAAAAGGGAACACAACTTGGACGACAAAAATTAATGACGGAACAAAACATACGAAGTCGTCTTCGCCGGAAGCCCCACCGCACTCGATTATCAGCTGGTGGGAAAGGAAAGCTACCCGGGAATTGCCGCCGATTTTGAAAAGACCTTCGCGGTGTTGAAGAAATTGCCGTGCGACATTTTCCTTTCCGATCACGGCTCGTTCTTTTCTTTCGAGCAAAAACGCGAGCGGTTGGCGCGCGGTGACAAGCCGAATCCGTTTATCGATCCGGCCGGTTACAAACGTTTTGTGTGCGATTACGAAAAAGAGTTTCACCAGAAACTCAGCGTTCAGAAAAAAGCGGCTGGATCCACCGGACCGGCCTCAGAATAATTGCGTTGGCGGAACTGGCTGTCTAAGGTCGCGGCATGAAGAAAATAATCTCCACGCCGGACGCGCCGGCCGCGGTCGGCCCTTACTCCCAAGCGGTGCGCATAGGATCGACAATTTACTGCGCCGGGCAAATTCCGCTCGATCCAAAAAGCGGCCAGATCGTGTCGACGGACATTTCCGAACAAACCCGGCGGGTGCTCCACAACATCGCCGCCGTCCTGAAGGCGGAGGGCATGACTTTCGATAACATTGTTAAGACAACGATTTTTTTGACCGACCTGGCTGATTTCCAAACGGTGAACGAAATTTACGCGAGCTTTTTCAAGCAGGGACCACCGGCGCGTTCGACCGTGCAGGTCCCGGCTTTGCCCAAAGGCGCCCGGATCGAAATCGAGGCGATTGCCGTCGCCGGCGACGGTAGTTCATCCGGAGATGTCGCGGCAGACACGTCGGGCTAAGGTCGCTATGTTGATCACCCAACCGTGTCGGGCGGAAATTCTGCATCCGGGTAGCGCACGCGTCTCGCGTGCCGGCGATGGCGTCTCGCCATTGCGAACTTCGCCGAAAGATTGTTTCGGCGGGACGCCGAAACCAGCACGCGAGACGCGTGCGCTACCCAATCCATGACCCACGAAGACCTGGTCGGGTTGTTTCGTCAAACTGGCGCCTTGCTGGATGGCCATTTTATTTTGCGTTCCGGCCTGCACAGCCGGCAATATTTTCAATGCGCGTTGCTTCTTCAGCATCCAAAGATTGCCGAACAAGTGTGCAACCAACTCGCGGAGAAGTTGCGCATATTTGATTGTGACGTGGTGATCTCCCCTGCCCTCGGTGGAATCATTGTCGGCCAGGAAGTTGCGCGTTCGTTAGGCAAACGCCATATCTTTGTCGAAAAAGAAAATGGCAAACTGGTTTTGCGCCGCGGCTTCAAGATCGACAATGACGAAAAATTCGCTGTCGTTGAGGATGTCGTAACCCGCGGTGGTCGCGTCCAGGAAACCATCGATATCGTTCAGGCTAACGGCGGCAACGTCAGCGCCGTCGGTGTAATTGTCGACCGTAGCGGCAGATCGAGACGGGATTTTGGTTGCCCGTTTGTCAGCCTGGTCGAAATGAATGTTGAGACATTTGAAGCGGACAAGTTGCCCGCCGATCTGGCGAAAATTCCCGCCGCAAAACCGGGAAGCAAATGATTCGTAGGGCGTTTCTGTGAAACGCCGATCTCTGGCGTCTGACACAGATTCCCTCCAATTTCGTTGCGCCCGGCACGAATGCCACTACAGCAACCTTGACGCTCGAATCGGCGTCCATAATCTCAAACCCAACGCGCCGTTTGTCACGGCGCACAAATCCAGCGTGAGTATTTTAGCGGCCTTTTATCACTCCTCGGTCGGCAAAAAAATGATCGTCGCGATCACAGGCATCATTCTTATCCTTTTTGTCATCGGACATTTGCTCGGTAATCTGCAAATTTTTCTCGGACCAGATTGGATCAACGGTTACTCGCAACATCTGCGCGATCTCGGGCCGCTGTTGTGGATGATTCGCATTTTCCTGCTTTTGACTGTGGTCGTTCACATCTACGTAACGATCCAGCTGGCGATCCAGAATCGGCGGGCCCGGCCCGAGCCGTACATCGACAAGGAACACGTCAAAGCCACGTTCGCATCGCGCCACATGGTCATGAGCGGGCTGATTGTGCTCGCGTTTATCATTTATCATCTGGCGCATTTCACCGTTCGCGTGACTGATCCACGGTTTGGCTTGCTTAAGGCGGATCCGCTAAACCGCTACGACGTTTACTCGATGATGGTTTACGGCTTCCAAAATTATCTTGTGTCCGGTTTCTATGTGCTCGGATTGTTTTTGCTGACGCTTCACTTGAGCCACGGATCATCCAGCTTTTTTCAATCGCTCGGACTGAATGACCAGAAGCTCGCGCCGCGTCTCGCAGTCGGCGGTCGAATTTTTGCCTGGCTCCTTTTCGTTGGCTACACGTCGATCCCGGTCGCCGTCCTGCTTGGACTGGTCAAACCGGCACAACAGTTATGATCGGGACGCTGGACGCCAAAATTCCATCCGGACCGCTTGACCAAAAATGGCGCAGCCATCGTGATCACTCGCGATTGGTCAGTCCAAACAATCGGCGAAAATTCGACATCATCGTTGTTGGGAGCGGTCTCGCTGGCGGATCGGCTGCGGCGACCCTGGGTGAATTGGGTTATCGAGTGAAATGCTTTTGCTTTCAAGATTCGCCGCGGCGCGCGCACTCGATTGCAGCGCAAGGCGGAATCAATGCCGCGAAAAATTACCAGAATGATGGCGACAGTGTTTACCGATTATTTCACGACACGATCAAGGGCGGAGATTTTCGTTCACGGGAAGCGAATGTTTATCGGTTGGCTGAAGTCAGCAATCTGATCATCGATCAGTGCGTCGAACAAGGAGTGCCGTTCGCACGCGAGTATGGCGGTTTACTTGCCAACCGCTCGTTCGGCGGAGCACAAGTTTCACGGACCTTTTACGCGCGCGGGCAGACCGGTCAGCAGCTTTTGCTCGGCTGTTATCAAGCGCTTTGCCGCCAAATCGCCGCGGGCACCGTGCAGATGTTTCCGCAAACGGAGATGCTCGACTTGGTGCTTGTCAACGGAAACGCCAAAGGAATCATCACCCGCAGCTTGCGTTCGGGAAAAATCGGCAAGCACGCGGCCGACGCGGTTGTCCTCGCCACCGGCGGTTATGGAAATGTTTTTTATCTTTCAACCAATGCGCGCGGCTGCAATGTCACCGCCACCTATCGCGCTTATAAAAAAGGCGCACTGTTCGCAAATCCTTGCTTCACCCAAATCCATCCCACGTGCATCCCGGTCAGTGGCGAGCATCAATCGAAGTTGACTCTCATGTCGGAGTCGCTGCGCAACGATGGACGTGTCTGGGTTCCGAAGCGCAAAGAAGACTCCGGCAAGCCGCCGGACGAAATCCCCGAAACGGACCGCGATTATTATCTCGAACGAAAATATCCCAGCTACGGCAACCTTGCCCCCCGCGACATTTCATCGCGCAGCGCAAAGGAGGTTTGCGATGAAGGACGCGGCGTTGGCCCCGGCGGGCGCGGTGTTTATCTCGATTTTGCTGACGCGATCAAGCGCCTCGGTGAAGACACAATTCGTGAACGCTACGGCAATTTGTTCGAGGTTTACGAAAAGATCACCGGCGAAAACGCTTACAAAGTGCCGATGCGGATTTACCCGGCGGTCCACTATACGATGGGTGGGCTCTGGGTGGATTACAATTTGATGAGCAACGTGCCCGGCTTGTTTGTGATCGGCGAAGCGAATTTCTCCGATCATGGCGCCAATCGGCTCGGCGCCAGTGCGCTTATGCAAGGGCTCGCCGATGGCTACTTTATTTTGCCCTACACATTACCGAATTATCTCGCCGGCCAGATGGGCAAACGGCCGCCTGCCGATTCGCCGGAATTTCAGCGAGTAGAGAGCGAGGTCGGCGCGCGCATCAAGAAACTACTCGACGTCGATGGAAAGCTTTCGCTCGACTCCATTCATCGCGAGCTTGGGCTTCTTCTCTGGGATAAATGTGGCATGGCTCGCAATGCCAAAGGTTTGCACGAAGCGCTGCAAAGAATTCCCGAACTGCGAGAAAAGTTCTGGCGCGAAGTGTGCGTGCCCGGTGACGGAGAAGATTTCAATCAATCGCTCGAACGGGCCGGACGGGTGGCTGATTTCCTTGAGTTTGCCGAGCTGATGTGCGCCGATGCCCTCGCCCGTGACGAATCATCCGGCGCACATTTTCGCGAAGAACATCAGACCCCTGACGGTGAAGCGTTACGCGACGACGAAAACCACGCCGCGGTGTTTGCATGGGAATTCCAAGGTGATGAGCAAATCGCGCCGCCGAAGCTGCATCGTGAACCGCTTCATTTCGAAACCGTGCACTTAACCCAGCGCAGCTATAAATGAGAAATTTCATAGGTAGGGCGCGACCGCCGGGCGCAGCGACTAAGTTTCGCGGACGGCTCGGCGATCCTTCCCTACCATTTGTACAACTATGAATTTCCGCTTGAGAGTCTGGCGTCAGCCGAACGCGAAAGCGCGTGGCAAACTCGTCGATTACGAAGCGCGCGACATTTCGCCGAACACATCGTTTCTCGAAATGCTCGACATCGTAAACGAGAAGTTACTCGCGCGGGGCGAGGAGCCAATCGCATTCGATTCCGACTGCCGCGAGGGCATTTGCGGCGCCTGCTCGCTCACGATCAACGGCGAAGCACACGGACCCGACCATCCCGGCGCAGTCTGTGAGCTTTACATGAGAAAATTTCGCGACGGCGCGACGATCATTGTCGAACCATTTCGGGTGAGATCGTTTCCGATCGTTAAAGATTTGGTGACTGATCGAAGCGCGCTGGACCGGATTGTGCAAGCTGGGGGATTCATATCGGCTCGCGCCGGCTCCGCGCCGGAAGCGAACTCGATCCCGATTCCCAAGCACGATGCCGATCTTGCGATGGAAGCCGCGGCCTGCATCGGATGCGGAGCGTGCGCAGCGGCCTGTCCAAATGGATCGGCCATGCTCTTCACCGCAGCGAAAGTCTCACATTTATCGTTGTTGCCCCAGGGACACGCCGAACGCGTCGCGCGCGTTCTGAAAATGGTGCGCGTGATGGATGCGGAAGGATTTGGGAATTGCACGAACACTTACGAATGCGAAGCGGTCTGCCCTGCTGAGATCAGCGCCAGTTTCATCGCGAAACTCAATCGCGAATATGCGCGGGCTAGCCTTCGCCGCGGTGCAGGCGAGTAGGTGGCGTCGGGCCGCGATAAACCGGTCAGGGTAGCGCACGCATCTCGCATGCTGGCGAGCGTGTCCTCGCGATCGCGAACTTTCATTGTGAGTTCTTACGTTCCGGCACTAGCGAAGTCCAAGGAAAGCGTGTTTCGGAGAAACTTCGAAACCAGCACGCGAGACGCGTGCGCTACCCGGAACCGGATCGCGTCTCGCACGCACAGGTCCACAGTTCCGCATCCAACTCTGCTTTGGCCCGCTCGGCGACAAGATCGACATCCACGTGTGGGCGCATCACGGCAAAAACCGTCGAGCCAGAACCGGACATCAACGCGGTGCCCACCTCCGGCTGGTTTAATAACCACATTTTGAGATGCGCGAGAAAGACAAATTTCTCAAGAACAGGACGCTCAAGGTCATTAATAAAAGTTTGACTCGCGAATTCCTTGGGCGCGTAAGAGATCCCCGGAATTTCTACCGAGTCCTGCCAACGGGAGTACGCCCATCCTGTTGGCACAACAAAATCCGGCTTTAAGAGCAGAATCGATAACACTTGCGGCAATCGCATCGGCGCGACTAACTCCCCTCTCCCACGACAGATTGCTACCGATTCAAAGATAAAGAATGGAACGTCTGAACCGATTGGCTCCGCAAGCTTCGCCAGCGCTTCCCGCGGCAATTTTGTTTCGAACAATTCGTTGAGCGCAAGCAGCGTCGAAGCTGCGTCGCTGCTTCCCCCGCCCAGACCCGCGCCATGCGGAATTCGCTTCTTTAACTCGATTGAGACCGCAGATTTCAACTTCGTTGCGGCAAAAAAAACGTTCGCCGCGCGAACGACGAGATTGTCGTCGCTCGTCGGAACTGATGGATCATCACAGTGAAATTCGATCCCCTTTCCGCTGTCGCTCTTGTCGATCTTAATTTGATCGCAAAGCGAAATCGGAGCGATGAGCGTCTCGATTTCATGAAAGCCGTCGCTGCGTCGATTCAAAATTCGTAGCGAGAGATTGATTTTCGCTGGCGCCAGGACTTCCATTACTTGCAATTTGTCCAGCAAAACCGAAGAAGAACAGGATGAATTCAGCCGTGGCAACGGAACATAGACTTGTAGCCTGTGCGCCCAGCGGGTTTGTAACCCGCTGAATCAGAGCCAGCGGGTAAAAGCCACGCTGGACACACAGGCCGCAGGCAGGCCTATGTTCCAATTGACATGACAAATGCTGATAAAATCATCGTCGCGCTTGATGTGGCGACAAAAAAGGAAGCGCTCGCTCTTGTTGAACAACTGCGGGAACAGATTTCTTTTTTTAAAATCGGCCTTCAACTCTACACTGCGGAAGGTCCAGGAATTGTGCGTGACGTCTTGGCGACGGGTGCGAAAGTTTTTCTAGATCTGAAGTTGCATGATATCCCGAATACGGTTGAACGGGCCGTGGGATCCGCCGGTCAACTAGGCGTGCACATGCTGACGATTCATCTTTGCGGCGGCGAAGAGATGATTCGGGCGGCGGTCGCGGCGCGTAAAACTAACTTATCGATCCTAGGCGTTACGGCGTTGACCAGCGCAGGCCAGCAAACACTTCGGCAAGTTGGAATCTCGGACGAAATTCATGACCATGTTTTGCGCCTCGCGAAGCTAGGTGTCGAAGCAAGAATTGACGGACTGGTGGCCAGTGCACACGAAGTGAAAATGCTCCGCGCAGAATTTGGCACAAAGACAAAACTGGTCGTTCCGGGAATTCGTCCATCGTGGTCTGAAGCGGGCGATCAAGAACGCGTGATGACACCACGTGAAGCCCTGGGTTCAGGCGCAGACTTTCTCGTGATTGGTCGGCCGATTATCGCGCACTCCAGTCCACGCGAAGCTGTTGGCAAAATTCTGGATGAAATCGGACGTTGACAAGGTTCACGTGCCGATCTTCACAGAGCTGGACGTCTATTACGATTTCACGTTCCGGTCTGCCGCCGCGAACATGGCGATCGATGAAACTCTGCTCGAAGCAGTAACGATTCCGTCAATTCGTTTTTATCGATGGAATTCCCCTGCTCTGTCGTTTGGATATTTTGGAAAATTTGCCGATATCGCTGATTATGCGACTGAGCGCGATTTAGTTCGGCGCTGGACCGGCGGCGGAATTGTTTTTCACGGAGACGACCTTACGTACTCGATTGTGATTCCCGCGAGCGACCCGATCTTCGGCGAATCATCGATGTCGATCTACGAGAAGATTCATCGTGCCTTGTGTAATGCACTAATTGCGACTGGACAGCGCGCACTTGTAGCCGGGATCGTTGACCCCGCTGCCGCGGTTACCGACGCCAGCTACAACGGACAGTGTTTTGGCAATCCGGTGCGCGCCGACGTGATGATGAATGGGCGCAAAGTCGCAGGCGCGGCACACCGACGCACGCGCGCCGGCTTGCTGCATCAGGGCAGTATACAACTCGCTACACGACGAGTCCGTCCGACCGGCGGACGCGTCGATCTTGGGAATGATCTGGCGGAACGGTTCGCGGGCGAATTGGCGGAAGTCTGCGACGAAAGATCGTTGACTACGCGAATCGAGGAACGTGCCAGTGAAATTGCACAACAGAAATACGGCACGCAAAACTGGTTGCAGCGACGCTGACATTTTTCTTGTAGCCACGCGCGTGTGGCGCGTCGAGCAACCGTGGCAGGGCCGCGGCTATGATCCATTCGCAAGTTAGAAACTTGCGTCCCTAGTAAGGTGTTGCTTTGACAATCCACAAGCCGCCCCTCTATTCTGCGCTTGTGGAAGTCTTTGCACGCTCGGGCCTGATTCGGACTGGCAAAATGGCAACCGCTTCTCCGCTTGGACCGCTAGCTCGGGTGGCGCAGCTCGTGCAGCCGCATCTCGACGAAGTGGAAAGACGAATCGCGCAACAAGCGGCCGCTTTCGATCCCGACATCGAAGGCTACGTGACCTATGCCGTGGGCGGCCGCGGTAAACGTCTGCGCCCGCTTGTAGCGCTACTCGCGGGCGGGGCGACTGGCGAAATCAACTCGGGACACGTCGATCTTGCCATCATCGTCGAATTAATTCATCTCGCTACACTCGTGCACGACGACATCATGGATGAAGCGGAACGACGCCGCGCACAGCCTACCATCAACGCGCGCTGGGGTAATTCTCTCAGTGTTCTTTTAGGCGATTGCCTTTTCGCACACGCTCTGGATCTCTCCACAAATTTTGAAAATGCAGACATCAGTCGTGCAATTGCGCGGACGGCGCGTGAAATCTGTTCGGGAGAAATGATCCAAACGCAACGTCGTTTTGATCTCAAACTCCAGGTCGATGACTATTTACAGATCGTGGAAAAGAAAACCGGCTCGCTGTTCGCGACGGCGGCTGAATTAGGAGCGACGATCAGCGAAGCCGATCCACACGCCATCGAGATGTTGAAAACCTTTGGGATGCGTATCGGCATGGCCTACCAAATCTACGATGATTGTCTGGACATTGCAGGCACCGAGAGCTCGACCGGCAAAACGCTGGGGACGGACTTGCGAAAAGGCAAGTTCACACTTCCGGTGCTGATCTTTTTGCGCTGCGCCTCCGAGTTTGAACGGGAGCGCTATTGCAGCCTTATCCTCGAAGGAAAATGCGAGGAGATGACGGAACTTTTGAAAAATGGCGCGACCAACGGAGCGCTGAATGAATCGATCACGACGGGAACCGATCTCATTCGCGAGGCGCAGACCGGAATGGAGAAGTTTTCTGCCAACGCGCATGTCGAGGGACTGTTCGGCTTATGTGAAGCGTTCCGTGAAATGCTTGAGCAGTTGCAAGGCTGATAAAATGCCGGAAGGGGCTCCGTGCCCGCACCTTCGGGAACTTCCCTCGCAGCACCAAGGCCATTTGAATTTGTAAAATGTCGCAGCTCAAAATCCGCGAAATGCCGCGGGAGGAGCGGCCCCGGGAGAAACTTGCCGCCCACGGCGCGACCGCACTAACCGATCCGGAGTTGATTGCCATTTTGCTGCGCACCGGAGTACCGGGAGCAAATGCGATCGAAGTCGCGCGCAAGCTGTTGAAGGATTACGGCTCACTCGGCGGGTTGAGCCGATGCACGGTTGACGAGCTCTCCAAGATTCGCGGCGTCGGTTTCGCTAAAGCGGTACAACTCGTCGCCGCGTTTGGGCTTGGCCAGAGGCTCGCGCGCGAAACGTTGGCAAAGCAAAAGATCGATTCGCCCGAACTGGTGAACGAGCTGGTCGGCTCGGAGATGCGTCGGCTGCGTAAAGAATCATTGCGCGTGATTCTGCTCGACACGCGCTATCATTTGATTCGAGTCGAGGAAGTCTCGATCGGAAGCGTGAACGAAAGTATTGCACATCCGCGCGATGTCTTTCGGCCCGCGCTCGTTTCCTCGGCCTACGCCGTCATCGTAGTGCATAATCACCCTTCGGGGGACCCTTCACCGAGCCAGACCGACCATAGTCTGACGCGCCGTTTGGCCGAAGCCGCCGAGCTTCTGCAGATCAAGTTGCTCGATCATATGATCATCGGGGCGCCGGCGGATGGAAACCCCGGCTACTTCAGCTTCAAGGAAGCAGGCGTGCTGTGAAGAGAACCATCGTGCGAGACTTGGAACACAGGCATCTTGCCTGTGCGGCCAACAGACATCTTGTCCGGTGGCTTAGAGTCGCCGGAGTGAAACTCTGGTGGTCGCACAGACTACAAGTCTGTGTTCCGATCAAACCATGAGCAGCGCTAAAATTCATCCGACGGCACTTGTCGCTCCCGATGCGCAGCTCGGCGCCGACGTCGAGATCGGTCCGTTCTCGGTGATCGGCCCGCACGCGATGATAGGTGATAAGTCGATCGTGCAGTCGCACGTTGTCATCGAGGGAGATGTCGCGATCGGAACGGGCAATTTTATCGGATATGGCGCGATTATTGGCGTGCCGCCGCAGGATCTTTCGTTCTCGCCAGAACGAAGAACGAAGGTCGAAATCGGAAACGACAACGTCATTCGCGAATATTGTACGATTCATCGTGGCAGCCCCGACGGTAGCGTCACAAAACTCGGAGATAACAATTTCCTGATGGCGGGGGCGCATGTCGGCCACAATTGCGCGGTCGGGAACAACGTCGTCATCGCGAACAATTGCTTGTTGGCTGGGCATGTGCGCGTGGATGACGGCGCATTTCTCGGCGGTGGATCGACATTTCACCAGTACATGCACATTGGGCGGTTGGTGATGGTACAAGGCAGCTCCGCTTTCGGAAAAGATCTGCCGCCGTTTACGATTGCGGCGGAACGCAATTCCATTTTCGGAATTAATGTCATAGGTTTAAAGCGCGCCGGATTCAGTGCGAAGGATCGCGACGAAATTAAGAACGCCTTTAAGTTCGTTTACACGAGCGGGCTGAACATTTCCCAGGCGCTGGAAAAAGCTGGGAAATTGAAACTCGGCGCGCCCGCGCGCGAGTTTTTCGATTTTGTTGCGAATGCGAAGAAACGCGGGATCTGTCCGTATCGACGTGGGTCGGGCAAGGACGACCATAATTTCGGTTAGGTAGGACGTGACCGCCGGGTGCGCCGCCTACCTCGACGGACGAGCGAACCCCTTTTCCCTACCCTAGCGCGAGCAGCGCAAGCATACGGCCGGTGCGTCCTTTTTCGGCGCGATAGGAGTAGTAAACATCGACACGGCAAGCTGTGCAGATGCCGTCGTCGTTGATATTGTGCACGCCTTGTGCGCGACATTGTTCGACAATCTTCGCCGCGAAATCGATCTCATAATGGGGCGGGCGAATACAGGGGCTGAGCTGTACGATTAGTTCAGCGGGATTTGATCCGAAGCGCTGCGCCATTTGTGTGATTGCAGTCGTGACGACGCCGAGCTCGGTCCCTCTGCGACCGGAATGGACCAGACCGATGGCGGGTATCTTTGGATCGACAATGTAAACAGCGCAGCAGTCGGCGACATGAATGCCGAGCGCGAGCCCTGTCTGATTTGTAATGACGCCGTCGCAACCGGCGAAATGTTTGTCCGACTCGACCGGTATGTCGACAATTGCAACCTTGTTCCCATGAATTTGTTCGGCGGTGAGCAGCGGCCAATCACCCATGCCAATTGCGCGCCGGATTTCCCGATGCGCCGCTTCGAGTCGACTTAGCGCTTCGGATTTGTTGTGCGAAACGTCGATTCCTTGAATGCGTTTGATGAATGCGTGCCGACAAACGCCTGCCGCGTCAAGAGCAGGAAATTGCTCGATTGGAAGTCTCTCCGCAGCCACAAATCGCTCGACTTAGGCCCAGCTTCTCTTGCACTAGTGCGAGGACGAGCGACGGCGTTTTCCGGTAGCATCCGTGCCACTGCTCGTGTCATAGGTTTTCGATCGCGTCGCGCGCGGCGCCAGGTTGGCGAACGATTCGGTGTAGGTGCTTTGTGCACCGGTCGCGCGATCGAATTCCGCCAGGGAAGAGTTATAGCCAAAGAGCGCCTGCAATCGCGTCGATTGCGCCGTGAGCAACTGGACCTGGGCGTTGAGGACATCCAACTGCACCCCTGCGCCAGCGTCGAGCCGGGCCTTTGCGAGGCGCAACGCTTCCTCGGCTTGCTCGACGTTTTTCTCCTGGCTCTTAATAAGTTCGCGGTTCTGCTGCAAATTTGAATACGCGGTCTGCACTTCCAGCTCCACCTGCCGAACGTCGTCGTCGTAAGTGATCTTGGCTTCCGAAAGGAGGGCACGTTGTTGTATGACCTGGCCAGCGATCGCGCCGCTGTCCCAGATCGGCACGCTGCCTTGGACCGTTGCGATCCAACCTTTGGAAATATCGTGCCAACTGGAATTCGTGGGCGAGCTGACCCATTCGCCGCCCCCCGTTGTGGTGATGGTTGGGAGCCACTGACCAGCTGCCGCGCGCACTTGCTGAAGCTGGTTTAAGACATTTGCCCGCGCCTGCTTGAGAAATGGCCGCCGTTCTTTTCCCAACTCGATGGCCTCCGCCAGCGCAATGCTACGAGGGATGTATGGCATTTCACCTATCACTTCCAGCGGCGGACTTTCACCGCGCCCCGGCTGAAAATCGAGGCCGATAGTTTTGGCCAGAGTGATCATCGAGATACGAAAATTATTTTGCGCGGTGATCAATAGCGGAAGCTGATTGTAGAGGGCCACTTCCGCCTGGAGCACGTTAAACCGCGGGACCGTTCCGGCTTCAAACCGATTTTGCTGGTCCTTCAGCTGAGTCTCCAACAGATGCACCGACTGCTCCTGTACTTTGATAAGCTCTCGATTGACCACGACCTGGTAGAACTGTGTCTTCACGGTCGCGAGGAGTTGGTCCAGAATATTGCGGAACGCGAAGTAGGCGCTGTCCCGCTGAAAGAAAGTCCCGCGGATCTGCGGGAAAGTCGTGCCATTAAAAATCAGTTGCGATCCAAGGACGCTAATGGAGTAGGAGATATCGCTCGCCTGAGCAGCGCTAATAGTTGGTGTCGGTGATGGAGCGGCCAGTGGTGTCTGAATCTCGCGGACTTGCGACGGTACTGGCTCAACAAGCGATGCCGCGCCGCCCGTCGTACCGGGGGTTGTAGTTGTGCCCGTGTTCGGTCCGAATATTCGGGCGCCGATCAAGTTCGGATCAGTCCAGTCGAAATTCGCTCTAGCTGTGACCTGCGGCAGGGCCTGCGCGCGGACTTGAATAATGACGCCTTGGGTCCGTTTAATCTCTTTTTCCGCGATGAGGAGAGTCGGATTGCGCTGGAGCGCCGTCAGGATCGCTTGATCAAGTGTAAAGGTCGGAACTTTGCGTGAAGAAGATGTACCACCGCCTGTCGATGTCGATCCTTCGCCTGCGCCGGCGCGCGCCACCAAGCTTGCGGCAATCATCGCAGCGGCGAACCCGGAGATTACAAAAGATTTTCGCATAAAGAAGACTTAGCCCCAGAGATTAGATGCGTAATCGTAGGCGCGTAGATTCAAACTGCGCGCTGTTTACCGTGGTGTGATAACACTGCCGCCCAATAGATGAAAATCATTTCGATTGGCAGTAATCATAAATTTTACTGTAAATGTGCAACCACGCCTTTTGTTCGTCCGGCGTGAGATGTTCCAAAATCTTCATAAGATTGCCGACCATCTCCTCGCGAATACGCCTGACAAGAGCCGACCCTTTCGGCGTGATGCAGACCATCACCTTGCGGCGGTCCTCCCGCGCGCTCGAGCGCATGACGTAATCGAGATTTTCGAGCCGCGCGACCAAACCGCTCGCGGCTGCGGTGGTGTGCCCCATTTTCCGCGCGATGGCGGACATGGTCAGCACTTCTTTTTGATCGAGATAGGCGAGGAGGAAAAATTGCGGAAAGGAAACGTTGCCCGGCGCCAGCTCTTTGCACAAATGCAGAACGAAACAGCGCTGCATCTCTAGGACAATATGGGAAAGCTGCTCGGCGTCGGCGCGAATCTGGTCGGTCGGAGTTCGTGCAAATACGATGGAAGCTCCCGTATTCAAGCGGGCTAAAGCTAAAAATGCGCGCACAGCCTGTCAAACCCCGCTCAGCCGAAAAGAATTAGCTAATCCCAGATTTGAACGTCGACAATTTCACCAGCTTTCAACGACTCGCCCACGGCGACGCGTAACAGCGCATTCGATTGGCTCAAACCAAATAGCGCGTGCGACTCCTGGCGACCGACTGGCGCGAACTCTCCGTTTTCCAACCTTCCGCGAAT
>Ga0209375_1001963_pt1 | contig 15198 bp, 8 predicted proteins | sample GraSoiAngelo_131_FD_185888 | JGI IMG/M metagenome (GOLD analysis project Ga0209375, IMG submission 185888) | Grasslands soil microbial communities from the Angelo Coastal Reserve, California, USA - 14_0929_02_30cm (SPAdes) (version 2) | ecosystem: Environmental > Terrestrial > Soil > Grasslands ... | reverse complement strand
GATGCCCTGATTGAATTCCTTCCCCTCTTTCAGGATGAACACCTTCATCGTTTCGCCGGGCAGGTAAACCGGCTTCAGCGCGTTCGCAAGCTCGTTGATATTCAGTACCTCCACACCGCGGAGCTGCGCAACTTTGTTCAGGTTGAAATCGTTCGTCACAATCTTCGCGTCCAGCTCCTTGGCCAGCTCGATCAGCTTCATATCGACTTCGCGAATCGCCGGAAAGTCGTTCTCGAAGAATTGCACTGTGATTCCCGCCATTTTCTGAATCCGCTGCAGAATGTCGAGGCCCCTCCGGCCGCGGTTGCGTTTCAGCGTGTCGGCCGAATCTGCGACCTGTTGCAGTTCGCGCAAGACGAAATGGGGTATAACAAGAATTCCGTCCAGAAATCCAGTTTCACAGATATCGGCAATCCTTCCATCGATGACGACACTGGTGTCCAGGATTTTGTAGGATTTCTTGGGCGGACGTTCTCCTCCAAAGACTCCCCCGAGCGCGGACAGGTTCAACAGGTCCCCTTTATTGGCGCCGACCACAAGCCCGACATACGTCATTAAGAAGAGAATGAAGAGCTTGATGAACGAAAGAGAATTCGTGTCGAAGACCGTGTCCGTCAGCATGTGGCTGATCAGGGAAGCCCCGATAATGCCCATGATCGAGCCGACCGCCGCCCCAATCAAACGTTTCAATGTCGCCCGTTTGAGTCTGTGTTCGAAATAGATGATACCGATCGCGCTGGCAAGGCCAAGAACGATCGTGTAGGGTCCGCTGAAACCGAACGGCTGAATGAAATACGCTACTAATGTTAAGGTGATCGCAAAAATCAGACGTACGATCACAATATCGACCAGGTAGTTTTGCTCTTTTCCCTGGATTTCCGCCGTGAGAACTTTAGGCGGCGGAGGTGCTTTCGTTTCCTTTACTTTCATGAAACACCCTTGCCTTTATTTATTCGAACCGCCTATAAAAGACGCAGACCACTCCCCCGCCGCGGATTATAGTCCACTGATAAACACAAATGTACTGAAAACAGGCATCTACGCAAACATCGCCTCTTGTGCTTCCCGGAGATTGCGGACATGCACGGTTTCCATTGCAGAATGCAATTCGGACGTCGCTGGTTGCGATGGCACAATCCCACGCTTGAATCCGAGAGTGGCGGCTTCTTTCAATCGAATCTCGGGAAACATCGCCGGCCGAATCTCGCCGCCCAGACCGACTTCACCAAAGATGACCGTAGAGGCGTCGGCCGGACGATTAAACAGACTGGAAAGAATTGCGCCGACGATCGCCAGGTCGGCCGCAGGTTCTTCGACTTCCAGGCCGCCGGCCACGTTGAGATAAATGTCTTGATCCCATAAATTCACGCCAACTCTCTTCTCCAAGACCGCCGCCACCAGAGCCAGGCGCTGCGGATCGAGGCCTGTCGCCAGCCGGCGCGGCGTGCCGAAGTGTGTCCTGGAAACCAACGCCTGAATTTCGATCAGCAGTGGACGCGATCCTTCCATGGAACACAAGACGACCGATCCCGGTTTCAGGGACTCCGTTTGCGAGAGAAAGAGAGCCGATGGTTTTTCTACAGGTTTTAATCCGTTTGAAGCCATTTCGAAAATTCCGATTTCGTGCGCCGGCCCAAACCGGTTCTTGATGGTGCGGACGACTCGATGGGGGTGCTGGCGCGGACCTTCGAAATAAAGCACGGTATCGACGATGTGCTCCAAAGCCTTCGGTCCCGCTATCGCGCCGTCTTTGGTAATGTGTCCTATAAGAAAAACCGGCACTTGATTCTTTTTCGTCCAGAATAGAAGTTGAGACGCAATCTCACGGACTTGCCCAATGCTTCCAGGCGCCAGCTCGAGTCTTTCGCTGAATGTGGTTTGAATTGAATCGATGATCACCGCCTTCGCGTTCAAATGCTCGGCAGCTCGAAGAATCCTTTCTACCGACATCTCTGCATAGATGTGCAGATCCGTTGTACGGATAGAAAGCCGTTCACCTCTCAGCTTGATTTGATGGGCGGATTCCTCTCCCGACGCATACAGAACAACCGATGACTCGGCTAGATGCGAGGCCACGTCGAGCATCAGCGTCGATTTGCCGACACCGGGATCGCCGCCGAGCAGAGTGAGCGCACCGGCGACGACTCCTCCGCCAAGGACTCGATCGAATTCGGTTATTCCGCTCGAGACGCGAGGAGCCTCAATACCTGCAATTTCGGTGAACCGGACTGGCGCTGAATCCCACGAGGGTGGGGCATCTGTAGCCGCGGCTGTCACGCGCTCTTCAACAAATGTATTCCACTGCTGGCACGACGGACATCGCCCAATCCATTTCGGCGAAGCCGCGCCACATTGCTGGCAGACGTATTGGGTCTTGCTTCTCACATACACCGCCTCAACACACACTGTTTCACAGTAATGTGCCAAAGGAGGACCACATTGAATTTTCCTTGACAGATGTGCAACGACTCTTAAAGAATGCCGCTCGGTTTCCGACAATCCAAGAAGTTCCTTTGGCGGACTCTCACCTAGAAGAGTTGCGACGACGCATCCCTTAGGTGAGTAGTGACTCCGGAATTGTCGGTGGATGTTCGACACGCAGAACAAAATCCAAGGACTGCCCCCACCGCATCTTCGATCCGGGGTTTAAGGAGCGGAGTGTTTGTGTGTTCGACGAACGTGGTTCTGTTGGATCAGAAGGCGTTCGCGGCGGCTGGATACCGTCTCAACATTAGGAGAGGATACATGAAGAATACGAACTGCGGTTCTTTCACGTGGACACGTGTGTGGCGCCGCCAATGGACATTGTCTTGCATCGGCGTGGTGCTCGCCTTTAGCGTGCTCGCGCAACCAATCCCCGTCAAGCATAAGGGCGGCTTCTCAGGTTCGACGTCGTCACAACCGCTTGCGCTTTCGGCTGATGGCGAACTGCTCGCCGTAGCGAATCCCGACAACAACACGGTCACATTCTTTGATACATCGCGGCCGGTACCGGATCCGATCGAGGAAGTGAACGTCGGCCGCGAACCGAACGGCGTCGCCCTCGCTCCGGATGGCAGGGAGGCCTACGTCGCCAACACGGTGGATGGCACGGTCTCGGTCCTCAAACTGAATGGACGACGGGAAAAGGTGAAGCTTGACAAGCTGCTCCGGGTCGGAACGGAGCCGTATGGGGTGGCGGTAACTCCCAACGGCGACAAGGTTTACGTGACCAACGCCCGCTCGAATAGCGTGACCGTGATAAACGCCCGCAATAATCACCTGATTAAGACGATCGAAGGCGTCGGGATCGAGCCGCGCGGTCTGGCGATCACGAACGACGGCGACGGCAACGACAACGACGAAACCGTGTTTGTGACGCAGTTTCTATCACTGCCGTTACCGGGCAAGTTCGATGGCGCCGATGACGCCAAGGCGGGTTACGTGACGATGATTTCCACGGCTACCGATAGCGTTATCGGCCAGATACAGCTGAATCCGATCGCCGACACGACCTTTAAGGCTGCCGGCGACGCGCTTCGCCGGATTGCGCCCGGCCCAGCCCCTGTGTTCACCACGGGCGCCTATCCCAATCAACTCAACAATATTGCCATCAAGGGGGGCTTCGCATACGTCCCCAATACGGGTGCGTCGCCCAACGGGCCCGTGCAGTTCACCGTCAACACGCAAAGCTTGCTCCATGTCATTAATAGAGCGGCTGCCGCTGATGCCCTCCAGACCATCAACATGCACCGCGCCGTCGCGGATCAGCCCGCCGCAGTCCCAAAGCGTTTCATTACGCAGCCCTGGGCTATGGCCTTTAAACATGACAGCGAGGAGGGCTACGTCGTCAGCGCGGCCAGCAACATCGTCGTCAAGGTGGGCGTCAATCCATCCACAGGGGCGCCGGGTGTGCTGAAGGATCCGCTCGACGCGACTCGCGTGCTTCAGATCCCGACCGGCAGTAACCCGCGCGGCATCGTCATCAACGAGGAAGATACGCGAGCCTATGTGATGAACTACGTCTCGCGCAACGTGACCGTAATCGATCTTTTGACACCGCGAGAGACCGTCATTGCGACGGTCCAGTCCGCCTCGCTCCCGCTATCCGGGACTCTTGAGGACAAAATCCATATCGGCAGAGAGCTGTACAACACATCCATCGGCGTCTTCGATCCCGCCACTCCGGGAGGGGCGCCGATTATCGGGCGTATGTCCAACAATGGATGGGGGGCTTGCTCTGCGTGCCACCCGTTCGGCCTGAGTGACAACGTCGTTTGGATTTTCGCCACCGGGCCGCGCCGCACCATTCCACAACACACCGATTTCGATCAAACCGATCCGCAGCGCCGAATACAGCGCGCGTTGAACTGGTCGGCCATTTTCGACGAGGAAGAGGATTTCGAGCTGAATATCCGCGGGGTGTCCGGTGGGCAAGGGTTGATCGTGCTGGCTGATGGCATCACACAGGATCCCAACGTCAATGCATTCACTCCGTTGGCCAACGGCAACCGAAATCAATTAAAAGTACGTGGCGTTGGCGCCTGGGATGCCATCAAGGCCTTTGAACAATTCGGCATCCGCGCGCCGATCTCGCCGGTGCCGAGCAGCGATCCGGACGTGGTCGCCGGACGGGCGCTGTTCGCCAGCGCCAACTGCGCACAGTGCCACGGAGGGCCGCAGTGGACGCGAAGCCGGATCAACTTCACGCCGCCGCCAACCGCCGGAGTCGTCAACGGGCAGCTGATTGACCAGCTGAACAAAGTCGGCACTTTCAATCCATCCCCGCTCAACGACGACAACGAGGTGCGCGCCAATGCGGCCGCGCCCCTTGGTGCCGATGGCTTTTCGCCGGCCTCCCTGCTGTCGCTGTTTGCGTTTCCACAGACGTTTTTCCACAACGGCGCCGCCAACTCGCTCCCGGCCGTACTCGACAATGTTCCGCATCGTAGTGCTGGAAGCGGAGGCGTCGATACTCTAACCATCGCCGCGGACCGGCAAAAGCTGGAGCAATTCCTGTTGTCGATTGATTCGCGCACGGTCCCGTTTCCATAACAGCCCGGGGCGTTGAGTCAGCCGCAGATGCCGCACATAATCCGTGGCATCTGCGGCTAAAGGCAACGTAAAAACTTTTGACAGCGTTTCTAGTGTCTTTGTGTCGCCTCTGATGCCCTGGCCTCCAAGTTGCTCCTCCGCTGGAGAGTGCCTGCCTCCTCATTGGCACCTGCTGCCATTTACTGCCACAATCCATAATGGGCACGAGGGTCCGCCCCTCGTCCATGGAGGTTGTAACTGAAAGCGCTTGTCAAAGCTCATGCTGAACCAGGTCTGTGGCTGCAGGATGTTCCCGAGCCGGCGATCGGAATCAACGATGTTCTCATCCGGGTGCTGCGTGCGGGCATTTGCGGCACCGACGTCCACATTTTCGACTGGAACGACTGGGCTCAACAAACAATCTCGGCTCCGATGGTTATAGGGCACGAGTTCGTTGGCGAAATCGTGGAAGTCGGATCGAATGTGAACGATTTCGAGCCCGGCGAACTGGTCTCAGGCGAAGGGCACGTCGTTTGCGGCCGTTGCCGCAACTGTATGGCCGGGCGGCGTCATCTGTGCGCCCACACGTCGGGCGTGGGTGTCAACCGGCCTGGATGTTTCGCGGAGTTCATCGCGTTGCCGATGACCAACATCTGGCGGCACGATCCCGACGTCAATCGCGATGTGGCAGCCATCTTCGATCCGTTCGGCAATGCAGTCCACACCGCCCTTACCTTTAACGTTCTTGGTGAAGATGTGCTGATCACCGGGGCTGGACCCATCGGGATTATGGCTGCCGCGGTTGTCCGGCATGCGGGAGCGCGGTACGTCGTGATTACCGACATCAATGATTACCGTCTTGAACTCGCGGCTGAAATGCGCGTGGACCTGGCCCTGAACATCAACCGGGCATCTATCGCTCAAGCGCAAAAGAAACTTGGGATGAAGGAAGGTTTCGATGTCGGCTTGGAAATGTCGGGAAATGCTTCGGCACTTCGCGACATGCTTCACAACATGGCGCACGGGGGAAGAATTGCGATCCTCGGTCTCCCTGCAGAAGAGTTCGCGATCGACTGGCGCGAAGTCATTTTCAACATGCTGACGATCCGGGGCATTTACGGGCGGCAAATGTACGAGACCTGGTACAAGATGACGGTTCTGATCGACTCCGGCCTGAACATACTGCCCGTCATCACACATCGCTTCAGTTACCGCGACTTCGATGAAGCATTTCGGGTCATGCGCTCCGGCAGTAGCGGCAAGGTTATTCTCAATTGGGAAGAAATTTAGAACAGATTAGACGCGCTCCTACAGTCTTTCTCATCGCGGCCCTTCGGAAAGACGTGATAGCCTAACAGGACAAAAGGAGGGAATGCCATGAAACACGCTTTGTTGATTGCCGCATTGCTGCTGGCAATCAGCCAACAGCAGCCGGCGTTAGCTCAAGGAGGTAGTGATCTCGTCAAGCAGGCTGTCGCTGCAGAAGGCGGCGACGAACTACGCCAGCTGAAGGGCCTGGCCATCAAAGGTGACGCGAAGTTTTGGGAACCGGGGCAGTCATTCCTGGCCGGTTCAGAGCCGCGTTTCCTGGGAGATGCTACATTCGCCACGACGTGGGATCTTGCGAATAACCGGGCGCGTACGGCTTGGGATCGCGATCAGAAATACCCTGACCCGCCTGTGAAGATCAAATATACCGAAACGGTGCTGCCGGCGCTCGGCTACGTTACCGACGAGAAAAGCAGCCAGCCGATGTCGGGCATTCGCATTGCCACGCACCAGCGCGAGCTCGAACGCGCCTCGCCCTGGCTGCTGGTCAAGGCCATGGGCGAATCGGGGAAAGTCCGCGCCGCGGGATCGCAGCGGCTCGGCCAGCAGTCGCTGCCGGCAGTTTCCTACGCCGACGGGCCAACGACATTCACCATCCTGTTTGATCCCAAGACTCACTTGCCTGCTGCCGTACGCACGCGTGATGACGACAACATCAATGGAGATTCGAATTTCGACCTCGTGCTGACGGACTGGAAACCTGTCGGCCGCGTGCAACTCGCGCATTCGTTGTCTTACCGGGTCAATGAGGTCGAAGTGGCAAGACTCACCTTTCGGGAGGTCAGCGCCAATCCCGCTATAGCAGCCGACATGTTCTCGGTTCCTGAGGCGGTGAAGGCCGCGGCCAAGCCACCGGCCACCGGCAATGTGCCTTATCAATGGGTCTTGCGACGGCTTTTCCTGACGCGGTTCACTGACAGCGACAATATCATTTTCCCTAACGGCGGGGGCCTCAAGCTGGTCGAGCTTGCGCCCAACGTGCAGCATGTGCAAGGGGGAACGGCCAACAATCTGATCGTTGCGATGAAAGACCATCTGGTGATCTTTGACGCCCCCTATGGCGAGCTGCAATCACGCTGGGTCATTGACGCGGCAAAAACCAAGTATCCGGGCAAGCCGATCCGGTATCTGGTCCTGACTCACCACCACATGGACCATACCGGCGGCATGCGGACTTATGTGGCCGAAGGAGCGAAGGTGATCGTTCCGACTCCGGATAAGGCGTACTTCGAAAGGGACATCAAAGCACCTCGGACAGTCGTTTCAGATGATCTGCAAAGAAAGACGCGAGGAACCGAGATCATCGAGGTGAAGGACCAGATGACCCTCAAGGATGATACCGCCGAAATTCGCCTCTACAATATTCAGAATCCCCACGTCCAAGGCTTTCTCCTCGCACACGTGACGGCGGGAAACATTCTGTATGTGACCGATCTCATCTCCCCGCGTGGCCCGATCGACCGTTCGGAAGCCACCGCCGCTGTGGGTGAGGCGCTGAGGAAGTACGCCATCACCGGCGCCACGATTGCGGGTGGCCATGGCGCGCTCGCTAAACAGGCTGACATCGGACCAGCTCTGGCCGCACGCTAGTCACAAATGCACTGTAGCGGCGGACCGAGGAGGGGAGAGGGGGCGCACACCTGAATTCCCGAATTCGGGAATTCAGGTGTGCGCCCCCTCTCCCCTCTTCCCTTTAATAGAGCGAATAATTGCTTGTCTGAGTTTTTCGCTATCCTGCTAGTAAAATATCCCGCATGCGGTTCAAAGCATTCGCAACAGCCATCATCCTTTTTATTCTTGGGCGCCCCGTCCACGCTGAGCCACCCGTGACATTCAACAAACAGGTCGTTCGGATCTTTCAACAGCATTGCCAGACATGTCATCGGCCGGGGAATATCGCGCCGTTTTCTCTCTTGACGTATGCCGACACGCGTCCGTGGGCAAGAGCGATCCGGGACGCTGTACTTCTGAAGAAAATGCCGCCTTGGAAGCCAGTCGGCTCCCATGGCGTGTTCGAAGGTGAGCGGAGCCTGACGGAACAGGAGATTCAAACCATCTCACAATGGGTCAATGATGGCGTCCAGGAAGGCGACGCCAGCGATTTGCCGGAGCCGGCGAAGTTTCCAGACGCCTGGAGCGCCGGCACACCGGACGCGGTGCTTCAACCTGCGGCTGATTACGCTGTTAAAAACGGAAGCGATGACGTATATCGCTGCTTTCCGATGGGTCTAGACGCAACTTCGGATCTATACGTTCGCGGCTACGAAGTGCTCCCTGGCAATCGCGCCATCGTTCACCACGTCCTTCTTTTCATCGACGAATTCAATCAGTCCGCAGCGCTCGAAGGCGGCGATACCGGTCCTGGATATCCGTGCTTTGGTGGCGCCGGTTTTCTTTTCGGACTCGGGGGACTGGGCGGATGGGTGCCCGGGTCATCTCCAGAAATGTTCCCATTAGGAACGGGTGTGCGCATTCCGAAAGGCGCGCGGATTGTGATGCAGGTTCACTACAGTCTGGTCGATTTTTCTCGAACGTCTTCGTCGTCGCCGGATCCCGACCTGACGCGAGTGGGCATCTACACATCTCCAGTGCCGCTGGAGCCAATAACATTTCTCCCCATCGTGAATCCGTCGTTCTTTATTCCTGCCGGCGAGTCTCACTATCAGGTCAAAGCCGTCTTACCGATTTCCCGCACGGTGGAACTGACTGCAATTGCTCCGCACATGCACCTGCTCGGGCGTGAGGCTACGATTGAAGCGCAATTTCCAAATGGCGATCGACGCCAGCTCATCCGTATCGACGATTGGGATTTCCACTGGCAGGGAAATTACATCTATCGCGATCCGGTAATACTGCCGGCCGGAACGATTCTGGAGATGACGGCCTATTACGACAATTCTCTCAATAACCCGAAGAATCCCTCAAATCCCCCTGTAGCCGTGCGGTGGGGCGAACGCACGATCGACGAGATGTGTCTCACATTCATTAGCGTGAAGTCACCGGGCATCCCGAATATCAACACGCTTCCGTTCTCGATGACGGACCGGGGAGGCAATTCCCTTGTGACTCAAGGCAGCGGTGGTGAACCTCAGGTCGGTTATGCGCGCGTGACCGGTTCATCCGGAAGCGCGCCGTCGGGGCTGGCGATTTTTAGTTATCGCCAAAGTGGTGTCGTGGTTTCTGAAGCCGCGGTTTCCGCTTCGAAGTTGATGATACAAGGAATTCTCGATGCGGAGACAAATGCCTCGGTACGAAGCGGCATTGCGATAGCCAATCCCAATGCGGATGCAGCAGTTGTTTCCTTTTCGTTCCTCGACGAGGGCGGACAGACCGTCTCTTCCGGTTCGACGACTGTTCCCGCCAATAGCCAGATTGCCCGTTTCCTGAATGATGATCCGTTCAATGGCCCAGGCAGCTTCTCGGGAACATTCTCATTCAGCTCCTCGAAATCTGTTGCCGTCGTCGCGCTTCGAATGCTTCAAAACGAGCGTTCCGATCTGATTTGGACAACGCTACCGGTCGTCGATCCCGCTACGCCGGCGGGGCCGGCTGTGTTTCCCCATTTCGTCGACGGTGGTGGTTGGACAAGTCAAATTAAGCTGATCAATCCAGGGAACAGCGCGACATCGGGAACGGTGCGTTTCGCGGATCCCGCCGGACAACCGATCTCGAGTCTCGAATATTCGATTCCGACGCGTGGTACCCAGCACTTTATAACGGCCGGAGGGGGTGAGGCCGTGCGTATGGGGACTGTCACCATCGTGCCGTCGCCAAACATGCCCATGCCTACCGGGTTGCTTATTTTTTCCGATACCAAATCCACCATTCGTGTGACCGAAGCAGGTGTTCCCGTTTCGGCTGTCGGTACGGCGTTTCGCGTTTACGTGGAAGCGTCCGATGCCACCCAATCCGGGATCGCGATCATGAACACCACAGCAAATCCGGCAAACGTCCGTATTGAACTTATGGATCTGAATGGCGCATCGCTTTCCGGCACAACGATCGTGATTCGAGCAAATGCACAACTCGCTGCCTTTCTGACGGAAATTCCGGGACTTCAGAATTTGAGTTTGCCGATTCAAGGACTGTTAAGAATCACCAGTGCGTCTGCGATTGCTGTGATCGGTTTGCGCGGCCGAACCAACGAACGCGGTGATTTCTTGATCACAACAACGCCGCCTATTGCGGAAGACGGTTCGTCCTCTCCCGAATTGCTCTTCCCGCATTTCGTTGACGCCGGCGGCTTCACGACCCAATTCATATTGTTTAGCAACGGCTCGAACGGTCCGCTCGGGGGAACAATTCGGTTCCTATCCCAGTCCGGCCAGCCACTCGATGTAAAAGTTCGATGATCGTCCTTGTGATAGACTCGGCCGCATGAATCCAATTACGGGTCTTTTAGTGGCGTTGAGCGCTTTGACGGCGGTATTTGTCGGCGGATGGAGCCGGATGCTGCCTTCGTCGAAAGAGAGGCCGGGTTTTCCGAATCTTCTCCAAATCGGCGTCGGCGCCTTCACGAACTTCTTCGATACTCTGGGGATTGGCTCGTACGCGACGTCCACCACGCTCTTCCGGTTCTTTCAGTTAGTGGATGACCGTATCATCCCAGGTACGCTCAACGTTGGCCACGCCCTGCCGACGGTTGTTCAGACGTTCATCTATACCAGTATTATCCCTGTTGACGTCATTACTTTATTTGCGATGATCGGCGCGTCTGTCCTCGGGGCATGGCTAGGAGCCGGCGTGGTCGCTCGTTGGCCGAGGCGGACGGTTCAAATCGGAATGGGCATGGCGCTTCTGGTTGCTGCGGGTCTCATGTTCATGACCCAGATGAAGCTTTTTCCCGGCGGCGGAGAAGCTCTCGGCGTCGCTGGTTTGAAGCTCGTTATCGCTGTTGCCGTCAATTTTATGCTGGGTGCCCTGATGACCCTCGGTATCGGACTCTACGCTCCTTGCATGATTTTGGTCAGCCTCCTAGGCATGAATCCGAAAGCGGCTTTTCCGATCATGATGGGATCCTGTGCCTTCCTGATGCCGGTCGGCGGCCTTCGATTTATTCGGGAACAGAGTTACAGCCTGCGGGCCGCATTTGGCCTGGCTCTCGGCGGGATCCCTGGTGTTGTGTTGGCGGCATATATTGTGAAGGAACTTCCTCTGGACGCGGTCCGCTGGCTGGTTATTGCGGTTGTGATTTACACCGCTGTGTCCATGCTCAGCATTTCCCTCCTCGCTGGGGACCGCAGACGAGAAGGCGCGGAAGCGCGAGTCCGATAGTTACAGCTTCTCCAAATCTCCCACGATTTCCGCAATGGCCTTGCGCAAATCGCGAGGGGTTATCAAATTGAATGTCCGGGGATGAAGCGGTTTGATGATCTTTTCGATCTCGTCAAACACATCAGCCATGTTGAGCCGGAATCTGAGATGGTACACGCGGCAGTGGCAGTCCCCTTCAACTTGTAGCGGCGTGAGATCGGATCCGCGTGGAAACAATTGAGAGCTCGTTACGAGAATCAGGACGCGGGTCGGACTTCGATCAAAGCCATCACTATTGATCCGCCGGCTCAAAAATTCTCTGAAGAATGCGCCATTATTCTTGCTGCCCTGGAGGGCTTGCGCACTCAGTTCGGGGCTCTGAGCCTTCTTCAACGCTTCCATCAACGATTGCCAATTGGGGCCGCGAATGCTTGGTTCTTCGAAGATCACTTGATGCCGCACAAGATCCAGACCTGTGATCGATAACGTGCCACCGGCAAGCTCCAGCTGCGATAAAGCAATAATGGCACCAATGGTATTGTCGTTGTGCGAGCGCAGGACACGTGTGCGGCCAGTCCATTGTTCGGGAGGACTCAACGTTGAAATGAGCTCCACTTCTAAAGCATGTTTGTTGTGGACAGGCAGGTAGAGCCGGCTTGTTAAAAGGCCCGGTCCATTTTGTTCGGACTCGTCGATTTGCGGGAATTCCACTAACGGCATGTGTCGATAAATATCCGGTAATGGATCGCCACGAAATTCGGAAACCCGCATGCGCCGCTTCCCGACGTTGTGTTTCCCGGTTTGCCGGTCGTAGAGGACGAGCCACAGGACGTAATCCCCAGGCTGCACGCAAACCCGCATGAAAAACTGTGTCTGAACGCCGTTCGGCAATTCCTGTTCGACGACGTAGCGTGCGATGTTGGGCTGGTCGAGCCACTCACCCTCCGGGCTGCTGATCCGGCTGACGAAAAACAGTTCGTGAGTTTTCCCGGTCCGGTTCAGATCCTTCGCGCTGAGACGAATCACATAAGAGACTTCCAACCGCTGATCAATACGCAGATAAGGATCACTCAGCCGCAAATCCCATGGAATTTCCGCCCGCTCGCCTCCATTGATCCACTCGGATATTGGAATCGATTTGAGATCGAGAGGAATTCCATCGCCAATCTGAACAGGCTGCGCCGAAAGCGCACCGGCCGAGACGGCAAAACAAATCATCAAGCAGACGGCCCGGCGCATACACATTCAGTTCGAAGAGGCGGCGGGGGCTGCGGCTTTCAGGAAATCGGCAAATGTTCCGATGCCGCCGTGTCCGCCGACCATCGTGTCCACCCTGAGATTGAGTTGCTTAATCGCCTGTAACAAATGCTGTGCGGGCGGGCCGCCATTCGCTGCCGCCGGCGGCGTATACAAATCGGGTTGAAACAGTACCCGCGCGCTCGAGGCGTAAGCAAGAACCATCGGATCGACGTGCTCAGGGAACGAAACCGGATAAAGCTCAAGCGATTGACCGCCCTCGCTGATGATCTTCTTCCCCTCATAAACTTCGATTGCGCCGGCTGGCTGCGCCGGCTGGCTATTGCGTCGTTTGTCGAGTCCGTCTTGGGGATGGGTATGCCGCGCCTCCAGAAGGGGACGAAGAACCGGCTCATTTCCTTTCTCTACGAGTATCGTTGCGCCCATTGCTGCGGCCGTGCGAACGCCTCCGATATGGTCATAGTGGTGATGCGAAACTGCAACAAACTTTACCGGTTTTGTTGGAAATTGTTCCTGAATCGCGCGGAACAGCACGTTGGCCTGCGTCTCTGTGTAAGGCGAATCGACGAGCGCAAGCCATTGCGGAAATTCAACGATAAGCGTGTGGTGGGAATAACCCACCGCGTGATAAACACCGTTGCCGACTTTAACAATCTTCATGGGCGAATACTCGTCCCCAGCGGCCGCTTTGTCAGCTTCTTCTGCCGCAGAATCGGGAATCGCAAAGGCCTGTTCCGCCGCGGGGTCGTTCACCGCTATCGAAGCAAATTGAACATCGGAGTAATCCTTCCCGCCTTTTCGGATCGTAATGTGATGCGGCAGCGTGAGGCCGTCCGCTGTTTTGTAATCGGTAAGGATATATTGGGCAGGTACGTCTCCAAGAATGGATTCGGTGTCGATCACCTCATAAGCTGCCAACAATTTTGTTTGAGGATCAAAGTACAATCCAAGATCTTCGCCCGATTTCGTCTGCGCCGTGCCGTACTTGTACATCTTGCCGTTCAGTTCCTTATCGATCGCTGGTTGCCTGTCGGAAGCCCATTCCGCCGCGGACAGAGCAATCGTCACAACGTTGCGCCGCACCAAAAATTCCGGCGAGTTCTGCGTGCCCCAACTGAAGAGACCACCTGGCGTCGTGGCAATTATGGGGCGCGTGCCGACGATCTCGATGCCGATAGGTTTGTCTCCTTTCTTCGTTAAGATCTCATGCCGATGCTGCATGAAGCCACCGAGTTGAAGCGCGTAATCGAGTGAAGCGCGTCCATTGGCGAGATCGACAATGTCGACCACGTCCTTGAGTTGTGCGGGGTTCTCCTGATCGGTCGCCTTCACCATTTGACCCATTCTCATGCGCGTTCCCGTTCCGCCCTTCATCGCGAGAGTCTTCACGCCTTGAAGTCTTTCGGCGCTGCCCATCGCGGCTACTGCATCCTGCGCCAGTGTGCGTAGAACAGGCGGACCCGAGCATGCGCCGAGCCACAATGCTGGTATGAAGAGCAAAATCGATCGATTAGGTGTGAACATGGCATCTCCCTCTTTGTAGTGAAGGGCGATTCTATGGTTGGAATGGGAAAGAAGCAAGGTGGACGGGTGGAGGTTTCGTCGAATCTTGAAACCCTCACCCCGCCCTCTCCCAAAGGGAGACGGTAAGTTGGAAAAGCCACGCTATGCCGATAGAAAATGTGACGTAATCCTGACACGTGGGTGGCGCAGCCCTGCGAGAGGAACGGCGGCCGTAATGAGAGAAAAGAGATCGAAACGAACGAAATATTTTTTCACCTGAGCTGATCCTTCCTGAATTTTTAGGCCGTAGGATACGTGGTAGCATTCGAGCGCAGCTTGCTCCAATGTAGAAGTACCGCACATGAAAAAGACACTCATTCATACCGAAATGCTAAATCGTTTCATCCTTCCGGCATCTATTCTCGTCACATTGTTCCTCGTATCGGCTGCGGTGATCGCCGGCGGTCAAAGGGGCGAAGGACAGCGGGGGCGCGGTCAGACTGCAGCCGGCAATGAGCCTTCGCCGCCGCATGATCCACACGATTTGTCAGGGATTTGGGTGCGCAGAGGAGGCGTTCTATCACTCAGCAACGATGCTCCCCCATTCACTCCCGAAGGCAAGAAGAGATTTGACGCGAACAAGCCCAGCTACGGACCGCGCGCGATTCCTCCGGCACTGGGGAACGATCCCATGGGGAATTGCGACCCGTTGGGAATACCGCGTCTGCTGCTTCTGGAAAACAATCCCGGCGATCTCGAATTCATCCAGATTCCCGGCCGCGTCATTCAGTTGTTTGATCGGCATCACGTCCATCGGATCATCTGGACCGACGGGCGGGAACT
>Ga0209375_1001959_pt1 | contig 15223 bp, 16 predicted proteins | sample GraSoiAngelo_131_FD_185888 | JGI IMG/M metagenome (GOLD analysis project Ga0209375, IMG submission 185888) | Grasslands soil microbial communities from the Angelo Coastal Reserve, California, USA - 14_0929_02_30cm (SPAdes) (version 2) | ecosystem: Environmental > Terrestrial > Soil > Grasslands ... | reverse complement strand
GGGAGCCCGCGCGCTCCTCTCTGAGGCGCGTGAGCTCGTCGATCGGGGACGAGGCTGGCGGCTTGGCGCCTTCGATGTCGCGCTGGCGTGGGTTCGCCTCCTGGCTTCGGAGCCCGCCTCCGACCGCCGCGCGATCGAGAGCGCGCTCGAGTCCGTGGACGCCCTCACGGCCGAGCTGGGCTCCGATCCGTATCGGCGCATCGCGGCGCTGGAGCGCGCACGCCTCGCGTAGCCATCGCGGCTCTCGATTTCCGCTGCCTGGTAAGCTTGTCGAGGACGACATGACCGTGATGTCCAAGAGGGAGGCGGACTTGCGATGAAGTTCATGTTCACGATCTACCACGAGGAGAACGTGCTGGACGCGATGCCCGAGAAGGAAATGCAGGCCCTCGTCGACTCCGCGATCGAGTACGCGGAGGAGATCAGACGGAGCGGCCACTACATCGCTTCGGACGCTCTGCAGCCGGCCCGGACGGCGCGGACCATCCGCGTCCGCGCCGGCAAGGTCTCCACCACCGCCAGCCCCTTTGCCGAGACGAAGGAGCAGCTGGGTGGATTCTTCGTCATCGAGGCCAAGGACATGGACGAGGCCTGCGCGATCGCCGCGAGGTTCCCGCCGGCGCGCGTCGCGGTGATCGAGGTCCGGCCGGTCCAGGAGCTGAAGCACTCTCGTGATCGACGCGGTCTACCGGGCTGAATCGCGTCGCGTCTCGCCACGCTCATCCGTCTGCGCGGCGGCTCGAACTCGCAGAGGAGGCGTTGCACGAGGCCTTCGCCGCGGCGGGCGGCGCGTGGTCCCACGCCAGCAGATGGTATACGAGGCGGCGCTGCCGTTTGGGAGACCGCTTTAGCGGCTGCCCCCGCGCCGAGCGCAAGCGCCATGCGCGTAAGCACCACGCGGCGCGAGATGGCGTTGGCAATCGTTCGTTCCGTTGTTCATGATCGACGCCCGTCAGCCGCGGGCTCACCGCTTCCCGTAGTCCGTGAAAACGTAATCTCTTGTCTTCACGATCGTGTGGCACGCGAGCCCGCACTTGGCGTCGTTCCCCTGCGGCGGCTCGTCAGCCGGGGTGCCGGGCTTGAACGTATCGGACGCGGCGTCATACTTGAACGCGGCCCATCCCCATCCGCCGCTGTCCGAGAACCTCTTGCTATCCTTCACCATGAAGTCGACGTCATGCAGGCTTGCCGGCACCGTCGTATCGGGGAACGTCTCGTGCTTTTTCGGGTTCCAATGGATCTTCGCCATCTTGGAGCCGTCGGGGAAAGGCTTGCCGTTGCCGGGAATGCCGGACTGGTAGGCGTTGATCATCAGGGGATTGGCGAGGATCACAGCCATCAGCTTGTCGTTCCGACTGATGGAAACAGTCTGCCAGCCTTCGTATCCTCTGAACTCAGAGAACGCGAGCCCATTCGGCACTCGCACGGTGTACTTCGCCTGGGCGGTGTCCTGCGCGGAAATGGCCCTGACGCCCAAGACGGCGAGTACCGAGACCGCGAGCGCGACCACGGTGATCACAACCGCCGGCATCCTCTTGCTCTCCATCTCCACCCTCCTTGCCTCAGACCACGTCGAGCGTGACGTCGATGTTACCGCGTGTGGCGTGGGAGTACGGGCACACCTGGTGCGCGGCGTCCACGAAAGCTTGGGCAACCTTAAGAAGCCATCTCGACGCCTGACGGCGCGCCGGACATGAATCCTCCGAGACGCTGGCGCAGAAGGAGGCGCGCCCGGTGCGCACGAGCCTTTGCCGTCGGCACCGTGATGTTCAGACACTCGGCGACTTCGGCCATCGACATGCCGTCCACATCGTGCAGGATGGTCACGGCACGGTAGTGGTCCGGCAGCTCCTCGAGCGCCGAAGTCAGAACGCTCCGAAGCTCGGTCTGCACGGCCGGGTCGTCGACCTCTGTTGACCAGTCGACGATCGAATCCGCATAACGCCCATCCTCATGGAAGGACGGAAGGATCTCGTCGAGCGAGATCTCGTCACGTCGACGCGCGGCGCTGCGGCGCCTTTGGTATGCGGCGTTCGCCGTGATTCGGTAGATCCATGATCCCAGCGCCGCATCCCCCCGAAAGGTGTCGATCTTGCTGATCACCTTCCAAAACGCGTCCTGGACGGCCTCCTCGGCATCCTGCTGCTTACCGGTGATCCCGATCGCCAGGCGATACGCGCGGTCGCCGAACGTGGAGACGAGACGCTCCGCGGCCGTGACGTCTCGTCGACGCAAGGCTTCCAGGAGGTCCGCGTCGCGGTCGATCGCTGGGTGGTCGATTGTCAGCTGCATCAGCGCAACCTCTTCTTCAGCTCGGCCGCGGCGTGCAGCAGCGCCGAGCGAACGCCGGGGACTCGGCTGAGGGCATTGAGCAGGCCGTAATCGTGGATCAGGCCGTTGTAGCGGGTGGCTGTGACATCGACGCCGGCCCGATCGAGCTTGCGGGCGAACGCTTCCCCCTCGTCACGCAACACGTCCATTCCCGCGGTCTGGACCAGCGCCGGCGCCACACCCTTGAGCCGTTCGAGCGACGCCTGGAGTGGCGAGGCGTATACGTCCTGCCGCTCTCGCTGGTCGGTCGTGTAGTTGTCCCAAAACCACCGCATCATGTTGCGTGTGAGGAAGTGGCCGTCGGCGAACTGCGCGTACGACGGCGTGTCGAAGCGTGCATCCGTCACCGGCCAGAACAGGAGCTGGAAGACGATGTCCGGCGTGCCACGATCCTTGGCCATCAGGCTGACGACGGCGGCCATGTTCCCGCCCACGCTGTTGCCGACGACGGCGAGCCGCCGCCCGTCGACCCCGATCTCCCCGCCGTGCGCGGCGACCCACTTCGTCGCCGCATAGGCCTGGTTGATGGCGACCGGGTAGCGCGCTTCTGGTGATCGGTCGTACTCGACGAAGACGGCGGTCACGCCGGATTCGGTGACGAGGTCGCGGACGAAGCGCTCGTGCGTCGCGAAGTCGCCGAGCACCCAGCCGCCTCCATGAAAGAACATGAAGGCGGGGAGCATGACGCCCACACCGGGTGGACGGACAATCACCAGCTTGACCGTCTGGCCCTCCGCGGTGATCGTGCGCACGCTGACGTCGGCCTTTGGCAGGTCGACGGGCACGCTCGATTGCGCGCCGACGAGCACGGCGCGCGCCTCCGCCGCGCTCATCTGTTCCATCGGCTTGCCATCGCCCGCCGCAAGCGATTCGAGAAATTTCTGGATGTCGCGTTCCACTCCGTCGCTTCCCGCCCTGCGGTTCGCCATCTGCGCCCTCCCGTCGTGGATGTCTCGATCGATCGCGAGGCGTACGGTACGCAGTCGGGGCTGAAGAGTCCTTGCCGCGCCCTGAATCGTCCTGAAGACGGGCGCTGTTGGTGAGTCAGGTCTTCGTCGCGGAACCGTAACAATGGGTTCGGCTGTTCTGAATCATTCTGAACATTCCTGAAGCAGGCCTGTACAATTGCCCGCGATGGACGGCGAGCGGGATCCTTTCGCGGTCTTGGAGTTCGGCCGCTTCAAGGTCGTGCCGCATCGCCGAGAGCTCATCGCCGACGGCAAGCCCGTCACGCTCGGCGGTCGTGCCTTCGACACGCTACTCGCCCTCATCGACGCCGGCGGCTCGGTCATCGACAAGGACCTATTGATGCGCCGGGTCTGGCCGGACCGGATCGTCGAGGAAAACAACCTCCAGGCTCAGATCTCGGCGCTGCGGAAGGCATTCGGCGATGACCGCGATCTGATCCGAACGGTGGCAGGGCGTGGATATCAATTCACCGCTGAGATTCGCCCCTCCGCAGCGTCCCCGCCGTCCGCGCCTCGGTCGAACCTGCCGGAGCCCGTGTCCGAGTTGATCGGCCGCGATGCATCCCTGCGCGAGGTCGTGGAGCTGGTCACGAGGCAACGGCTGGTGACGCTGACCGGTGCCGGCGGCATCGGCAAAACCCGTTTGAGCCTCGAAGTGGCGCGTCAGCTGCTGCCGACGTTTCCCGACGGCGTCGGGCTGGCCGAGCTGGGACCGCTCACCGATCCGCAACTCATCCCGATCACCGTCGGCGCCGCGCTCGGTCTCACGCCCGTCAGCGGCACCGTCTCGGTCGAGAGTGTCGCGGCGGCGCTCAGCGGCAAGCACGTTCTCGTGCTGCTGGACAACTGCGAGCACCTGATCGAAGCGGCGGCGCGCATGGCGGAAGCGCTCCTGCGCGCCAGTCACATCGTGTGCGTCATCGCCACGAGCCGTGAGCCGCTGCGAGCGGCGGCGGAGTACGTCTACCGGGTGCCGCCGCTCGACGTGCCGGATGAAAACAACCTCGACGCGGACGACGTGCTGCGACATGGCGCCGTCAGGCTGTTCGTCGCACGCGCACACGCCGCGGAGCCACGGTACGTACCCGACCGTCGACTGGCGTCGACGACGGCGGCCATCTGCCGCCGCCTCGACGGCATGCCGCTCGCCATCGAGCTCGCCGCCGCGCGCATCGCCGCGTTCGGCGTCGAAGGCGTCGCGTCGCGGCTCGACGATCGCTTCCGGCTCCTCACAGGCGGCAGCCGCACGGCGCTGCCGCGCCAACAAGCGCTGCGCGCGACGCTCGACTGGAGCCACGAGCTGCTGTCCGAGCCGGAGCGCGTCGTCCTGCGGCGGCTGTCGGTGTTCCCGGGAAGCTTCACGCTCGACGCCGCCGCCGCGATCGCGTCGAGCCCGGAGCTCGCGGGCGCGGACGTCGTCGAGTGCGTGGCGAACCTCGTGGCCAAGTCGCTCGTTTCGGCCGACCTCGGTGGCGCTGCCACGTCGTATCGGCTGCTCGAGACGACGCGCGCGTACGCCCGCGAAAAGCTCCTCGAGAGCGGCGAGCTCGAGCGCTTCGGGCGACGCCACGCCGAGTATCAACGCAATCTGTTCGAACGCGCGCAGGCAGAGTGGGAGACGCAGCCCACCGCTGAGTGGCTGGCCGCGTACGGACGAGAGCTCGACAACCTTCGGGCGGCGCTCGATTGGGCGTTCGCTCCCGACGGCGACACGACCATCGGTGTCGCGCTGACCAGCGCTGCGGTGCCGCTCTGGTTCCAGCTGTCATTGCTGGATGAGTGTCGTGCGCGAGTCGAGCGCGCGCTGTCGACGCTGGCCGCAGGCCCGAATCGCGACGCACGCCGCGAGCTGCAGCTGCAGGCCGCGCTCGGCTGGTCGCTGATGTACACAACGGGGCCCGCGCGCGAGACGGGTGCCGCCTGGGCCACCGCGCTGCAGTTGGCGGAGCGACTTCACGACACCGACTATCAGTTGCGCGCACTGTGGGGGCTGTGGGCCAGTCACATGAACAATGGAGAGTTCCGGCAGGCGCTGCAGCTTGCCGAGAGGTTTGGCGGCGTGGCGACGAAGGCCAGGGATCCCGCCGACCCGCTCATTGGCGATCGGATGGTCGGCGCCTGTCTCCACTTCCTCGGAGAGCAGACGCGGGCGCGCGGCTACATCGAGCGCATGCTGGAGCGCTACGTCGCCCCCCTGAACCGGTCGGACGTCGTGCGCTTTCAATTCGACCAGCGCGTAACCGCGCGCATCACGCTGTCGCGCGTCCTGTGGCTGCAGGGATTCGCCGACCAGGCCATGCGCACCGTCCAGGGCGCCATCGACGACGCGCTCGCGATCCAGCACACGCTGTCGCTGTGCAACGCGCTGGGTCAGGCGGCATGCCCGCTCGCGATCGCCACCGGCGACCTCGCCGCGGCGGAACGCTATGCGACGATGCTGGTGCATCATACCGCGCGCCATGGCGCCGACGTGTGGCAGACGTATGGTCGCTGCTTCAAGGGCATGCTACTGATCAAGCGCGACGGGCTCGATGTCGGTTTGCCGCTGCTCGACGCCGCCGTCGACGAGCTCCGCCACGCGCGCTTCGTCCAGTACTACACGGCGTTTCTCGCGGCGTTGGCCGAAGGTCTCGCCGCCGCCGAGCACGGCGTCCGCGGCCTCGCTGTCGTCGACGACGCGCTGGCGCAGTCGGAAAAGAGCGAAGAGCGCTGGATCCTGCCTGAGCTCCTGCGCCTCAAAGGCGAGCTCATGCTGCTGCACCACGCGCCGAACGCCGCGGCAGCCGGCGAGGGTCACTTCGAGCAGTCTCTCGAGTGGGCGCGCCGTCAGGGCGCGCTGGCCTGGGAACTGCGGAGCGCCACGAGCCTGGCCCGGCTGTGGCGCCGACAGGGCAAGACGACCCAGGCGCGCAAGCTGCTGGCAACCGTGTATCGTCGCTTCACCGAGGGGTTTGACACGGCCGATCTCGTCACGGCGAAGGCGCTCCTCCAGTCGTTGAGGTAGCGCTGACGCTTCTGTAATAGCGGCGCCTGCGTCCGCTCACCCCTCGCCGTCGAGGGGGCTGCAGGACGGGGCCGTGATCATCCCGACGACGGTCCGCCTGGGCAACTCTCAATGCGCATCCACCTGATCACCGCCGAGTCGCCGGAGTCACGCCGGCTGCGCGGGTCGCGCCTGATCCAGTTCCCGCAGCTCACGATGCCGCTGATCGCGGCCCTGACCCCACGCGAGCACGACGTCCACCACACCGACGAGATCGTCGAGCGCCTCGATCTCGACCGGCCGGCCGATCTGGTCGGGATCACCGCGTCCACGCCCTCGGCGTTGCATGCCTATGAGGTGGCCGACGCGTTCCGGCGCCGGCGCGTCCCGGTCGTGATGGGCGGGCCGCACGCGACCGCTCTCCCCGAGGAGGCCGCAGAGCACGCCGACGCCGTGGTCGTAGGCGAGGCCGAGGACACCTGGCCGCACCTGCTCGAGGACGCGAGGACCGGACGGCTCGAGCGCTTCTACCGCTCGACCCACCGCGCCCGCCTGGACGGACAGCCGGCGCCGCGCTGGGACCTGATCAAGGGGCGCCACTACGGAAAGTCGGTCACGATCGCCACCCGCGGCTGCCCGCACCGGTGCGACTACTGCACGATCCCGCTCCTGTATGGGCCGGGCACCATGCGCTACCGCCCGGTCGACGAGGTCGTGCGCGAGGTCGCGGGGAGCCCGACCCGTGCGGTCGTGTTCTGGGACGACAACATCGGCGCCAACCCGCGCTACTCGAAGGAGCTGTTCCGCGCACTGGCGCCGCTCGGCAAGTGGTGGACAAGCCAGTGCACCGCGACGGCCGCGAAGGACGAAGAGTTCCAGCGCCTGGCTGCCTCCAGCGGCTGCAAGGCGCTGTTCATGGGCTTCGAGTCGATCTCGCAGGAGAGCCTGGACTCGGCCCACAAGGGCCATAACCGCGTCGCCAGCTATCGCGGGCTGATCCGAGCGCTCCACCAGCACGGCATCGCCGCGCACCTCGGCATCATGTTCGGCTTCGACGAGGACGACCGGGGGATCTTCCGCCGCACGATCGAGTTCCTCGAGGAGGCCAGCGTCGACGTGACCACGATGAGCATGGTCGTCCCGATGCCGGGCACGCCCACGTTCCAGCGCTGGCAGGCCGAGGGCCGGATCCTGACCACCGACTGGTCGAAGTACGACGGCAAGAAGCACTGCGTGTTCCGCCCGGCGCGGATGTCGCCCGAGGAGCTGGTCGCGGGGACCGAGTGGGCCTCGCGCCGATTTTACTCGCTCCGCTCGATCGCGCGCCGGATGTGGGGCTCGCGCGTGGGAGTGTGGTGGAACCTGCCCAGGAATCTCGGCTACCACCTGGCACTCCGGCGTTACCCCGAGCAGGGGCGGGACCCCGGCCCTGACCGGCCGCGCTGGTGACACGCTCACGGCGCCGGGCTCACCTCGAGTCGCTCGGTCTCCTCGTCTCGCGTCGTTCAGAAGCAGATCGAACTTCCGGGGCCTTGCGTTGGTCGCGGGGCCCGCAACGCAGAATGCTACACCGTCTCGGAGGTGTACTGGGTTGACCTGGTCAAGCCCGTTCCTCCGAAGAACCCGTTCAATACCCCAACGGGTTTCGATCCCGTAAGTTTGCGGAAAGCTGCGGTATCTCGCTGTATCCCGCCGCCTCGTCAGGGATACCACCCCGCGCACCCTTGGTGTCCCGCGGCCCGCGCTCCGGGCTTAGAACGCCTGTCACCTTCACGCGTGGTCGCGCATCATAACGCGTATGACGGCTGCTTGGTGGCGCCGAGCCGAACGTCGCGGGAGACTTCCGTGGACGGCACACTTCCGTGGACGGCACATTGCGAGTCGCTGACATCCCTGGCCCCGGGCTACTGTCACGCTGCCTCGACGGCGGTCACCGACAGGCTCCTGCTGTGGAAAAAGACGCTCTCTGTCTCCCTCGTGGTGGACCACACTCGCTGACGGCGGCTTGCTGCACAACCATCACAGCCCCCGCTTGAACTAGGAAGGTTCGAAATGAAGATCGTCGTTATCGGCGGCACCGGCCTGATCGGCTCGAAGGCCGTCGCCATTCTGCGCCAGGGCGGCCACGAGGTCGTCGCCGCCTCGCCCAATACCGGCGTCAACACCATCACCGGCCAGGGCCTCAAAGAGGCCATGGCCGGCACGCAGGTGGTGATCGACCTCGCCAACTCGCCCTCATTTGAAGACAAGGCGGTGCTGGAATTCTTCCAGACCTCCGGCCGCAACCTTCTCGTGGCGGAGGCCGCAGCCGGCGTCCGGCACCATGTCGCGCTCTCCATCGTCGGAACGGACCGGACGCCCGACAATGGCTATTTCCGCGCCAAGGTCGCCCAAGAGAAACTGATCGAGGCCTCCGGCATCCCCTACACCATCATCCGCTCGACCCAGTTCCTGGAATTCCTCGGCGGCATCGCCGCTTCAAGTACGGATGGAAGCACGGTCAGGCTTTCGCCCGGCCTGTTCCAGCCCATCGCGGCGGACGACGTTGCTGCCATCGTCGCCGATGTGGCGCTCGCGGCGCCGCGAAACGGCATCGTCGAGATCGCCGGCCCGGAACGAGCACCGTTCAACGAAATCGTCGCCCGCTATCTGAAGGCGGTCGGCGACCCGCGTGTGGTCGTGAGTGACCCCGAGTCCCGATACTTCGGCGGCCGCGTCGAGGAGCGCTCGCTCGTGCCGTTGGGCGAAGCCCGCCTCGGCCGCATCGGTCTCGACGAATGGCTCCGCCGCTCACAGGCAAGAGCCTGATCCTGCATCCGAGGTGCGCCCAGGGATCTCACCCGCTGGCGCGAGCTGGCTGGCAGGTCCTCGGCACTTCGCGCAAACATTCAGACTGAGAATCCAGAGTCATCGATTCTGCGATAGCGTGTCCCGACTACGATCCTGAAAGGAACGACATGAAGAAACCCCACTTGTACTTCCGCGCTTACCTGGCGGCACTCCTGATGCTCGCAGCCGTCCCGGCCGAAGCCGCAGACGTGAAGGAACTGTTCGCGATCGATCTCGCGGACTACCCGGGCAAGGAGGCTCGCATGCTTGAGGTGTCGTATCCGCCGGGCGCACGAGACATGGTCCATCGGCACGACGCCCATGCGTTCGTCTACGTGCTCGAAGGCCAGATCGTCATGCAGTTGAAAGGCCAACCTGCCGTCACGCTCAAGGCAGGGCAGACGTTCTACGAGGGTCCTACCGATGTTCACGTCGTGGGGCGCAACGCCAGCAACACGGAGCCGGCCAGGTTCGTCGTGGTGCTGCTGAAGGCCAAGGGCGCTCCCATCCTCACGCCGGTGAAAGAATGATGCTCGGCACCGTGCGCCCCCTCGCCCAGACGTTTCGGTTTCTGGGCGGCGGTGCGGGATGCAGCGTCCCCAGCCGCACGACCGATTCCTGGGTGAAGTCTGGGTAAACGAAAGGGGTTAGCGGCTGCTGCGTCCGCTAACCCCTCGTCGTTCATGGTTGCGGGGGCCCGCAATCACCGATATCAAACATCCTCGGATTCGAGGTGGACTTGATCTAGCCTTCGTCGCGGCCCCCGAACCCGTGTTTACGCTCTCACACGCGCATCCCGTAGAGATCGCGGGAAGCCCAACGCTGAATCAGCGTCTGGCTCGCCGCGGTTCGAATTCAGTTGCCGCCTCAAATCAGCGAATTGATCCTGATCAACTGATCGGCTCCAGCATGTAAGGCAATAGTGGACTCCACAGGCATGCCCGGCCCTGGCGTTTCGAACGCTGGCCGGACAGTACCTCTAGAATTAAACACCAAGCGTAAGCCGCAGCCACTATTCCCATCGAAGGCGCCGTCGCTCGGATACCTTTAAATGTCACCCAGCCGCACTCGCCAGGTGTGTTCTTAAGCGATTGAGCGAGCTTTGAGTTCTCATTGAACGTCTCTTGGCCGCCTTGGACAGTTTCCGGCGGGAATAGGGCTTCGGCTAGCCTCCTATCCGGTGGCAGTGAGTGCCACGAAATGCGCGGTTGCAACAGTGAGGTACCGACGCCGGCGTCAATGAACCAGTCATAGCCCGCGGAAATCGCCATTCTCCTGACTTCAAGACCATCTAGGCCCAACACCGCAATCATCGGATGATGCGCGGGCTTCTTCCATTGCCAAGTCAGCCCTGTTTTTTCACCTGTGATGTTCCAGCCCAGTGTCTTGAAGTGCTTTGCGAGAAAGGCGGCCTTGCCGCGTCCCACCCACCGACGGCCGGGACCAAGAAGTATCTGGGTTGAACGGTTTGGTGTGTCGAAAGATTCCTTGTCCACTAGCACGATGGTCGAAGGCCGGATCTGGGCCCCCAGAAAAAATAGAAGGGCCAGGTAAGCTTGGCCCAGCTGTCCCGAGCCGATGAAGGTTAAGCCTTCCGATACAAAACCTGAAGGTACCGCTGGTATCGGGAGAGACAGGGCGCTGAGCGCGAATTCCTCCCGGAACGCCGGCACGCCAACAATCGACGCCAAGGCCGCATAGCCCAAGTAGCCGGCCAACGCGAAGGCGGAGATAGGGTTCGCGGGCTCACGCGAGGGTACTGTCTTTCGAAACGAAACTAGATTTCCTCCACTGTCACCCCAAATCTCATGACGATCGAACGACCTCACACCAATGCCGACCGACAATGCAGCGCCGCGCGGCACAGTGACGAATTCACAGCGTGCGGGAAGAGCGGCGGGTGCCGGTAGAGGTTGCGTGAGTCCGCATCGAACAAAGACCCTACCCCTGAACTGCCGGCCTAGAATCGCGGCGGTGGCCCAGACACAGGGCCACAGGTCGGCCGAGGCACGGATCGGGTCCGCTACGATTTCTATGTCGCTCGCTAGTAAACGTGCCGCCTCTCTTGGATCGGATATCAGCCCCGTCTTGAGAACACCATTGATGAGGCGGTCCTCCCAAATCTCCATCACGAAATCCTGACCCGCTGCGGGATCTCGGCCTGATCGAGACGCGCCCAACCAAATTCGCATCGTACGTGCACACCGATGGATTGGATATCCCAGGGTTCGCGCGCGTACCAGGGCGCGACAAGCGACCAAAAGCCGATGCGTGACCCGATCTGGTTGCGCTCGTCTATGTCGCTCAGGCCCACCCACTCTCCCGGGTGGGTGTGAATCAGCGCGATAACGCGCCGATTCTGTTTTCCAATTTCAGCGTAGAGCCGAAATTTCGCAGCCTCTGAAAGTTCAAGCGATAGAGCACCCGCCTGGTCGTCACCCAGTTCGTGGTGAAAGTGCACAGCTTCCACGATCCATTCATCGTCAACCACTCGCCCAACCCATATTGCGGCGCTTTCGCGCCAGCCAGCGCTACGCTCCGAAAGAACGCGTAGCGTGTTCTCAAACAGCCCGCGGGAGAGTACTAAGAGATTTTCGCCGGTAGCCGCTCGTAGCCTCTCATTGGGTTGTTTAGCAGCTGGCGCATGAAATCGAGATACGAGACGAGCGGATTTCCGGTTTTCTTCCATGCCTCGTTTGACCTCCAGTTGCCGTGGTGGCCGATGCCTGCTCGGTCTTGATCCCAACAGATGAACAGATTTCCAGGGTCCGGCTTTATCCACTGTTGAAAGACGCCATTGCCACGTGGCCACGCAGCCGCCACGCACTGGTGACTATCTTCGGTGACGAAGCTGCCGAGCAGCGCCTCGTCACCGTAGCGGGTGCACTCGAGTTCGAGCAGGTATGACCGGCCGTCCGCGGCGTACAGGCGCATGTACACGCGCGCTCCTGCCCGGTCCACGAACGTCCAGAAGCCCTGTTCTATGCCGTGCAGAAAGTCTGCAGAGCGGAGGTCCGCCTCAAGGTTCCATACCCTAGCCATTGGGCTCCGCGCCGGGCTTCACGAGCCACACCGTCTTGCAGCCGGTGAACAACCCGATCCGCCCCTGATCGTTGAGCGCGGATCCGGTGGGACTACTCTCGTGAAGTTCCAGGTTGGCGCATGCGTCAGAGGCCACGTTGAAGTGCTTGCACCCGAACCTGTGAACCGCTGCCCAGCGATTGTTGGCAGCGAACATGTGCTTGATGCTTTCGCTTTCGAAGTGAAGGTCGACGCAGACCCGCCGGTGGCGAATCTTCGGACCCTGTTTCAGCACATCAGACACCGTTGCATCCAGCTTGAGGATCTCGTCGTCGACGGCCAGGTCGGCCAGCAGTTCCTCGACATCCACGGCGAGTTCCGGCGCCAACCGCCGGGCGACCGCCTCGACCGTCTCGTGGGGCTGCGCGTCGGTCGTGGCGGCGCGAACAACAGAACCTTCTTCTACGACCTCGATCTCCAGCTTCATGCTGGCCTCCCTGGCTTTCGGGGCCGTTTCTCGGGTGGAGTTACGCTCCGCAATGCTAGACTGAGGATAACGCGCTGTGTTCCACAAGTCAATATCTGCTCCACGAAAGGAGGCACACTCTTATGCCACGAACGCCCCTTGAGAGCTTGGGGGCCAAGGTGAAAGTGCAGCGTGGTGACCGCAAACTCCGGGAGGTTGCGGCCGAAATCGGCATCGGCGTGGCGACGCTAATGCGGGTTGAAAACGGGAGAATCCCGGACGTCGCAACGTTCGGCAAGCTGTGTCGCTGGCTAGATGTCGACCCGGGTACATTCCTTGGCTTCGAGAAGAAACGTGCTGCCGAAACGTCGCCACTCGTAACGCTATCGGCGCACCTTAAAGCGGACCCAAACCCCAATCAGGACACTGTCCGAGCATTGGCTCAGATGTTGTCCTTGGTCGTGAAAACGCAGCAGGAGGCGTCCGTAGATGGCGGCTCTGGACCGCGGGTTTAAGAGCTGGGCCGAACGGACTTCACTGGGCCTGCGACGTGAACTCGGTCTCTCGGTCCAGGCTCGCCTCGATCCAAAGGCGTTGGCAGCGTCCCTTGACGTGACGCTATGGACCCCGCACGACGTTCCCGGCCTCAGCAAAGAATACCGGGATCAGCTTCTAGTCCGCGATCCGTGGGGTTGGTCCGCAGTAACGTCTGTGGTCGGCGAGAGTGCAGTCGTCGTTTACAATCCTCGACACAGTGTCGGCCGTCAAAACGGTGACATCACCCACGAGCTCGCTCATATCGTCCTCAATCATGACGCCGCCAAACTTATTCTGTCCCACGACGGTACGATGGTGATGCGGAGCTACGACAGAAAAGATGAGGAAGAAGCGGACTGGCTCTCGCGGTGCCTTTTACTTCCGCGCGATGGACTCATCTGGGCTCGCCGTCAACGGATGACCCCGGATCAAATGGCCGCACATTTTGGCGTAACCGAGATGTTAGTGACGTACCGGCTTCGGGTGACCGGGGTAGATGCGCAGCTGAGGGCCGCGGCGAACCAACGGCGCGCATGAGCTAATGCCTAACGCACTCTCATCCGTCGTCAGGGCCATCATCTCTAGAGTTCAGGAGAGGGAAGGCTACACAAACAAAACGAAGTTGGTGAAGTTTCTTTACCTCTTCGATGTCGCACATTACCGCCGTACCGGTCGCACGCTTACTGGCTTCCCATGGCGGTTTCACCTGTACGGCCCGTGGGCGGACGACTTCGAAGCACTGTATCAGGAGCTAACAAGAAACGGAGATATTGAGGTCACGACGGGAAACCGCATTGATCTCGACACCGAATTTCTCAGGACGGGGGACCGGGTGGACGTTACGAACTTAGTCGACGACGTGACTCTTGGCTTTGAGTTTCGTCACATCGTCGATCAGTGGGCTGATCGCCGTCTCGGCGAGATGCTCGACTATGTATATTTCCACACAGAGCCGATGGAGGCCGCGCGGCGCGGGGACTACCTCGATTTCTCCACAGTCCGGCGAGATCGAGTCGAGCAACGGTTCCCTGAGCGCGCACGCATCGACCGCCGCGTCCTTAAGCGACTGAAGCGAGGCGTCGAGCGCCGCGAGGCAGAATCAGCCCCCGAGCCAGAAGAGTTCTTCACTCCCCCGCGCTACGACGAGATCTACGAGCGCGCTCGAAGAATGATGGAAGACGAGGAGGATGCCTATTAGGAGACCTCCGTGCCGGTTTTCCTAGAGGACCTCGTCGATCCATTTTACGAACCCGTCGGCAATCACTTTCGGAATCTCTTTGTCAGGGGCCAGTTTCATTGGATCCATATCTCATACACGCAACAGAATATACAGTTGTGGCGCCCGGTGGCTCTTGATGTATCGGGAACCTCGGCAGCCGCCTTCGAAATAGTACCGCCCGGCCCTGATGTCTTCAGGAGGCGGACGCCGCTTCATACTCCAAAGCTGGAAACCAACGAGGAGTTTCTTGTAACGCGGGCGAAAGTGCGTCCGGTCATACTGATGAGCCCGTCGACGCCAGTGCGGCAGGCCCAAGCGATTCCAGGCGGTGGACGGGTGCACAGACCCCTTGCAATTGTCATCCCTGTATTCAGCCTAGCGGACCGCTTCACTGGAAACACAAAATACGACTCAGATTTCATCGAGAGGATGCGACTACTGGAGTTCCCTGAGTTCATATACCTTCCGCCGCACGCTGGTGTGCTGCCTGTGCCGTCGTATGCTCGTGTTGGTGAGGCGCAAGCGGTCTATGAGGCGCATCTCGAGCCTCGCAACCTCAAGTTACGCGACGAGGCTCTAAAGATACTTCAAGGTCAGCTCCGATTCTTGGTGAGTCAGACGTACGCGGGACCGTTCGCGGCCTACAGAGAGCAGCTGCTGCATCAGGAGGCAGGATAAAGGCAGTGAGAGCCCAGTAAATCGAGGCCCGTAGCTCTAATCCCCGGCTAGAAAACTGGGCTTTAGTAGCCCAACCTGCCCCGCTCGCTTTAGGCTCGCCGTTCCGCTGAGCGGAATCATCCAGCGTCCGATTGATAACCGACTCGAATTAAGTCGCACCTGTACAGAGCGAAGGTCCCACTGCGGAATTG
>Ga0209375_1001955_pt1 | contig 15243 bp, 15 predicted proteins | sample GraSoiAngelo_131_FD_185888 | JGI IMG/M metagenome (GOLD analysis project Ga0209375, IMG submission 185888) | Grasslands soil microbial communities from the Angelo Coastal Reserve, California, USA - 14_0929_02_30cm (SPAdes) (version 2) | ecosystem: Environmental > Terrestrial > Soil > Grasslands ... | reverse complement strand
AAGTCCGGTTCCACTCGCCGCCCAGCTTGATCAAGTGGTTCCCGCGGGAGATCGAGACGTTATCCAATAACTGCACCCGGGTGTCGTGGTCGTCGCGGATCGGGAGGAAGAAGGGGAGCCCGATCCGGAAGGCGTTGTTCGGGTCTATGTCGGTGTCGTGGAACGGCACCGCGGCCCCGAAAATCGACGAGACACCGGTCGTGTCACCCAGGTGATTGACGGGACCGTCGTACGGGCGAGGCCGGTCTTCCCGCGCCCATTGAAACCGGAACTCGTTGGACGCGTGCGACGAGAGGAATGACACGAGGCCGCCGTTCACGGCGTGGGACCAGTCCTTCTCCAAGCCGTTCGCGCTCGCGCCCCAGGTGTCGACATCGAACGTTCCGTTCTTCTGCTCGGACCAGGTGTAGTTGTACTTGAGCGACAAGGTGTGCCGGTCGGACAGCCGGAAGTCGACCTTCGCGAGCCCGGCCCGGGCGTCATTCGTACGGGCGATGGGACCGAAATCGCTCGCCAGCTCCGGATAGCGGGTGCTGAGGAACGTTGTGAGCGAGTCCAGCGCCGGGCTCGACGGCCGGTCCTTCTGCTTCACGTCGTCGTAGATCTGTTGGTCGTACGCGAGAAAATAGAAGACCCGGTCCCGCTTGAGCGGGCCGCCCAGGGTGAAACCGAACTGACTCTGGGAGAAGTCGGGTTGGAACGTCGTCACCTGGCCGGACGGGTAGGTGTGTTCCGGGGATCCCGACAGGGCGTCCCACTTGCCGAAGTAGTGGAACGAGCCCTTGGTCTGATTGGTGCCCGACTTGGTAATCACGTTCACAAAGCCACTGGAGGACCGGCCGAACTCGGCGTTCGCGCCGCCCGCGATCACCACCATCTCCTGCACGGCGTCCAGGTTGAACGTGAAGGCAGGCCGCTGGCCACCGCGCTGCTCACCGAAGAACGAGTTGTTGAAGTCCGCCCCGTCCACCGACACGTTGTTGTGGATCCCGCGCTGGCCCGCCACCGTCAGCTCGTCGCCGTCCGGCCCCTGGACGATCGCGACGTTCGGCGTGAGCAGGGTCAGGCTGATGAAGTTTCGCCCGTTGTTCGGCAGGCCCGAGACGACGTCCGCCGCCAGGGGCGTCGACGCCTCGGGCTTCGTCACATCCACCACCGGCTGACGCGCCTCGACCGTCACGGCGGGGAGCGTGACGGCCGCGAGCGCCAGGCGCAGATCCACCGTCTCCCCCACGCCGAGGACAATACCCGTCTGCTTGACTTCTGCGAACCCGACGGAACGCGCGGTCACCTCGTACCTGCCGAGCGGGAGCAGCGTGCCGGTGAAGTTGCCGGCCGCGTCGGTCATCAGCGTGCGCGTGAAGTTGGTCTGGGTCTCATGCAGGATCACCGTCGCGTTGGCGACGGGCGCGCCGTTCGGGTCCGAGACCACGCCGCGGATGATGCCGGTGGTGGCCTGCGATTGGGCGCCGAGCGACGCGGCCGCGCCGAACAGCATGAGCGCCGCGCCCGCCAGGATGCGTGACAGGCGCGCGACAGCACAGGTTCGGCACGTCATGTCCAGGACCTCCGAGGAGGGGGCTCCGCAAGGGCGGGGTTGAATTAGCACCCGAAAAGAAGGGCGGCAAGGGGCGGCAGCGGCTTGACCATTACCGCCCTCTGCCGTCCATTACCGCCTGTTGCCGCCCATGCAAAACCCCGACATCGCCCGCCTGTTCGACGAGGTCGCCGATCTCCTCGAGATCCAGGACGCGAATCCGTTCCGGGTGCGCGCCTATCGCAATGCCGCCCGCACGATTCGGGATTTCCCGGACTCGCTCGCCGACCTGGTGCGCGCCGGGACGAAAGACCTGACCGACATCCCCGGCATCGGCGAGGACCTCGCGGAGAAAATCGCCGCCATCGTCACCACCGGCGAGCTGCCGCTGCAGAAACAGCTCGCCCGCAAGCTCCCCGCGGGACTCCTGGACCTGCTGCGCATCCCGGGACTCGGGCCCAAGAGCGTGAAGCTGCTCTACAAGAAGCTCAAGGTGAAATCCGCAGCCGATCTCGAGAAGGCGCTCGCTGCCGGAAAGATCCAGAAACTCAAAGGCTTCGGTCCGAAGATCGAAGAGAAAATGCGCGCCGGGCTGGGCCAGGCGCAGGGCGGCGAGCGACGCATGCTGCTCAACGAGGCGGAGACTCAGGCCTCCGCGGTCGTCGCGTTTCTGCGCGCCGGCGGTGGGATCCGGCAGATCGAAGTCGCCGGGAGCTATCGCCGACGGCGCGAGACGATCGGCGACCTGGATATCCTCGTGACGTCGGCAAGCAGCGCCAAAGTGATGGACCGGTTCGTCGAGTACGAAGAAGTGGCGGAAGTCATCTCCAAAGGCGAGACCCGTGCCACCGTGAAGTTCCGCAGCGGGCTGCAGGTGGACCTGCGGGCGGTGCAGCCCGAAGCGTACGGCGCCGCGCTGATGTACTTCACCGGCTCCAAGGCGCACAACATCGAGCTCCGCAAGATCGCCCAGGAGAGGAGCTACAAGCTGAACGAGTACGGGCTGTTCAAGGGTGCGCGCCGCGTCGCTGGGGAGACCGAGGAGGAGGTCTACGCGAAGCTCGGACTCGACTGGATCCCTCCCGAGCTGCGCGAAGCGCGAGGGGAAATCGCGCTCGCCCGTGAGCATCGGCTCCCGCACCTCGTGGAGGTGAAGGACATCCACGGTGACCTGCAGATGCACACCAGCGCCACGGACGGAAAGGGAACCATCGAGGACATGGTCCATGCGGCGCGCGCTTTGAGCTACGAGTACATCGCGATCACCGACCACTCGAAGCGGGTTACGATGGCGTTGGGGTTCGACGCCAAGCGCCTGCGGGAGCAGTGGCGGGCGATCGACGCGCTCAACGCCCAGAGCCGAGGGTTCACGATCCTGAAGAGCGTGGAGCTCGACATCCTCGAGAGCGGCAAGCTGGACCTGCCCGACGACGTGCTGGCCGAAGCGGATTATGTGGTGGCCACGATCCACTACGGGCTCACCCAGAGCAAGCAAGAGTTGACGCGGCGGCTGGTCGGCGCGGCGGAACACCCGTGGGTGGACACGATCGGGCACCCCACGGGGCGGGTCCTGGGTAGGCGCGAACCTTACCCTTTCGATTTCGACGCCCTGTGTCGCGCTTGCGTGGCGACGGGTTGCCTGCTCGAACTGAACGGCCACCCCGAACGGATGGATCTCCCCGATACCCTCGCCGCAGGGGCCAAGCAGCACGGCGTGCGCTTCGTGCTATCGACCGACAGCCATTATCCGGGGAATCTCCCGCACATGCGGTACGCCGTGGACCTGGCGCGGCGCGCGGGGCTGGAAGCGGGCGATATTCTGAACACGCGGCCGCTGGCGGAGTTTCGGAAGGGGCTGAAAAGGGCGGTGAAAGGCGGTGGAGGGCGGTGAAAGGCGGTGGAGCTTACGTGCCTTGCCCGCCTTCCACCGCCCTCCACCGCCCTCCGCCGCCCATCAACTCCAGCTGCACCACCGGCGCAAAGCTCTTGCGGTGATGCGATGTCAAGCCGAATGCCGCGAGCGCGGCGAGGTGGTCGGGCGTACCGTAGCCGCGATTGTTGGCCCATCCGTAGGACGGATGCCGGCCCCCCAGGAGCTCCATCAAGCGATCCCGCACGGTCTTTGCGATGACGGACGCGGCGGCGATCGAGTGGCAGTGCGCATCGCCGTCTACAATGGCGTCGTGCGGCCGCCCCAGCTCCGGACAGGGCAGACCGTCCACGAGCACCAGCTCCGGGGTCAGGCCGAGCCGGTCGAGCGCGCGCCGCATCGCGAGGATCGACGCACGCCGGATGTTCAGGCGGTCGATCTCGCGCACGCTCGCGGCGCCAACCCCGATGGCGAGGGCGCGGGCCCGCACCACGCCGGCGAGGCGGCTACGCCTCGCGGGGAGCAGCAGCTTCGAATCGCGCAGCCCGCGGATGACCTTGCAATGCGGGGGAAACACGACGGCCGCGGCCACCACTGGACCGGCCAGGGGACCGCGGCCTGCCTCGTCGACTCCGGCCACGACTCCGCCCCCACCCTGCCAGAACGCAATCTCGCGCTCGAGCGTGGGGCGGGGGCCTCTCACGCCTCTTGCTTCTCCGCCGCCGTCTCGGGGACGGTGACGCCCCGTTTCTCGCGGATCCGCGCCGCCTTGCCAGCGAGGCGGCGCAGGAAGTACAGCTTGGCGCGCCGCACGCGACCTTTACGCATCAGCTCGATCTCGGCGATGGACGGCGCGTGCAGCGGGAAAATGCGCTCCACGCCCACGCCGGCGGAGATCTTCCGGACGGTGAACGTCGCATTGATCCCCGCGCCCCGGCGCCCGATGCAAATGCCCTCGAACGCCTGCAGGCGCTCCTTGTCGCCCTCGCGCACCCGCACCATCACGCGGATGGTGTCGCCCGGATCGAACGCCGGGATATTCGTCTTGAGGCCCTCGCGCTCGATCGCTCTCAGTCGATTCATACCCGTACCCTGTCAATCCTAGGCGCCGAGCGCCCCAAGATGTTTTTGCCAAAGATCGGGGCGACGTTCTCGCGTCAACCGTTCCGCCTCCGCCGCCCGCCACGCCGCAATCTCGGCGTGGTCGCCGCTCAACAATACGGCCGGGACCTCCATTCCGCGATAGCTCGGCGGCCGCGTGTAACTGGGCGGCGACAGGAGGCCGTCGTAGTGCGAGTCCGTGGCTGCCGACTCGTGGTCCCCCAGCGCTCCCGGGAGCAGCCGTACGACCGCGTCGAGCACGCACAGGGCCGCCGGCTCACCTCCCGACAACACGAAGTCGCCCACCGACAGCTCCTCCGCCCCCAACCCGTCCGCCACCCGCTGATCCACGTCCTTGTAATGCCCGCACAACAGGGTCAGTTGCCGGCCGACCACGAAGCGCACCGCATCGCCGTGGGTGAACGGCCGCCCACGCGCCGACAGCAACACGATGGGCGGTCCCGCCCGGAGGTCCTCCACCGCCTCGAAGAACGGCTCCGGCTTGAGCACCATCCCGGCCCCGCCGCCGTAGGGAGAATCGTCCACCGTCTTGTGCCGGTCGTGCGTATACCCGCGCAGCTGCACGACCCGATAACCCACCAGCCCCTGCTGCGCAGCGCGTCCCAGAATGCTCACCTTGAGCGACGCTTCGAATATCTCTGGGAAGAGCGTTACGACGTTAATCGTCAGCATCGGCTTCTTCCACGGTCACGAGCTGGTCCCGCCACTGCTCCACGACCGCGCGCGACGTCACGCCGACGAACGAGAGCAGCCACTCGCGGTGGTACGCGCGCCGGCGAGCCACGATGAGCGGCCCCGCAATCACCTCGCGATCCTCGTTCACCACCAGCAACCGGGCCTGCGGCGTGAACACGGCGCCCGGATTCTCGACCAGCGGGATCACCGCGACCTCCCCCTGTTGGCCGTGCGGCTTGCGCACGCGCCCGACTACGCGGGTCGTTGGCCCAGCACTCCCGCCTTTTTCAAGAGCGATCGCACCGTATCGGTCGGGAGCGCCCCTTTGTCGAGCCAGATGCGCGCCTGCTCCGCGTCCACCTTGATGTCGGCCGGGTTGGTACGCGGGTTGTAGTGGCCGAGCAGCGCGACGAAGCGTCCGTCGCGGGGCGAGCGGGAGTCCGCCACGACGATGCGGAAATAGCTCTGCCCTTTGCGCCCTTCGCGCCGCAGCCGAATACGAGTTGCCATAACGGGTTTACGTCCTTTTCAAGAACTTCCGCATGTGCTGGAATTGCTCCAGCAGCCGATTGATTTCCTGCACCGGGCGTCCCGCGCCCTTCGCGATCCGCAGCCGTCGCGACCCCGTCAGGATCGACGGATCGGCGCGCTCGCCCGGGGTCATCGCCAGCACGATCGCCTCGACATGCTTCAGCCGCTTGTCGTCGGCGCCGACCTGTTTCAGCGCCTGCGCGTTCACACCCGGCAGCAACCCCAGGACCTGCTTGAGCGGTCCCATCGCCTGCATCTGCTTCAGCGCGACGAGGAAGTCCGCCAGGTCCATGCCGCGCTTCGAGCGGACCTTTCGCTCGAGCCGTTGCGCGGCGTCGGCGTCCATGGTGGCGGCTGCTTTCTCGACCAGCGCTACCACGTCTCCCTGGCCCAGGATCCGCCCCGCAACGCGCACCGGATCGAACGGCTCCAACGCTTCCGGCTTTTCCCCTACCCCGACGTACTTGATCGGCACGCCGGTCACGCCGTGAATCGATAACGCCGCGCCGCCGCGAGCATCGCCGTCGAGCTTGGTCAGGATCGCGCCCGTGAGCCCAACCCCATCGTGAAAACCGCGCGCGATCCGCACCGCGTCCTGGCCCGTCATCCCGTCCGCGACGAGCAGCACCTCGCGCGGGCTCGTCGCTGCACGCAACGCCTTGAGCTCGTTCATCAGCTCGACGTCGACCTGCAGCCGGCCAGCAGTGTCGACGATCACGGTACGACAGCGCGCTTTCTCGGCGTCGCGCAGCGCGGCCCGGACGAGGTCCACAACGCCGGTCCCGCTTCCCGCATCCCGCATCCCGAACACCGCGACGCCGACTTGCTCACCCAGCTGCCGCAACTGGTCCAACGCCGCGGGGCGATACGGATCGGCCGCCACCAGCCCCGGTGCCTTTTGCTCGAGCTTCAGACGGCGCGCGAGCTTCGCCGCCGTAGTCGTCTTGCCCGACCCCTGGAGGCCAACGAGCAGGATCACGGTCGGCCCGACGGAGGCGAACTGCAGAGGCACCGCACGCCGCGACTCTACCCTGCCCGCCAGATCGTCGTCGGATGCTCCAAGCATCCGCGCAATCTCGTCCCGCACCAGCTTCACCACCTGCTGGCCGGGGCTCACCTTGTGTACCGCGATCGCGCCGACGGCCCGCTCGCGCACCCGCTCCACAAAGCCCTGCGTCACCTCGAAGCTCACATCGGCCTCGAGCAGATGCCGCCGGATCTCGCGCAGGGCATCGGTCACGTCCTGCTCCGACAACACGCCCCGTCCGGTGACGCGCTTCAGGACGGCGGTGAGCCGCTCAGAGAGGGCCGTAAACATAAGCCCAGAAAACTACTTAGCGACTTGGCTTAGTCCAAGTGGGGTATCAGCGTGCGGCGCGGAGCACTCGTATCGTCGGCACCCGCTTCCCGCCGGGCCATCCGCTGGGCGCGTCCACCAGCCGCACTACGGGCACGCCGGACACGAGCAGCGGCTTGATCTCCCACCGCCTCCCGGTCTGGGCATTCCCGCGGCGCCTCACCCAGGCGGCCCGGAGCCCCTTCAGGAAACGTCCCGCCGACGCTTTGTCGTCCCAGAGCGTGTACCAGACGAGGACCGGAGGGCCCCCGGCCACGCCGAGGAGCCGGTATCGGTCGCCGTTCCAGCCGGACGCGAGGAGAGCCGCGGCGCTGTCGTCGCCCAGGTGCTGCTCCAGCAGGAGGCGGATCTCGAACTCCCCGAGCTCGTCCTCGTAGCGCACCGAATCGGCGCGCACGCCCCGCGGCAAGGCAGGCGGTTCGAACACGATGCGGTCGGGGCGGTCACCGGCGACATAGCGCGCCGGATGGAGGATCTGCTCGGTGGAGATGGGCATGAGGGCGCCGTACGGTTGCTTGCCGACGTACTCGCGGTCGAACCAGCGCACGAACTCCGCGCCGCCCAGGTACGGGAAGATGAGGCTCTCCCGCAGCCACAGGGGCGCGCTCCCGAACACCTTCATCTGGTCCTGCTGCCCGCCGAGCGCCGTCCGCAGGTCCCAGAAGTTGGGCAGGCTCTCGATCTTCTGTTCCGGCATCAGGACCAGAATCTGCGCGAGCGTCGCCTGCCCCTCGAGGATCGCCTGCGCCGCGCTGCGACGATCGTTTTGCCGCTTGAGCTCCACCAGGGAGTCGAGGTTCAGGTACTGATCCTGCAGCGCGTGCACGAGTTCGTGCGAGATCACGAGGCGGGCCTGACTGGGATCGATGTCGGTCGGAACGTAGAGCGCATTCGAGTCGGGGTCGAAGTACCCGGCGACCTGCTCGGTGAGGAGATCGACCATGGTGCGGCGCAGGTCGAGCGTGTCGGGGATGAGTCCGAACAGGCGGTACGCGGCCTGCGCGCCGACGAGCTCGGCGGGAGGGAGGTCGTCGTCGAACTTGTGAATCACGTACTCCCGCACCTGCTCGCGCGTCCGGCGCAGGATCACCGGGTGCCGCCGAAACCGGAGGCGCGTGGCGCGCTCGACGGCCGGGATCATCTGCTGAACGGCCTGCTTCAGCTCGGCCTCGTCCTGAACCTGCCGGGCGCGCTGCTCGCATCCGACGCTCGCCGCCGCCCCCCCCCCGACCACGACCGCTACCACCAGGACCGGCCGCGTCAAGGCTGCCACTCGATCCCCTTGCCGACGGCGGCCCCCACGACGCGGGCGACCTCTTGGCCGCCCACGACGATGCCTTGGTGCTCCAACTCGGCGCGGAGCAGCTGGTCGAGTTCCGCGCGCCTGTCGGCCAGGGACGGTGGAGGGCGGTGGAGGGCGGTGGAGGACGGTGGAGGTTGGTCCGCGGTGACGCCTCCACCGCCTTCCACCGCCTTCGACCGCCCTTCACCGCCCAGCATCTTTTCTATCTCCGCACCGATCCGCTCCAGCATCGGGAAGATCTCCGCCATCAAGTCTTCCGCCGGCTCCTGGCGCGGCTGCTCGTGCGTCCTGCCACGCCGGATCATGGCGTCCACTTTGCGGCGCTCGCGGATCAGGCGATCGAGCTCTGGAGACACGTGCGCGGTCGCCTGCGCGTGGGCGCAGGCTTCGTCCAGGACGTCGATGGCCTTATCGGGGCGGGCCCGCTCAGGGACGAAGCGGTCGGTGAGCACGATCGCGGCCTTGAGTGCGTCATCTGTGATCGCGACGGCGTGGTGGCGCTCCAGGCGCGGTCGCCGGGCGACCAGCACTTCCCACGTCTGGATCGCGTCGAGCTCTTCGACCAACACAGGCTGGAACCGGCGCTCGAGCGCCGGATCCCCCCGGATCCACTTGTCGTACTCGCCCCCGGTCGTGGCGCCAATGACGCGGATGTCCCCGCGCACGAGCGCCGGCTTGAGCATGTTGGCGGCGTCCATCGCGGCGCCGAGGGCCGTGCCCTGCCCGATCAGGTTGTGCAGCTCGTCGACGAACAGGATGAGGTCGGGATCGGCGGAGAGCTCGCGCACGAGCTTGCGGATGCGCTCCTCGTACTGCCCGCGGAACGTCGTGCCCGCCAGCAACGCGACGTGGTCTAGCGCGACCACCCGGACGTCCTTCAGCGCCGGGGAGACGTCGCCCGCGGCCACGCGCTGGGCGAGGCCTTCTACGATCGCCGTCTTCCCGACGCCGGCCTTCCCGATGAGCGCGGGATTGTTTTTGCTCTGCCGCAGCAGGATGTCCACCACGCGCGCGATCTCGGCATCGCGGCAGCGCACCGGCTCCAGGTCACCACGGCGCGCCTGGGCGGTCAAGTCCACGCCCACGCGCTCGAGCACCTCGGAGGACTCGAATAATCCGTCGAACGGATCGCCCACTTATGTCACCCGGCCCAGAAGAAGCGCTTGTACCAGTCCAGAATGGCGTCGCCGAACACGAACACGACGGCCGCTCCCATGGCCAGGAATACCCCGAACGGGACATGCTGCTTCCGCTTCCGCAGCAGCAGCAGCGGCACGTAGACCAGCGTGCCGAAGAGGGCGCCGGCGAACACCGTGGGCAGGACCAGCTTCCAGCCGACGAACGCGCCGACCATCGCCATCATCTTGATATCGCCCCCGCCCATGGCCTCTTCCTTGAACACCCAACCTCCGACCAGGCCGACGGCGTAGAGCAGGCCGAATCCGGCGGCCGCCCCCGCGACTTTGTCGAGAAAGCCCGGCACGCCGGCGGTGAGCGACAGCCCGAGCCCGATGATGAGCCCCGTCCAGTTGTACTCGTCGGGGATCAGATAGTGACGGGCATCCGAGCGTCGCAGCGGCGGCGAAGCGGACGGTGGGTCCATACGCGACCATCGCCGCGATCCAGAGCAGCGCGACGACGGCCTCGATGATGGGATACTGGATGGAAATCGGTTGGCCGCACCAGCGACATCGGCCCCGCAGCACCAGCCACGACACGACGGGCACGTTGTCGCGCCACGCAATCCGCCGTCCGCACCGCGGGCACGTCGACGGCGGATGAAACAGCGAACGCTGCTTCCGGTCCTCCTTGGCGAGGCGCAGGATGCAGACGTTGAGGAAGCTCCCGACACAGAGCCCGAGGATTCCCGCGCCGACGAGCAGGATGGGGTCAACGGCCACGCGTCACCTCATAGAGCAGAATACCCGCCGCCACCGCGACGTTGAGCGACTCGGCCCCCTGCGTCAGCGGGATTGCGACGCGCCGGGCGGCGACGGCATTGAGGTGCGGGCGGATGCCGGCCCCCTCGTTTCCCACCATCACGGCGATCGGGTTCTCCCCCTCCCGCTCCCCTCGGCTCCCGTCCAGAGCGCGGTGCAGCGGCACCCCGTCGGCGGCGCTCGCCCACAGCGTCACTCCGTGCGTCTTCGCCCACGCGATGAAGGCGTTGTCGTCGAGCGACACGACGGTGTGCCGGAATGTGGCGCCCATGGCCGCCCGCAGTGCCTTGGGGCTGGTCGGGTCGGCGGAGCCCCGGAGCAGCACCGTACCGACCGCTCCCAGCGCGTGCGCGGTGCGGATCAACGTCCCGACGTTGCCCGGGTCCTGTACACCGTCGATCACCAGCACGACGCCGTCCGGCCGGAGCGCCAGGTCGGCGGCGCTCCACTGCCGCGGCTCGATCACTGCCAGAATTCCCTGCGGCGTTTCGGTATCGGCGAGCTGCGCGAAGGTGCGCGCGGCGACCTCCTCCACGGGCACCGCACGCCGTCCCAGCTCCGCCACGAGCTCCTTGCCACGCGCGGTCCGCGACAGTTCGGGCGCCACGAGCGCCCCCTGAAACGTGACTCCCGCGTCCAGCGCCTCTTCCACCAGTCGGACGCCCTCGATTAGCGCGAGCCCGCGTCGACCGCGCGCCTTGCGGCGTTGGAGATCACGGACCGTCGATTGCAGATTAGTGGCGATGAGTCCCCTCGGGCATTGCCGGCCGCGGCCGGGCCTTCAATATGCGACGAAGCCGGGACGGGGCGCTACGTGAAGATCGCCCTGACCATCGCGGGATCGGATTCGGGCGGTGGCGCCGGCATTCAGGCCGACCTCAAGACGTTCCACCAGTTCGGCGTTTTCGGTACCAGCGTGATCACCGCGGTGACCGCGCAGAATACCGTCGGCGTCCGGGCGTGGGAGCCGGTGTCCGTTCAGCTCGTCGCCCAACAGCTGGACGCGCTTGCCGACGATCTTCCGCCCGCGGCGATCAAGTCCGGAATGCTCGGCTCCGCCACAACGGTCGAGGTGGTCGCGGATTTCATCGCACGACGACGGCCGCCGCACTACGTGCTCGACCCCGTCATGGTGGCGACCTCGGGCGACCGCTTGCTCGCGCGCGCTGCCGAGCGACTGGTCGCGACGCGCCTCGTACCCCTCGCGACGCTCGTCACGCCCAACCTCGACGAGGCCGAGGTCCTGGTGGGCGGTACGACGCGCACGCCGGAGGAGATGGAGCGCGCCGGTCGCGCCCTCGTGCAGGCCGGCGCGCGGGCGGCGCTCGTCAAAGGCGGTCACTTGCGCGGGCCCGAGGTCGTGGACGTGCTCGTCGCCGATGGCGTGGTGCGACGGTTCAGCCGGCCGCGACTGGACACCACGTCCACTCACGGCACGGGGTGCACGCTGTCGGCTGCCGTCGCCGCGGGGCTCGCGCTCGGACGCCCGCTCGAGCGCGCGGTCGCGGACGCGCTCGACTTCGTGCACCGCGCGATGGCTGCCGCCCCCGGGCTCGGCACGGGACATGGTCCGCTGAACCATTTCGTCCCGGCGCCGCCCCGACCACCGACGGACGGGCTCTAGGCTCCTTGACATTCAATCCCCGGATGCCAGTGACGCGACGCCCGTTTCTGACCGCCCGCTGGTCGGACATCGTGCTGCTGACCTTCGAGGCACCGGAAGATCTGGTTCGCCGCGCGCTTCCATCGGGCGTCGAACTCGACCGGTGGAATGGGCGCACGCACGTGAGCCTCGTCGCGCTCCGCATGCTCGACGTGCGCATCATGGGTTGGCGCATACCCGGATTCACTTCGCACCCGCAGGTCAATTTTCGCACCTACGTGCGCGTCGGCGGTGAGCCAGGCGTGTGGTTCATCCGCCAGCTCGTGCCGAGCCGCCTGATCGCGGCGGTGGGCCGGCTGCGCTACGACGAACCGTTCTGGCCCATGCCCATCCGCAGCCGCGTGGTGAACGCGGCTACGGAGCTGGCGGTCGAGTATGGCGTGGGTCCTGAGGCGCTGGGATGGCACGTGAACGTGACCGGCTCCCGGGACGCAGCGCTCCCCGCCCTCGAGTCACCGGAGCACCACTTCGCGGAGCGCGTCCTCGCGTGCCGGGCCAGGGCCGAGGGCGGGCTGCGCACGTTCCGCGTCGAACATCCTCCGTGGCAGGTGCGGGAGGTCCGGGGAGTCGACTATCGCTTCGACTTCGGGTCGCTGTACGGGGCCGAGTGGGAGTTCTTGAACCGTGCACCGCCGACGGGCGTCGTGTTCGCCGCGGGGTCCGAGGTCGCCGTCTATCCGCCCGTGCAGGTCGGTCGGCCCTAACCAACCGGCCGCGCCAGTCTCCAGTTGCAGGGCCAGCCTTGGTTCTCCTGCACCACGACGTACACCGTGGCCGGCACGACACAGTAATGCCCGGAGACGCTCACGAGGATGTAGTAGGGACCGGCCAAGGGCGCTGACATCAGATGGAGGTACTGGCGCGGCACGTCCCGCGGGTCGATCCACGCCAGCCGCGTCGCCACGGTCTCTTCCATCTGCCGGGCTGGCTCGGGGGCCGGCCCAGAGACGTAGCATCCCAAGACTCCACCCAGCGCGAGCACGGCGTTCACGGATTGCAGCAGCAGGTTACAGCGATGAGGACGAGGTTGTCCACGGAGAACGAGACTCATGCGCACCCCCGAGACTATGGTCGGTGCTGGTCCCGGTGGCGGCGCCCGGGGCGGGCCGCGGTAACGTGAGATATGACGCCAGCAACCTGCAGATGGTTGCAACGAGGATTGTCAGAGTCTGGTGAGCCGTGTCACCACGCCTTGAATCAGCCGTTCGAGTTGGCCTGCCACCTGCTTCCCCGCCTCGAGCACCTCGAGATGCGACAACTTGTTGGTCGTCAGCCCGGCGGCGACGTTCGTGATGCTCGAGAACCCCAGGCAGCGCACCCCGCGCGCCCGCGCTGCGATCACTTCGGGCACCGTCGACATGCCGACCGCGTCCGCCCCGAGTCGCTGCAGCATCCGGATCTCCGCGGGCGTCTCGAAGGAGGGCCCAAGCAGCGCCGCGTACACTCCTTCTTCCAGAGGAATCCGCTCCGCTCGGGCCACCTCGTGGGCGAGGGTACGTAACGCGGGGTCGTATGGATCGCTCATGTCCGGGAACCGCTCGTCCCCCTCGACCACCGGACCGACCAGCGGATTCCTGAACATCAGGTTGATGTGGTCCGCGATGAGCATCAAGGTGGGAGGCCGGAAGGTGTGCCGGATGCCGCCTGCAGCGTTGGTGACCACCAGTGTCGTGACGCCGAGTCGTGCGAACAGTCGCGTCGGCAGTGCGGCGACGTCGGGCGCGTGACCCTCATACAAGTGAAAGCGGCCGTTCTGCACCAGCACCGGGACGCCGGCGAGCGTGCCGCCCACCAGCTCGCCCTTGTGTCCCGGAGCACCCGGTTCGGGGAAACCGGGGATGTCCTTGTAGGGAATGCGCACGGCGTCGCGCACGGCATCGGCGACGCCGCCGAGGCCGGAGCCGAGCACGATCGCGACGTGGGGCTTGACGTTGCCGAGGCGTTGCGACACGACATCGACCGCCGACCGGAGGGAACCGCTCACAGCAGCATCCCGGCCAGGGTCGCCGAGAGGAAGTTGGCCAGCGTCCCGGCGATCATCGCGCGGAACCCCAGTCGGGCGAGGTCGTGCTTGCGGTCGGGCACCAGTGCGCCGATGCCGCCGATCTGGATCCCCACCGAGCTCACGTTCGCGAAGCCGCACAGCGCGAAGGTCGCGATCGTGAAGGACAGCGGGTCGAGCTGCCCCTTCAACGGTCCGAGCTGCGCGTAGGCAATGAACTCGTTCAGCACCATGCGAGTACCGAGGAGGCCGCCGATGGTACCCGAATCGTGCCACGGCACGCCCATGGCGAATGCGATCGGGCGGAAGATCCAGCCGAGGATCGACTGCAGATCGCTCGGAAACCAGGGCGCGAACCCATGTACCCACCCGAGGATGCCGTTGGTGAGCGCGATGAGCGCGATGAACGAGATCAACATCGCGATGACGTTGAGCATCAGGTGCAGGCCCTCGCTCGTGCCCCGCGCCGCGGCGTCCACGACATTCACGTCGGTGCGCGGGATCTCGACCTTGACGCCCCCGAGCGTCTCCGGAACGAGCGTCTCGGGCTCGAGGATCTTCGCCATCATGATCGTTCCCGGCGCGGTCATGATCACCGCCGTGAGGAGGTGCCGCGCCTCGATGCCGAACGCGATGTAGGCGGCCATGATGGACCCCGAGACGTGAGCCATCCCCGCGGTCATCACCGTCATCAGCTCGGACTGTGTCATCTTGGGAAGGAACGGACGTATCGTGAGCGGCGCCTCGGTCTGCCCCATGAAGATCGAGGCCGCCACGTTCAGGCTTTCCGCGCCGCTCGCGCCCATCACCTTGTTCATCAGGACCGCGAACGCCTTGACGACCACCTGCATCACGCCGAGGTAATAAAGAATGGCGAAGAGCGCGGACACGAAGATGATCGCCGGGAGCACCTGGAACGCGAACACCACACCCAGACTCGAGTGCTGCTTGCCGATCTCCCCGAAGACGAACCCCGATCCGGCGTAGGAGAACGCCAGCAGCGCCGAGACGGCGTCGCCGAGCTTTTTGAAGATCAGTTGACCGACGGGAACCCGCAGAACGAAGATTGCGAACGCGAGCTGCAATCCCAGGCCCCAGCCGACCACGCGCCGGCTGATCGCCTGCCGATTGCGCGACAACGCGACGCCGATCCCCAGAATGAGCGCGATCCCAAAGATCCCGGTCAGACGCTGGGGAAGGGAGCGCGAGATGGGCTGTGCGACCGGCGGCGTCACGCGAGCCG
>Ga0209375_1001953_pt1 | contig 15252 bp, 17 predicted proteins | sample GraSoiAngelo_131_FD_185888 | JGI IMG/M metagenome (GOLD analysis project Ga0209375, IMG submission 185888) | Grasslands soil microbial communities from the Angelo Coastal Reserve, California, USA - 14_0929_02_30cm (SPAdes) (version 2) | ecosystem: Environmental > Terrestrial > Soil > Grasslands ... | reverse complement strand
CAGGGTGGTGAAGAGGCTTTCCATGTGGGCGCGCCGCGCCTCCTTCACGGGATCGCCGGTCGCCGTGCGGTCGCGGTAGGCGACGAAGTCGGGGTTCGGCGGGATGAGCGCTCCGGTGGAGTCCTTCATCCGCCGCAGCGCGACGATGTAGCGCGTCCCGTCCGCCAGGTTCACCGCCGGGTGGAGCAAGATGGCCCGGGTCGCCTCGCTGCTGGCGTTCGAGTCGATCTCCGCCCAGAAGAGGTGATGGGCGAGGGTGTCAGCGTTGACGAGTACGATCGGCGCGTTCGCGTCGAGCGAGCGCGCGAGGTCGGTGATCGGCACCGCACCGGTCACGCCGAGATCGACCCCCGGCACCCTGAGCACGATCGCCGCGCCCGGGCTGAAGCCGTCGCTGCGGTCGTAGTCGGTGGGATCGATCGGCTTCTCCGAGGCGTTCCGTGGCATGGCCGCCAGGGCGAGGTTCACCCGCCGCCCGGTGCCCGTCGTCGGGTCTGCTTTGGTGAAGTAGTCGTTCGGGAACGGATGGAGGCACACGCTCGGATCGAGGAAGTCGCACGGGCAGGTGCAGTCGGCGCTGCAGAGCGCCCCGGCGCCACAGGAGGAGCCGGGCGGGTCGCATTGCTCGCCCGCCTCGATGGTCCCGTTGCCGCAGAGCACCGGCAACGTCGTGCTGGTGCTGGTCGTGGTGGTCGTCGCGCCACCGCACGGGTTCGGGCTACAGCTGCCCGGCCCCACGTCGATGCCGCCACCTTGTCGACAGGCGTTCGGGGTCTTCACGACGCACCGTTGGCCCTGCCCTGAGGGAAGACAACACTGGGTGCGGGGCGGGTCGCTCGCGGGACTGCTGCCCACGCTGGACAGCACGAAAGACATCATGGCGATAAGTGCTACGAGGTACGGCCTCACGACGTCCGTCATACCGGCTCCTCTGCTCAGCGGCACGTTCCACAACTCGCTTGGGGTTCACGGCGACCGTCTACGAAAGTAATCCGGGCGCCCTCATGCCGACCCGCGCAGTCGAGCACACGCACGAAGGTGAACGAAATCACGTCTCAGCCCCAACGAGCCCCCAAAAATGGGGGGGCACCCGAATAAGAGGACGGGGGGCACCCCGAACAAGGGACAGGACAACCTAACCTCGGTCCGCTGCGAGTCAGACGCCGGCTGCCCGCCGCTCCTGGGCGACCCGTGCGTTCACGGCGTCGGCGGGCTCTGCGAGAGCAACCACCTCTGCGTGTAGGACCGGAAGCTAGCCGACCCGGCGGCAGAACTCAGGCTGCGCCGCTTCCACCGCCCGTGCTCCAGGGGGGCAGGTTGGCGAGGTGCTTCCCGAGGGCTTGCAGCAAGAGGTGCGCGCCGTTCTCGCGGAGTTCCTAGACCTCACGTGATCAGACTTGTGGCGAGGGGCTACCACCATGCAGCGACGATCAACGCACCGTCCGAAGTGCAGCCGCCCGTGGGCGGGCTGCGCGGGAATCACCCGTGCCAGACGCTGCCCCCGCGCGCGTGACGATGCTGGTCTGCGTCGCCGCCTGCGAGCCTGCGCGACTGATGAGGGCGGTCGTACTGACGCAGCGCGCTCCCGCCGCGGCGCCGCGCTCGACCTCCCAGATGGGTGCGTGAGGGCCGCGTTGAATCTCTCGCGATACCGAGACAGCTCGCCCTCGAGATCGAGCGGCTCGCAGAAACACCGGGCCTCCCTGCCCCTTCTTTCTCGGTTGCTCTCGGTGGCTTTCCGGCGGGTGTGCACCGACAGCACGCCGACAGTCCCGCGGACAACGCGCGTCCTGCGCTGTTTGGTCACGGAGGGCCCCTCGCCCCCCGCATCCCGGGGGAGCGGCGGCGATGGGCGGCGGGCGCCTCGATAGCGCTCAGACCCGTCGTACCACGTAGTGCTCGCGCGGGAAGTGGACGACCACCTCGCCGGCGCGCTCGTCGCGACGCCGAACCGCGATCTCCTGCACCGACGAGGTCGTGAGCTCGCCCGCCACCGGGTCGCGGCCGAAGCTCTCGTGGACGACCTCCACGCGGTCGCCGGGCGTGAGGCCGTTGGGCTCCTCGGGGTCCGCCCGCGTCTCGGTCCGGGGGGTCGCCTTCCGCGCCACCTCCACCGCCTCCTTGCCGTCGATCTCCGTGATCTGTCCGTGCCCGAACGCTTCGATGCGCTCCATCCAGGCGCGCAGGTGCGCAAAGGGCTCGAGGATCGCCGTCGTCTGCGGCACCATCTTGATGGGCCACACCGGGTGGAAGAGCGAGAAGTCGGCTAGGCTCGGCCGCGCGCCGAGGACGAACTGTCGCTCGCGGAAATGGGCGTCGAGCAGGTCGAGCTTCGCCCGCAGCTGCTCGCGCTGCGCGGGTGCGTCGCGAAGGACCCGCTCGAGCGAGAGGCCGCCCTCGACCATGGTCGCACGATCTTCGATGAATCCCGGGGGGAACACCGGCGCGCTCGTCCCGACCGTGCGGACGGCGAGCCAGAAGAGCTCCCCTTGCCACGCACCGAGCATGTAGGAAAGTGCCGCGCTGCCGTCGGGGAAGAGAGTCGGCTCGGGCTGGAGGCGCTCGATCGTGCGGGTGATCAGGTCGGTGTCGCAGTAGATGTCGGCCCCGAGCTGGAGGACCGGCGTCTTCCGGTAGCCGCCCGTGAGCGCCGTCAGGTCCGGCTTCGGCATGATCATCGGGATGATGACCGAGCGCCACGCGAGACGCTTGAAACCGAGGATGCGCCGGATCTTCTCGGCGTAGGGGGACTCCCAGTAATGGTGGAGGATGATGTCGTTCATGGTGCTCCGCTCCCTAGCACTCCCGGAGGGCTGTGTCTCCCCACAAACAGGACCGCGATCCACAGGCGGGCGGAGATTTCGGTGAGGCCGTCCCCGGCATCCTGTCAGCTCTGATTTGCGGTCGTACCAACCATCGGATAATCAGTCCTACGATGCCAGCGGCCAAGACGAAGGTTTCCGTGACCGTCGATCGAACACTGCTTCGCGAGGTCGACCGCCTGGCTGGTTCGATGACGCGAAGCCAGGCTTTCGAGCGCGCGCTTGCAGCGTGGGTGCGCCGACGCGGGCAAGCCGAGCTCGATCGGGCCATCGAGCGCTACTATCGCTCCCTTGGCGCGACGGAGCGGCAGGAGGACGACGATTGGTCGTCCTTGGGGGACGAGACCGCTCGCCGCGGGTGGGATGAGTGAGTGCTTCCGAGTCGTATCCCCGACGGGGTCATCTGTACTGGGTCCGCATCCCCGATGAGCCAGGGAGCAAGCGGCGGCCCGCGCTCGTCGTGTCGCCCGACATCCGCAACCGGCTGGCGAGCGACGTGATCGTCATCCCTGTTTCGAGCGTGCTGCGGGAAGCGCCCACCCACGTGAGACTGCGCGCGCGCGAGGCTGGGCTCGACCGACCGTCAGTCGCGAAGTGCGAGCAGATCACAACCCTCCGTCGTGATCGCCTGGCAGCACGTCCGATCGGCGGGAACTTGGGTCCTGGCCGGATGGTCGAGATCGAGAAGGCCATCCTCCGCGCGATCGGGGTTCCCGTGAGCTGAGGCAAGTGGAGCCGAGGGGAGTCGAACCCTCCGGACCGCAACTCCCGATTTCGTCGTAACAGCGCGTAGCAGTTCTGCTTTTCACTGACGGTCCGTCTTATCGCTCTCGCACGGCTTACCCGATTTTGCCCGCGTCAATCCTAGACTTTCCCTTCCCGACCGGAGAGTCTCCGGTCGCTGTCCCCGATTCAGTTCTCACGGGCATCGGGAGCGCAGGCGCAGACTCGAGGACCTTCTGCGCTCTGTCTTCGCGATGATCGCGGGCTGGGCGACCGATGTGGCGACGTCCACCGCGGCGCTTGGTCGCGAACATCGCCACCGGGGGGGTGACGCCGAGCGAGGTCGCGGCGGCATCGTCGAACGGTCCGCCGCTGGGGCCGCGGGAGAGCCCGATACCGACTTGTGTCGTCGCCTTGAGGCTGGACGGCTGTACCTTTGACAGGTATACCTTGATTCGGTAGACGCGTTCCGGTGGCGATCCAGAGCTTCGCCAACCCCGTCGTCGAACGATTCTTCTCGGAAGGGCGGCTCTCGAAGAACGTCGGCTGGGCGAACGTGGCGAGGGTGGCTGCTAGGAAGCTCGATATGCTCGACTATGCTGCGGTGTTGACAGATCTCGCCTCGCCGCCGGGCAACCGGCTCGAAGCGCTGAAAGGAAAACTGGCAGGACGCCACAGCATACGGATCAACGATCAGTGGCGGGTGGTCTTCCGCTGGACCGATTCCGGTCCCGCTGAGGTCGACATCCGGGACTACCACTGAGGAGGCTCGATGAGACCAATCCCCCGACGCAGGCAGCCGACCACCCCGGGTGAGATCCTCCGCGAAGAGTTCTTGATTCCTCTCGGGATAACGCAGAGGCAGCTGGCGGATCATCTCGCCTGCGACGTCAAGGTGGTCAACCGCATCGTCAACGGTCGGACCTCCGTGACTGCTGAAATGGCGCTCAAGCTCGGAGCCACCTTCCGAACCACGCCCGAGTTCTGGCTCAACGCGCAGAAGGCCGTCGACCTCCACCACGCGGCCCGGCACCTCCCGAGCCTGCCGAAACCGCTGCTGCGAGCAGGCTGACCGCGCGCCCAGCTACCCCATCGTCACGGCGGCCCTCGTGGCGACCGCCGTGCTGGCATGTCGCTCCCGTACCCGTTTGCCCAGACAAACGTGGCCAGCTACGGATTAGCGGCTTTCGCTCGAGGTCGCGGCGGCGATCGTCAACCAGCTGCATCGTTGCCTCCTAGTGGTGGAGGACGGGACGCAAGCCCGTCGGGAGGTTGCATCGAAGGGCGGTCTTCCACGGGGGCGCCGGAGACTGTCACGTTACGCGACCGATGCCAAACCGACCGTCGGGTCGCATGGCTTGCGGCCATCGCTTGCGACAAAAGCGCGCTTTTCGGCGCTGATCGCGAGGGCATCCCGTCGCGGCCGGCCCCGTTGCCCGGGCGTTGAGCCCCGACGTCAGCCGTCGGGCGCGGGCGTTCGGCGGCCTTGCTCGCGGATGCGCTCGAGGCGCTCCCGGAGCCGGGACGGCTCCAGGCCGAGTGTCTCGCAGACGTTCGGGAACGAGAACGGCCATCGACGATCGTTCGAGCGGATCCACTCTGCGGCCGCCTGCTGGAGCATGGTGCGGCGCACGTTGCCCGGGGCGGGGTCCTGGATGAAGAGCTCGATCGCGTCGGTCAGGGCGGCGAGCATCAGCCGTTTCTCGGGCTGGAAAGATCCTGCCGGGCGCGCGAACCATTGCGCCGGTAGTACCGCCTCGAAGTCGTGTGGCAGGAACGCGGGCGGCCGCCCCGGACGTTTTCCCGTGGCGTCGGTCGCGTCGTCGTCGCGCGCTATCGCGGCGGCTGCCGTTGGTCGTGTGTGCCAGGGCATGGCCGGGCCTATCGGGCCGCGCGCCGCCATTCCGCTGCCGCCGGTAAGACGATAGCGCCCGGACCCGGGAGCCCGGTGAGCCCGTCGATCGTCCCGGTGCCGGTCGCGCCCTCGCAGAAGGTCGCGACCGACACGACATCCGATCGCTTGGGGTAGTCCCCGGCGCCGTAGACCATTCCGTTCGCATCGCGCGGCGTCTCGGCGTGCCCGACACGTTCCACGACGCCGATCGGGTTGCCAGCGCGAGTCGGCTGGCAGGCGCGGCCCGGGTCGTTGGAGCAGCAGTACTGGCTCGAGCCACCCTTGGCGTCGATGCAGACCGCCTCGCCGGTGCTCGCGTCGATCCCGCGGCGCGCGCAGGTCTGCGGACCGGTGCAGCCGCCGGCGGTGCACACGCCGCCGTCGCGGCACATGTCCGGAGCCGGCGTCACGCCGGCCGGCTCGCCGGGCTGACGGACGCACGGCGTCTCGGGCTTCGCGCCCGGCTCGGGTGCGAGCGTCGACGTGCCCGTGGTGAGGGGCAGCGTGATCTCGAGCGTCCCCGCTCGCGCGCCGGCCGCCGGCGGGCAGTCCTTCGAGAGCGGGAACATCTTGTTCGCCGCCGGGGACCCCGCGACGAAGACCGTCCCGTCGACCGTGCAGCTCGCACCCTCGCGTGCGCCGCTGTCGCAGCGGCCGCCGAGGCAGCGCGGGCAGACCCTCTCCAGATCGGTCAGGTAGACGTGGGAGTGGAGCGCGATCGTCCCGTCGATCGCGCCGGTCTGGAGGTTCGCCGTCCCCGTGAAGACCGGCGACTGGAACTCGTTCACGATGCAGGACGGAACGCCGGCGACGAGGACGGGCAGCGGCGGCCCGAACGTCTCGCCGTTGAACGTGCCCACTCCGGTGTTGACGGTCGTGTCGCAGATCGGATCGCGGTCGTCACAGCCGCCGAGACACATCTGCAGCGTCGTGCCCGCGGGGATCGGCAGATTGAGCGACGGCCCCGCCCACCCATTGTCGAGATCCGTCCCCTCGGACTTGACGATGAGAACGAGCTCGTTCGGCCCGTCGGGGTTTCGTGGGCACGCGGCAGGAGAAGGGACGCTGCCCGCCGGCAGGCACACGAGCATCGCGTTGTCGCGGTCCGTCCGCGGTGTGATCGAGGAGCGCGCCGTCACGGGGAGATGAACCTTCCCGGGCCGTCTGACGCGCCCGCCGCGCCGGAGCTTCACCGGGACGTCGACGTCGACGAACGCGCCGCACGCCGAGCTGTCGAGCGGCGGGACCGCGAGGCCGGCGGCAGCGCGACGGGTCCTGACGTCCCGCAGCATGCCGGGAGGAACACACGTCGGTCGGGCCGTGTCCTGGTTCAGGCACAGCGCCACCCGGAAACGGCACGAGTCGTTCGCCGTCCCGTCGGCGTCGCAGCGCGTATCGCCATCCGTGCACTGCGCCACGCGCCCGCTGGCGGCGGCGCCGTCGACCTCGAGCTGGGCGTAGCAATCGGTCCTCGGATCGTCGCCACCCGGGATCCGCGTTGCCGCCGCCGGGACGACGAGCGCGAGCACGGCGAGCAGCGAGGCGGTCGGCAGCCCGTACTTCTTCAGGCGACGGGCGAGCGACCAGCGCGTGATGCCGAGGAGTCGTGCGGCGTGCCGCTGGTTTCCCCCCGCCAACCCGAGGACGTGGGCGATGTGATGGGCCTCGAGATCCCGCAGCGTCGGAACGATCCGTTCGCTGCCGACGTCCGATTGCTCGTGCCTTCCGGTCTCGGTCGTCGTCGCGTCTCCCTCCCGCCGACGGTGCGGTCGGCGTCTCGTGTGTGGGAGGGCACGGATGCACCGGTCATGCCGGTCGGAGCTGCGCACGATCGCGCGTGCCGTTGTCCCGTCGGCTCGGGTCGTTTCGACACACGGGTCAGAAGGTGACCGCCGGATGGAAGCAGCCGGAGGCCACTACTCTTTCGGGTGCCGCGGCCAAAGGTGCCCCGGCACCCGGTCCGCAGCGGGGGAGAGAGATGAAACTGGCTGCCAAGCTCACCATCACGCTGGTCCTCGGGATCGTCGCCGTCATGGGGATCTACGCCTGGGTGCAGATCGCCAGCGAGGTCGTACTGTCCGAGGGCGACGCGCGTCGCGCGCGCCGAAACGGGCTCGCCTGGCTCGGGACCATCGAGTCGGTGTGGGCGCGAGAGGGCGAGGCGCGGGCGCGCGAGCTGATCGAGCTCTCCGGCCGCCGCGTCGGCAGGCCGGAGTTGACGTTGCGCATCGTATCCTTCGACTCTGTTCGCCCCGACCTCTCCGCCGACGACATTCGGGTGCTCGAGACCGGCGAGGTCGTACGGCGTGCGGTGCGTGACGACGAGGGCCGCGACTGGCTGCACGGGTGGGTCGCGATCAAGACGGCCGCGCGCCCGATGGCGATCGAGCTGGTCGAGCCGCTCGACGAGAAGCAGACCTTCGTCCGGATGAGTCACATGGCGATCGTCGGCGCGACGATCGGGATCATCGCCGTCTGCGCGCTCCTCGCGACGATCCTCCAGATCCGGCTCGTCGGCCGCCCGCTCGCTCTCCTCCGCCACAAGGCCCGGCGCGCGGGCGCCGGGGACTTCTCCGAGCCGCTCCTTCTCCGCCAGCGCGACGAGATGGGCGACCTTGCCGCCGAGGTCAACGCGATGTGCGACCGGATCGCCGACGCGAACCGCCGCGTCGCGGAGGAGACGGCCGCCCGCGTCGCGGCGCTCGAGCAGCTCCGGCACGCGGAGCGACTCGCGACCGTTGGTCAGCTCGCCGCGGGCGTCGCCCACGAGCTCGGCACGCCGCTGAACGTCGTGTCGGCGCGTGCCGAGCTGCTCGTCACCGGCGCGCCGTCGCCTGCGGATGCCGCCGCGAACGGGCGCATCATCCTCGAGCAGGCCGACCGGATGACCGCCATCATCCACCAGCTCCTCGACTTCTCGCGGCGGCGGGGCCCGAAGATGGGGCTCGCGAACCTGGAGCAGATCGTCACCCGGACGCTCAACCTCGTCTCGCCGGCCGCCGAGCGGGCGAAGGTGCGCCTGGAGTGTACGGCGAGCGGGCCGGTGTTCGGCCGACTCGATCAGAGCCAGATCCAGCAGGTCCTGGCGAACGTGTTCATGAACGGCATCCAGGCGATGCCGGACGGCGGCACGCTCCGCGTCTCGGTCGGCGCCCGGCGCGCGCGCCCGCCCGGAGAGAACCGTGCCGTCGAGAGCGACTACGTCTGTGTCACGGTCGAGGACGACGGGCGCGGCATCGCGCGCGAGGACCTGGCGCGCGTCTTCGAGCCGTTCTTCACCACCAAGCGGGTCGGCGAGGGCACCGGGCTCGGCCTCGCCGTCGCCCACGGGATCGTCGCGGAGCACGGCGGCTGGATCGAGGCCGAGAGCGAGGTCGGGAAGGGGAGCCGGTTCTCGATCTTCCTGCCGCGGCCCGCCGAGCCGGCGGAGGCGGCGTCGTGAGCGGTAGCATCCTCGTCGTCGACGACGAGCTGGAGATGTGCGAGGCGATCGCCGCCGGCCTCGACCCGCGTGGGTTCGACGTCCGCTGGGAGACGTCCGGAGAGGCGGCGCTCACCACCCTCGCGGGCGCGGAGGTGGACGTCGTGCTCACCGACCTCAACATGCGCGGCATGGACGGCCTCGCGGTCTGCGAGCGCATCGTCGCGAGCCGCCCCGACGTCCCGGTGGTCGTGATCACGGCGTTCGGGAGCCTCGAGACCGCGATCGCCGCGATCCGCGCCGGCGCCTACGACTTCATCACGAAGCCGGTCAAGATGGACGCGCTCGCCGTCGCGCTCGCGCGGGCGGTCCAGCATCGGTCCCTCCGTGAAGAAGTGAAGCGGCTGCGGCAGCTCGCGGGCGAGACGCAGCGCTTCGAAAACCTGGTCGGCGACAGCCCGGCAATGCGGCGCGTCCGCCAGCTCCTCGAGCGGGTGGTCGACTCCGATGCGAGCGTGCTGGTGACCGGTGAGAGCGGGACCGGCAAGGAGGTCGTCGCGAAGGTGCTCCACCGGTCCGGCCGGCGAAGGGCCGGACCGTTTGTCGCAATCAATTGCGCCGCCATGCCGGAGCAGCTCCTCGAGAGCGAGCTGTTCGGTCACGTACGCGGCGCCTTCACCGACGCGCGTGCCGCGCGGACCGGTCTGTTCGTCCAGGCCGGCGGCGGCACGCTGCTCCTCGACGAGATCGGCGATCTACCGCTCGCGCTGCAGCCGAAGCTCCTCCGTGCGCTGCAGGAGCGGGCCGTGCGCCCGATCGGCGGCAACGAGGAGGTCCCGTTCGACGTCCGTCTCGTGGCCACCACGAACCGTGACCTCGAGTCGGCGGTTGAGGAGGGCCGCTTCCGGGAGGATCTCTACTTCCGCGTCAACGTGATCCACGTGGAGATGCCACCGCTGCGCGCGCGCGGGAGCGACGTGCTCGTGCTCGCGCAGCATTTCCTCGTCCACCACGCGGAGAAGGCGGGAAAGCGCGTGACCGGTCTATCGCCCCAGGCGGCGGAGCGGCTGCTCGCGTACGCCTGGCCCGGAAACGTGCGCGAGCTGCAGAACGCGATGGAGCGCGCGGTCGCCCTCGCCCAGTACGAACAGGTGACCGTCGACGACCTGCCGGAGAAGATCCGCGCGTACCGGCCGTCGCACGTGCTCATCGCGGCGGAGGACCCGTCGGAGCTCGTGCCGCTCGAGGAGGCGGAGCGACGCTACATCCTGCGCGTGGTGGAGAGCGTCGGTGGCAACAAGACGCTCGCAGCGCGCGTCCTCGGCATCGGCCGGAAGACGCTCTACCGCAAGCTCCAGCTCTACGGGGTCTCGGGCGAGTAGACCCGGCGCATCGCGCGCCGCGGGTCGAAACGACCCGTCGCGGAATGCTCCCCGCTGAAGCGCCCCGCGGGTGTACGGTCGGCACGGTGCATGCTCGAGCCCGTCTTCGGAACGCGGATGCCGCCGGAGCTCTCGACCATGAAGGTCCCAACCAAAGGCCCGAGAAAGACGTCAGATGAGCGGCCACTGGTGGAGCGTCCATTCCGGCCCGCCGCGGACCAGTCCCACCGCCAGGGACCGGGAACGGCCGAGGAGCCGTTCTCGGTCCCCCCTCCGTGTGCGCCCCGCCATTGGCCGCACGACTTCGACTGGCACGCCTGGTTCCGCAACCTCGGGCGGCAGATGCGGGCCTTGCGCGAGTTTCTCGGTGTCTCGCAGGCCGAGCTCGCGGCGCTGGCAGGCGTCAGCCAGGGCGCCGTGAGCCGCTTCGAGATCGGCCGGGGCTGGTTCACGCCCGCGGTCGTGCTCCTCAAGCTCGCCGCCGCACTCGCGCGACATTGCCGGGCGAAGGGTCACACCGTGCTCTCCGAGCCACTCGTGCGGGTCCTCGACGATCTCGAGGAGTTCGTGCCCGTCGCCGGCGGGAGAGGCCTTACCCCGATCACCCGGGACGGGGAAGCGGAGGCGCTGCAGCGTCTCTTCAGGGCGGCTCCGCCGGATGCCCGGAGGGCGACGCTTGCGATACTTCGGTCGTTCGCGGCTACCGCAAGCGATACGGCTCGGAGAGAGGAACCTTGACGGTCTGCCGCCGGCCGAGCTTCGACCCGGCTCGAGTGCATTCGCAACCGCCGTCATGTCCGCATTCCACGCGGTCGCCCCGGTGCGCGCGAGCAGCTGCCCGATAGTCTCCCCCTCGTTGCCGGCGACCAGGCGGAGGCGTGTCTCGCGGAAGCCGGCCCGCGGCGAGCCGCCGAAAGCTCATGACAGTGTCGCGGAAGGCGCGTGTGTAGGTGCCGGTCTTCATCTGTGAGGTTCGCGCTGACGAAGCGGTAGATCCGTCCGTCAAGAGCAATCCAGGTGAGCTCGAGGGCGACCGGTCCTTCATCGCTCCTTCTCGCCCATCTCGCGCTCCTGCGCGCGCGAGACGAGGACGACTTCGGGACGGCCGGAGACGGGGTTCCAAGCGCAGCCGGGCGCGCCGAGGGAGACGAGCGCCAGCAGAACCGCGAAGCGCATCACGGTCGCTGCGCGGCAGCTTCGGATTCGAGGCGAGACCAGTATGGTACCCAACGGGAGAGGATCCGCTCGCGCGTGCCGTCGGTACGCCAGCGAGCGAGGACCGCGTTCACCGCGGTCCGGAGCTCCTCGTCGTTGCGGCGGACGCCCCAGCCGAGCGGCTCCTGATCGAGCGCGTGGAGGACGGGCGCGAGCTCCGCCTCGTTGGCGGACACGAACGAGAGCAGCACCGGTGCATCGTGCACCACCGCGTCGACCCGGCGCTGTCGAAGCTCCTGGACCGCGGAGCCGATGTCGGGGTAGACGGAAACGGACGCGAGGGGGGCGCGCTCGCGAACGAAGCGCTCGGCGGTCGTGTTCTCGACCGCCCCGATCGGGCCCCTCGTCTGGAGCACGCGCTTGGCGTCGGGGTAGCGTGCAGCCTCGCCGCGACGCACGACGGCGATCAGCGCGGAGAGCAGATATGGGTCGCTGAAGGCGATCCGCACCTGGCGCGCCCGGGTGATCGTCATGCCCGACATGATGAGGTCGATCCGGCCGGCCTCGAGCGCCGGGATGAGCTCGTTCCACTCGAGCTCCCGCAGCTCGAGGGACCGGCCGAGAGCCCCCGTCAGCTCGCGGGCAAAGTCGACCTCGAGACCGGCGAGCCCGCCTCCCTGGGGAGAAACGAAGGGCGGTGAGTTTGGGGTGACCCCGACCCGCAGCGGTCGTACGGAAGTCGAAGCCGATCCGACGGTCTGGCGGGTGGTGCAGCCGGTCAGCGCCGCGAGGGCGAGTCCGAGTGCGAGGGCGGAACGGATCTTGGGTCGGAACATCAGGGGTCCTCCGTGGCGTCACCGGCCGCGTTCAGGGCGCGGGCGGGCGTGGGATAGCATGTCAGACCGGAGTTCGTCACGCTTGCTCGCCGGCCGGCCGACCCCGTGTCTATCACCCCGGCCGTCGCTCCGTAACGAGAAGTTCGAGCCCGCGGGCTTTGCCGCAACGCTGGGAGAGAAGGATGTCCAGCTCACCCTCGGCGCGGCGCCCGCCTCCACCGCGGCGTCGCATCGGGGCGATGGATCCGCCGCGGCGGCGTCCGGCAGGTCGCCGGTCGCGCCGAGCCGACGGCGCAGCCGCGGCACGCGCGCATCGGTCACGCCGGACTTGAGCGGCCCGCCCTCGGGGATCGTCTCCCATCCGCCGGCGGCCGCGATCCGCCGGTATTCGGCGAGCGCGCCCCTCAGCCGTGTATAGAACGGATAGCGCGGCTTCAGCTCCTCCAGCGCGTCGCGGATGCGCGCCTGGTCGATCGCCTGCTGGAGGACGGTCACGGGGTCGATCCCCCCGAGCTCGCTGTCCATGTTCCAGTCCGGGTCGAGGGCCTCGGGGTCGACCTTGCCGAAGCGCAGGTGGTAGGCGAGCCGGACCGCCGCGTCCGTCAGCAGCAGGTCGAGCCTTCCCTGGGTGTCCGGCGTCTCCGGTGCCGCGCGCAAGCGCTCGATCGTCGCGAGGTGATAAATCCGCGGGATCGAGCCCGTCGTCCGAGCTCGCGCGAATGGCGCGAACGAGTTCGTCGGCCGCCGAGCTGTTCCACGCCGGTCGGAAACCGCGACGCTCGTAGAGCTCGGGCAGCACGACGACGGAGGCGAGCGGATCGCCGTCGACGACGACGTTTCCGCCACCGTGGATCGTCTCGATGGTTGCCGCGATCGCCTGCTCCGGACCTTCCTCGGCAACCGTCGATGCGCTCGAACGCGCGACCGGGAAGGCGACGAGCCGGAGAACGAGGATCGCGAGCATGGTCCCATCCGGCATGGCTAGTAGCCAGCGGGCGGGTTCGTCATGAAGTACGCGACGTCTCCGCCGCTGTAGACGCGGACGTACCAGGCGGATCCACACTGATAGTAGGTGGTGCCGCCGACCACGACCGTGGTCGGAACGCAGGAGAGCGTCCAGTACGCCGGGGTCGTCGCAGCGGCCACCGCGGCACCGACCGCGGCTCCCGCGACCACGCCCGCGGCAACGCCGGGGTGGTCGTCGTGGTGCTCGTCCCAGTGGTCGTCGGCGTAGTCTTGCCAGTCCTCTCGTCGGTGCGTGGCGTTGTCCTGACGGTCCTGTCGCTGCGCGGCGCCGCCGTCCGGGGGGCCGAGCCGCCCGAACCGCTCCCTCTGCCGCTGCGCGACCTCGCTGCGGTCGATCTGCTGGCCTCCGCCGACATTGCCACCACCGCCGAAGCCGCCGCTCGGCTGCTGCCCGGCAAAGTCTCCGACCGCCGCCGGTCCGCGGTTGCTGAATCCGCCTCGCTCGACACCCCTAGCAGGGCGCCCCTGGCCGAACGAACCGCCCGCCGCCGCGCCGGTCCGGTTGAATCCTCCTCGCGCGCCGCCGCGAGCGCCGCCCCCGCCCCCGCGGCCGCGCGCGATGCCGCCGCCGACCGCCGCCGCGACCAGGACCGCCGCAACGCCGACCATCATACGACGTGGCGCGCGGATCATTTCTTCTTCTGTTCCGGCGGTGTCCCGCTACCAGCCCCGAGGATGGGAATCTGCTCCGCCCCGGCCGCCGGATTGAAGGTGAACAAGGAGTCGGGGGCCTCGGGCTTCAGGTTCCAGCCGCTGAAATCGGCTTCGAACTGAGGCATGCCCGCGGACAGCCGATAGGTGATCACGATCCGCTGCGGCAGCGGATCGCCATCGCGCGGGATCCAGAGCTGGACGTCCGCCGTATCGCCCCGGAACGCGACGTGGTCCGTCGCGATTCCATCGACCTTCTCCTCGCCCACCAGGCGTGCCGCCCCGAGCGCGTCCTTCAGTTCCTGCGGAAGATCGCTCGCGAAGAGCTCGCGGAGCGGCAGGCGCATCGCGAGGTCGCCGGCGAAATAGGCAAACGCGGCATCGACCGTTCCCGGTTTCGGTATCGTCGCGTACACCTTCTCGTCGAGGTCGAACGCCGTGAGCTGCTGGCCGTCGAAGAGAAGCCCGCGACGAGCCCCGTCGCGTCGTGTGACGTCGATGCGGGCTCGATCGGGCCGCCGCAGCGTCAATTCCCGTCGCTCGCCGAACTCGATCTTCTGGCCCGAGTCCTGGAGCACGTCGTAGGAGCAGTCGGCGATCACCCCGAGCCTCGGCGCCTTGGCGAGGAAATTCACCATCGCCTCGATGCGAGCGGCGGCCCGGTTTTCGTCCCCCCTGGCGACCGGAGGAAGCACGACCCCAGCCAGAACTCCGGCGAGGATGATCCGCCGAATGCCTCGCATGGCCCCTGCCCTCCGATCCATCAACCGGCCAGGTGCAGCGAGCCGATCGCGTCGCGCAGGACGGAGGCGCTGCGCTCGAGCGACGTGCGTTCGGCCTCGTCCAGCGGCGGTGCGATCGTCGCGAGCGGGCCGCTGCCCGAGACGAGATGGGGCAACGCGAAGGTGATCCCTGCGAACTCCGGCACCCCCTGCCTGCGACCAGGTGAGCACCTCGGAGTCGCCGTGCTCGCCGAGCACGTACGCGTAAACGTGCTGCGCGTCCACGTCGAAGTGACGGCCGAGCATGTGGCGGCTCCCTTCCGGCAGGCGCGACGCGGACGTCGCCCATGAGGCCGGCGAATCGATATTCCTTCCCGCGGGGCGCGTCTTGCCCCTTCACGCCACGGCCTCGGGACCGTCGCGACGCCGCGCGTCGCTGGCCGTGCGGCGACGGGCGCTGTAAACGGGCCACGCGCATGAACGCGCTTCGGCGGGTCGCAGCGCTCGTCGTCCTGCTGGCGTCCTGCCATTCACGCCCCCGCTCGCTCCCGTCGCCCGGTGCCGTCGAGTATCCGCGCTGCCTCGCGTCCGACGCATACGGCAACCAGGTCGCGTGCAAC
>Ga0209375_1001947_pt1 | contig 15274 bp, 7 predicted proteins | sample GraSoiAngelo_131_FD_185888 | JGI IMG/M metagenome (GOLD analysis project Ga0209375, IMG submission 185888) | Grasslands soil microbial communities from the Angelo Coastal Reserve, California, USA - 14_0929_02_30cm (SPAdes) (version 2) | ecosystem: Environmental > Terrestrial > Soil > Grasslands ... | reverse complement strand
TTCTCAACCATGGTCACAAAACAAAAACCCACCGTTCAAAAACGAAGCCAGCGCTCAAAGACAAGATCGACACCGAAGGCGCGCACGTCTCCTGGGAAAAAAAAGAAAACGCGGCGGTATGTTTATTATTTCGGCGACGGGCACGCCGACGGGTCAGGCGGCATGAAGCCGCTCCTCGGCGGCAAAGGGGCAAACCTCCACGAGATGACGCGCATCGGTTTACCTGTGCCACCGGGATTCACAATCACTACCGAAGTTTGCAGTTATTTCTACGATCACAAACGCAGCTATCCGCGGCAGTTGGAAGCGCAGGTGGCGGATGCGCTGGCAAAGGTTGAAAAGTCCGTCGAGAAGAAGCTCGGCGACAAAGACCGGCCTTTGCTTGTCTCCGTACGCTCGGGCGCGCGCGATTCCATGCCGGGAATGATGGACACGATCCTGAACCTCGGGATGAACGACGAGGTGGTGGAGATCGTTGCGGAAAAAACAAACAATGCGCGCTTCGCTTGGGATTCCTATCGGCGCCTTTTGCAAATGTACGGCGACGTGGTGATGGGCGTGCAGAAACGAGCCGGCGAAGACCACGAACCATTCGAAAGCGTGATCGAACACTTAAAAGATGAACGCTACGGCAAACATGATTTCCCAGACGTACGGCTAACGGTCGCCGATTTGAAGGAGCTGCTGCACCGCTTCAAAGCGTTGATCAAAGAACGGACCGGAAAATCGTTTCCGCAAGATCCAACCGAACAACTTTGGGGCGCGATCGGCGCGGTTTTCGGCTCGTGGATGAACGATCGTGCAATCGTTTATCGCCGGAATTACGGCATCCCGCACGACTGGGGCACGGCAGTCAACGTGCAAACGATGGTCTTCGGCAACATGGGGAAAACAAGCGCGACAGGGGTCGCATTCACGCGCGATCCCGCCACCGGCGAAAAAGTCTTCTATGGCGAATATTTGATCAACGCGCAGGGCGAAGACGTCGTCGCGGGCGTACGGACGCCGCATCCTATTTCCGATCTGGCGACGGAAATGCCGGCCGCGCACAAAGATCTGATGAAAGTCCGCGCAATCCTTGAACATCACTTCAAAGACATGCAGGACCTCGAGTTCACCGTGGAAGAAAATCGCCTCTACATTTTGCAGACGCGGAACGGCAAACGAACTGGCCATGCTGCCGTGCGCATCGCCGTCGATATGGTCGGCGAGAAATTGATTACGAAAAAAGAGGCGGTCCAACGCATCCCGGCAGATTCGCTCGCTCACCTTTTGGCGCCGATTTTCGATCGACAATCAGCAAAGGAAGCGAAAAAAATCGGCAGCGGTTTGGCGGCCGGACCAGGCGCGGCATCAGGCCACGTCGTTTTCAGCGCGGAGGAAGCCGTCGTGCGCGCGGAAAAAGGGGAGAAAGTTGTGCTCGCCCGCATTGAAACTTCGCCGGAAGACCTGCGCGGCATGATTGCGGCGGAGGGAATTCTCACTTCGCGCGGCGGCGTCTCGTCGCACGCAGCGCTGGTTGCGCGGCAAATGGGAAAAGTGTGCGTGTGCGGCGCGACCGGGATTCAAATCGATTACCGAAACCGCACACTGAGCGCGAATGGCACGACGTTAAATCGAGGGGATTATATCTCGATCGACGGAACCGCGGGCGAAGTTTTTGCTGGCGAAGTTGCGACTGCGCCATCGGAGATTGTCCAGGTGCTCGTCGATCAATCGCTCGATCCGAAGAAGAGCGTTACGTATCAAGAGTACGCGAAACTGATGAAGTGGACGGATGAATTTCGCACCCTTGGCGTGCGTACAAATGCCGATACACCCGAACAGGTGGCAAACGCGGTCGCTTTCGGCGCAGAGGGGATCGGGCTTTGCCGCACGGAACACATGTTTTTCGAAGGCGACCGGATCGACGCCATGCGTGAGATGATTCTTGCTGGCACGAAAGACGAGCGGGCGCGCGCATTGGCCAAACTGCTTCCCTATCAACGCGACGATTTCGTCGGAATCTTTATGGCGTTAAAAGGTTTGCCTGCGACGATCCGATTTCTCGATCCGCCGCTGCATGAATTTTTACCGAGCGATCACGCACAACAAAGCGAACTGGCAAACAAACTTGGCGTGCCCGCTGATCAAATCGCCCGGCGCGTGCACGAGCTGCACGAATTCAATCCGATGCTCGGTCATCGTGGTTGCCGGCTCGGCATCGTTTATCCCGAAATTTCCGAAATGCAGGCACGCGCAATTTTTGAAGCCGCCGCGGAGGTGCAGCGCAAAGGGATCAAGGTCCATCCTGAGATCATGATTCCCTTGGTAGGATTTCCGCGTGAGCTAAAGCTTCAGATCGACATCGTTCGCCGCGTCGCCGACGAAGTGGCTAGGGAAAAGCAGACGAAGTTTAATTATCTCGTCGGGACAATGATCGAAATCCCGCGTGCCGCGCTCGTGGCCGACCAGATCGCGCGCGACGCTGAGTTCTTCAGTTTTGGGACCAATGATCTTACACAGACGACATTGGGAATGAGCCGGGACGATTCCGGCAGTTTTTTGCCGGCTTACGCGGAGCTTGATATTGTTGATACGAATCCATTCGCGACGATTGACCAGAAGGGAGTTGGGCGATTGATGGAAATCACCCGCGACCTGGGCCGAAAAACTCGACCAAATATTAAACTCGGAATTTGTGGCGAACACGGGGGGGAACCCACGAGCGTTAAATTCTGTCACTGGCTGGGCCTGGATTACGTAAGCTGCAGTCCGTTCCGGATTCCCATTGCGCGTCTGGCAGCGGCACAAGCGGCTCTCGCGAGTTAACGCGTGGTCACGTTTCAGGAAATCGAAGCAGCGCGCGGACGGATCGCTGGCGCAGTTTACGATTCGCCTTGTCCGCCTTCCATCCCGCTAAGTGAAATCACGGGTATCGAAATTTTTTGCAAGCTCGACAACTTGCAGCGCACGGGAAGTTTTAAGGAACGCGGCGCGCGGAATGCCCTTGCACAATTGTCCGTCGAACAGCAGGAACGCGGTGTCATCGACGCCTCTGCAGGCAATCACGGTCAGGCGCTTGCCTACCAAGGCAAGTTGCTCGGAATTCCCGCGACCGTCATGATGCCGAAATTTGCGCCCCTTGTGAAGGTAAACAATTGCCAGAAACTCGGCGCGACAGTCGTTCTGCACGGCAAAGATTTCGGTGAGGCGAAAGCGCACGCGCACGAGATCGCGACGGAAAAAGGCCTCGCTTATATCGACGGCTACGATGATCCCGCAATCATTGCCGGCCAGGGAACGATGGGCCTAGAAATCGTCGAGCAAACTCCTGATCTCGAGGCAGTGATTATTCCCGTGGGCGGCGCTGGTCTGCTCGCCGGCGTTTCTTTAGCAATCAAAACGTTGCGGCCGAAAGTGAAGATTGTCACCGTTGAAGCGGAGAACGTGGCGAGCTTTTCAGCGGCGCTTGAAGCCGGCAAGCCGACGAAGATCGTGATGCATCCGACGCTGGCGGATGGACTCGCAATTCCCCAGGTCGGCTCGAACGCGTTCCGAATCGCGAAGCCACTTGTGGATCTTGCCGTCACTGTGACTGAGGAACAGATCGCCCTGGCGATCCTGCGTCTCGTCGAACTCGAAAAAAGTGTCGTTGAAGGAGCCGCGGCGACGCCGCTCGCCGCGTGCATGTCCGGAAAACTGAAAGAACTCACCGGCAAGCGAGTGGTCCTTTTGATTTGCGGCGGCAACATCGATCCCAATGTGCTTAGTCGCGTGATCGAACGCGGTCTCGTCGCCGACGGCCGCCTTGGCCGATTCACTGCCATCATTAGCGATCGGCCAGGTGGCTTGGCCGATTTGGCGACGCAAATCGCTTCGACCGGCGCAAGCATCAAACAAGTCGTGCACGATCGCGCTTTCGCCAGTTCGGACGTTTCCGCCGTAAACGTTCTCTGCACGGTCGAGACCCGAAACCATCAGCATCTCGCCGAGCTTCGCGCGCTGTTGAAAAGTCACGGCGTCAAAACCTACGACTCTAAATAATTCTCGTAGCGTCGGTCTCTGTCCGTCGCATTAATTCTTTCGGCGCTCACAGAGCGCCGCTACAGGACTTGAAGCGCGATTTGCCTTCCGTAGTCTCTTCAAATGAAATTGCGCGAACGAACGACTGATTTCGGCTCATTTGCGCGCCGCCACATCGGCCCCAGCGAAGAAGAAATGCGCGAAATGTTGCGCGACTTTGGCTTCGAAAATCTCGATGCACTGATCGACGCTGCCGTCCCCAAAAATATCCGCTTAGATCGAGAACTGAACTTGCCGGAAGCGAAATCGGAGATGGAAGCACTGGCCGAGTTGCACGCGATCGCAAAGAAAAACAAGGTCAAGCGCTCATTTATCGGCGCGGGCTACTACGACTGCATTACGCCGCCGGTTATCCAGCGAAACATTCTCGAAAATCCCGGCTGGTATACTGCTTACACCCCGTACCAAGCCGAGTTGGCGCAGGGCCGTTTGGAGGCGCTGGTAAATTTCCAAACGATGGCGACCGATTTGACTGAGCTCGATATCGCAAACGCGTCTCTTTTGGACGAAGCGACCGCCGCCGCCGAAGCGATGTCGCTTTGTCATGCGGTCGCTTCCCGTCGAAACAAATTTTTCGTCGCCGACAATTGTCATCCCCAAACTATTGCCGTCATTCAGACCCGCGCGAAGCCGCTTGGCATCCAGATCAAGATCGACAATTACTCGCGGTTCAAATTCGACGACGCCGTTTTCGGCGCACTCGTCCAGTACCCCGCCACGGATGGCGCGATTTGTGATTACGCCGCATTCGTCAGGCAAGCGCATGACGCCGGAGCGCTTGTTGTTGCCGCCGCCGACATTCTCGCACTGACATTATTGAAATCGCCAGGAGAATTCGGCGCCGACGTCGCGGTGGGAAACACGCAACGTTTTGGCGTGCCAATGGGGTTTGGTGGACCGCACGCGGCATACTTCGCCACGCGTGACCAATACAAGCGCCACATGCCTGGTCGTCTCGTGGGCGTTTCGCATGATGCCGAAGGCCGCCCTGCTTATCGACTCGCCCTACAAACGCGCGAACAACACATCCGCCGCGACAAAGCGACGAGCAACATCTGTACGGCCCAGGTACTTCTCGCTGTTATCGCCTCGATGTATGCAGTCTACCACGGACCTCGTGGCTTGCGCGCAATCGCCGAGCGAATTCATCGCCTAACGAGCCAACTTGCGGATGGTCTGCAGGCTCTTGATTTCAAAATCACGCACGAAAACTTTTTCGATACGATTCGCGTACAGGTCGAATCGAGCGGTACGCTTATTGATCACGCTCAAAAAATGGGCTGCAACTTGCGCTCTCTCGGCGCGCGCGCCGTCGGGATTTCATTCGATGAAACGACAACTCCCCGCGACATCGAATTGTTGATGTCGATCTTTCGCGGCACACATGTGCGCGATTTTACCGATGACGATCTTGGCGAGCCGCCGCTTCGCATTCCGCAATTCGCGATCCGCACTTCGCATTTCCTGACACATTCTATCTTCAACACGCACGACACCGAGACGGAAATGCTGCGTTATCTAAAAAAACTCGAATCGCGCGATCTTTCGCTGACTACTTCGATGATTCCGCTCGGCTCGTGCACGATGAAATTGAATGCCACGGCGGAAATGTTTCCGATCTCATGGCCGGAAATCTCCAAGCTGCATCCGTTCGCGCCCACCGAACAGACCGCAGGCTACATGGAAATTTGCCGGCAGCTTGAAAAATGGCTTGCTGAAATCACCGGGTTCGCGGCGATTTCATTGCAACCCAATGCCGGATCGCAGGGGGAATTCGCAGGTCTGCTTGCGATCCGCGAGTATCACGCGTCGCGCGGTGAAGCGCATCGCAACGTGTGTCTCATCCCGACCTCGGCACACGGAACTAATCCAGCCAGCGCGGTGATGGCCGGTTTCAAGGTTGTCCCGGTTGCCTGTTTGAAAGATGGAGACATCGATCTCGCCGATCTTCGCGCCAAAGCAGATGAGCACGCCCGCGACCTCGCCGCGCTAATGGTCACGTATCCTTCCACACACGGCGTTTTCGAACCAACCATCCGCGAAATCTGCGACATCGTGCACGCGCACGGTGGTCAGGTTTACATGGACGGCGCGAACATGAATGCGCAGGTTGGTCTTTGTCGCCCCGGCGACTACGGCGCGGATGTTTGTCACTTAAATTTGCACAAGACTTTTTGCATTCCGCACGGCGGCGGCGGGCCTGGCGTGGGACCGATCGGTGTTGCCAAAAATCTCGCCGCGTTTTTACCGAGAGAATTCATTCTCGATCCGGAGACCGGCCGAATCTTGTTCGGCGAAGGGGAGCATGGGAAGCGTCCGCCGATTGGGAGCGGCTCCGATTACCGCCACGGCGGAGGCAAGGGAGGTAACGTCGCTGCCGCGCCTTACGGTAGCGCCAGCATTCTTACGATCACATGGATGTACATCCGCATGATGGGCGCGGAAGGATTGAAACGAGCCAGCGAGGTCGCGATCTTAAATGCGAATTATATCGCCAAACGACTCGATTCTTATTTTCCCGTGCTTTTCAAAGGCAAACGCGGGCTCGTTGCGCATGAGTGCATCGTGGATCTTCGCCAGTGGAAAAGCGCAGGCATCGAGGTGGAAGATGTAGCAAAACGGTTGATAGACTTCGGATTCCACGCGCCGACGGTTTCCTGGCCGGCCGCCGGGACGATGATGATCGAGCCAACAGAAAGTGAACCAAAACATGAGCTCGACCGTTTTTGCGACGCGATGCTCTCGATCCACGCAGAGATCGAAGCGGTCGCGAACGGAAAGATGGATCGGGAAAACAATATCCTGAAAAACGCGCCGCACACCGCGCAGCAAATTGCTTCCGGAAAGTGGGACCGGCCTTACTCGCGCGAACAGGCGGCTTTTCCCGCGCCTTGGACTCGCGAACACAAATTCTGGCCAGCCGTCGCCAGGATCGACAACGTTTACGGAGATAGGAATCTGTTTTGCTCTTGTCCGCCGGTCGAAGAATTCAGCGAAGGATAATTACCCTTCGGGCGCGAGCTCGGGAGCAGCGACGACGCGGGTGGGGACAAGCCGTAGTCCTGTGCCGATTGTTTCCTCAGCCGCTCCGGGACCGGACTCGTGATATTCCGCATCGCTGTTAACTTGCCAGAGATCGTAAAGCTCTGCGTCCGCCAGAATATTTTCGACGCACAACATGGCAGTCATCATGGCGTGGTCCTGGTTGTTGTATTTATGCATGCCGTTGCGACCGACGAGGTGCAGGTTCGGATAACGGTGGTCCAACTCCTCGCGGATGGTAGCGACGTGCCGTGCGTAATCGTCGTCGTAAACCGGATACGCCTTTTTCTGGCGAACAACGCAGCCATCTACGAAGTCCCCTTCCCTGGCCAGCCCGATCTTAACTAGCTCTTGCTTGGCGAGCTCAATTAAGTTGCTATCGCTCGAGTCCCAGAGTCCGTCGTGCTCAAAGCAGAAGTATTCGAGACCGTAACAAACCTTATCTGGTTCGGGCACCATCTCCGGCGACCACGAACGGAAGTTTTGAACACGACCGACTTTGACGCTTGGATCGTGAATGTAGATCCAGTTGTCATCAAACATGTGTCGGTCTTTCAAGATCAACATGACGGTGAGGAAATCGCGATACTTGAGGCTCTGGGCAGCGTACTTCGTCCGCTCGCTCACGCTCGGCGACAATCCGCAGACCAGCTCTCGCATCGGGGCGGATGAAATGATGTGTTTAGCTTCGATGGTCTGCGATTCGCCCTGTTGATCTTTGCATTCGACCGTCCAGCCAGCCATTTCATCGTATGAACAGCGAGTTACTCTGCAGCCCATCTCCAGCTTGCCGCCCAGCGCCCTCATCTTTTCCGCGCAGGCCTCCCACATCATGCCAGGTCCTTTTCGTGGATAACGAAAAGAATTGATCAGCGTTTTAATGACGTTTGTTCGATCCCCATTATAGCGCTGCGGAATCAGCGCATTCTTGATGGCGCTACCGAGAGAAAGTCCTCTAATGCGCTGCGCAGCCCAGTCGGCGGAAATTTCTTTGCAGCTCATGCCCCAAACTTTTTCAGTGTAACTTTTGAAGAACGTATTGAAGAGCCGTTTGCCAAACTGATTGCTTACCCACTCTTCGAAATTACGTGGATTTCGCACCGGAAGGAGGCGCGCTTTCATCCACGAAAGGATGCACAGGGTAGACCTGAAGATCCCAAGCTTAAGCAGCGCTTGGAGCGGTTTTAACGGATAGGAAAAAAATTTCCCGTCGTAAAAAATACGCGAGGAACGCGGGCGCACGAGCATGTCCTTGGGCAAAATCTCGGTCCACAGATCTTCGACCGCTTTGGATTTGGAAAAGAAACGGTGTCCGCCGATATCGAAGTGAAAACCTTTGTAGGTGACAGTGCGCGAAATGCCTCCTACATAACTGGGATCGGCTTCCAAAACAATGACGGCGACTTCCTCCTTCGACAGGAGGTAACCCGCCGTCAAACCTGCTGGCCCGGCACCGATAATGGCGACTCTTGTTTTCATCTTCGTCTACGCAACCCAGTTGCCCCGGGTGAAATTCCAGACGTACCAGCCCTGTACGCTTAACCCCGCCGCAGTGATCAACGCGACTGCCGCGATGCCGAACGCCCGCACGAACATCGGCGGCATGCGAAATTGACGCAGATAATTCAAAAGCGCCAGCACGATTAGCACATGCACGCAAAATTCGTAGCGAAGCATGCTTTCCATATCCACGCAGGCCACTCCACTGACTGAGAGGTAATAGATCGCGGCGGCGCAGAAATAGATGCCGGCGCGCGTTGGTAACCCGTTCGCCCATCGAGCGGACCGGGTGCGCCCGAGTGCAACCGAAATTTCGCAAAACGCGATACCGATAAGGAGCAGCGCGCCCAGAGTCATCGACATTTGGCTGGCCTCGGTCGGATTATTCAGAGCCGGGACGAGCCAGCGATAATTAGAAGGCCTGAACACCGCCAAGTAATCGGGGATGATGCCCCACCCGGCCGCTTGCGTTAGCATATAAATGTCCCAATGGCCCCAGCGCAGTTGACAGTAGAGGAAGAACGAAAGTGCGCCCAATGTTGCCACAACCATCAAACCGATCGCCGCCCCGTGTTGGCGGAACAACCTTCGCGGCTCACGCAAGCCGGCCCATGATTGTAATATAGGCCTCGAGGTCTGTGCGGCCGGCGGCGCTTCCAGCTCACCGGGTGGAAAGGATCGGGCCAACGCCATTGCGAAAACCGAGTGCACAACCGGAAAAGCCGCACACACGATTCCGACAATACGCGTCGCCGACATCACAATGCCATGTAAAGCGGCCCAGAATTTGACGGCGCGACCCTGCGCGCTGCTCCAATAAATGAAGCCCAGCAATGCCATCAAAAAAAGCGACTCTGAGTAGCCGGCAATCAGAAAAAAGGCGGCGGGATGGGTGAGAATCAACATTGAACCGCAAACCTGGAGCGCAGGCGAAATACTCCAGCGCTTGCAAAAGAGAAAAAAATAACTCCAGAACCCCCAGGCAGCGAGCTGAGCCACGATCAGCAAGGCAGTGCCGGTGTCGATGTTGAGACCATAGCGAAACAAAGCAGCTATCGCAGGATAGGCGGGAAAAAATGCGACGTTCGATACTTCCATTACCTTGTGATCAGCGGGTGGGACAATAGTCTGGTACCCGCGGTCGACGATGTTCATAAACCAATAGCTATCGTGTTGGAGAAGCGTGGAGTAGCGATTTGAAGCAGACCCTTCTGGCGCAAGCAGGCCCACCGCCATTGCAAGTTGCAGCAAGGTCAGGATCAATCCCGCGAGCAAAGGCCTGAGCAGCGACCACGAATGAGTCATCATGTCATCAGTAGGAAGCGCTGAGGAGATCGGAAAGCTCTCGAGATTGCAAGAACTTGTCCGGTTGTGGGCGAGGGCAATCTCGGATCGCATTGTGTCCGGGTCGTCTATGCTGGTTTGGGTGGCAAACTTTGACGACACCGTGCTCGGTTTTATTCGCGGCAACTTTGTGAACGTCTATTTCGACAACCCTGACGGATCGGGCACTCCGTTCGCATGATGCTAGTTAATATGCGGCTTCGCTGCAGTCATGTAACATTGAGCGCGGAACGCTCGATCCACCCACACGCCGGCTCGCTTGAGACGCGTTAAGCCGCCACTTCGTCGGTCGTCCCGACAAGTTCCTTATAAAGCTCTTCGTAACGCTGCGCCGAAACATCCCAAGAAAAATTGCGCGCCATTGCTCGTTTCATCAGCTTCGCCCACACGTTGCGGTCGCGATAAATTTCCCGCGCGCGTTTGATCGAATCCCAAAAGGCTTCGCTTGAATATTCGTAACAAAGGAAACCGTAACCGCGATCGATTGTCGGATCGTAATCCTCGATGATCTCCCGGATGCCGCCGGTTGCCCGCGCAACCGGGAGAGCACCATATTTCAAGTTGTACATCCCGCTCAAACCGGCCGGTTCGAACCGCGACGGCATCAGGCTGATATCCATGCCTGCTTCAATCAGGTGCGTGAGTTTCTCGTCGTAATCCTTTTGGTATGCGAACTTGCCTGGGAATTTTCTCGCCGCGATGGCAAGAGCAGTTTCATAGGCCGGGTCACCTTCGCCGAGAATGATCATGCGGACGTCATCCCAAAGAAGTCGATCAAGAAGCGGCATAAGAATCTCGAAGCCTTTTTCCTCGACGACACGAGTTACCATGCCAAAGACCGGACCACGCGGCGCAGACGCGAGCTCCATTTCTTTCACCAGCGCGTCACGACAAACCTGTTTTCCCCGAAGCCTTCTCGCGTCATAATGCGCCGGGAGGAGACGATCGGACGCCGGATTCCAACGTTGGTAATCCGCACCATGCAAAACCGCGGTGAGGCGATAGGCATTTTCGCGTAGCACGCCGTCGAGACCGTGGCCACCGGCCGCCGTTTGTATTTCGCGCCGGTAATGTTCGCTTACCGTTGTGATCTTATCGGCGTAGAGAATTCCGCCTTTGAGAAAATTCAGCCGTCCAAAAAACTCTATGCCGTGCAGAGTAAAAAATCGCTCCGGTAGATTCGTGAGGTTGAAGTCGAGTCCCCAGAAACTGCCCTGGTCGGCGACGTGATGAATCGTCAGCACTGTTGCGAACGGCAAGCGGTGCGCGCGCACAAAGACCGGCACCAGCGCGGCCGCCCAATCGTGCACGTGCAGAATTTGCAGTGACGGCGTCAATCGCCGTGCGAGTTCCAATGCTGCCTTGCAGAAAAAAATGAACCGCGCCGCGTTATCCTCGTAGGGCTGACCTCGCTCACCGTAAATTCCTGCGCGATCAAAAAACTCGTCGCAACGAATCAGAAATAACTGCACCCCGCTAGCGCTCCGCCCCTCGAGGTATTTGGCGACGTAAGTTCTGTCGCCCACTTGTACATCGACAGCTACGCCGGCGTCCTCTTCTTTGAATACGGTGTTCTCTCGAATTTCCCGATAATACGGGAGTGCTACGCTGACTTCGTGCCCCCGCGCGCGCAACTCGCGTGGCAGTGCATCCATCACTTCAATTAGCGCCCCGGCCCGCTGCAGCGGTGGCCCTTCTGCGCTGATCATGAGAATTCTCATTGGATGTTCGATGTTTGACGTTGAAAACGATTTAGCGACTCAACGTTTGTCGCCCCGCGCATACTCACGCTTCAGCCAATCGAGCGCTTCCTCGCGCGACCGCAGATTTCCCTCAAGCTGTCGCGTCTCGATCGCCTCCAAAATTTTGCCAAACTTTGGGCCCGGCTTCAAACCAAGTGCAATCAAATCGTCCCCGCGCACCAGCGGCGGTGGAACAATCGGCTCGTTCGCAAATTCGTCGCGTTTGCGGAGGAGGAACTCGTAATTGTCGAGCATGCGATGACTGCCTTCGCAATCGACCCGATGCAGCTCGAGCTCGTCATCAAAAGTTGGTCGTGCCATAAAACGCCTTAATTTCGCCACCCGCATTTTCGGGACGTCCTTGAAAACCATGTGCTGCCGCACCATTTCGACCGTGGCGTCGATCTCAGCACCGGAAAACCGCAAACGTCTCATGATTTCTTCGGTCATTTCTGCGCCAATGCGATCATGGCCGTTGAATCGGATTCGCCCCGTTTCATCGACAACTGCCGTGCGCGGTTTCGCCACATCATGAAGCAACACAGAGAAAACGAGCGGCACAGAAACTTTCTCTGGAAGAAATTGCAGCATCAAGCGCGTGTGCTCGAAAACGTCTTCGGGATGAAATTGCTCCGGCTGCTTGCAACCTTTCATAGCGTCGATTTCGGGCAGAATGGCACGCATTAGCCCACTCGAATCGAGCAAATCCCAGCCGCGCATTCTGTTTGGCGAGAGAAAAATGCGCGCCAGCTCTTCACGAATTCGTTCCGCGCTGATCTTATTGACCGAGGCCGCATTCGCCACCAGCGCGTCCCACGTTTGACTGTCGATCTTGTAACCAAGCACCGTGGCGAAACGCACCGCGCGCAGCATGCGCAACCGATCTTCCGCGAAACGCTGCGCCGCATCGCCAATTGCGCGCACCAATTTCGCCGCGATATCGGCGCGGCCGCCCACGAAATCGATCACTTCCTCCGCGACCGGGTCGTAAAACATTCCGTTGATCGTGAAATCGCGGCGTTTTGCGTCCTCCTCGGGAGATGAAAAGTGCACCGCGCTCGGGTGCCTTCCATCGATATACGCCTCATCTGAGCGAAAGGTCGCGACCTCGAATTGGAAACCGTTTTCCAACACCAGGATCACACCAAAATGCGCACCAACCGCGTAGGTGCGCGGAAAAAGTTTCTGAACATTTTCCGGTTTGGCATCCGTGGCGATGTCGAAGTCTTTCGGGGTCTGGCCCCGGACGATATCGCGCACGCATCCCCCCGCGAAATACGCAATATGACCGCTTTCCCGCAAATGGGCGGCAATTTCACGCGCGGTTTTTTCCATCGGCGAAGCTTTCATTGGGTGAGGGCGGTTCACCGAACCGTCCATCTATCTTGCGAGCGCAGGCGATTGAGGTCAATCGCCCCTGCTTTTAGGCGCGCCTTTACCTTGCCAAAATGAATGAATGATAAACAAGACGACTGCAATTGAGATGCATGAATCGGCGACATTAAACGCCGGCCAGGGATGCGCGTATGGAATGTGCAAATCGAAAAGAAGGAAATCGATCACGTGCCCATAAAGAAGACGATCGGTAACGTTTCCCAGGATGCCGGCGAGTAGAAGCGCAAGTGACATATCGCGCCAAAGATCGGGTGGCCGCCGTCGCACGAGGAGCACCAGAACGACGAGAAGCGCGACAGATGAAATTACGATGAAGAAAGTGTTGTTGTTCCTGAAGGAACCGAAGGCTGCGCCGGTGTTCGTGACGTTAACCAGATTAAAGAAACCCGATATCACCATGCGCGGCGCGTCTGGGCTGATAAACCGCAGAACCAACTGTTTCGTCCATTGATCCAGCGCGTAGAGCGGCAACGACAGAAAGAAGATGAATTTCATCCCGATCCTCTGTCATTCCGAGCGGAGCGTAGGTAGGGGCGACTGACCCAATCGCCCCGGCAGTTCAGTGAACCGCCGCTACGAATAAGACACGTCTCGACTCCGCTCGACATGACAATAACCGATTGTCGCGAAGTCATTCGGTAATCTCGTGTGCGACACGGCTTTTGTTCGCCTCCACTACGCTCTCGCAGCGGTCGCACAAGTCGGGATGCGCTTTGCTCGCGCCAACCGTTGGCCGATGACGCCAACAACGCGCACATTTCTTGTAACGGGTTCGGCCAACACTGGCGTGTACCGCTTCGATAGTTCCAGCTTCCAAGCGGAAGGAGCTTACCATCATTATCTCTTCGAGTAGCGATTCCCGTCCTTGCCAAGCATGGATTAGGTATCCAATAGGAACGCGGTAGACAACAGCGGCTTCTAGAGAATTGCCGATCAACTTCTCCTGGCGCGCTTTTTCGATCTGTCGACCAACTACAGAACGCATTTGTAGAACCTCGCTCATTTGCCGATCTGCATCCGGATCGCGATACACTATTTGGTCCGGAAATTCCTGCAGGTGAACCGAGGCGCCCGTGCCGGAATGGCGCCATGCTTCCTCGGCTGTGAATGCGAGAATTGGCGCAAGCAACCGGCAGAGCGCGTCGAAAATTTCATGCATGACCGTTTGCGTCACACGGCGTCGCGGCGAATCCGACTCGTCGCAATACATGCGGTCCTTGGTGATGTCGATATACAGGCTGCTCAGGTCCACAGCACAAAATTCATTGAGCGTGTGATAAACCTTGTGAAATTCGAACGTTTCGTAAGCGAATCGACAATCCGCAATCACGTTGTCCAGACGGTGAAGAATCCAGCGATCAATCAATGTAAAGTCTGTAGTGGCGATCTCCGATCGCAGATTGGCACGACGCTCAGAGAGCGCCGCGACAGGGAAATCAAAAAGATTTCCCAACAAGATGCGCAGCGTGTTCCGAATTCGGCGGTATGTATCGCCGAGGCGCGCGAACATTTCCTCAGAGAAGGGCACGTCGTCGGTGTAATCGATACTGCTGGCCCAAAGCCGAACGAGATCCGCGCCATGACGGCCGACGAAATGGCCGGCGTCCGTCGGCTTGTCGTACGTGCCCGATTTCGAGATCTTTTTTCCGTCAAGATCGACAACAAAACCGTGAGTGACGCAGGTTTTGTACGGCGCGCGATTGTTCAATGCGACGCTTGTCAGGAGTGACGATTGAAACCAACCCCGATGCTGATCGGTCGCCTCGAGATACATGTCAGCGGGATCGCGCAGTTCAGGATGCAGCGCACAAACGGCTTTGTGTGAAACGCCGCTGTCGATCCAAACGTCGATCGTGTCGTTGCGATGCGCGGCGCCCTCCGGCAAGCCGAGCTCGCGCGCAAGATCGACATCATTCAACTCAAACCAAATATTTGACCCGCGCTGTGCGACGAGATCAGCGAGCTTGCGAATAATTTTTGCATCGAGAATCGCGCGTCCCTCTCTTGAATAAAAAACCGGCAGCGGCACGCCCCAGCTGCGTTGGCGCGAGATCACCCAATCGGGCCGCGATTCGACTGTGCCCGCGATGCGATTTTCGCCCCACTTTGGAATCCATTTCACTTCTTTGTGAATGGCATCGAGCGCTCTGCCACGCAGCTCATCAATCCGAATGAAGAATTGCTCG